>QWCH01001286.1_pt1 | contig 39786 bp, 28 predicted proteins | sample 1972671 | NCBI WGS metagenome assembly QWCH01 (sample SAMN09866713, study PRJNA288562) | Human gut metagenome isolate term3_stool, whole genome shotgun sequencing... | isolation source: gut | host: Homo sapiens | place: USA: California
AAAAGCTTGGGGTTACCCAAGCTTTTAGAAATATGTCGTTTAGACTTTATTTTTTCGCGTGCATAATTGCAGCCTGTGCCGCGGCCAAGCGGGCGATTGGAACGCGGAACGGTGAACAGGACACGTAGTCCATTCCCACTTTGTCGCAGAAGATGACGGAAGAGGGTTCTCCCCCGTGCTCTCCACAGATTCCGAGTTTCAGTTTGCTATTAGCTGAACGTCCTTTTTCGGCACCCATTTGAACTAATTGACCAACACCTTCTTGATCCAGTACGGCGAACGGATCGGTTTTCAGAATACCTTTCTTGATGTACTCGGGTAAGAATTTACCGGCGTCATCACGAGAGTATCCGAATGTCATCTGAGTCAAGTCATTCGTACCGAACGAGAAGAACTCGGCAACTTCGGCGATCTGATCGGCTGTCAAAGCAGCGCGAGGTATTTCGATCATGGTTCCTACCATATAATCTACCTTGATGCCCTTTTCAGCGAATACTACGTCGGCAGTGCAACGGATGATGTTAGTTTGTTGTTTCAATTCTTTCACGGTACCAACCAGCGGAACCATGATTTCCGGTTTCGGGTTCAAGCCTTTCAATTTGAGGTTACAAGCGGCTTCGATGATGGCACGTGCCTGCATCTCGGTGATTTCCGGGTAGGTAATACCCAAACGGCAACCGCGGTGACCTAACATCGGGTTGAACTCGTGTAGGGCGTCTACTTTTTCTTTCACCACTTCTACAGAGATACCCATTTTCTCTGCCATGTATTTTTGTGATTCCGGCTCATTGGGAGTAAACTCGTGCAATGGCGGGTCTAACAAACGAATGGTAACACCAAATCCGTCCATGGCTTCAAGGATTCCCTCGAAGTCGCTTCTTTGCATCGGGAGGATTTTTGCCAATGCGATACGGCGTTCCTCGACAGTGTCCGAAAGGATCATCTCGCGCATAGCGTCGATACGGTCGCCTTCGAAGAACATGTGTTCCGTGCGGCACAGACCGACACCTCTAGCCCCGAAATCACGAGCGACTTGCGCGTCGTGGGGAGTATCGGCATTTGTTCTCACGTACATACGCGTGTGTTTCTCTGCCAGTTCCATGATAGCCTTGAAATCCTTGTCCAAAGATGCTTCTGCTGTAGCCACTTTACCCAAGTAAACTTCTCCCGTGGAGCCGTTCAATGAAATCCAGTCACCTTCATTGATGGTAATGCCTTTCACTGTGAACGTGCGTTTGTGGTAGTCTACCACGATTTCTCCGGCACCGGATACGCAGCATTTACCCATACCGCGGGCAACCACGGCAGCGTGGGAGGTCATACCCCCGCGAGCGGTAAGGATACCTTCGGATACGTTCATACCGCGCAAGTCTTCCGGAGAAGTCTCCAGACGAACCAGAATTACTTTTTCTCCTTTGGCTTTCCATTCTTCTGCCTCGTCGGCGAAGAACACGACACGTCCTGTCGCGGCACCCGGAGATGCGGGTAATCCCTTGGTTAATACTTTTGCTTTTGATTGTGCTTCTTTGTTGAATACCGGGTGAAGCAATTCATCCAGTTTGGCTGCTTCCAGACGGAGTAGTGCAGTCTTCTCGTCGATCATTCCTTGTGCCAACATATCGACGGCCATTTTTACCATGGCAGTACCGGTACGTTTCCCGTTACGGGTTTGCAACATCCATAATTTACCGTCTTGGATGGTAAATTCAAGGTCTTGCATATCGTGGAAGTAGTCTTCCAGTTTTTGTTGAACGGCGTCCAACTCCGCGTAAGCGGTCGGCATTGCCTCTTCCAATGAAGGATATTTGGATTTACGATCTGCCTCGGAGATATTCTGCATTTTTGCCCAACGGCGAGAGCCCTCGATCGTGATTTCCTGCGGGGTACGGATACCTGCAACCACGTCTTCTCCTTGTGCGTTGATCAAGTATTCACCGTTGAAGATGTCTTCCCCGGTAGCGGCGTCACGAGTGAAAGCAACCCCGGTAGCGGAATTGTCACCCATGTTCCCGTAAACCATAGCCTGCACGTTCACGGCAGTTCCCCATTCTTCCGGGATTTGATTCAATTGACGATACAGGACGGCACGTTCCGTCATCCATGAGTCGAACACGGCACAGATTGCTCCCCATAATTGCTCCCACGGGCAGGTTGGGAAATCTTTACCAGTTTTTGCTTTAACGACACCTTTGAAGCGGCGAACCAGTTCTTGCAGGTCTTCGGCGGTGAAGTCCGTGTCGTTGGTAATATTTTTTTCTGCTTTTAATTTATCGATCTCGACTTCGAACGGGTTGTGTTCTCCTTTTCCGGCAGCAACGCCCATTACCACATCTCCGTACATTTGCACGAAGCGACGATAGGAATCCCAAGCGAATCTGGCATTACCCGATTTCTCGGCAACGATTTTAACGGCGTCGTCATTCATACCCAAGTTAAGCACCGTGTCCATCATACCCGGCATGGATACTCGGGCTCCCGAACGCACGGAAACCAAAAGAGGGAATGCTTCTCCCTTTGATCCGAATTTGGCGTTCATTAACTTCTCGGTGGCCTCGATACCGGCTTTCACGTCATTTTCGATTAATTTGATAACAGAGTCGCGTCCTTCTTGGTTGTAAAGGGTACAAACTTCTGTCGTGATAGTGAATCCTGCAGGTACAGGAACTCCGATGAGATTCATTTCGGCAAGATTGGCGCCCTTACCTCCAAGCAGGTTTTTCATGTCTGCTTTTCCTTCTGCTTTTCCGTCGCCAAAGGTGTAAACGTACTTCGTACTCATAGTTCTGTTAGATTTTTTGCGTTTACCTCCTGACATTCAGGAGAATTTGTTTATATGATCATTCTTTGTTAAATATTCCTATCTTAGGGGTGCAAAGATAGTTTTTTTTCTTGAATAATGGAATAGAAGATTTTAGTTAAAATTTACGCGAACGTTTGTTATTATTCATAAAGTGAAAGAAAATGATTGTAGTGAATAAAAAATAGTGTCTGGTGTTAAATTCTAAACAAATAAATGTTTATTTTCGCGGGCTGTTAATTATTGCGATAAACTAATGTTTGAACGAGATCAAAAACGATATAATGACTACCCGACCTATTTCCGAACGCTTTTTGGCGAAAGGGTTCAGAAATTGTCGATCGACGGGGGATTTACCTGTCCTAACCGGGACGGGAGTAAGGGTATCGGGGGATGCTCGTTTTGCAATAATGACAGTTTCAATCCTGATTATTGCCGTGCCGTGGAGGGTATTACCCGACAGATCGAGGAAGGTATCCGTTTTTTTGGCCACAAGTACAATAAACAAAAATATCTAGCTTATTTTCAGGCATATTCGAACACGTACGCACCGTTGGAAGTGTTGAAACAACGGTACGAGGAGGCTTTGGCGCATCCGATGATAGCGGGGCTTGTGATTGGCACGCGACCGGATACGGTGAATGATGAAGTGTTGGATTACTTGGAACTATTGGCCCGGGAATATTATGTTTGCGTGGAGTACGGGGTGGAGTCGGTAAACGATGAAGTGTTGCAAAGGGTGAACCGGGGACATGGTTTCGCGGCTTCCGAAAGGGCGATACGTGGCACGGCGGGACGGGGAATTGCCATTGGCGCTCATTTGATATTCGGTTTGCCGGGAGAGAGCCGGGAGTCTATGTTGGAGGGAGCCGTACGGTTGTGTGAGTTACCGATACAAGTGTTGAAATTGCATCAGTTGCAGATCGTGAAAGATACCCGTATGGCGGAGGAGTACGCCGAGAATCCGTCGGCATTCCAATTATATACACAAGAAGAATATTTGGATTTCGTGGTGGAGGTGATTGAACGGATACGTCCGGATGTGTATTTGGAGCGATTTGTTAATCAGTCCCCTCCGGAATATTTAATTGCTCCCAAGTGGGGAATTAAAAATTTCGAGTTCACGGCGAAGTTGGATAAACGGTTGAGGGAGTTGGATACGTGGCAGGGGAAAGAAAGATAAAAGTTAAAAACTAAAAAAATGAGAAGATTCTGTGAATGCCGATGGAATGATTCAGTGATGATGAAAAAAGAGTGTAAGAATTGTGCGGTCGGAATCTAAAATCTAAAATTTAAAATCTAAAATGGATAAGGTTGGACAGGAAAAAGTGTATGAAACGTTGGCGGCATTGGGAATAGAGTATGATTACGAGGAACATCCTGCAGCTCCGACAATAGAGATCGCAAAACAGTATTGGAAAAATTTGGACAGTACGCATTGTAAAAATCTGTTTTTCCGGAATCACAAGGGGAATAGGCATTATCTGATTATTTTGCATTGCGACCATGCGATGGCGATTCATGATATAGAAAAAATGCTGAAACAGGGGAAGTTAAGCTTTGCCTCAGAAGCACGTATGGAGAAATACTTGGGGGTGCGTCCCGGTTCTGTAAGCCCTTTCGGGTTGCTGAATGACGAGGAGCATCACGTGTATGTCTTTCTGGATAAACATTTGCAGGAAGCAAAGAAGTTATCCTTCCACCCAAACGATAACCACGCGTCTTTAGCGATAAAACTGGAAGATTTTGTCCGTTACATGGATTACACGGGTAACTCTTACGAATGGATAGAATTATATTAATTATGGAAAGAATCATTTTCAATTTTCAACTTTCAATTTTCAATTAACATGATGAGTGTAGCACAAGCAGTAGAAGGAATCATAAAACATAAACCTTATTTGTCGGAGGCTTTGGCATCCGGGATTATTAATATTTCGGCATTGGCGAGGCAGATTCAGCCGGAATTGGAGAACGTGTTGGGGAAACCGCTTAACGCGGGAGCGATCGTGATGGCATTGAATAGATTGGCTCCTTACCTGCAGGTACGGGAGCAGGTGCAATTGAAAAAGTTGCTGAACAACATGGGGGATATTATTTTGCGGAGTAACCTGTGCGATTACACGTTTAAAAATTCCAACACGTTGGTTGATTGTCATATCCGGGTACTGAAATCCATATCCCGCCGGGAGGAAGTGTTCTACACGATGGTGCAGGGTGTTTTTGAAACCAACCTTGTCGTGAGTGAGGTGATGGGGGAGCTTGTGGACGAGTATTTCAAGGAGGAACAATGTATTTTCAAGCAGAACGGTCTTTCGTCCGTGACGTTGAAATTGCCCAAGGGAAATATCCTGCAACCGGGTTTTTATTATTGCATCATGAAAGAGTTGTCGTGGGAGGGTATCAACCTGACTGAAGTTATTTCTTCAACGAACGAATTTACCGTGGTGGTGGATAACTCTTTAATAGATAAAACGTTTGTGGTTTTAAAAAATATCAGCCGGAAGTAATTGAAAATTGAAAATTGAAAATTGAAAATGAAATGCAATGTGTTTTCCGTTAAAAATACTAATTTTGCGGGGAATGAATAAATTAGGAGTAAAGAAATAATTTTCAATTGATAATTATGTTTGAGAATCTATCAGATAGGTTAGAGAAATCGTTTAAGATTTTAAAAGGGCAGGGAAAGATTACCGAAATTAACGTGGCAGAAACGTTAAAGGAGGTAAGACGTTCATTGTTGGATGCCGACGTGAACTATAAGATCGCGAAGGAGTTTACCAACACGGTGAAAGAAAAGGCTTTGGGAATGAATGTGTTGACTGCCGTGAAGCCGGGACAAATGATGGTGAAGATTGTTCACGATGAGTTGATCCGGTTGATGGGCGGTACCCATGTCGATATTAATATAAAAGGGAATCCTGCGATTATTTTGATGTCAGGTCTTCAAGGTTCCGGTAAAACGACGTTTTCCGGTAAATTGGCGAATCTGTTGAAAACGAAACGGGGGAAACATCCTTTACTGGTTGCCTGCGACGTGTACCGTCCGGCTGCTATCGAGCAGTTGAAAGTGTTGGGAGAGCAGATTGGGGTGCCGGTATACAGCGAAGTGGGAAATAACGATCCCGTGAAGATTGCCCAAAACGCCGTGAAAGAAGCTCGAGCTACCGGAAAAGACGTGGTTATCGTCGATACTGCCGGACGTCTTGCTATCGACGAGCAGATGATGAACGAGATTGCGGCAATCAAAAAAGCGATTGAACCGGAAGAAACCCTTTTCGTGGTGGATTCCATGACCGGACAAGATGCCGTGAACACGGCGAAGGAGTTTAATGACCGCTTGAATTTTGACGGGGTTATACTGACGAAATTGGACGGTGATACTCGCGGTGGTGCCGCTTTGTCGATTCGTACGGTTGTAAACAAACCGATCAAGTTTGTCGGAACGGGCGAGAAACTGGAAGCCTTGGATGTATTCCATCCCGAGCGTATGGCAGACCGTATCTTGGGTATGGGGGATATTGTTTCTTTGGTGGAGAAAGCACAAGAGCAATTTGATGCTGAAGAGGCCATGAAGTTGCAGAAGAAGATAGCCAAGAACCAGTTTAATTTTAACGACTTCCTGAGCCAGATACAGCAGATCAAGAAAATGGGTAACATCAAGGATCTGGCATCCATGATTCCCGGTGTGGGCAAGGCATTGAAAGACGTGGATATTGATGACGATGCGTTCAAGGGTGTCGAAGCAATCATTCACTCCATGACTCCTGCCGAACGCGAGAACCCCGAATTGCTGAACGGCTCTCGCCGAAAACGTATTGCCACGGGTAGCGGAACCACTATTCAAGATGTAAATCGCCTCTTGAAACAATTTGACGAATCGAAGAAGATGATGCGTATGTTGTCCAAAGGCGGTAAGATGATGGGAAAGGCGCCAATGAGGAGACGCTAGGAATTTTAGATTTAAGATTGACGATTTCAGATCATGTAAGTGGTTGAGATTGGAAATCATAAATCGTAAATCATAAATCATAAATTTAAAAATTGATGGAAATTATTGACGGTAAAAAGATTGCAGCACAAATAAAACAGGAACTTGCGGACGAGGTGGCTCGTTTTGTGGCGGAGGGAAAGAAAGTTCCTCATTTGGTGGCTGTGCTTGTAGGAAATGACGGTGCCAGTGAAACTTACGTGGCTAGTAAAGTGAAAGCCTGTCAGGCGGTTGGGATGAAAAGTTCGGAACTGAGATACGGTAATGATATTACAGAAGAGCAGTTACTGGAAGTTATAGACAAGTTGAACGATGATCCGGATGTAGACGGGTTTATCGTGCAATTGCCTCTCCCGAAGCATATTTCCGAAGAGAAAGTCTTGAACCGTATCAATCCGGATAAGGATGTCGATGGTTTTCATCCCTGCAACGTGGGACGTATGGTGTTGGATTTACCAACCTATCTGCCTGCTACTCCGGCGGGAATCGTGGAGTTGTTAGCCCGCTACAATATACCGACGGAAGGAAAACATTGCGTGGTGGTAGGACGAAGTAATATCGTCGGCACCCCGATGGCTATATTGATGTCACGTAAATCCAAGCATGCCAATTGCACGGTAACCCTGTGCCATAGCCGCACGGCAAATTTGAAAGAGATTACTTTGCAAGCCGATATCTTGGTTGTCGCGATCGGTGTGCCTCATTTTTTGAAAGAAGACATGGTTAGAGAGGGAGCCGTGGTGGTAGACGTGGGTATTCATCGTCTGCCGTCCGAAACGAGCAGAAACGGCTGGCAACTCGTGGGGGACGTGGATTACGAGCACGTGGCTCCTAAATGTTCTTATATAACTCCGGTTCCCGGTGGCGTGGGACCGATGACTATTGTAAGCCTGTTGCAAAATACGGTGAAGGCTTGCAGGGCAAAACATTAAACAATTGAAGATGGAGAATTGAAAGTTGAAAATGGCTTCCCTAGTCATTCCAATTTTCAATTTTCAACTTTCAATTTTCAATTCGTGTTATGGTTCTCAATTATATCTGGATATTCTTTTTTGGTGCGGCATTTCTGGTGGCTCTCTGCAAGTTGCTCTTCATGGGTGACACGGAAGTTTTTTCTGCTATCGTGAAAGCTACTTTCGATATGTCGAAAACGGGTTTTGAAATCTCGTTAGGTCTGACAGGAGTATTGACTTTGTGGATGGGAATCATGAAAATCGGAGAACGAGGAGGGGCGGTGAAAGTGATGTCATGGTTGATCAGTCCTTTCTTCCGGAAATTGTTCCCGGAGTTACCGCCTGATAGTCCGGCATACGGTTCCATCATGATGAATATAGCTGCGAATATGCTGGGACTGGATAATGCGGCTACGCCCGTGGGATTGCGGGCAATGCAACAGATGCAGGAGGTGAACCTGCGAAAGGACAGGGCGTCCGATGCACAGATCATGTTTTTGGTGTTGAATACTTCCGGGCTGACGATTATTCCCGTGTCGGTGATGGTCTACCGGGCACAGATGGGAGCAGCCAACCCGGCGGATATATTTATCCCGATTCTTTTAGCCACGTATGTTTCCACAATTGCCGGGTTGATTGCGGTGGCGATTTATCAGAAATTGAACTTGTTCAACCGGGTAGTAATGGCTTATCTCGGGGGAGGTACTTTGGCCGTAGGTGGCTTGATTTGGTACTTTTCGGGTTTGGATAAAGAAACGATCACTACTGTCTCAACGGTAGCCAGTAATGTGATTTTGTTTTCGATTATCGTGTCTTTTATCGGCATGGGGGCATGGCGTAAAATTAATGTATACGATGCTTTTATCGACGGGGCGAAAGAGGGATTTTCCATTGCGGTAAAGATTATTCCTTACCTCGTGGCGATACTTGTCGCCGTGGGTGTGTTCCGGGCAGCCGGGGCAATGGATATGCTGATGGGCGGTTTGGAGCGTTTGTGTTTGGCGTGTGGCTTGGATGCTGATTTTATCCCCGCTTTGCCGACAGCGTTGATGAAGCCTTTAAGCGGTAGCGGGGCGCGGGGATTAATGATTGATACGATGAACACTTTCGGGGCGGATTCTTTCGCGGGAAGACTGGCTTCGACTTTTCAAGGTGCCACGGACACAACCTTTTATATTATAGCTGTTTATTTTGGGGCAGTGGGAATCAAGAATACCCGATACGCCATTCCCTGCGGGTTGATAGCCGATTTGGCAGGCATTATAGCAGCTTTGGTGATGGCATATTTGTTTTTTGCATAATTCGCAACAATCGGGTAAATAAATTACATTTGTCGTAATGATTTTATGACTTATTTGTATTATTATTGTATTGCTAATTTTATATACACGAAAAAGTGGCTTTGCATTGGGATGAACAATTTATGAGACAGATCAACTCGAAAGAGCCGAAAGCTTACCGGGAGGTGTTTAATGAATTTTACAATTCATTGGTCTACTTCGCCATGCGTTATGTTGAGCGGGTGGAGATAGCCGAGGATCTGGTGCAGGAACTTTTCGTGAATTTATGGGAGAGTAAGACCGTTCATACTTCTTACAATGGTTTCAAAACTTTTCTTTACACGTCCGTGAAACACGCTTGTCTGGATTATTTGAAACACAAGAACGTGGAAGGGAAGTATATTTCATATATGTTGGAGCATCCCGAAACGGAAGAGGAACTGGCGACAAAGATTACCGAGGAGGAGATATATCGCTTGTTCCTAAAAGTGCTGGAGGAATTGCCGGAGCGTCGTAAAATTGTTTTTAAATTACATCTTCAAGGGAAAAAGAATGAGGAGATTGCCCGCTTGTTGCGAATATCGATAGAAACGGTAAAAACGGCAAAAAAAGAATCTATACGCTATTTCAAGAAGCGTTTGGGCGATGCTTTTTACATGTTGGGCTTTCTAGCAGGAGGAATATAAATTTAATAGGAGAACCTAGGGGATTTTTCTCGAAAACGATTCCCGATCGTCTGTTACCGGAAGCGTACACGGGGAATAAACCATGAATAAAGCCGATAGGAGTCGGCTTTAACTCGGTTTTGACTTGACTTTAACTCGGCTTTATACGATGATCGCGGGACGTCTTCTTTTAGATTCCGGTAGAAAATGAGTATAAAGATAGGTTGTAAATGTTAAATTTTTGCCTTTCCGATCCCCCTAAATTGAATGGTTGTCGTTCTAAGTATAAAATAAGCGAAAATGGATAATAGTAATTACAGAATAGTAGAACTTATTCAACGGTATTTTGCCGAGGATTTGGATGCCGCCGAGAGAGAGGAGTTGGAGAAATGGTTGGCTACACATCCCGAGGACAGAGAGATGTTTGAAAAGATCCGGGAAGGGAAAGCTTTGGAGGCGAGAGAGGTTGCATGGGACAAGATGGATCGAGTGAAGGCTTTGCGGCAATTCGAGAGAAAGGTCGGATACAGAAAACGTTCTTTGACTACGCGTGTGATGAAATACGCGGCTGTGATTATGATTCCGTTGTTGGGAGTGTTGGCTTGGAATCTGACGAGGGAGGTGAAACAGGTGAACTCGTCGGTGTCGCTGGCAATTGTGCCGGGTGCATCCAAGGCTGTCCTGATACTGGAAGACGGGGAAGAGGTTGCCTTGGAATCTATGGAGGGCGATCGTTTGGATATTTCGCAATCCGGGGTAAGGGTACAAAGTATGGGAAGCGGTATAGTGTATTCCGATACGGTCAAGAAAAGGAGTGGTAAGAGTTTTAACCGCTTGAATACGCCGAGAGGTGGAGAGTATAACGTGATACTGGCTGATGGTACGCGGGTGTATTTGAATGCGGCGTCGAGTTTGAAATATCCGGTCGTGTTCGACGAAAAAGAACGAACGGTATATCTTTCGGGAGAGGCTTATTTTGATGTGGCGAAAGATGCTAAGCGACCATTTTACGTGATAACGGATGTCACGAAACTGGAGGTTTACGGGACGTCGTTCAACGTGAATACCCGGTACGGGAACGGGGTACAGACAGTTTTGGTTTCCGGCTCGATAGGGGTAGAGGGGCGTATGATAAAACGGGTGTACCGGGTTGAACCTTCCGAGTTGATCGAGTTTTCGTCAGACGGGGAGTTTGTTAAACGGGAGAAAGTGGATGTGGCTCCTTACGTGGCTTGGAGATACGGGCAGTTTATGTTCGAAAACGAGAGCTTGGAGCATATCATGAATACGCTTTCGTTGTGGTACGACGTTGATGTGTTTTACTCGAACGAGAGTGTTAAAAAACATCGTTTCACGGGGCATATGAAGAAATACGAAGATATTGATACGATTTTGGATGCGATAAGTAAAATTATGGGAGTTACGTTTATAATAAAGGACAAAACAATTACAGTGATGGAATAAAAACGGAAGGTGTTCCACCACCTCCCGTTGAAAGTATGCCTTAGTTATTGTTCCACCAATGCGTAAGGCTAGTATTAATGATTAATCTACAAATTTATGAAAAAAAGTCGATTATGCCCTCACCCCTATCCGGGAATAGGACGAAAAATTTTTCTGATTATGAAGTTATGTCTATTTCTATTGGTTTTCTTTACTTTCTCGTTGACCGCTAACGTGCGGGCACAGAAGGAAAAGGTGAACTTGAGTTTGAAAGAGGTATCGATGAAAACTTTGTTTGAAGAGATACAACGGCAAACAAGTTTTTATTTCGTGTTTAGTGCAGAACAAACCCAAAGATTGGGGATGTTTACCGTTGAGGCAAAGAACGAGAATCTGGAAAATGTATTGAACCGGATTTTTGCCAATACAGGATTTGTTTACGAGTTTAATAAGGATTTAATTATAATACGCCCGAAAGCTGATGTTGCGCAAGCGAAGAAAGAGATTCGGGTAGTAGGGAAAGTTACGGACGAGAAAAAGTTTCCGTTACCCGGTGTGACCGTGCAGTTGAAAGGTTTGCAACTGGGTACGGCGACGGACAAGGACGGGAATTATTCCATCCGTTTCGTCGAGTCGGACAAAGGCATGATTCTGGTATACTCGTTTATCGGAATGGAAACCCAAGAAATTAAGTACACGGGCAAGGACACGATCAACGTGGTGATGCGGGAAACCGTGGCGGAATTGGAGGAAGTGGTGATCAACACAGGATACACGAGGGTGGATGCCCGCAAGAATGCCAGTGCGATCACAACGATTAAAGCGGAAGATATCATTACTCCCGGTTTGCAGACGATTGACCAGATGTTGGAGGGATATGTCCCCGGTATGATCTTTATGCAGAATACCGGACAGATTGGTGCGGCTCCCCGTTTGAGAATCCGTGGTACTTCTACCGTGTTGGGTTCGCAGGAACCGCTTTGGGTCGTGGACGGGGTTGTGGTGAAAGATCCGGTGGATATAGACCCGCAGGATATTAATGACCTTGATTTTGTGAACTTGTTAGGTAACGCTATTTCCGGATTAAATCCGGAGGATATCGAACAGATCGACATCTTGAAGGATGCTTCTGCCACGGCTATTTACGGTAAAGAGGCTGCGAACGGTGTAATTGTGATTACGACCAAAAAAGGTAAGCAAGGACCTCCGACGGTGAGTTACTCGCTTTCCGGTTCATTTACACAACGCCCGAGTTATAATGACAGGAGCGTGAATATGATGAACTCGAAGCAGCGAATAGATCTTTCCCGGGAGATGATTGAAAAAAAGATGGCTTATCCTTCTAACACGATGTGGGTGGGGTACGAGGCGGCTTACCGGGAGTATCTGAATGGCCGGATCAGCTACGAAGAGTTTGAACGGCAAGTGAATTATTATGAAACGCTGAACACGGATTGGTTTGATATTTTGATGAAGAATGCTTTCTCTCACAAGCATACTTTAAGTCTTTCGGGAGGTTCGTCCGCGTTGCGTTATTATGCTTCTTTGGGGTTGAACAACACGGAAGGAAATGTACGCGGAGAGTTGAACCGGGGGTACACCACGAATCTGAATTTATCAGGGAGTTTCGATAAGTTTACCGTGAGTTTCGGGTTGCAGGGGAACGTGTCTAAGAAAAAATACACACCAAATGATGTGGGTGTTACCGAATTTGCTTATAACACGAGTAGGGCGGTGCCCGTGCGTAATCCTGACGGGAGTTACTGGTATTATGGGAAAGCAATGACATTGCCGGGAGAAGACGGACCGTCTTATTATATGGTAAATATTTTGGAAGATAGGGATAATACTTCACAAGAGATCAATCAGAATGGTCTGACGTTTCAGGCAACAGTGGATTATCAGGTTTTGCCAGCCTTAAAATTAGGGGTACTGTTATCGTATGCTTTCTCGAATTCAAATTCGGAAGTCTGGCACGGGGAAAATTCTTATTATTCCCGGAGTCTGGCAAAGTTTGAAGGAGCGACGGAAGTGAATTTTAAGAAGAATAGTACTTTGCCGATCGGTGGGGAACTTAAAGAGAGTCGTACGGATCGGAATGCTTATACCGTTCGGGGGCAGGTAGAATACCGGGAAGCCTTGGATAAGGATGAATTCCACGTGTTAAATGTAAATGCCGGGGGAGAGATCAAATCAAACAAGTATAACACTTATGCTAAGACAACTCGGGGATACATGAAAGAGAGAAGCAAGATGGTGGCATCTGTCGATTTTTCAGAATATCCGAAATATTTGGAGTGGTTAAGAACTCCGGCGGCTTTAGGACAATACACGACACAGAATTCACATGATGTTTCAGTTTATTTGACCGCGGGGTATAGTTATAAGAATATATATAATTTCAGTTTCAATGCTCGTGCGGATTTTTCTAATGAATTCGGAAATAGGGCGAAGGATAAATTTTTTCCGATATGGGCGGTTGCTGGACGTTGGAATTTGTCGGAGAATGTGTTGAAGGAGGTGTCATGGATTAATGACCTTTCCTTACGAGCTTCTTTCGGTTATCAGGGGAATGTACCTCAGGTATCGCCTCGGTTAGTTATTAAAAAGGAAGCAAGTAGTACGCTGTTCAACGAATTGTATTCTTCCGTGTCGCAATTCCCGAATCCGGACTTGAAATGGGAGAAAACGGCAAGTACAAACGTGAGTGTTGATTTTGCGTTGTTCAAAAGAAAGATAAATGGTTCTTTATCTTATTATTACCGGAAAACCACGGATGCTTATATGCAAAAAAGTATTTCGGAAGTGAATGGGGTGACAGGGTACACTGTGAACCAAGGAACAATCACGAATCAAGGAGTAGAGATCTCTTTGAATTTTACACCTATCAACACGATGGGGGCAGACGGAAAAGGTTTTCGTTGGCGTTTTGATCCCCAGTTAGGGCAAGTGATGAATAAATTGATCGATAAAGCCGTGAAAACGAAGGATAAAACGGTACGGGATGATAAAGATATTACTTATTCGGATTACCTGAATGGTACGGTGCAAACTGTGAAACGTTCGTTGAATGGTTTTTATTCTTACCGTTTCATGGGCTTAGATCCGAAAGATGGGCGTCCGATGTTCCCGAACCTGGAACAAACGATAGGGGAGGGGGATGACGCTGTTGATTATGGAGAACAGTTTAAGGTGATGACAAATGAAGAGCGATATATGTCGGTTATGGAATATTCTGGTACACGAGTACCTTATTTGCAGGGCGGTATATTGAATAGTATCTCGTATAATCGATTTACACTTTCGATAAATCTATCGTATAGTCTTGGTTCTAAAGTGCGTTTGTTGAAATTGTACTCGGGGATTTCAGGAGAGAATTCAACTTTAGCTCCGAGTCCGATGGAAAATGTTCGGAAGGAGTTTTTGAAACGTTGGCGGCAGCCTGGTGACGAACAGTATACAAATATCCCGAGTATATTGAATAATTCGGAATTTATGCTGACTGTTGGTGCGAGTGGGCCTTGGTGGTTGAAAGATGCATATAATGAATCTGTCGATAGAAAGAAGATTGCCGAGAATATTTGGCAAATGTATGATTACTCGAATATCAGAGTTGTAAGTGGTGATTATTTGAAGATTCAAAACGTTTCAATCCGTTACAATTTGCCCGAGGCTATTTGTAAGAAGATTCACATGAAATCAGCTTATGTGTCTTTAACCGGAACTAATTTGCACACGTTCTGTAGCAAAAAACTGAAAGGTCAGGATCCGACTACACAATCGGGAAGTGCCTCTACGATATCGATGTCGTTGCGACCGACATATTCATTTAGTTTAAATGTTTCATTTTAATAGAAAGAATATGAATAAAATATATCTATATGTGATAGCGTTACTTTTGGTAATTTCTTCCTGCGGTGAGTTTCTGGAGGAGGAGTCACAGAATTTGAGTTATGTTCATACAACTCAGGATTTGGATGAGTTGTTGATCGGAAACGGATACTTGCAGAAAAATACAACCGGAGATCCATATCGTTTTGTATGGTTGGATATGATGGATGATGATGTGACACATTTTTTAATGAGGGCTCCAACGGATTACAGTACCGTTATCTTTAATTTTATGCGGTATTTTTACAGATGGGATTCTTATCCTTTCAATGACGACCAACCCAATTTGTGGGCTGGTGCGATGGGGTGGAGTAAGCTCTATAGCTGTATAGGTATGGCGAATGTAATTTTGGGTGAGATCGAACGATTCAAGGATGAAAAGGAGTATAGCCGGATTAAGGGTGAAGCTTTTTTCCTAAGAGCATTTTATTACTTCTACTTGGTCAATATCTGGGGACATCCTTATAATCCTTCATCGGCTTCCTCGGATTTAGGTGTGCCGATTAAATTGACGGATTATATTGAAGATAAAGGATATAGTAGGAATAGCGTAGAAGAATGTTATCAACAGATAGTAAAAGATGCTAAAGAAGCAATTGTTTATTTGGAGGGGGTTGTACAACCTTCGACTCGGAGAGCGAATCAAAATGCCGCCCGTGCTTTATTGGCTAAAACGTATTTGTACATGAATCAGTATGAGTTAGCGTTGGAGCAATGTAATGCTATTTTGGAGAAACCGGGTGATTTGGTTTTGTATGATTTGAATGCGATGACTGTGAGTGCTTTTTATACTATACAGAGAAAACAAATATCAAGTGAGTGTGTTTTTACGAATAGTTATGGTCCGACGTTGTTCCAGACTACGGCAGAATCCATAGCAGTTTCTTCAGATTTACTAAATTGTTATGATGCCGTGAATGATTTGAGGTTTAATTCGGGTAAGGATTCTCACTTCTTTAGGTATTATTCAGGAAGTTATTTTGGTTGGGTAAAATCCGGTAATAACGAAGTACATAGTATTAGTCTGTCTTTTCCGGAGGTATACTTGAATAAAGCAGAGGCTTTGGCGATGTTGGATCGACCAGATGAGGCTATCGAAACGTTACAAGAATTACGAGTAAAGAGAATGCTTGATGCCGGAACAATAAATTTGACGGGAGAAGACTTGGTTAAATTTATCAGGGAGGAACGGCGTCGGGAACTTTGTTTTATGGGACAACGCTGGTTTGATTTGAAGCGTTATGCGGTACATCCCAAATATCCGAAAAAGACAAGGATAGAACATCCTTACTATACTTGGACAGGAAGTAGTGTCATGCTTGAGAAAACATATGTATTAGAGGAATACCCGGGTGATGGAGGATGGTTGATGCCATTCCCGAGTAGTGCGCTTATATCGAATGAAGGGGCTTTGAAAAACAATATGCGTCCGGAGAGATAAATGTGAAAAATATAAAGAAAGAGTATGAAAGCAAAAATATTATTTTTAGGATATATATGTGGGTTATTTCTTTTTGGCAGTTGTTATAAAGAAAATGATATAAGCCCGTCGTACTTGGATCGGAATTGGTATGTTCTGGAAGATTCTGAAAATCCATTGGATCATCAAAGGTATCTAGTGTACAAAGAATATGGAATTCCTATCTTTTATAAAGATACGATAGGAAGTCAAAACCGGGGGGTAGATGCTTTCGGGGAACCGGTGATATATTACGAGGTGATTAATCCGGATTACACGATCGAGACTATGTTTAAGAAAACAACGTTTGAGTTGAGTGAGCAAGAGGATGATTTAATAAATGGAGTGAAATTGATTGGCGAAAGAGTGATGCCGGAGTTGATTTCTCCTGTATTATACCCGCGTTGTTTCTTGCTAGTGAAAAAAATAACTTTATCGAATGTGTCTTCTTATGAAGCAAATTGTTTCCGAGGGATGATGACAACGTTGGTTTCTTGCGTGGAGAAACTGAAAGACATGAGTGATGCGGAATTGAAACGGTTAGCGATGGAAGTCGTTGGGGAACAGATTGGGGCATATTTGGCAGATAGTTGTATGGTGGAACTGGAATCATTCATTAATGTATCGAGAAAAGAAGTGAATCCGACAGGAACTTTGTACTCATTCCGATTGCTGTTGAATTCTAGCCCTAAAATGGCTCCTGTGGAGAATTACGGATTCTTATCTTTTGATAGAAAAGAGGCCAATAATGCAAATACTTGTTTTACTGTAACGGAACAGCGGGACGTGATGGATTACGTGACCGAGGTGTACATGAATGACGATGCGGCTTTCAAGGAGAAATATAAAGATTATCCTTACGTGCTGAAAAAGTATGACTTGATGAAGAAAGTCGTGGCGGATATGAAAGCTAGATTTAAATAGTGTTGAGTTTTATTGATATGATGTTTTTCAAGGTGTTATCCTAGAGATAACACCTTGAATTAAAAACTCTTTGTGTTTAAAAAGAGGGGTGTTTGGTTCGACGTATTAAAAAAAGATGTATGAGTAAATGGTTAGTATGGGGTGTGTGGTTCGTGTATTTGTTGGCTTGCCCTTGTTCCGCGGATGCCGGATTCTGGAAAAAGAAGAAGAAAGGCAAGGCGGAGGTAAAGGTGGAGTTGAGCGAGTACGATAAATTATTTAAAGGGAAAAGATATGAAACCGCTATCAGTGAATTTATGGCGGTACATAAAATGGACGGAAAGGTTTATTTGGAATATCCTTTGCGACTGATGGGGAGAGAGTTGTTACTTGCTTCTACGACTACGGTTTCCACGGATAACACAGTATGCACAAATGGTTATAAAGAGAATACTCCCTTGCATGTCCGGTTCACGTTGGAGAACGGTATGGTACAGTTGAGGAAGGTGAATGCTTGGATAGCCGCGGATGGGGATAAAGAGAAGATGGAACAGATTATTCGACAGAATTACAGTGATCCGGTAGCGGCGGCTTACAAGGTATTGGCGTATACGCCGGATAGTTTGGCGGTGGTGTTCGAGATGACGGGGATGTTTTTGAACGAAGAACCTCAGTTGTCACCGATACCCGACGAGAGTGGGGGAATGAAGGTGACGGCTTCTTATAATGGTAATCTGTCTTCTGTGCTGGAATTAAAGGCGTTTGAAGATAACGTGTCTGTGAAATCACGATTGATGTATAATTATTCGGTTACTTATGACCGGATGGCGTTGGTGAAAGATCAACCGCTGAACGTGGAGGTAACCCGGACTTTGTTGTTGTTACCGGAAAAGAGGATGCGTCCCCGGATTTCTGATTTGAGATTAGGGGTATTTCTGACGCAAAAGCGTTATCTGTCGGAGCGGGGTGAAGAGGTAAGAAAATGTACTTATGCCAATCGTTGGCGTTTGGAGCCTCGGGACGAAGAGGCTTATCGACGGGGAAAACCGGTAGAACCCGTGAAGCCTATTGTTTTTTACGTGGATACACTTTTCCCGGAGGCTTGGAAAAAGCCGATACGGGAAGGGGTATTGAAATGGAATCGTGCCTTTGAGAAGATCGGTTTTAAAAACGTGATGCAAGTACGGGATTTTCCCCGGGATGATCGTTCGTTTGATCCCGATAACTTGACGTATTCCTGTATTCGCTACGTGCCGACAGGGGTGGCTAATGCCATGGGACCCTCGTGGGTAGACCCGTCTACCGGAGAAATATTGAACGCGAGTGTATTGATTTATAATAACGTGATCGAGATGATTCGGGGCTGGCGCTTCGTGCAGACGGCACAGGTAGACCCGTCGGTACGGGGAAAGGTGTTGTCGGAAGCGGTATTACACGAATCGTTGAGTTACGTCGTGGCACACGAGGTGGGACATTGTTTGGGACTGATGCATAATATGGCGGCATCGAGTGCTTATCCCGTGGATTCATTGCGTTCGGTCGGGTTCACGGGGAAATATGGTACGACACCTTCGATTATGGATTATGCCCGCTTTAATTACGTGGCGCAGCCCGGTGATGCGGGAGTGAAGCTGACACCCCCGGATTTAGGAGTGTATGACGAATTTGTTATCCGGTGGTTGTACACGCCTGTTTACGAGACGACTTCGATATGGGACGAGGCGAAGGTATTGGAAAGTTGGGTGGACGAGAAAGCGGATAATCCGATGTATCGTTTCGGAAGACAGCAACTTATGGGGCGTTATGATCCGTCCGCAATCGAGGAGGACTTGGGAGATGATCCTATGAAAGCGGGAGAATACGGTATACGGAATCTGAAATATATCCTTGCCCGGTTGAATGAATGGATTGAAGATGATCCGGCGGCGGAGTATCGTCAGCAATTGTATGATTATATTGTAAATCAATACTATCGCTATATCCGGAACGTGACCTATAATATAGGGGGAATATATCTTTCCGACGCCAAAGAGGAAAGTTTTTATAAACGCTATCGACCGGTACCCGCTGAAATACAAAAAGCTTCTGTGAAATGGGTGTTCGAGCAGTTGAGGGATATGGCGTGGTTGGATGATCCGCTTGTGTTACGGAAATTCCCGTTGGGAATGGCTTCGTCCGTGAATTTGACAGAGATTATCGGCAAGCAACTGATCGCCTCGTGTAGCCGGGTTACCTTGTCGGCTTCACTCGCGGGAGGATATCCGGTCGGGGATTATTTCAATGATCTGTATGCGGGGATATGGGTGAGTGCTATCGAGGGACGGGAATTGACGGCGGGAGATATGATCCTGCAATCGCTATTCGTGAAACAGTCGGAGGAACCGATGAAAATGATGGTTGGAAGTCGGGTTGGCTTGACAGATGGAGATTGTCCGACGTTGTTGGATACGTGGTGTTATGGATTGGACCCGACGGGAATGACGGAGCGGTATATCGGCGTGATACGGCAACATGAATTGTCTCGTTTCGGGAATGGGTACGGGTGGCAACGAGTGGTGGATACCCGGGCGTTGGAAGAGATGCCGACTTATTATTTAGAGGCTATGTTTAAAATAAAGCGTTTGCTGGAGGAAAAGATGGAAAGTTTCACGGGAAAGGATCAAACGCATTATCAAGCGATGCTGTTCATAATAAAGCAGGTTTTGGGTAAACAGGCGGGAATGAATTAAAATAGATGATTATGAGAAAGTGGATAATACCTTGTATAGTTTTGGTTGCTCTGGGCTTTTGGTCTGTTTCTACCGTGTCTGCTTCCGAACGAAAGAAGCGGAAAAAAGAGGAGACGGCGCAACCGGGGAAATACGAGAAACTGTTTCAAGGTAAAAAATATATAACAGTTTCCGGTGATTTTATGACATTGCATAAGATGGACGGGAAACTTTATTTCGAGATGCCGTTGAAGTGGATGGGACGGGATATGTTGCTTGCCTCGGCTACTTCCGGGACGAGTGACAATCTGGCTGCCGTGAGCGGATACGCACCCGGTGGAGGGATGCACGTGCGCTTCATGATACAGGACAGCACGGTGCAATTGCGACTGGTGGCAACTTCCGTGACAGTAGACGAGAATAATCCCCGGATGAGGCAAGTGATGGCACAGGGGTATAGTGATCCGATATTGTATGGTTATAAGATTCTGGCATATAACCGGGATAGTTCGGCAGTAGTTTTCGATGTGACATCTTTATTTATTTCGGACGTGCGGGAGCTTACCCCGATTGTTCCGGCTTCCGGGCAATTCCGGGTCACGGGAAAGATGACACCTGCTTATTCTCATTTGGGTGAGGTCAAGGCATTTGACGATAACGTGTCGGTAAGGTCTTCGCTGTCCTACTCGATTAGTGCTTACTATTTTATATTTCCGGTGATGAAGCAGGAGCCGGTAACCGTGGAGGTAACCCGGACATTGATGTTGTTGCCGGAGGATAAGATGCGTCCCCGTTTGTCGGATTCCCGTCTTGGGTTGTTTCTGACGGAACGAAAACATATTCCGGCAGAGGGAGAGGCTATACGTTCCTATTCGCTTGCCCGGCGGTGGCGTGTCGAACCCCGGGACGCAGAGGCTTACAAGCGGGGTGAACTCACGGAACCGATGAAGCCGATCGTCATGTACGTGGACAATCATTTTCCGGAAGGGTGGAAAGAACCAATCAAGAGGGGGATATTGAGATGGAACAAGGCTTTCGAGAAGATCGGTTTCAAGAACGTGATTCAAGTGAGGGATTTCCCGACGGACGACTCTGATTTTGATCCCGATAACCTGAAATACTCGTGTGTGAGGTATATTCCTTTCACGTTGGAAGAGGGTGTCGGTCCTTTTTGGGTAGACCCGTCATCGGGGGAGATATTGAATGCCCGGATATTGATATTCAACGACGTGGTAAAAGCGATTCAGCGGGATCGGTTCGTGCAGACGGCACAAATAGACTCTAACGTGAGGGCAAAGAAGATACCGGACGAGGTGATTGGCGAGTCGTTGGAAGCTATGGCAGCACAGAAAATGGGGAACTGTCTGGGGCTGATGAATAATCTGGCTGCTTCTTACGCTTACCCGGTCGATTCGTTGCGTTCAGCTTCTTTTACCTTGAAATATGGTATTACACCTTCGATCATGGATCGGTTGCAATATAATTACGTGGCTCAACCGGGAGATCGGGGTGTACGATTAACTCCGCCGGATTTGGGTGAGTATGATGAATTTGTTATCCGGTGGTTGTACACGCCTTTGTGGGATATGGCTTCTTTCGAGGAGGAATCCCGGGTGCTGGAAGCATGGATAGATGAAAAGGCGGGAAATCCGGTCTATCGTTTCGGGAAACAGCAATGGATGAGTGCTTACGATCCGTCTTCATTGGAAAATGATTTGGGGGATGACGTGTTGAAGGCGGGTGATTATGGGATAGCGAATTTGCGGTATATTGTTTCACGTTTAAAGGATTGGATAGAAGATGATTCGGATGCCGCTTATCGTCGGCAGTTGTACTCGGCGTTGGTGACGCAATATGAGCGCTATCTGATGAGCGCTCTCGTTCACGTGGGCGGGATATATTTAACGGAGGTAAAGGAGGGAACCCCCGGAGAGCGTTTCTGCCCGGTGGCTAGAGAGCGGCAGAAGTGCGCCGTGCTGTGGATTATGCGGCAATTGCGGGATAGTGAATGGTTGGACAACCGGGAATTATGGGAAAAGTTCTCTTTGGGTTTGCCCGATTCGTGGAGAACCCGTTCCAATGTGATTTCCCGTTTACTCGCCCGTAAATCTTACGTGGCATTGTCCGCGCATTTGTCTGATGATTCTTACCCGATGGAAGAGTTTATGCAGGACGTGTATGATGAGGTGTGGAAAACGGTCATGGAAAACAAGGAGTTGACGCTAGTCGATAAATTGATGCAAACGGAATGGCTTGGGGCTTGCCAGTCCCGGGTGGCTACTATCGGGGGAAAACAGTTCTCGGCTGCCACTTTACTCGCTTCGGAAGAGGTGGATTTGACGGCATTCGGTAATGGCTACGGCTGGCAACGGATGATTGAAACCCGGGTGTTGGAGAACGAGGCGATTTATTACTATAAACTGGTGAAAGAGTGCAACAGGATGTTGAAACAAAAGGTTGCTGCGGTACGGGATGAAGAACGTCCGCACTACCGAGCGATGCTTTTGGTTACGGAGAAAATATTAGAAGAAAAATATAAATAATAGTACTATGAAAAGATGGATGATATTGTTGGTCACTGTGGCGCTCGTGGGTTCTTGTTTCCGGAACGCCAGTGCATCCGAGGATAAAAAGAAAACAACCAAAGAGGAGGAAAAGACTGCACCTCGTCCCCCGGTAAAGAAACTCTCTAAATACGAGAAGCTTTTTAAAGGAAAAGCCCACGAAATGGCCAAAGGAGGTTTTATGACCTTGCATAAGGTGGATGGAAAGTTGTATTTCGAGATACCCTTGAAAGTGATGGGACGGGATATGCTGCTCGCTTCCGCCACGACCGAAACAAGTGATAACACGATAGCCATAAACGGGTATAAACCGCAAAGCCCGATGCATATCTGTTTCACGCTGACGGATAGTACCGTGCACATGAGGCGGGTGAATGCCCGGATTAACTATGATGCCGGGGATGCCCGTTTGCAACAGATCGTGGCACAGAATTTCGTGAATCCGATTATCGAGGCATACAAAGTGTTGGCTTTTTCCCCGGATAGTTCGGCGGTGGTTTTTGATGTGACGGCTTTATTTAATGGCGGTGAGGCAGCCCTTTCTCCTGTTTCCGAGGGTTCCTATCCGTTGACCTACACGGCCTCGGTGAATCGTTCCTTGTGTTCGTTGGAGGATATCAAAGCTTTCGAGGATAACGTGTCGATCAAATCATCGCTTTCTTATAGCGTGAGTGCTAAATTGTTGACAAGGATGCTGTATAGCAATCGTCCTTTGACGATCAAGGCTACCCGTACCTTGTTATTATTACCGGAAGACCGGATGCGTCCCCGTTACTCGGATGCCAGAATGGGGGTATTTCTTACTTTCAAACAACAGATTTCCAACGAGGGCGATCAGTTGCAGTATTATACTTTAGCCAATCGTTGGCGCTTGGAGCCTAAAGATGTGGAGGCATTCAAGCGGGGAGAAACGGTGGAACCCGTGAAGCCGATCGTGTTCTACATGGACCCGCTTTTTCCCGAGTTGTGGAAAGAACCTTTACGTACGGGTTTGATGAGATGGAACAAGGCTTTCGAGAAGATTGGTTTTAAGAACGTGGTGCAAGTGAAGGATTTCCCGACGGACAATCCGGATTTCGACCCGGATAATTTGAAATATTCTTGTATACGCTACGTGCCTTCCGCCGTGCAGAACGCTATGGGGCCCTCGTGGGTTGATCCGGTCACGGGAGAAATATTGAACGCGTCTATTCTAGTGTATAACGATGTCGTGAAGATGTTGACGAGTTGGCGCTTTATCCAGACGGCACAGGTAGACCCGCGAGTGCGAGGTAAGAGATTGCCGGACGACGTGTTGAAAGAAGCATTGGCTTACGTGGTTTCACACGAAATGGGACATTGCCTCGGTTTGATGCATAATATGGCGGCGTCGAGTGCATTCCCCGTGGACTCGCTACGTTCGGCTAAGTTTACCCGCGAATACGGTACGACACCTTCTATCATGGACTATGCCCGGTTTAATTACGTGGCTCAACCCGGTGATAAAGGCGTGCGTTTGACTCCCCCGGACTTGGGTGTTTATGATGAATTTGTGATCAAATGGTTGTATTCTTATTTTCCGGAAAGCACTTCCTTGAAGGAGGAAACCCGGGTATTGGAATCGTGGATTGATGCCAAAGCGGGCGATCCTATGTATCGTTTCGGTAAACAGCAGCTTGCCAGTCGCTATGATCCGAGTGCCTTGGAGGAAGACTTGGGGGATGATCCTATAAAAGCCGGAGAATACGGTATCAAGAATCTGAAATATATCTTGTCGAATCTCAACAAATGGATTCAAGATGATGAAACGGCGGAGTATCGTCAGGTTTTGTATGGTCAGATCGTGAGCCAGTATAGCCGTTATCTACAGAATGCGGCGTATTGTATCGGTGGTATTTATTTGAACGATGCGAAAGACGGGACAGCTGCCAAGCGTTATACTCCGGTTCCTAAAGCCAAACAAAAAGCCGCGGTAGCTTGGGTGATCGGGCAACTGCAAAATAACGAGTGGCTGGATAACCGGGAGGTATGCTCTAAGTTCGGGTTACACTCGAAAGCGTCGGCAACGTTGAATAGTGCTGTCGCCGATTTGTTGACGAAGATTTATATGAACGTGACGTTGTCTTCTTATTTGGAGGAAAAGAATCCTTACACGATGGCGGAATTTTTTAATGACTTGTATGTTGGAGTATGGGATGCCGCTATCAGAAATCGGAAGTTGTCGCACGGCGATAAGGTGATGCAGAAAGCGATGGTGAATATGATGGGAAAATCCTTGACCTTTATCGGGGGTAACAAGATCGGGTTGACCGCAATCTCGGCAGAGGTCGCTTATGCTCCCTCGATACAGGAAATATGTCTTTACGGTTTGGATGAAACGGGAACGATCACACGTTACTCCAAAGAGTTGACGGAATTGGAAGCACGGGAAGGAAAGGCTTATATGGCAGAACAAATGCGACTGTCCGGCTTTGGCTACGGGTACGGGTGGCAAAGTCCCGTGACATGTGATGCGATAGATGAATCAACGACGTATTATTATGACTCGGCATTGAAGATCAAATCTTTGCTGGAACGAAGGATAGTAACGACAAATCCGGCTGATAAGGCTCATTATCAAGCCATGTTGTTTACGATAAATCAGATGCTCGGTGTGAATTGAGAGCGTGGCCGGGGACTGTACGAATAGGTGGTAGTATTCGTCAGTCCCTTTTTACTATCTGACCGACATAGCTGATCGGGGAGCGTCTTCGGTCGCTGAGATAGAGATAGCAGGTTCCGTCGTATTGAACGTGCATGTTCAAGTAGTACACGTTCCCGCCGGACATAACGGTAAGCTGGTACGCTATCGCTTTTTTCTTGCCTTCCCAATAGACTTTCACCGTCCGGCTGAACAGGATGTTTTGGAATGAAATGGAGTCCAGTTGTGAACCGGATTTCACGGCTCCGCTACCGAAATAAGGGATTTTTACTCCCACGAGGGAATCTTTTACCCACAAGTAACTGTTCTTGGGCTCAATATCAATATTATTTCCAGCTCCGGGAGGAGTGAAAAGGGTTTCCACCGTGGGCGTGGCAATATAGAATTTCACGATAAATTTATCACTGTTGACAAGTGCCAGTGTTTTCTGAAACTCTTTCTCAAATCGAATTTCTTTTTTGCTTTGCGCTTTGACCGGAATGATTATAATAGCGAGTAATAGTCCGGTAATAAATAATAGTCTTTTCATGTTTCCCGTTTTAGGAGGTATACGGAAAGGGAGAAAAATGGTTTTGTGAAAAATAATATGTGATTTTTCTTTACGAAAAGTTTGTAGTATTACGAAATATTCGTAGATTTGCGAAAGAATCGTAAAAGAAAGACGTATGGAAAAATTGACATATCAGGAAGAAGAAGTGATGCTGATCATCTGGCAGGTGAAAAACGGAGTCATAAAAGATTTTCTAAATCAGATGGAAGAACCGAAGCCGCCTTATACGACGGTGGCGTCAATCGTGAAGAATTTGGAGAAAAAGGGATTTCTGACAAGTAAGAAGCACGGGAATATTTACGAGTATATGCCGCTCGTGGATGAAAACGAGTACAAGACAAAGTTCATGTCGGGAGTCGTGAGAAATTATTTCGAGAATTCTTACAAAGAGATGGTGACCTTTTTCGCTAAAGAACAGAAAATCTCGGCAGAAGACCTGCAAGAGATTATCAAATTGATCGAGAAACAATAAAAATAAAAGCCATGTTCACGAGTGAAACATTCATCTATCTGATGAAGATAAATATAGCGTTTATCGTGTTTTATCTTTTTTATAGACTATTGTTTAGTCGGGATACCTTTTTCACGAGCCGTCGGGTTTGCTTGTTGACGATTCTTGTTTTGTCCTTGTGTTACCCGTTGATTCCTTTTACTTTCGGGGAAGAACAGAGGGCGGTCATTCAAGAAACTGTTTCTCAATACACGACTGTTTTCTTACCGGAAATAACGGTGAGACCGGATGAGGCGGTAACGCAATTTACCGTAACGGGTATCGTGGGGTTGTGTTATGGCTTGGTGGCGAGCGTTTTGGTGATTCGTATTTTATTACAAATATTTTCTATATTCCGGTTGATGGGTAAAGGGGAACGCATGCTCTGTCATTCCACTCCCGTTATAGCTTTACCGGCTCATGTTACGCCATTCTCTTTTTTCAAGTGGATATTCATTAATCCCTCCCTGTATGAATCCCATGATTTACAGGAGATTCTGACACACGAGAAAACACATGTCGATCAATGTCATTCTGTCGACGTGATGATTTCCGAATTGTTGTGTGCATTATTCTGGATTAATCCTGCCATGTGGTTATTGAAACGGGAGATTCGACGTAATTTGGAATTTTTGGCGGATAAACAGGTTGTGACTTCCGGTTTTGACCGGAAAGCCTACCAGTATCATCTTCTTCGCCTTACTTGTACTTCGGCTGCAGCTCAAATAGTTAATAAATTCAACGTGACACCTTTAAAAAAACGTATTATGATGATGAATAAAAAAAGAACATCAAAAATGGGACTGGTCAAGTATGCCTTGCTGTTTCCGGTAGTGGGACTGTTGATCTTGTCCAGCAACGTTCAGGCAATTGTGCAACAGAACGGAGAGTACGCAAGCGTGGTTGGGAAAGATTCTATTGTGGCAAAAGGAATTGTGATGGATGCTGATAATAAACCATTGAAGAATGCTATTGTGGTCATTCGAGGGACTAATATCGGAACTTTTACAAATGACAAAGGCGAGTTTACGATCACCGTAAAACCCGGTGCGGAATTGTTTTTCTCCTATGTCGGGAAGAAAGGGCAACTTCGTGATGTGAAAGATGAACAAAAATTAGTTGTAAAAATGCAGGATGGCGTGTTTGCTATAGATGATCTTCGTTCGGTTTCTGTAGATTCGACTACAGCCAGTATAAGAAATTCCAATGATATTTTTCAAGTTGTGGAAAGTATGCCTCAATTCCCGGGAGATCTAAATAAATATTTGGGAAGAAATGTAAAATATCCGGAGGAAGCTCAAAAACAAAAGATCCAAGGTCGGGTGACGGTTCAATTTATTATTGAAAAAGATGGAACAATCACGGGTGTGACTGTTCTTCGTTCTGTTCATCCTTTGTTAGATAAAGAAGCGATCAGAGTTGTGCAAAACATGCCCAAATGGGTTCCGGGAACACAAAGAGGAGAACCCGTGAGAGTATCATATACAGCACCGATTAATTTCAGATTAAACTAGAATGAACAAGTAGTAGAGGAGGCAGGTCAAAATGACAAAGACAATTCGACCAGCCTCTTCTCTTTATCTCCCCGCCGTGATAATATACATCTCTTCCGGTCGGAGGTATTTGTTTGCCATACGCGTGATGTCTTCTGCTGTGCAGGTGCGGATGCGGTCGATAATCCGGAAATAGAACGAGTTGTCTGTCCCGTAATTGAGTTTATGTTTCAAGGCATCCGATTGGGCGAATACGCCGTCGAGTTCCCGCAACAGTTCCCCGTTAAAATAGCTCTTCACGAGGTGTAATTCCTCTTCCGGCACGGGTTCGGTTTGCAGGCGTCGGATTTCTTTCATACATTCGTCAATAGTCGCCTCGGCTTGGTCTGCATTGACGTCCGTGGCGATCATCCAGTAAGCTGCCAGAGGCAAATTGACGTTATAGGAACCGATGCCGTAAGTATAGCCCTTCTCTTCCCGGATATTCGACATCAGCCGGGAGCCGAAATAACCGCCGAGTATCATATTGAGAATCTGAAAGTCCGTGTATTCCTCGTCAAGCAAGGACACGCCGGATTTCCCAATACGGATGCTTGTTTGCACGGCGTCGGGCTTTGACACGTGGTACCTGCCCGGTGTGTAAGGATGCATGGTAAATTGTTCGGTTTCGGGCAAGGGCAAATTACCCATGGGAGCGAAGGCTTCACTGACTTCCCGGAGGACGCCTTCGTTGATATTACCGCAAAGCATGATCCGGCACCGGGAGGCTTGCATACGTTCTTTATAGAAATTCATCAATATCTCCGGTGTTACCCGGTCAAAGTCTTCCAGCGTGAAGCGATTGGCGTAAGGATGCGTATCCCCGTAAAGGCGATAAATAAATTCCATGCGTGCCAGATAAGCGGTCTTCTCTATACTTACCAGATGTTGCTGCTTCCTGTTGCGTATGTAAATCTCCAGTTCTTTTTGCGGGAAGACGCTTTCGAGTATCATTTCCGCCACCATTCGGATCGTTTCCTTGGCGTATTTATTCAAGGAGATCATGCTTATTTCCGACTTGTGTACCCCGCAGTTGAAATCCACGTAAGCCCCGTGGTAATCGAAAAGTTCGGCAATTTCGTCGGCTGTATGCTTTCGGGTGCCCTCGTTGAGCATGTTGAGCATGGAGGACGCCACGACGGGTTGCGGTTGATTGTAACTCCCGGCGGGTACTACCATGTCAAGTTTGAACACTTCCTGATTCGGGTCGTGCAGGTACACGATTTCTAGTCCGTTGGGAAGTGTGATTTGTTGGTGTCCCCACAAGGTCGGGCGGGATATTTCGGTAATAGGCGGTTCTATATTTCTATTCATGAGTATATTATTTTTCTTTGAGATACCATAACGTGGAGCAATTGTTCGGGGAGAATAATTCCCCGGCAGTCTGCTTCAGCGTGTCGAGGGATACTCGGGCGTATCTCTCGCTCTCGGAATTGATAAGTTCGATATCTCCCAGATAATCGAAGAAGGCGAGGTTTGCCGATTTATTCTGGTAGTTTATTTCGCTATATGAGATGCGGGCATCCGTTTTGTTGATTACTTTTTGTAATTCCCGTTCGGTGATCGGGTCTTCGATAAAGTGGTCAATCTCGTTTTGTATGGCGGCTTCGGCTTCTTCGATTGCCACGCCTTCGGATAGTTTTCCCGAGAAGACGAATAACCCGGGGTCCATATCCCCGGTGATATAAGCGTCGATTTCCGAGAATAATTTTCCGTTTTTGATTAAATTGATATACAGGCGGGAGGATTGTCCGTTAGATAAAATATCCGAGATGATGTCGCAGGCGTAGAAGTTGTCCGAGCGGCGTTCTCCCATGTGATAAACTTTGTAAATCGCGTCAGCGGGTACCTTGTTATGCTCGCAAACCAAGCGACGTTCCTCGGTTTGTTGCGGTTCAACGGGTATGGCTTGCCTCGTGTAACGGGCAGGGGCGATATCCCCGAACCATTTCTTCACCAGTTCCAACGCTTTCGTGTCCGTGATATTACCGCTGATACTGAGTATCGCGTTGTCAGGTGCGTAGAAACGATGGAAAAAATCCTTCACCTCTTCCAGCGTGGCTCCGGTAATATGGTCTATGTTCTTCCCGATAGTGGGCCATTGGTACGGGTGCACTTTGTATGCCAGCGGGCGTAGTTTTAACCAGATATCCCCGTAAGGATTGTTGAAATAGCGTTGTTTAAATTCTTCGGTCACGACATTTCTTTGCACGTCAAGTGATTTCTGCGAGAAGTCGAGAGCCAGCATCCGGTCGGATTCGAGCCACAAGGCTGTTTCGATATTGGATGCGGGAATCGTGATATAGTAATTCGTGTAATCGTTATTCGTGAACGCGTTGTTCTCTCCCCCGGCTTTCTGCACGTGAGTGTCATAGTCCGGGATATGTTTTGAGCCCCCGAACATCAGATGTTCGAACAAGTGCGCGAACCCGGTACGGTTGGGATCTTCATTTTTTGCCCCTACTTTGTAAAGAATATTCACGGAAACAAAAGGGGTACTCGTGTCCGTGTTGCAAATAACGGTTAAGCCGTTATCCAGTACGTGTCGGGTGTATTTTATCATTTTTACATTTTTACATTTTCGAATCTCTTCATCGTGTCGTTGAAGTCGGTTATCAGGTTTTTCATCATTTCCGCCACGGTTTGTTCTTTATGAAGCATGGATGCGATTTGTCCGATTTCGAGTTCGCCTTCCACCATATCGCCCTCGAATATACCTTTTTTTGCTCTGCCTTTCCCTAGCAATTGGGTTAATTGTGCGGCGTCAGCACCGGCATCCTCGAGCGCTTTTACTTGCTCGAAAAACTCGTTTTTAATCAAGCGGGTAGGGGCAAGTTTCTTTAACGCTAGCATCGTTCCGCCCTCATCAGTGTTCAGTACCCGTTGTTTGAATGTCGGGTGTGCGGATGATTCTGTCGCCACGGCAAAAAGAGTCCCGATTTGTACGCCTTCGGCACCAAGTGCCATGACTGCCGCCATGGATTTACCCGAGGCAATTCCCCCGGCGGCGATCACGGGAAGGGTGGTGGCTTCCACCACGTTCGGGATTAAAGTCAGTGTCGTCGTTTCTTCCCGTCCGTTGTGTCCTCCCGCCTCGAATCCTTCGGTAACCACGGCATCCACGCCTGCTTCCTCGCATTTTTGGGCGAACAGGGCGCTACTGACCACGTGTACCACCGTGATTCCGTGTGATTTTAACAAGGGTGTCCATTTTTTCGGGCTTCCGGCAGAGGTGAATACAATTTTTACCCCTTCGTTGATAATGATCTCTATAAGCCGGTCGATTTCCGGATAAAGCAGGGGCACGTTGATCCCCCACGGCTTATCGGTCGCCTGCTTCATTTTGTGAATATGTTCCACTAGAGTTTCCGGGTGCATCGAACCTGCGCCCAATAGTCCCAACCCACCGTGATTACTTACAGCTGAAGCCAATCGCCAACCGCTGCACCATACCATACCCCCTTGAATAATCGGGTATTTTATATTGAAAAGTTTTGTTATTCTGTTTTCCATGATTATAATGAGTTATATATGATGCAAATTTAAGAAAATACTTGGATTGCTTTCTGCCGACAACATTTTTCCATTAAAAAAGCCTCCGTCGCGTGACGAAGGCTTTATATATGATTTAGAATAATTCGTTTACTTCTGGATATTCGGTAATTCCAAGCCAAGACCTTTCTTCTTGTCTACTGCTTTTAGTATGAATCCCAAAATCAGGGCGGCTCCACCCAAGCAAGCCAACATCACCAGCGGAGCGGTGTAGTTGTAAGAAATTGCGGCTTCTTCGGGGGTAATGATTCCGCTTTTCAAATCGGCTACCAGTTGAGGGTTAGTTTTATCCAATACCTTACCGATGAGTAGGGGGAATAACCACAACCCGATATTTTGAACCCAGAAAATCAAAGCGTAGGCACTACCGATAATTTTGGAGTCCACCAATTTCGGAACGCTAGGCCACAGTGAGGCGGGTACCAAAGAGAAACTGGCGCCGAGGACGAGGATCGTGACATAGGCAACGACAACACCTCCGATGGCATTTCCTTGGAACATGGGTAAAATGAAGGCAAAAGTGAGATGGCAAATGATAAGCAGAACGGAACCGATGACAAGCATGGATGCTGCTTTACCTTTGTGATCCACGTAATTACCCAAGATAGGCGTGATACCCACTGCCAACAACGGGAATACGGCAAAAATGGTTTCCGCACTCTGGCGCATGTAACCCATGTAACAGAATATAATCAATGACACGACGGCTAATGCCAACAGACCGTACTTCATGCCTTTGGTTTTCGAGAAGTTGCTGGCAAAAGCGGCAGCAGCCACGACAAGCATGATGCAATACTGGATAATCGTCACCGTGTTGGTCGCCCAGAAAGAATTGGGATCTACCGGGTTGAATGTCAAGTTACATTGTAACATGTTCACGGCATATTTCTGGAAGGGGAAGATTGCCGAGTAGTAGAGTACGCAAAGCAAGGCTACCAACCAGAACCCCATGCTGGACATGATTTTACCCAAGTCGCTGAGCTTGAATGGATCGTCTTTCTCTTCCGCTTCTCCGGTTTGTGCATCAAGTTTTTTGTCAGCGAAGAAATAGACGATGAACATGATGAGTGCAACGAGCAGCAAGATAACCCCGAAAGCTACTGAACGGGAAACGTCAATATTGCCGCCCAGTTTGGCGAATACCGGCGAGAAGATCATACAAGAAGCTACTCCCAAGCGGGCTAGAGCCATTTCGGATCCCATGGCCAAAGCCATCTCGCGACCTTTAAACCATTTCACGATTCCGCGAGAAACCGTGATTCCTGCCATTTCAACACCACACCCGAAGATCATGAAGCCTACCGCCGCGAATTTCGCTGATGCGGGCATTCCTTTATAGAAAGGAGAGATACCCAATTCGTCAAAACCGGGGATGTAATTCAAGTTGTTGGTAAACCAAGTGTCTAATCCGCTACCTTGAAAACTTTCGGTCACGGCGTACCAGTTAATGGTGGCACCGACCAGCATCACGACCCCGGAAAGGATTGCCGTGAAGCGAACTCCCATTTTGTCAAGGATGATTCCCGCGAAAATGAGGAAAAAGATAAAGACATTCAAAAATGTTTCCGATCCTTGCATTGTTCCGAATGCAGTAGAGTCCCAACCTCGGGTGGACTGCATTAAATCTTTGATGGGCGATAGAATGTCCATAAAGATATAAGAACAGAACATGGCAAAAGCTAGGAGTAAGAGAACCGTCCAGCGCATGGCTGCCGAATCTCTAAGGGTTTGTTGAATTTTTTCTACCATAATTATTTATTTAAAAAAGTTGATCTTGCACACAAACGCCCAAAGGTAAAATAAAATATGGAAAATCTTTAAATTTTTTTCTCAATTCTGTACACATTTCTGTCGCTGGCACTTCGGGACACCAGTTCTGCCAAAAATCCGGCTAGGAAGAGCTGGCTACCTATAATCATGCAAGTCAGCGCGATATAGAAATACGGGTTGTTCGCGACCAGCGGTGCCCGGAGTCCGTTGGAAAGCGCCATGAGTTTTTCGATACCGATCCACCCGGCGGCACAGAAACCGATGACGAACAGCAGTGTGCCCAGCGCCCCGAACAAGTGCATGGGTTTCTTGGCGAAACGCGTGATAAAGGTTACCGTGAGCAGGTCGAGGAAACCGTTGATAAAGCGGTTTAACCCGAACTTGGTAACGCCGTACTTGCGTGCTTGGTGGTGTACCACTTTTTCACCGATGCGGGTAAATCCGGCTTGTTTTGCCAGTATGGGAATATAGCGATGCATTTCCCCGTACACTTCGATGTTTTTCACCACGGCACATTTATAGGCTTTCAGCCCGCAATTGAAGTCGTGCAGTTTGATACCCGAGAAGCGTCGGGCAGTGGCGTTGAAAAGTTTCGTGGGGACTGTTTTCGTGATTGGATCGTGTCTTTTCTGTTTCCAGCCGGACACGAGGTCATAATCTTCTTCCGTGATCATCCGGTAGAGTTCCGGTATCTCGTCCGGGCTGTCCTGTAAATCCGCGTCCATGGTGATCACTACTTCGCCTTGCGCGTCCTCGAACCCGCAGTGTAAGGCGGCGGATTTCCCGTAATTGCGGCGGAATTTGATTCCCCGTACGCGATTGTCTTTTGCAGATAACTCTTCTATCACTTTCCAAGAAGAGTCATTGCTACCGTCATCAACCAGAATGATTTCGTAAGTAAAATGGTTGGCTTCCATCACCCGTTCGATCCACGCGGCGAGTTCCGGGAGCGATTCTTCTTCATTATATAACGGGACAACAACAGATATATCCATGACTAAAATTGTTGAGGGTTAAACGGGGGCGTCTTTCTTTTCACTAGTCCGGCTATAAAGAGAGTGAATGCAGCCCCTACCAGTATTCTATTGAACAATTCTCCAAAAGCGATCACGACGGGAGAAAAGAACAGGTCGCTCAAACTTGTGTTGAATAATTCCTGTAAATTCATGTTTTTGTACACTTCGCTCATCATCGTGAGCATGACCTTTTTATAGGTAGCCAGCAATTCTGTGTCCGAAGAGTAAAGAATAAACGTGTAAACGGCGTAACAAACTGCCGCGACGGCAAGGATATATATGCCGGTGGAAAGGGCTTTCCCGTAGGATATGATTCCCGCCAAGTGGTCGTCCCTGTATTTTTTTATCCCGATGAAAACCCCGAAAATGGTCAGCATCATGATAATATTATTGAATTGCGGGTTCGCCACGACTCCTTTGCCCGCGTAGGCGAAGAGCAAAGAGGCGATGATGAAACTGCCGCCGATAAGTCCGCCGAATAACGTGTTTGGTTTAAAGAATGATTCGTTTGTATTTTCCATTATTCACGACTCCTTTCAATATAGTTGTGCTGCCCCTCTCAAGGAGATCATTTCTCCGGGTTGCGGCTTATCCCCGTTCTCCATGTAATTGTATTGTAATAATTTCGCCAGTTTGATACCGTATATTTGTGAAATCATGTACATCGTGTCACCCGGTTTGCACTTGTGGAAAGTGTAACCTTTGGGAGCTTTGTTTTTCTTCTTTTTCAAGAAGATGTGCATACCGTTACGCGTGGAGAGTTCGTTTTTGTCGTTGTAAGCCAGAAGACGTTTCAAGGGAATACCGAAATACTGGGAGATGCCTTCAAACGTGTCGCCCTCCTGCACCTTGATGCAAGGGATATTGTTGATGTAGACCACCCGGCTTTGGTAGTTCTTCGTGTCCCCGAGTTTATAATTCAGTTCGCCCGGGCTTTGACGATGCCTTTTCCCGGGTTTGTCGAATTGATATAGCTCTTCTTCTTCTATGATTTTGATTAATTTCTGCGCGTAATCGGGAGCCGTGGCGTATCCTGCCTTTTTCAGTCCTTTCGCCCAACCCTTGTAATCCGTTTTGGAAAGTTTGAACAATGGGGCATACCGGGAGCGGGAGGTCAGAAATTCGCTATGGTCTACCCACGATTCCTCGGGATTCCGGTATTTGCGGAAACACTCGTTCCGGCTGTCGTCGTCCATGATAAAACTTGCCCCGTTCCAGTTGTGGCATTTGATACCGAAATGATTGTTCGCGTTTACCGCCAGTTGGGATTTGCCGCAACCGGACTCCAGTATCCCTTGCGCCAGCTTGATACTGGCAGGTATTCCCGTGCGATCCATTTCCTGAATGGCGATGGATTTGTATTTTTTGATGAATGCTTTTCTACTGTCGTTCGTTGCACCGCATATGTTGACACATATAAAAGTAAGAAATAAAATAGCGTAAATCTTGCTCATGATTCGTGATAAAGTTTTATATTGGCGGTAAAATTACGAAAAAAATTAGAATGGAGAAAGCGGAATTAAAGATAGATTACATCTTGTACCGGGAATCTTACCCGGAAGGGTACGAGGAATTGTGTCGTGCCGCCTTGGAAATCACGGAAAATGCTTATTGCGTGTATTCCGGTTTTGCTGTCGGGGCAGCCGTTTTGATGAATAACGGGGAGGTAATCCGTGGTACGAATCAAGAGAATGCGGCTTACCCCTCGGGACTCTGCGCGGAGCGCACCGCCTTGTTTTATGCCTGTTCCGCTTACCCGGAAGCCGGGGTGAAAGCCATAGCCGTTGCGGCGCGGGACAAGGGTGTCGAGGTTGACGAGTATGTCACGCCTTGCGGGGCTTGCCGGCAGGTGATGTCCGAGATTGTCGGGCGCTATCATGCTGATTTTGACGTAATCCTTATCGGGCGCACGAGTACCTTGCTGGTGAAGGCGAGTCAGCTATTGCCTTTCTCCTTCAAATTAGGGGATACCCGCCCGTGATACTCCCGCGTAGGGATAAGATAGGTTTTCGAGAGCGATATTATTGATTCAGGGGACGTGCCACGCGTGAGTTTTAAATTTCCTTATATTTCGTTAAAACGTGGGCTAAGTGTGGGCGAACATCAGGCGAAGAGTGGGCGATGCCGCCTAATAGTCACTTGAATCCCGCCCGAAACTCGCTCAAAATTTTAGGAAAGGGGTAGGAAAAGGGTAGTTATAGGTATTCAAATGACAAAGGTGCGAGAAAACGGGCGTGATTTGGAACGGAGTGTTAAAATAGCTATCTTTGAACGAGAAAAGTTACATTATGAATAAACAGAACAAAGATACTTTTGAATATTTGTTCAATACTTATTACAAGGATTTGTACGTGCATGCCTTGAGTTTCGTCCGGGATGAGGAGGAAGCGAAGGATATTGTCACGGACGTGTACGAGTATGTCTGGAGAAATTTCACGAGGTTGGATGCTTCTGTTTCATTACGTCCCTTGTTGTATACTTTAACCCGTTCCCGTTCGCTTGATTTTTTGCGGCGGGAAAAATCCAAGGAGAAGTTTTTGGCTTACCAGCGGACGTTGCCGGAGGCGGAGGAAGAGTACGAGGAGCACGAGGAGTTGCTCGCGAAAGTGATGTGCGTGATAGAAAATATGCCGGTGCAGACGGCGACGGTGTTTCGTAAATGTTTTCTTGAAAAGAAAAAATATCAGGAGGCGGGGGATGAGTTGAATATTTCAATCAACACGGTAAGGTGGCATATCACGAAGGCTATGAAGTTGTTACGAGAATCATTGTCCGGGGAGGAAATGGTGTTGTTGTACGTCTTATTTGTTAAAAAATAAAAATTATTCATTTTTAGCCCACATGATTCGGGTTTCTTTACGTGTTATGTATAAAAGCATAGGAAATGGAAGCGAACGAGAAAAATGATCAACTGGAATTTGCCTTGAATGTACTCAATCATCCGGAGTTATTGCAAGATGAGTATGTTCGGGAATGGTTGAGTCACGCGGAGAACAAGAAATTGTACGAGGAGTGTCGCCTTTATCTGGAGGCGGGATTGAAGCTCGAAGTCGGCGATTCTTTGGACGTGAAGAGTGAATTCGAGAAATTCAACCGGAAAATGCAGTCACCTGTCCGTGCTTTCTATCGTTGGACTGCCGCGGCTGCAGCCGTGGTTATCCTCGTGGCAAGCGGTTGGTGGTTGATGAACGAGTCCTCGTCGCGGGAGATCGGGCAGGACGTGATTGCCGGGCTTCAGCATGTCGTTGTGCCGGGAAAGAATCAAGCGGTGCTGGTCACGGAAACGGGACGGGAAATCGTTTTGGGAACGACGTCCGGCACGAGCGTGATGGTGGAAGGTGGAGTTAACGTGGTGGATGATAGTACGCGGGGCGTGAGTTACACGACTTCGGAGGCTGTCGAGGTGCACTACCACACGTTGAGGGTTCCGAAGGGGGGAGAGTACCGGATCGTGTTGAGCGACGGGACGGAAGTGTGGTTAAATTCGGAGTCGGAGTTGAAGTTTCCCACGGTGTTCACGGGCGGAAAACGTGAGGTGGAATTGAGAGGTGAGGGGTATTTCTCCGTGGCGCGTGACGGGCATCTGCCTTTTATCGTGGTGACCTCGGGCGTGCGGACAAAGGTGTACGGCACGGAGTTCAACGTGAAGGCGTACGCGGGCAACCAAGTGGATGTGACGTTGGTGGAGGGGAAAGTTGCCGTGAAGCAGGCGGGTGACGGTTCGGAGTATCCTTTGGCTCCCGGGGAGAACGCTCATTTCGCGGAGGGAATGGCTCCTCTGATCGAGAAGGTGAATGTACACAAGTATATTGCTTGGAAGGAGGGGTATTTCTACTACGAGAACGAGCGGATGGAGGTGATCGTGAACGATTTGAAGCGGTGGTATGATTTTGATGTCGTGTATGTTGGCAGTGGCGTGAAGGATCTTAAGTTTGAACTTTGGTCCGGCAGGGATAGCGATATCGATACGATCATGGGATTGTTGACGAAAACGAACAAGGTGAACGTGAGATTGGACGGGCGTACATTGATTGTGTCCGAGAGAAACAAATGATTGTGTAATTATTGCAAAAACAGGATTATAGAAACCTAATTTATTCTTACGTATGATAAAAAAACGGAACTGTAATGGTTCTGTCAATCGCGGGATTGGCGGGATCATCAAGAAGGTTATGCTTATTCAATTTGTATTCGCTTTGTGTATTTTCACGAGCGTGGCGTCGGTGGTTTCACAAAACCGGGAAGTGAACCTGACTTTCGAGGACGTGTCTTTATCTCAAGCACTGAAAGGATTGAGCGAGGCATCCGGTTGCAAGTTTATTTTCAATTACGATGATTTGAACCGCTACAAGGTGACGGCTAGATTGCAGGGAACGAACGTGGAGGAGTGTTTGAATATTTTATTGAAGGATAAGCCGTTCAAGTATAATCACGAGGGTGAGTTTATCGTGATTTCTTATAAAGAGGACGGTCAAAAAGATGAAGGCTTTTTGGTGAAAGGTGTCGTGAAGGATCAGCAGGGAGTACCGCTGCCGGGGGTGACCGTGGTGGTGAAGGGTACGACAGCGGGTATGGCTACCGACGTGGACGGGCGTTTCGAGTTGCGGGTGAAAGAACGCAACGTGACGCTAGTGTTCTCTTTCGTGGGCATGAAGACGAAAGAGGTGGTCGCGGACGCGGATAAACCGGTAAACGTGGTGATGGAGGAGGAAGCCGAGATGTTGGGCGAAGTGGTTGCCACGGGTTACCAGACTATTTCACGGGAGAGGTCTACCGGTTCGGCGGTGATTATTAATTCCAAGAAATTGGGACAAGTGCAATCTACCGATTTGATGACGAAGCTGGAAGGTATCACGCCGGGGTTGATGAATTACGGGGGAATCATGTCTATCCGCGGGCGGTCGTCTTTTGCCGTGGGGGCGACTCCTCTCGTGGTGGTGGACGGGCAGGTGGCAAATGTTGACCTGAGCGCGATTAATCCGGACGATATCGAGTCGCTTACCGTGTTGAAGGATGCTGCCGCTACCTCGTTGTACGGTGTGCGGGCTTCTAATGGCGTGATTGTGATCGTGACGAAGAAGGCCAAGGATAAGACCACGGATGTGAATGTTTCTGCCGGATTTTACGTGAACCCACTTCCGAGTTTGAGTTATCAGGATTACGCTTCTTCCAGTGACGTTATTGATTTCGAGCGGGAGTTCCTGTTGAACGATCCGACGTACAAGAGTAATCCTGCCGATTATTTCAGTAATAAGAATGATCCGGCTAGCCCGGGGCGATTGACGGGAGTGGAGCAGTTGTATTACGAGTTGTCTTTGGGAAATCTGACCGAGGCGCAGTTGAATCAAAAACTGGACGAATTGCGCAAATACGATTATCGTAAGGAAAGGCAGAAAGCGTTGTTGGAAACTGCCGTGACGCAGGATTATAATTTATCGATAGCCAGAGGCGGGGAAAATTCCAATTTATTCGTGTCGTTCCGTTATCAGGATTACGGGCAATACGTGAAAAGCACCGAAAGCAAGCGTTTTAGCGTTTATTT
>QWCH01001288.1_pt1 | contig 39757 bp, 39 predicted proteins | sample 1972671 | NCBI WGS metagenome assembly QWCH01 (sample SAMN09866713, study PRJNA288562) | Human gut metagenome isolate term3_stool, whole genome shotgun sequencing... | isolation source: gut | host: Homo sapiens | place: USA: California
CTTCTGCGCCCGTTCTATGTATCAAGACTTAAAAGAGTTATTTGGGAAGGAAATCCCTTCGGTCAAGAAGTTTAACCTTAAATTGAGTACATTACCCGCTGAAAAGCATTCCTACTATTACAAGGCAGCCTATGATGCCGCTTTTACGGAGTGGGACACGCTTGCAAAAAGTTACCGTACATTTCTCACAAACCTGTTGTTGCACGACAAGCAACGTACAGCCGACTACCTGCGCCGGCACACGGTGTTCGGCTCGCTGGTCTACATCCTCCGCGAACCCGTCTTGCTTCGGCGCCTGCTCTCGCTATCGGAAGGAAAGGGCAACGGCGGCGTCCCGTCATACAGGCATCTGTCTTTCTGCCTGCTCCTCGCTTTCGACTTCTCCGAAACAGTAGATTACCTGAGCGACAAACTGCGCAAAGACTCCGCTTCGACCGACGACCTCTGCGATCTGATGGACCTGGTCCGCTTGGATAATGAGCCGGGATACCTCCGGCCGCGCACTGAAAACAAAAGCGTTCTTTGAAAGATTGTGTTGGTGAAAAGGAAAGGAAAGCGTATCTTTGCATCGTAAACCAAAAGAAAGGAGGAGAGCTGTATGGCAAGACCTATTAAGGAAACCCCGATACTTTATGGGGAAGATGCCCGGAGATTTCTGGAACGGATGAAGAATCCGCCTAAGGAAACGAAGGAAGAACGTGAACGCCGTTTGGCGCATTATAGAGCAGTGATGAGTGTCTTTAAAGATTAGTGCACTATGATTTTGACGGAAGAGAGGTTTCTGGCAACGTATGAGGTACGACGCTTGAAGAAAAAAGAGACAGTAAAATCGTTCGATTGCGGTGACTCCGATTTGAACGATTTTATTTTGAACGAATCTCATCTTTACAGAAAAGTATTGTTAGCCGTGAGTTATGTGGCAGAAAACAAACTGGATAATTACAGTGTTTCTGCCTATTTTAGTTTGGCAAACGACAAAGTATCCCTGAATGATTTCGGATGTAAGACGGATTTCAATCGTTTTCGCAAACATCGTTTCGTTAATGAGAAGCGTCTGAAAAGTTATCCGGCTACTAAGATATGTCGTTTGGGGGTGGACACTTCTGCAAAAGGTTTGCACCTCGGTTCTTTTTTGTTGGATTTTATCAAGAGTTATTTTGTCATCAACAACAAGACCGGTTGTCGTTTCTTGACCGTAGATGCTTATGCTGAAGCCATTCCCTTTTATTTGAAGAACGGTTTCATCCCCCTGAATGACGAAGATGCTGATGCCGATACCCGTTTGTTGTATTTTGATTTAGCAACCATAGCCGACGATGAATTAGACGATTAAACTCTTGACAGATTGTTTTATGCGGAAAAGAAATTCCGAACTATTTTGTTATCGCGCTGTCTTTCTTTCTAAAAGGCTACAGCAGTGATAATATCTGTCCCTTTTTCCTGTCATTTTTTTTTTGATAGGAAAAGTTTGCGTAAGTTTGCGGTTTCAAAAGAATATAAGTAGTATGTTTAAGGATAAAACAATTGTATATACATCTGGAACATTCGACATGTTCCATTACAACCATCTCCGGATGATAAATTATGCCCGCAGTATTGCGGATATATTGATCGTAGGTGTAAGCACGGATGAATTGGTGTCTTCTTATAAAGCGAAACCGATTATCCCTTTTACCGAACGCCTGCAGATTATCGAAGCATTGAAAACTCCGGATATTGTGATTCCGCAACATACACTGGACCATTCTGAAATAGTGAAAAAGCTGAATATCGATGCTTTTGTCGTGGGAGATGACTGGTACGGTAAATACGACTATTTGAAAGACCTGGGTGTACAGGTGTTTTACTTCCCTTACGGCACAGGCGTTTCTTCTTCGAACCTGAAGAAAACGATTCACGATTCTTATGAAGCGAATTTGAAGTCTCAGCGTCAGTCCAAGCCTGAATCCGTCAAAGGTTTCGGTGAAAAAGAGTGAGGGTTGCAGATGGGACAGTTTATATTGATAACAGGGGGGACAAAAGGAATCGGTAAAGCGGTTGCCTCTTGCCTGGCAAAAGCCGGGCATAATCTGCTCCTTACCTATGCTTCGGATGAAGGCGAGGCTATCCGTGCCGTAAACGGATTGCAGCAGCAGTTCGGCGTGGAGGTCGATTCGCTTCAAGCTGATATTTCCGATAAAAATACGATTGACAAGATAGAACAATACCTGGATGACCGCGACATACGGTTGGAAGCGGTTGTTTTTAATGCCGGTCTGACTTGCCGGGATCCGTTTGAGGAGCTGGATATGGCAGAGTGGGAGCGGGTATTTTTTGCCAATGTGCATTTCCCGGTTTTCCTGTTGCAGCGGATTGTCCGTCGCATCGGCAAAGGGGGAAGCATTGTCTTCACCGGTTCGCTGATGGGGATTCAGCCCCATTCGGTTTCATTGGCCTATGGCGTGACGAAGAGCGCCGTGCATTCGCTGGTGAAAAATATGGTGAAATTCCTCGTGCCGTATGAACTGCGTGTGAACGCTGTGGCACCCGGTTTCGTCGATACCGAATGGCAGAAGACAAAGCCTGCCGAGATACGCCGTAATATCGAAAACAAGGTTTCGTTGGGGCGTTTCTGCGATCCGGAAGAGTTGGCGGAGGTCTATAAGATGTTAATAGAAAATAGTTATTTTAATGGCGAAGTGGTCGTTGTAGACGGCGGTTATTCGTATAAATAAAAGATAAATGAGCGATTTGGATAAGGAATACGAGGCTTCGTTGAAGTCGATAGAAACAGAAAATAAGATTGACCGGATTTTTTATCGTCCTATCGGTTTCCGCATTGCCCGTATGCTGAAAGGTACAGGTATTACTCCTAATATGGTGACTGTGGTGTCCATTTTTGTAGGGGCGGCAGTCGGTTTCTTTTTCTATCATGACGATTTGATTTATAACATATGCGGCATCCTGTTGCTGGTGCTTGCGAATATCCTGGATTGCGTGGACGGGCAGTTGGCCCGGCTGACCGGCATCAAATCGGCGATCGGCCGTATCCTGGATGGCTTTGCCGGAGATATCTGGTTCGCTTGTATATATGTAGCTTTTGCGCTCCGCCTGTCTCACGATTACGGGACGGACTGGTTCTTTGCCTTAGCGGTCCTTTCAGGTCTGTCGCATCTGGTGCAGGCTAATATCACGGACTATTACAAGACACTTCATTTGTATTTCATCAGTAAGGATAAAGGTGCGGAGTTCCAGACATTGGAACAGGTGCGTGCCCGCCATAAGGAGATGAAATACGGTATAAACAAATTCTTTTATTTCCTGTATCGTGGCTATACGCTTTTACAGGTGAAAGCTACCCCTTCTTTGCAAGGAATGCTCCGCAGCCTGCATGCCCGTTATGGGGATAATATACCGGAGGATATCCGCGTCAGGTTCCGCAAGCAGAGCAAGGAACTGATGCGGATGATAGACCTGCTGACCTTCAACGGGCGTACGATCGTAATGTTTATCGTTGTGCTGGTCGGGGAGGTCTGGTTCTATTTCCTCTATGAGATAATCGTGTTGAACATCGTTTTGCTGCTTGCCATGCGGAAGCACGAAAAGATGTGTGCAACATTCTATAAACAATAACTTATGAAAGAGAGCGTAGTAGACATCCATGATTTACAGCAGGTTGCCCCGTTCTTTAAAAGTCGTTTCGGTGCATTTCTCGGAAATGCGCTGATCAAATGGTTTAACATCGAAAAGGTAAACCGGGTACATGCTAACAACTGCCACCTGCGGGGGGCTGCTTTTACAACGGCTTTGCTGAATGATCCGTTGATTGATATTCAATACAGGTTGCACAATGCCGAAGTGTTGGACCACTTGCCGGAAGGTGCGTTTGCAACCGTCTCCAACCATCCGATCGGGTCGATAGACGGTATTATGCTGATCGATATATTTGCTTCGCGGCGTCCGGATTTCAAAGTGATGGTCAACGGAGTGTTGACAAAGATCGGCGCGATGGAAGACAATTTCGTCTCTGTCACTCCCGATTCCAACAAGCAAGGGGCCAATCCCAAAAATATAAACGGAGTCCGCCTCTCCCTGCAACAACTGAAAGAGGGCCATCCGATGGGCTTTTTCCCGGCGGGCGGTATCTCGATGTATAATAAGAAAACAAAGAGGATACAGGATTTGCCCTGGACGCACAGTGTGATCCGCCTGATCCGGAAATCCAAAGTGCCTGTCTATCCTGTTTATTTCGATTTTCTGAATTCCCGCTTTTTCTATTGGCTGGGGCGTATCGACTGGCGTATCCGTACGTTGCGGATACCGACCGAAGCGTTTAACAAACGCGGACGTACGGTCGACGTCTATATCGGCGAGCCTGTCACTCCGGAAGAAATCGGGGCGATCGCCGATGATAAAGACCTGGCCGAATTCCTGTATCAGCGGACATACGGTGCTAAAAAATAACAAAGCGGCACAGAAACCACCTGCAGATTCGGTAAATTGGATTAAGATTTGTAATTTTGGCAGGTTAAACTGAAATAATTACAGATAGAAGATATGATTAAGGTTGACGTGCAACAGATAAAGCAGCGTTTTGGGATTATCGGCAATAATGCCGCGTTGAACCGTGCTATCGATGTTGCCTTACAAGTCGCTCCGACGGATTTGTCTGTGCTGATTACCGGAGAGAGCGGTGTCGGTAAAGAAACTTTTCCTCAGATAATACATCAGAACAGCCCGCGTAAGCATGGGCAATATATAGCCGTGAACTGTGGCGCGATCCCTGAAGGAACGATCGATTCCGAATTGTTCGGGCATGAAAAGGGCTCTTTTACAGGGGCTTTGTCCGACCGTAAAGGCTATTTCGAGGTGGCGGACGGCGGAACTATTTTCCTGGATGAGGTAGGGGAGTTGCCGACTCCGACGCAGGCACGCCTGCTGCGTGTCTTGGAAACGGGCGAGTTCATCCGTGTCGGTTCTTCCAAAGTACAGAAAACAAATGTCCGCATCGTAGCGGCCACCAATGTGAACCTGACGCAGGCCGTTGCGGAAGGCAAGTTCCGCGAGGACTTGTTCTATCGTCTGAGTACGGTGCCTATCCAGGTTCCTCCTTTGCGCGAGCGGGGGGAAGATATAATCTTGCTGTTCCGTAAGTTTGCCGGTGATTGTGCGGAGAAATACCGCATGCCGCCGATCCGCCTGGATGAGGAAGCGCGCCAGTTGATGCTGTCGTACCGCTGGCCGGGCAACGTCAGGGAATTGAAGAATATCACCGAACGTATTTCCGTGATCGAGGAGAACCGGGATATCACAGCTCCCACGCTCCGCCTGTATCTGCCGGATCTGAATATGGAGAAATATCCGGTCCTGGTCAAGCAAGACCCGGATCAGAAGATATTTAACAGTGAACGGGAAATCCTGTACCAGGTATTGTTCGATATGAAGAAAGATGTCAACGACCTGAAAAAGTTAGTGCACGATATTATGGGAGGCAAGATGCCGATCGATGTTCCCGAAGAACCGGTGACGTATCCGCATCCGATTCATTCTACACATTCCGTTCATCCCGTTCCCACCATCCAGGAAGCCGAAGCGGTGGAAGAGGAAGAGACGTTGTCGTTGGAAGAGGTCGAGAGAGAGATGATCCGCAAAGCGCTCGAGAAACATAACGGGCGCCGTAAGAATGCCGCTGCGGACCTGAAGATATCGGAGCGTACCCTGTACAGAAAAATTAAAGAATATAATCTGGAATAAAAGATGTTGAAGAATAATAAGATATGGCTTTTCTGCCTGATCGGGCTGATCGTGACGGCTTGTTCGATCTCCTATAAGTTTAATGGTGCCTCTATCGACTATACGAAGGTCAAGACGATCACCATCAAGGATTTCCCCAACCAGGCCCCGCTGGTCTATCCGCCCCTTTCGCAGAAGTTCACGGAAGCCCTGAAGGATATTTATATCCGCCAGACCCGCCTGCAACTGGTCAACAGCAATGGCGACCTCGATCTGGAAGGTGAGATCACCGGCTACGACCTGACTCCTATGGCAGTCAAGGAAGATGCCTATGCGTCACAGACCAAGCTGACGATTACGGTGCGTGTCCGTTATTCCAACCGGGTGAACCCGGAAGAAGATTTCGAGCAGAGTTTCTCGGCTTATCGCGAGTTCGATGCGACTCAGATGTTACAGCAGGTACAGGACCAGCTGTCGGAAGAGATTACTGACGAGTTGGTCGACCAGATTTATAATGCAACCGTTGCTAACTGGTAAGGATGAAAGCGGCTGATTTATATCAATTGATGGGAAATCCCACGCTGCTGACTGAGGAAACGCTTCCCCAGTTGAAGCAGATCGTGGACGAGTTTCCCTATTTTCAGATAGCCCGGATGCTTTACCTGAAGAATCTGGCTGTTCTGAGCGATATACGTTTCAGCGCTGAACTTAAAAAAATGGCGATATTTATTCCTGACCGCAGGAAACTCTTCACCTTGATAGAAGGAGAGCGCTACGGTCTGCAATCCAAGCCGGCAGAAGAGGAAACACCGTCACAGGAAGATGCTTTTTCCCTGATCGACGCTTTCCTGTCCAACCGCGAAGAGGAGGAACCGAAGGCGGATGCTTCACTCTTGTTCCAGCCGTCCGTTTCGTCCGATTATATCTATTGGTCGCTGACAAAAGAAAACGAACAGCCCGAGGAAAAAGAAGAGGTCCGTTTGCAGCATCACGACCTGATCGACTCTTTTATCCGCAACGAGGAACAGCGCCCGCCCGGAAGTGGTCTGAATCTGGATGCGGAAGCTCCGGAAGCAAGCACTCCCGAAAATCTGGCCGAGCTGGAAGAAGGACAGCATAAATCGCTGGACGACTCCTATTTTACCGAGACTTTGGCCCATATTTACATAAAACAGAAGCGATATGAGAAGGCATTGCAAATAATTAAAAACTTAAACTTGAAATATCCAGAAAAAAATGTTTACTTTGCAGACCAAATCAGATTTCTTGAAAAGTTGATTATTAACACTAAAAAATAAAACAAAGATGTACGTATTTATTTCTATCTTAATCCTGATCGCATCTATACTATTGATCTTGATTGTATTGATACAGAACTCAAAAGGCGGAGGTCTGGCTTCAGGATTCTCTTCTTCTAACCAAATTATGGGGGTACGCAAAACCACGGACTTTCTTGAAAAAGCAACATGGAGCCTTGCCGGTACCGTTGTTGTTTTAAGTATTGTGATTACTGCTTTCATTCCAAGAGCTCAGCATACTACCCAGTCTGAAATCAAAGAACAGATAAACAACGCTGTAACGATCGATCCGAATACGGTAGCTCCTGACTTCGGTACGGCTCAGCAGCCTGCTACAGCCCCTGTTCCTTCTGAAGATACTCCGGCTAATTAATTAGAAACGAATTTTCTGATATAGAGAAGAGGTATTCCGCAACCGGGATGCCTCTTTTTTTGTTATCTTTTATATAATTATCGATAAATGGATAGATATAATTGATCGTGGGAGATATTATTTTCTTGTATCTTTGTCTGAAAAGGATGTGCAAACAGGCACCCTCCTCTAAACAGTAAACAAATATGATGGACTTGATTAACTTTAATGGATTATTGATAGGTATCGCAACCTTCTTGATTATCGGGCTTTTTCATCCGGTCGTAGTGAAAGCGGAGTATTACTGGGGCACGAAATGCTGGTGGATTTTTCTCCTATTGGGTATTGCCGGAACAATCGCCTCTTTGCTGATCGAAAGCGTTTTCTTTTCGGCCATTTGCGGCGTTTTCGCATTCTCTTCCTTCTGGACAATAAAGGAGGTGTTCGAACAGGAAGAACGCGTCCTCAAAGGCTGGTTCCCCAAGAATCCAAAGCGGACCTATCCGGAAAAGTAAAGTCCGTTCAGTATTTGAGGGTTGCTACCATGACAACCGGATTATCGTCATATTTGAGGTTTTCCAGTATCTTGACCAGTTGATCCCGCTTCTCAGGGAGAAGGACTTTTGTCTGCTTCAGTTTTTCGATGTCGATCTGTTCTAACAGTTCGAAGGAATTGTAGGCACAGAGCCATTGCCGGTCGTTTGTGCTGGTGGGATAGAAAGGGAGGCCTCCACACAGGTCGTTTGTGAAGTGGGGAGCGTCAACTTTCCGGTATTTCGTCATTGCCCCGTCTACGATTTCTCCTTCCAATTCCAGTGACTGGATGTTGCCGTCTTGTTTGTCGACGCGAAGAAGAAAGGCTGATCGGTCTTTTTCCACATCTATATACAGGTAGTCTTTAGCTTCCAATAGATCAATGGCGAATATGTATTGGAAGTAGCCGGATTCTTTTCCGAGTTTGTAAGTAGCCTCGGCATCCGGGCGTTTGCCGCACTGCATGACGTAACGGGGTTTCAGGGTATTGTTCTTTTCGCTGTAGCGATAGATTGTATCGTTGGCCTCGAACATGAAGTTTACGTGGTTGTAGTAACGGTTCTGTACCGGGCTGTCTGTTCCCCAGGCATACCGGATTCTGTCGATGGAGTGTCCGCTGTTGTTGTTATCGACCTCTTTTTGATAGCGGAGGATCTTCGGATCATAGAAATGAGCCAGAACCTTGCCGTTTACGTCTAATATACCGATCTGCCAGTTGTCTTTCGAGCCATCTTGTAGGGGAAGGAAGCGTCGGATAATATGTTTCCCATTAAAGAAATTGTAAGAACGTTCATCCCAGTTCATGGTTCCGAAAAGAGCCTTTCCGGGCCGTGCCGGATGGATTGTATTGACCCATGTTCCGTCGTATCGATATGTTTTGATTTCGTTATGGAAGCCGAAGCTGTTTGCTACGTGTACGAGTTTAGCCCTCTCGTCGATGCCTAATCCGCTTGATGCTGAGATGTTGAAAGGAGCATCTCCTTTTTTTGTAATTACAGTTCTGAATTTTCCCGTCTTGTCGAAGCGCAAGATCGTATAGAAATTGTTAATGAACAGATCGTTTTCTCCAATAACCAAATTCCTGATCCTGGATATCAGGCAACTGTCTGTTGTTTCCAGCGGAATAATATCGATGTCCATAGCCGCATCACTTAGCAGCAATTTGTCGACCTTATTGTTGATACCCTCTTCTACATTGATTTCAAACAATAGACCCTGGTCTTTTTTATTCCCCTGTTGGCAGGACATAAGTAGAAATAGGATTATGGCGGAAAGTAAATGTTTATTCATAATGCATGAGATTTAAAGATGAATAATATTTCTGGCTAAAGTAACATTAATAATTGAGTGTGCAAACGAATTGTATGTAAATATTACGAATATAGCGTAATTGTCTATTGTATATATTATTATGGATTCTGCTTTGGCAAGATAGATGGATTCAAATATTATCCGTATCTTTGTCCCGTTAAATATATTCAGTATGAAGACAAAGAAGAAAGATTCGTTTATGGATTACATCAAGGCGAACCGAAGAGGAAGTAGGGAAGCGGAGATTGAGAATCACGGCCATCCGGTCAGCTTTAACCGGGTGCATGTATCGAAAAAGGTTTATAACCGTAAAAGAGATAAGGCAGATGCCCAGAGGCGTCTGCCTTTATTTGTTTTTGACTGTTTGTCTTAATTAATGGGAATGGTTGTAGTTGCGGGCCGGGTATTTTTCCTTAAACCATTCTACTAACCTTCCGTCCTTAAAACTCAGGATATAATATCCTTCCGTATCCTCCATCATGGAGGCTGTCTTATAGCTGATGCTTTCAATCGCCCCTTCGGGTGTCATGCGGGCACCGGCAGACTCAAAATCTTTTCCTAACACAGAGATTACTTTCTTCTTGGTCATTCCTAACTCGATATCTTTCATCTTGCCGTCCATCTGGTAAGGCTGCATAAGTGTTCCGCAGCCTGTCAACAGCAATGCGACTAATAACATATACGCCCATTTCATCCTATTCATATGCCTTTATTTTTATGGTTTGTAAACACAGAGCTAAGATAGTATTATTTTGTACATAAACAGGAGGAAAGCATATAAAAAAAGAGGAAAACCTAAAAGATTTTCCTCTTCTTGAGAGCGGAAGACGGGGCTCAAACCCGCGACCCTCAGCTTGGAAGGCTAATGCTCTATCGACTGAGCTACTTCCGCATGTTCAATTTAAAAAGGTGGGCAGTGATGGATTCGAACCACCGAAGTCGAAAGACAGCTGAGTTACAGTCAGCCCCATTTGGCCACTCTGGTAACTGCCCCCGTTATTTTCAATTGCAGTGCAAAGGTACGATTATTTTTGAAACCTGCAAGTGTTTAGGCTGAAAAATTTACCATTTTAAGAGCGGTAACTGCGGCTTCATCGCCCTTGTTTCCGTACTTACCGCCTGCGCGGTCTTCGGACTGCTGCATGTTGTCTGTTGTTAATAAACCGAATATGAACGGGATATCATACATCAGATTGAGTTCCGTAATGCCTTGTGTAACGCCGGAGCATACATAGTCAAAATGGGGAGTATCACCTTTTACAACGCATCCTAAGACGATAACGGCATCCAATTCTTTGGTTTCAGCCAGTCTTTTTGCACCGAAAGTCAGTTCGAAACTGCCCGGTACTCGTTTCACGTATATGTTTTCTGCTTTTACGCCATGCTTTTCCAGTGTGTTGCAGGCACCTTCCAGTAGTTTTTCGGTGATGTGCTTGTTCCATTCCGCTACGACAATACCGATGGTCATGTCCGAACCGTCGGGAACACTATTGAAGTCGTACTCCGATAAATTTTGATAAGCTGTTGCCATATTCTTATTATTAAAAGAAAAGGATGTCTCGTCAGAACAAGGCATCCTCTTTTATGATTATAAATACTGTGTAAGCAGATGATTTTATTTATTCAAAGCAGATGCGCGTGTGATATATTTATCGATGTCGCTTGCTTCCATTGAATTGTAATACTTCTCTTTGATTGCTGTATAAGCCTTGACAGCATCTCCATACTGTTTCAGGTTCTCGTAAGCGATACCGGCTTTCTTCAAGTATGCCGGGCTGACTACTTCGTTGTCGGCCTGTTTAGCTGCTTTTTCGAAATAGCTGATGCCTTCCTTGATGTTGCCCATATTGACGTAGCAGTCGCCGATCAGGCCGGTTACAGCCGGAGAGATCATCTTATCGCTACCGCTGAAAGATTTCAGCATATCCAGCGCTTTTTCGTTATTACCCATCTTGAAGTAGCAAATACCTGCGTAAGCTTTTGCCAGATTTGCGGCAGATGTGCTGCCATACTGGTCGATGATGGCTTCGAATCCTTCATAGTCTGCACCATTACCGTTCAGTGCCAGGTTGAAAGAATCTCTTGCAAAGTATTGTTCACCTTTGAACATAGCTGCTGCGGCCTTCTTCTCCTGCGGGATCAAATATCCGTGTTTGATACCTAAAACCGCTCCAACAACGAGTGCGATAGCGATGATACCATAAATGATTTTCTTTGAATTGTTTTCAATGAACTGTTCCGATTTCGAAACAATTTCTTCGACCTCTAACTCTTTGTTGGTGTCTTTTTCCTTAGTAGCCATAATGTTTTATAGTTGTTATTATTTTATCACTGTTTTATGCCTGTGGCAATTCAAGTCGCAAAAGTAGTTTTTTTTACTGAGAAAATCTATACTTAGAAGTATATTTTTTAATTTTGTGCGACTAATATAGTGCGGATGATACTTAAAAAGCTTTCTATACTCAATTACAAAAATATTCTCCAGGCAGAAGTTTCTTTCTCTCCCGAGATTAATTGCTTTTTCGGGAATAACGGAATGGGAAAGACGAATTTGCTGGATGCCATTCATTATCTCTCTTTTTGCAAGAGCCATGTCAATACGCCCGACTCCCAACTGATCAATAACGGTCAGGATATGTGTGTGTTGCAAGGTAATTACGATTATGAAGGGCGGGAGGAAGAGATATTCTGTGCCATCCGCCGCCGGCAGCGGAAACAGTTCAAACGGAATAAAAAAGAATACGACAAGCTGTCGGAACACATCGGGTTGTTGCCGTTAGTGATGGTGTCGCCCGCCGATTCCGAACTGATACAGGGTGGGAGCGAGGAGCGCCGCCGTTTCGTCGACGTGATCATTTCGCAGCAGGACAAGCCATATTTGCATGCGCTTATACAATATAATAAGGCGTTGCTCCAGCGAAATTCATTGCTGAAGGACCAGTGCACGGACGCTTCCCTGTACGAAGTGCTGGAAATGCAACTCGATATGTACGGGCGGATGGTGTATGAGAAGCGGCAAATGCTGGTAAATGATTTCACCCCGATATTCAACGAATATTACCAGACGATCTGCCGTTCGACCGAACAAGTCGGCTTGCGCTATATCTCCCAACTCGAACGCGGCAGCCTGGCGGATATGCTGGCTGCCAACCGGGAGCGCGACCGTATCCTCGGTTATACCTCGACAGGTATCCATAAGGATGAGTTGGAGATGACGCTGAACGACTACCTGATCCGCCGTGTCGGTTCACAAGGGCAGAACAAAACGTATTTGATCGCGCTCAAGCTGGCGCAGTTCGTTTTCCTTTCACGCCGGGGGCAGGCATGTCCGATCTTGTTGTTGGACGATATCTTCGACAAGTTGGATGCCGACCGGGTGGAGCAAATCATCAAGTTGGTGAGTGGCGATCAGTTCGGGCAGATATTCATTACGGATACGAACCGTAAATATCTGGATGCAATCCTGCAATCGATCAATCACGGTTATGCTCTGTTCAGGGTCGAACAGGGCGAAGTCCAACCGATGGAGGAAGCAGGATGATACGCCGGAATGCACAGACATTGGGTGAGGCGATCCGGGAGTTCTTCGAAGACAACGCCGAACTGCGCGGGAAGATTTTAGAGATACGTGTCCAACGGGCCTGGGGCGAGATAATGGGGCCGATGGTCGCACAATACACACGTAATATATATGTAAAGGACCGTGTGCTGCATGTTTCCCTCACGTCCTCCGTCTTGCGCAGCGAATTGGTGTTGTGCCGGGAGCGTTTGATAAAGAGCTTGAACGAGTATGCCGGGGCGGAAGTTTTACAGGATATCGTGATCAGATAATCTCTTTTTCGGTTACGATCAAGTCCATTTTTCGGTCGAAGGGCTCGACCGGGATGGCGTCTTTCAGTTGGAAATCATAGCAAATACCTATTTTAGGCACGTCCAGTGTGGAGAGCAGGCGATCGTAAAAACCTTTTCCCCGTCCGAGGCGGTTACGCCCGCGGTCGAAGGCGACACCGGGAACTATCACAAGGTCTATCTCGTTTTCTGCAACCGGCTGGCATGTTTCCGTCGGTTCCAGGATACCGAAAGCTCCGGCTTTCAAGGATTCTTTTCCGGCATAAAGCAACAATTGGAGGTCGTTCCCTTTCACAACAGGGAGAAGAAGTCTCTTTTTCAGGTACCATTTTTCGATAAAGGCAGCTGTCTGTACTTCTCCCGGAAGGGCGTGGTAGAGCGCAATACAGGAAGCTTGCCGGAAGAGATCGGTCTCTTCCAGCCGTTCCATTATCTTAGCAGAGAGTTCCAGCAATGCAGTCTTCGTATATGATCTCTTTAATGAGGCCATATCTTCTCGAAGTGCTTGTTTGGCTTTGTGCAATTCCATCTTCTGTTATATTTTTATTTTCCGGTGTCGGGACCGATTTACCTTCGTTCAGCACTTTGATCGCACGTTTCAGTGTGACGTCGTCATTCTGGAAAATAGGATAGAAGCCCGCTTCGTCAAAGAAGTTGCGGACGATGTAAGCATGTATCTGTTTCTCCATCAGCTTGCTCGATATGTTGATCAGGTGCGGGCGTTTCTTGATGCCTTTCGCTGTCGCGTAGTTGATAAAGTCGGACAGCAACGGCTGCTGTTGCAGGTATTTGTACAACTCCTGGTAGGTCTTGAAAGAAGACAGTTTGTCGTAATTGCGGTCCGAGTATTCGAGTGCATACAGGTTCAGCGTTCCGCTATTGACCACATTGGAGAAATAAGTCGTCACGCCACTCGTGTCGCGCGGGATAAAGATATCCGGCATGATACCGCCGCCGCCGTAAACCGTACGTCCCATGACGGTCTCGTATTTTTCGCCATTGTCCTGTTTGATGCTGTCGGCAGAGTCAAATTCTCCGTGCATGAAACGGTTGTAGATATCCTGTTCATATTCGTTGTCCTTGCCCAATTCATATTTTTTCTGGATGCAGCGTCCGGACGGCGTGTAGTAGCGGGCGATTGTCAGGCGGATTTCCGAGCCGTCGCTAAGTTGGATCGGCGACTGCACCAATCCCTTGCCGAACGTACGGCGGCCGATGATCAGACCCCGGTCGTTGTCCTGGATCGCCCCGGAGAAGATTTCGCTGGCGGAAGCCGAGAACTCGTCTGTCAGAACTACGAGCGGTGCATCCTGGCAAGTGCCGGTTCCGTTCGTATAAACATCATTGCGCGGGAATGCCTTTCCTTCGGTGTAAACGATCAGGCGGCCTTCCGGCATAAATTCGTTGACCATATTGATGGCGGCATCCATGTAACCGCCCGTGTTGCTGCGGAGGTCGATCACGAAGGAAGTGCAGCCGGCCTGTTTCAGCTTGGCGATTGCCGTGATAAATTCGTTATAGGTTGTACGTCCGAATTTGCTAACTTTGATGTAACCGATTCCTTTACTCACTTCGTAGGCTACATCGACGGAGTTCACGGGAACATCGCCACGGGTTACATCGAAATACAACAGGTCCGGTTCGTTTTTTCGCTTTACTCCCAATTTGACGGTACTGTTCTTGGCTCCGCGAAGTGTCTTCATGATTACTTCCTGGTCGCTCTTGTTGCCGGCATATAAGGAGTCGTTGATTGTAATGATACGGTCGAACGGCTTCAATCCCGCTTTTTCGGATGGTCCGCCGGGGATTACGTTAATGACCAAAACGGTATCCGTCTGCATATTAAAGGAAACGCCGATCCCGCTGAACGATCCTTCCAGGTCTTCGTTCACCCGTTGGGCGTCTTTGGCCGGTATATATACGGAATGCGGGTCCAACTCGCTGAAAACCTTAGGGATGGCATCTTCTACCAATTGTTTCATATTGACCGTGTCGACGTATTGTTCGTCAATGATGTCGAGTATGGCATTGATCTTGTTCCCGCTGGAATAAATATGTCTCTTACCCTGTGTCAGTCTAAGGTAATGATTTCCTACAAAGATCCCGAGAGCAACACTTAAAGCTATAATCACAGGCAACCATACGGACAGCCTTCTATTCTTCTCCATAAAAACGTATCTTTATTCGTTTATATCTTCTATGTAATCAATAATAACACCTGCGCGACGCAATAGGTTGCAACCGTCCTCCACCCTGTATTTTTCAGAGTAGACCACCCGTTTGATTCCCGACTGGATGATAAGTTTGGCACATTCGATGCAGGGTGCGGATGTGACGTAAATAGTCGCTCCTTTGCTGCTGTTTGACGAAGCCGCCACTTTTGTGATTGCGTTAGCTTCGGCATGCAGGACGTAGGGTTTGGTGACATTATTCTCGTCTTCACAAACATTCTCGAAACCAGATGGCGTACCGTTATATCCGTCAGAGATAATCATTTGGTCTTTAACTATCAGTGCCCCAACCTGTCGTCTCTTGCAATACGAATTTTCCGCCCATACGGCCGCCATCCTGAGATAACGTCTATCCAATTCGAGTTGCTTTTCCTTCTTATCGCACATCGTTTTCTGATTTTATATACCTTATTATATAATAGCAGACAAAGGTACATATATTTGGGATATATGGAACAGCTTTAACGGTTTTTGTTTACCTCCGGTGGATTTTGAAAAAGATCCCGACGTCCCTTTCTGAGTTTCCCAGTACGCTTTTGGAGGGGGTATTACCAGGGGGTTATTGTATAAAACGTATTTTTCCGGCTAAAAAGAGATCTGAAACCAAACAAATGTTAATCCACTTTTTTGACCTCAAAAAGGGACTTTTTCGCCTTTTTTGAGCGTTTCCATCAATTACGACCGTCCTCTTTGCCACTGCGACCGTGCTAATGTGTAGTGCACTCGGCACCTCGCGAAGATTAGGACGGTCGTAATGGCGATTTGGACGGTCGTAATTGGAAAGAGGACCGTCTAAAGGGCAAAAAAGCCCCTAAATTTCCTTGCGATATTTGGGACGCCGTCCGTTTTATTTTGCTACAGGCGATTCTCCGGGAGTTAAGCTTTATCACTTTGTCGGCGTTTCCGGTTTTCGAGAATCAAATTGCACGCTTTTTGGAATGGGCTCGGCACCCCTTTCCGGCTGTTGTCAGCAGGAAGGGGTAAATCCGTGAAAAAGGTCAATCCAAAATGGATCAAGATTTCGGATGAAATAGAAAAATCACGAAAATGGGGGTTATTGTAATTTCCCGTGGATTAAGTTTTTATTTCTTTATCCCATTCCTCCTCAGCAGCGCCTCGATTCCCGGCTCCTTCCCCCGGAAGCGTCTGTAGAGGATGTCCGGATCTTCCGTGCCGCCTTTTTCCAGGATGTTTTCGCGGAAGGAGCGGGCGGTTTCCCGGTTGAAGATACCGTTTTCTTTGAATAGGGAGAAAGCATCGGCATCCAAGACTTCCGCCCATTTATAACCGTAGTATCCGGCGGAGTAACCTCCGGAAAAGATATGTCCGAAACTGCTGCTCATCAGGGTGCCGGGAACTTCCGGGACGATGACGGTTTGTTTCCATGCTTCTTTCTCGAAGGCGATCACGTCACCTTCAAACGGCTCCGTACGTGTATGCCAGGCCATATCCAGAAAACCGAAGCTCAGTTGGCGGCAACAAGCGTATCCTACGTTAAAGTTGGCGGCATCGACCAGTTTTTGTACTAATTCCTGCGGAATCTTTTCTCCGGTCTGGTAATGGACGGCGATCTGGTCGAGGAATTCTTTTTCCGTCAGCCAGTTTTCCATCAGTTGGGAAGGCAGTTCCACGAAGTCGCGGTAGACATTCGTTCCGGCAAGGCTTGCATAGGACCCTTTCGCAAACATACCGTGCAGGGCGTGTCCGAACTCGTGCAGCAATGTGTTGACTTCGTCGAAGGTCAATAAAGACGGCTTTGTCTCGGTCGGACGGGTGAAGTTCATCACGATAATGATCTGCGGACGGCTGTCGCTTCCGTCCCCTTCGCGGTATTGTTCCTTTACGCTGTTCATCCAGGCACCCGATTGTTTGCCGTCGCGCGGATGGAAGTCCGTATATAATATGGAAAGGAACTGGCCGTCCGCATCGTACACTTCATAGGCATCTACTTCCGGATGATAGACCGGTATCTTTTTATTCTCTTTGAATGTGATGCCGTATAATTGAGTTGCTAACCCGAATACGCCCTTTTTCACGTTGCCCAGTTCGAAATAAGGGCGCGTCATTTCGTCGTTCACCTTGAAACGGATGTCTTTCAGCTTCTCGGAATAATAACTCCAGTCCCAAGGCATAACGCTCATGTTTTCTTTTTCAGTCCCTAAAGCAAAGCCTTGTATGGCGCTATATTCGTTGACGGCAACCGGTTTGTAAGCCTCCAGCAGTTCGTTGAGCAGCTTGTAGACGCGCGCCGGTGTTTTGGCCATCGTGTGTTTTAATTTGTAGTCTGCATAATTCGTGTAACCCATCAGGCGGGCGATTTCCAACCGGATATTGACGATTTTCCGGATAATCTCTTTGTTGTCGTATCCGTCCCCTTTGTTACCGACGCTCATGTATTCCCGGTACATCTTTTCACGTAATTCCCGCAAAGCCGAATAGCGCATGAAAGGCACATAGCTGGGAGCCGAAAGGTTGAACAGCCATCCGGCTTTTCCTTTTTCTTTGGCCCGGAGCGCAGCCGCTTCCCGTATACTTTCGGGAAGGCCTTCCAGCTCTTCTTCTTTTGTGAGGAGCAGCTCGTAGCGGTTTTTATCTTTTAGCGCATTCTGATCGAATGTCAGGGAGAGCCGGCTTAATTCAGAGCTGAGTTTGCGGTACTTTTCCTTGTCTTCCGGGTTGAGGGCGGCGCCACGTACGGAAAAAGCCTCGAATGTTTCTTCCAGCAGGCGGGCATCTTCCGTTGATAGATGCAACATCTCTTTCTGCCCGTAGATGCTTTTTACCCGTGTAAACAGTTTTTCATTCAGGTAAATATTATTGGAGCTATCCGACAACTTGGGGGATACCTGTTGTGAAATTTCCATCATTTCGTCGTCCGCTTCAGCATTCAGCACATTGAAAAAGGCGGAACTGACCTTATCCAGTAGCCTGCCGCTTCGTTCCAACGCGACAATCGTATTCTCGAAAGTCGGCGGTTCCGGATTATCGGCTATGCCTCGGATTTCTTCATCCAATTGCCGGATGCCTTCATCGAAAGCCGGTTCGTAATGAGCTGTTTTGATTTGATCGAACGGGGGAGTCCCGAAAGGTGTCTGGTAAGTCCCGAAAAAGGGATTTTCGCTATTTTGTTTCATATTCTTTGGTGTTATCATATTTATATAACAAAGGTACGGAATAATCGGTAAATAAAAATGTCTTGATTTTCGGGCTTTCTGAAATTGGTGCATTTGGCAGTTTTTAACAACCTTGCATGTGTTTGACAACACATATACTGATAAGTCCTAAAACGTAACAAATTATTTATCAAACTGTTCTGAAATAGTAAAAAATGTAATTTCTAAATAAATATGAAAGCAAATTTGTTTTTTTATTTTTTAAGTGATACTTTTGGTCAGAATATAAAACCGATTTATTTATTATCACGTTAAAGCATAAACTTAAAACCAAATATAAAGTATGAGTTATCTTAAATTTGACAAGACAGTCATGATAAATTTGGAGGAGTCTTTGACCCGTGAAGTCCTCCGAACAAACCGAAAGGGGGCCTATCATTGTACAACTGTCGTTGATTGTAATACAAGAAAATACCACGGACTGCTGGTAATGCCTGTTCCTGCAATAGATGACGACAACCACGTGTTGCTGTCGTCTATGGATGAAACGGTTATTCAGCATGGCGCGGAATTTAATCTTGGATTACATAAGTATCAGGGCAATAACTTTAGCCCGAAGGGACATAAATATATTCGTGAATATAGTTCGGAAACAGTGCCCCGGACCGTTTATCGTGTCGGTGGCGTTATCTTCTCGAAGGAAAAGGTCTTTTCCCTGTATGAAAACCGTATCATGATCAAGTACACTTTGGAAGATGCCCATTCGGCGACAACCTTGCGTTTCCGCCCGTTTCTGGCTTTCCGTAGTGTAAAATCCCTGACACAGGCGAATGGGAATGTGAATCAGAGTTTTGAAGAGGTTACGAATGGTATCAAGACTTGTATGTATCCCGGATATCCCGAGCTTTATATGCAATTCAACAAGAAAGTGAAATTTGTGTATGAGCCGAATTGGTATTTTGGAATAGAATATCCGAAAGAACAGGAGCGGGGATATCCGTATCAGGAAGACCTGTATGTGCCCGGTTACTTTGAAGTCCCGATCAAGAAAGGGGAATCGATTATTTTCAGTGCAGGCGACAGTGCTGTCACAACGACCCGCCTGAAAAGTTTGTATGAACAGGAGGTCGATGCCCGTACGCCGCGTACCAGCTTTTTCAACTGTCTGAAAAACTCGGCGCAGCAGTTCTATTTCCGTCCGAAAGAAGACGATGCTTATTTGTTGGCCGGCTATCCTTGGTTTAAAGTCCGTGCAAGAGACTTGTTCGTCGCTTTGCCGGGTTGTACCTTGTCTATCGACGATCCTGTCCGCTTTGAGAAAATCATGAGTACGGCTATGCCTGCATTGCGTGCCTTCATGTCGCAGAATAGTTTAGATCCTGTGATCCGGGAGTTGGAACATCCGGATGTGCCTTTATGGGCAATCTGGGCTATCCAACAGTATGCAAAAGCTGTCGGCGTGGAAAAGGCCCGTGAGCTGTATGCCGATTTCGTACATGAAATCCTGGAATATATTTCCGGCCAGAAACATCCGGATATGAAGTTGATGGATAACGGTTTGCTTTTCGCAAATGGCCGTGATAAAGCGATAACCTGGATGAACTCCACTATTAACGGAAAACCAGTGGTGTCCCGTTCCGGTTATATTGTAGAATTCAACTCTCTTTGGTATAATGCTCTTTGTTTCTATACGGAACTGGTCGGTGGCGCACCGGTTGAGAAGTATGACAAAATTATCAAGGCGCTGGATAAATCGTTCCCCGAAACATTCATAAACGGGTATAATTACTTGTTTGATTCGGTTAGCGGTTCAACGGTTGACTGGAGTGTCCGTCCGAATATGATCTTTGCTGTTGCACTGACTTATTCTCCATTGACGAGAATGCAGAAACGGTCAGTGTTGGATATTGTGACGAAAGAGTTGTTGACGCCTAAGGGGTTACGCTCTCTAAGTCCGAAAAGTGGAGGATATAAACCATATTATGTCGGGCCGCAATATGAGCGGGATTTAGCTTATCATCAAGGTACGGCGTGGCCGTGGTTGCTGGGAGCTTATCTGGAGGCTTATCTCCGTGTGTTTGGAAAAGGCGGGGTGCCTTTCGCCGAACGTATGCTGATAAGCATGGAGGAGGAGATGTCATTGCATTGTATCGGGACAATTCCTGAATTGTTTGATGGTAACCCTCCGTTTACGGGTAGAGGAGCTATCTCGTTTGCAATGAATGTGGCTGCTATCCTCCGGGTAGTGGATTTGTTGAAGATGTATAATGCCGAATAAAACAGTACCATATGAAAGCATTAATGTTTGGATGGGAATTCCCTCCTCATATCCTGGGAGGTCTGGGTACGGCCAGTTTTGGTCTTACACGTGGAATGGCTATGCAGCCGGATATGGATATAACTTTTTGTATACCGAAGCCCTGGGGCGATGAAGACCAGAGTTTCCTGAAGATAATAGGGATGTGCAACGTCCCGATCGTATGGCGTGATGTCCAGATGGATTATGTCAGAGAACGACTGTCGAAATACATGGATCCGCAGAAATATTATGATCTTCGTGACCATATTTATGCAGACTTCAGTTACAGGCATGTAAATGACTTGGGATGCATGGAGTTTTCCGGGCGCTATCCTGATAACTTGCTGGAAGAGATCAACAACTATTCGATCGTCGCTGGCGTTGTGGCCCGTACGGAACAGTATGATATTATTCATGCGCACGACTGGCTGACTTATCCGGCCGGTATTCATGCCAAGAATGTGAGTGGCAAGCCTCTCGTGATTCATGTGCATGCAACCGATTATGACCGCAGTCGCGGGAATGTGAATCCGGATGTGTATGCCATCGAAAAGAACGGTATGGATAATGCGGACCATATTATTACGGTAAGTAACCTGACCCGGCAGACGGTGATCGAAAAATATCATCAGGACCCGTCAAAGGTGACGACTGTGCATAATGCCGTTGAACCGCTGAGTCAGGAGATTTTGTCCATCCAGGATAAAAAGGGTGTGAAAGATAAAGTGATCACCTTCTTGGGACGTATCACAATGCAGAAAGGACCTGAATACTTTGTGGAAGCAGCTGCCAAGGTGTTGGCGAAAGCTCCGCATGCCCGTTTCGTGATGGCCGGTAGCGGCGACATGATGGACCAGATGATCAACTTAGCGGCGATGCGCAATATTTCGGACCGTTTCCACTTCACCGGGTTTATGAAAGGTAAACAGGTGTACGAGGTGTTGAAAGCCAGTGATGTATATGTGATGCCTTCTGTTTCCGAACCGTTTGGTATTTCTCCGCTCGAAGCGATGCAGTGCGGTGTGCCTTCCATCATTTCCAAGCAATCCGGTTGTGCCGAGATTCTTGATTATGCAGTGAAGGTGGATTATTGGGATATCGAGGCGTTGGCAGATGCCATGTACGCCATTATTACCTATCCCGCCATGCATAAGTTCCTGCAAGAGGAAGGAAAGAAAGAGGTGGACAATATTAAATGGGAATATGCCGGACAAAAGGTTCGCCGCATCTATGATCAAGTATTGAATAAGTAACGACAAGAAAAAATAAAAAAATAAGATATTATGAAAACGATCTGCTTTTATTTTCAGATACATCAGCCGTTCCGTCTTAAAAGATACCGTTTCTTCGACATCGGCAACGATCATTATTATTATGATGATTTCCAGAATGAAGAAATTATCCGCCGTATAGCCGAACGTTGCTATTTGCCGGCTAATAAGGCTATTCTGGAGATGATTAAAACGAGTGGCGGCAAGTTTAAAGTGGCTTTCTCTATTTCGGGAATGGCATTGGAACAGATGGAAATCTATACACCGGAAGTAATCGACAGCTTTAAGGAGCTGGCTGCAACCGGCAATGTGGAATTCCTGTCGGAAACATATGCTCACTCTTTGTCTTCTCTGGGCGACCCGGCTGAATTCAAACACCAGGTACAGAAACAGGAAGATAAGATCAAGAGTTTGTTCGGCGTTAAACCGAAGGTGTTCCGCAATACGGAACTGATCTATTCCGACGAGATTTCGGAAATGGTTTATGCAATGGGTTATAAAGGAATGTTGACTGAAGGTGCTAAACACATTTTAGGATGGAAGAGCCCGAACTATGTCTATTCTTCCTGCACGGAACCGAAATTGAAATTGCTGTTGAAGAACGACCGTTTCAGTGAAGACCTGTCCGACCGTTTCAGTAATTATAGCTGGAATGAATATCCTCTGACGGCTGATAAATATATATCCTGGATTGCTGCAACTCCGGATTCCGAACAGATCATCAATCTGTTTATGAATTATGAGGTGTTAGGTTCTTTGCACCCGGCAGAAACCGGTATTTTCGACTTCTTCAAGGCATTGCCTCGCTTTGCCGCTGAAAAGGGAATAGGCTTCTCTACTCCTTCGGAAGTGTTGGCTTTGATGAAACCGGTTGATTGTATTTCTGTTCCTTACCCGATGTCATGGGTGGATGAAGAAAGAGACTGCAGTTCCTGGTTGGGTAATGTTTTGCAGCAAGAGGCATTCCGCAAGCTGAATGAAATAGGCGAGCGCGTACGCCTGTCGCAGACCCGCCGTATCCGTCAGGATTGGTATTACCTGCAGAGCAGCGACCATTTCTATTATATGAGTACAAAGCATATCGGTGCCGGATTCAGTCCGTACGACAATCCGTATGACGCTTTCAATAACTATATGAACGTCTTGTCGGACTTTATCGTTCGTGTAAATGCCGAATTCCCGGAAACAATAGAAAACGAAGAACTGAATTCTCTGTTGACAACAATCAAGAATCAGGGAGAAGAGATAGAGGAATTGCAGAAAGAACTTGATAAATGCAAGAAAAAAGTGGCAAAGAAAGCTGCTTCTGCTGAATAGAGGTAAAGTGGTAAAAGTAAAAACCGGGGCTTCCTTCTGGAAACCCCGGTTTTTTTATGTCTGTAATGTAAGGTCGATTTATCTGTATTCAATTGTTACAACACGTACTTCCATTGCATCTTTGTCGATACGCAACTTAACACCGGACGGTTTCAAGTAGTTTTCGATAGCGACGGTATAATCACTTGTTTGTCCGTAATAGTTTGTAGTCTTTCCTACTCTGCGTTCTACCGGGATAACACTGAGAACGAGATCCTCGTCCGGAGAGTTCTCGATGTGAGCTTTGAGCAATTTTGCTATATTCCCAAATGTATAAGTTCGGGTAGAAGCCGTATATGGAGCTCTAAAAGAGGTTATACTATTTTCAACACTATTGCTTTTAAAGAAACTATCAACCGAATCCTTTGGCAAAATCAACAGGTTGGCAGGAGCTTCAAATGCATATTTCCAGTCTTCCTGCGGAAGCGCTTTCAATGAAAGTGCAAAGTTGCTGACGATACGGCCTTTAATGATAGGCGCGATATCCTGTGCAGGAATGGTCAGTTGAGTGTAAACACCTGCCGGACTCTTCAAATAAGCAATGCTGTCGTTCGGTTCCAAGAGATGGCTCATGTCGGTATTCTTAAAGCGGTTCAACTGGATTACTTCAGATGTGGCGCTAAATACTTCTGCTGTTTGTATGATTGAATCCTGGCCGGCAGAACCTTTCACTACATATTTATAAAATATGTTCATTTGGGTACCGTCAATGTTCAGGATATTTCCTGTCCCGTACGTGTTTGTTACATAAATACCCGGGAAGAATTCATTGAATGTATTCTGATTTTTAAAGACTTCCGGTGTGTTGATCGTCGCTTCATAGAAACGTTGTCCGAGCTCCTGCGGCATACGGATGGTTACATTTGGCGAGTAAGTATATTCACCGGATGTGGTGTTTTTATCATTCCAAAGAGAGTCGGAAACGGCCAAATCACGTGCCGTATAAGTCTGCATACCCAATGATTTCTGCATATTACAATACTTTCCGGGATCGATATTTGTGTAGAAATCCCTTGTCAACGGTGTCGTAACTTCATAGAGTTGGACACGCATGGGCGTAAGAGAATCACCCGTCCAGCTTCTGCTGTAATATATTTTAAATTCAACAGAGTCTATTTTACCATTATATGGAGTTTCTCTGAACCGGAAGTTCTCCGGACTGTAGAACTGGCACATGAAATCGGATTTCAGGTTGCCGTATAAAGGATCGTAGATTTCTCCCAACGAACCGTAAGTCGTTCGTGCATAAACAGAATCCGTAAGCATTGTGCTTGCTTTCATGTAGAATGTGTCCGCATGCACCAGCGGTCTGTCATTCTCCGGTTGGATACCGGTTCCTACCTGCGTCAACTCATCATTACACCCGCTCAAGATCGAGATCCCGAGACTCAGGCCAAGTATAAAAAGCTTGATTTTCATTTCTCTAAATTTATTTTGTGCCTAATACGACATCGTAGAATTCGTTGAATTTATCCATATAAACATCCGGAGACTGGTAAGGCAGGAACGGCGTGTTCTTTTTGGTCGCGATATAATCCAACACATCCTGGTTGATTGTCTCACTTCCCTGTATCACGCCGTCAGCGAAATCAATGGCAAGTTTGGTCAGTCCGGTGAAGCTGGTATCGGCCTTGATACCTTTCAGGTCGCTGTCCTTAGCTCCATCCATCTTTAATTTGCTTGCAAATTCCTTTCTGAACGGTGTTTTGAAGTCATCGTTATAAATAGAATAGACAATCTTTGCATTTTTGAGGCAAGGATCGTCGGCATACATACGTTTGATGTACAGGGCTGTTAGCGCTGACATCCATCCATGACAGTGAATCACGTCGGGTATCCAACGGAGCTTTTTCACTGTTTCCAATACACCACGAACATAGAAGATCGAGCGGTCGTCGTTATCCTCGTATTCGTTTCCATCATCATCGCTTATAGTATGTTTTCTTTGGAAGAAATCTTCATTGTCAATGAAGTATACCTGCATGCGGGCTGCCTGAATGGACGCTACCTTTATAATCAACGGGTGGTCGGTATCATCAATGATAAGATTCATACCCGAAAGACGAATCACTTCGTGCAATTGGTTACGGCGCTCGTTGATGCTGCCGAATTTAGGCATGAAAGTCCTGATTTCACGACCGCGCTCCTGTATGCCTTGCGGCAGGTTTCTGCATATCGTTGCAATCTCGGATTCGGGAAGGTAGGGTGTTATTTCTTGAGCTATAAACAAGATTTTTTTTGCATCCATTCTGTAAACTAGTTTTATAAAGACGCTACAAAGATACAAAATTTCTTTCATTTACCGCAATTATTTATTTGCTTTGCACCGTCAATAAGCATCTAAGGGATGAAAATAGTAAACAGTATTAAAGAATTAAAGAGTTATCTCGCTGAAGAAAAGCGTAATAACAAGCAAATCGGCTTTGTCCCCACTATGGGGGCATTGCACAACGGACACCTGAGCCTGGTCGAACGTTGTGTGAAGGAAAACGACGTATGTGTGGTCAGCGTCTTTGTTAATCCGACCCAGTTTAACGACAAGCATGACCTTGAAACTTATCCGCGTACGCTGGATCAGGACTGCGCTTTGTTAGAGCCGGCCGGTTGTGACTATGTGTTTGCCCCGTCGGCAGAAGAAATGTATCCGGAGCCGGATACCCGTACGTTCGATTTCGGGACGGTGTCGGCAGTTATGGAAGGGGCGCGTCGGCCCGGTCATTTTAACGGGGTCGCCCAGATTGTGAGCAAGCTCTTTTATGTGGTCGAACCGGATAATGCCTATTTCGGCGAAAAAGATTTCCAGCAGATTGCTGTGATTCGCGCGATGGTGAAACAGTTGGATATCCCGGTAAAAATCAATGCCTGTCCGATTTTACGCGAGGCAGACGGCCTGGCTTTAAGCAGCCGGAATGTACGTTTGACGCCGGAACAACGTCAAAAAGCACCGTTAATAGCTCGTACGTTAAAAGAAAGTACTAACTTTGCGCCCGAAAAGAGTGTGCAGGAGGTGATAGATTATGTTATCGATACGATAAATGCCGATCCTGTCATGCGGGTGGAATACTATGAGATTGTAGATGGCTACACGATGGAATCCATCCGGAACTGGTCCGATACGACTTATCCCGTGGGATGTATTACCGTATATTGCGGAGAGGTTCGTCTGATAGATAATATTAAGTACTAAAATAGACTTGTGAATTATGTTTTTGCTTTCCTTGCGAAATAAAAGTTTCATATAAGTGAAACAATAGTTTCCTGCCCATGAAACTCCGGTTTCATGCCTATGGAACAAAAGTTTCATGCAGGTGAAACAAAAGTTTCAAGCAAGGGGAACAAGTGAAACTAAATAATTCAGAAATTGGAATCATAACTCATATCGTATGTTAATAGAAGTAGTTAAATCAAAGATTCACCGGGTGACGGTCACGGAGGCCAACTTGAATTATATCGGCAGTATTACGGTCGATGAGGATTTGTTGGACGCCGCTAATCTGATTGCCAACGAGAAAGTATCTATTGTGAACAACAATAACGGCGAACGCCTTGAGACCTATATTATTAAAGGAAAACGAGGCTCTGGTATGGTTTGCCTGAACGGGGCGGCTGCACGAAAGGCACAGCCCGGCGATATCATCATCATCATGTCTTATGCCCTGATGGATTTTGAGGAAGCGAAAACATTTAAGCCGTCTGTTGTGTTCCCCGATACGGCGACAAATAGGCTGATATGAAACATCGGTAGCTGATAATAAATGCAAAAGCATATAGAAAAAGCTCGTCTGATGTGACGGGCTTTTTTTATGAGTATAAACATCCCATTCGAAAATAAACTGTATGTACACGAATAAACAAATCTGGAATGTAAGTTATCCTATCTTTTTGAGCCTTTTAGCGCAGAATGTTATCAACGTGACAGATACTGCGTTTTTAGGGCGGGTAGGCGAGGTTGAACTGGGCGCATCGGCGATGGGCGGTTTGTTCTATATCTGTGCCTTTACGATTGCTTTCGGCTTCAGTACCGGATCGCAGATTATCATGGCCCGGCGCAATGGAGAGCGGAATTACAGGGAAGTCGGGCCGGTGATGATACAGGGCGTCTTCTTCCTGCTTGCGTTAGCGGCAGTCATGTTTACGCTGTCCCGGCTGTTTGCTGGGGATATTATGCGGGGACTGATTTCTTCCGATACGATTCTGTCTGCTACGGAAGAGTTTCTGGACTGGCGCGTGTTCGGGTTCTTTTTCTCTTTTGTGAATGTGATGTTCCGTGCTTTGTTCATCGGTATTACGCGCACTAAGGTGTTGACATTGAATGCGATTGTGATGGCGCTGACCAATGTCTTGCTCGACTATCTGTTGATATTCGGACATTGGGGATTTCCGGAATTAGGGATTAAGGGAGCGGCTATTGCGTCGGTGATGGCAGAGGCAGTTTCGATTGTGTTTTATATGATTTATACCCGGATGACGGTGGATATCAAGAAGTATGCCTTGAACCAGTTCCGTTCGTTCGATGTCAAGCTGCTGAGGCATGTGTTGGGTATTTCCATCTTCACGATGTTGCAGTATTTCATATCGCTTAGTACCTATTTCATGCTTTTCGTGGCGGTGGAACATCTGGGACAGCGGGAGCTGGCGGTTGCGAATATTGTCCGCAGTGTCTATATTGTCTTGTTGATTCCTGTCAATTCCTTGTCGACGGCGACGAATACATTCGTAAGTAACAGCATCGGTGCGGGTCATAAAGACCAAGTGATACCGATTATCCGTCATATCACCTGGATATCGTTGGGGATCATGGCGGTGTTTGTTTCCGTCACCTGTTTGATTCCGTCTACGATTCTGTCAGTTTATACGAATGACGCGTCTTTGATCGAGGCGTCTGTACCTTCGCTTTATGTCATTTCCGGCGCTTTGTTGATCGGGGCGGTTGCGAATATCGTTTTTAACGGGGTGACGGGTACGGGAAATACGCGCTCCGCCTTTGCCATGGAGTTGGTTACGCTTGTTTTTTACACCTTGTTTATATATGTAGCAGGAATGCGTTTGCATCTGCCGGTAGCCATTTGCTTCCTGACCGAGGTTGTTTATTATACCGGTCTGTTAGTGTCAAGCGTTGTCTATCTGAAGAAAGCTTCCTGGCAGAATAAGAAAATCTGAAGCTATTTTGTCCGGACAATCTCCTGCTTTATTCATCAGTTTTTCTTACCTTTGCCCCTCATTCAAAGAATAGAAGATAAAATAAATATACATACGAATTATGTTTGAGAACTTAAGCGAAAGGTTAGACAGATCGTTTAAACTGTTGAAGGGTGAAGGTAAGATTACGGAAATCAATGTGGCGGAAACATTGAAAGATGTACGTAAAGCATTACTTGACGCCGACGTAAACTATAAAGTGGCCAAGAGTTTCACCGATACGGTGAAGGTGAAGGCGTTAGGACAGAATGTGCTTACATCCGTTAAGCCCAGCCAGTTGATGGTTAAGATCGTGCATGACGAGCTGGCCGAACTGATGGGAGGGACGGCTACCGAACTGGAACTGGCGGGTAATCCGTCAATCATCCTGATGTCCGGTCTGCAAGGGTCCGGTAAAACGACCTTTACGGGTAAGCTGGCAAATTTGCTGAAGACTAAGAAAAATAAGAAGCCGCTGTTGGCTGCCTGCGACGTGTACCGTCCGGCAGCTATCGAACAGTTGCGCGTGGTCGGCGAACAGGTCGGCGTGCCTGTTTACATGGAACTGGAGAATAAGAATCCGGTGGAGATCGCCATGAACGCTATTCGCGAAGCACGTGCAAAAGGAAACGATGTGGTGATTGTCGATACCGCCGGTCGTCTGGCTATCGACGAGCAGATGATGAAAGAGATCGCTGCTATCAAGAGCGCTATCCAGCCGGATGAGACCTTGTTCGTGGTCGACTCCATGACCGGACAGGATGCTGTCAACACGGCGAAGGAATTTAACGAACGCCTGGATTTCGACGGCGTTGTCCTGACTAAGCTCGATGGTGATACACGCGGTGGTGCCGCCCTTTCTATCCGTACGGTGGTCGACAAACCGATCAAGTTTGTCGGAACCGGTGAAAAGATGGATGCGCTGGATATCTTCCACCCCGAACGTATGGCAGACCGTATCCTCGGCATGGGTGATATCGTTTCGTTGGTGGAACGCGCCCAGGAACAGTATGACGAAGAAGAAGCCAAACGCCTGCAGAAGAAGATCGCCAAGAACCAGTTCGACTTTAATGACTTCATCGCTCAGATACAGCAGATCAAGAAGATGGGTAACCTGAAGGAACTGGCATCTATGATTCCGGGTGTGGGCAAAGCCCTGAAAGATGTGGATATCGACGACAATGCTTTCAAGAGTATCGAAGCGATCATCTATTCTATGACTCCGGACGAACGTGTCAACCCGGCTATCCTGAACGGTTCACGCCGCCAGCGTATCGCCAAAGGTAGCGGCACGACCATCCAGGAAGTGAACAAGCTGATCAAGCAGTTCGACGAAACGCGTAAGATGATGCGTATGCTGACTGCCGCCAAACCGGGAAGTAAGAAATTCCCTTCATTTAAAAGATAAATCCGAAAAGATAATAGAATATGGAAGAGCAACAGTACAAACTATTGGATGGAAAGGCTGTTTCTGCCCAGATGAAGCAGGAGATGGCAGAAGAAGTAGCTCAGATCAAGGCTGCAGGCGGTAAGATTCCGCATTTGGCGGCTATTTTGGTCGGTCATGACGGCGGTAGCGAGACGTATGTCGCCAGCAAGGTGAAAACTTGCAATGAGATCGGTTTCAAGTCGACACTGATCCGTTACGAAAGCGATGTGACTGAAGAAGAACTTCTGCGTAAAGTGGACGAATTGAATAATGATCCCGATGTGGATGGGTTCATCGTGCAACTTCCTTTGCCGAAGCATATCTCTGAACAGAAAATCATCGAAGCGATCGACTATCGTAAAGATGTGGACGGTTTCCATCCGATCAATGTGGGACGCATGTCCATTGGTCTTCCTTGTTTTGTGTCGGCTACTCCGGCCGGTATTCTGGAACTGTTGCGCCGTTATGAAATCCCGACACGCGGTAAACATTGCGTAGTCTTAGGACGTAGCAATATTGTAGGCAAGCCGATGGCAACCCTGATGATGCAGAAGGCTTATCCGGGTGACTGCACGGTTACTGTTTGCCACAGCCGTTCGGAAAACCTGAAAGAGATGTGCCAGAGTGCCGATATTATTATCGTAGCTTTGGGCGTGCCTGAATTCCTGAAAGGCGATATGGTGAAAGACGGCGTTGTGATTGTTGATGTCGGAACGACCCGTGTGCCGGATGCAAGCCGCAAAAGCGGCTTTAAGCTGACGGGCGATGTCAAGTTTGACGAAGTTGCTCCCAAAGCGTCTTATATCACGCCGGTTCCGGGAGGTGTAGGTCCGATGACAATTATCTCTTTGATGCGTAATACCCTTCTGGCAGGGAAGAAAGCTATTTATAAATAATATAGTGGGGTTGCCTCGACATACCTTGTTCCCGCGCTTGACGCGGGATCGCAAAGGAACAAGCCTTATGATGAATAAGATTTGTTCCTTTGTCGTTTATTTATTCCTTTTTAGTAGCCTGCCGCTCTCCGCCCAGGACTCGCTGACAATCTTGTTTGCGGGGGATGCCATGATGCACCAGGCGCAGCTCGATAATACTCGGAAAGGAGATTCTTTTGATCTGAGCGGTTACTTTTCGAATATAGAGAAAGAGGTGAAGGCTGCGGATATTGCTGTCGTGAACTTTGAGGTTCCGTTGGGAGGGAAACCTTATAGCGGTTATCCTGCTTTCAGTGCGCCGGAAGACTTTGCTTTGGCTTTGCAGAAGGCGGGTTTTGATTTCTTCTTGTTAGCGAATAATCATTGTCTTGACAGGCGGACACGAGGACTTGTGCGTACTATCCGGATGCTGGATTCCCTCGAGATACGCCATACCGGGACTTTCCTGGATCGTGACCACCGGCACTGTACGTATCCGATGTTGCTCCGCAAGAAGGATTTCCGTATCATCATGCTTAATTATACTTATGATACCAACGGTCTGACGGTCGATACGCCCCGTATTGTCAACTATATCGACAAACAGGTGATGGAGGCGGATATTGCCGAAGCCAAACTTTTTAATCCTGACTTTATTATTGCCAATATGCATTGGGGATTGGAATATGAGCAGATGCCTTCCCGTGAACAACGCCGGTTGGCAGACTGGTTGCTGGGGCAAGGTGTGGATTTGGTTATCGGTTGCCATCCGCATGTTGTCCAACCTATGGAACTTCGGAAAGGGGAGGACGGTGTCCCCGATCGTTTGGTCGTCTACTCATTAGGCAATTTTATCTCAAACATGAGCCGGGAACATACGGACGGAGGTGCAATGGTAAAAGTAGTCCTGTGCCGGAAAGGGCTACGCCGGTATATTGCCTCCGCACAATATTCATTGGTTTATTCCTCCCGGTATGTAAATAAACGGGGAAAAGAAGATATCCGGGTCGTTCCGGCGGCATCTTGGTTGGAGAAGAATCAAAATGGCTCTTTTTCAGTCGATTCAGCATTAATTAAGTATGTAAAGAATACCCGTTTGCTTCTAAATGGAAACAATAAAGCGGTTGATGAGTATGTTTTTGATTAAAAAAAGTGTCCGGAATGTTTGGCACTTAAAATAAAATATCTATCTTTGCACCGTCTTAAAGGAAACGTAGTTCGTTAAGATAAACATGGTGAGAGTAGCTCAGTTGGTTAGAGCATCGGATTGTGGTTCCGAGGGTCGTGGGTTCGAGCCCCATCTTTCACCCGTAAGGCTATCCTGAAAAGGATGGCCTTTTTTATTATGTCCATTCATCGGTAGCCGATTTAGGGCTCACCCGATATTTCTTGGGGGACGCAGACGGGCGCAGATTACGCAGAGGAACGCAGACTTATTTTCTTTAATAAATGATCTGCGTTTGTCTGCGTCGTCTGCGCTCGTCTGCAGTACTTCATGGGTTTATAGTGCCGTACAGGAATGAATAACCCGGCAGATAGAATGAACGATGCGGGATGTGTGCCCCTTCCATACCTACCCGCTATTCATGTCACAGCTGTGAAACAAAAGAAATCCAATTGTAACATAGAAGGAAGACAGTTGTGACATAAAAGGAATACAGCCGTAACATACAATAGAGGACGCTTGGCGGCGCCTAAATGTTCCGAAGTTGAAACATAGGATATGTAGTGATACGGGTCCTGACTTTTTTATATGAACTTCCTGTAAGAAACTTTGGTTTCGAAAGAGTCTTTAAGATTAGCTGCTATCAGAACTTCCGGAAAGTATAAGTCTTCCCTTCGCTGTTAAGTATTAACTGCTTGGATGTCAATTTGTCAATAGTGTAAGTCCGCTTGGTCGAATCCCAATCGGTATATGGCAGGAATTTCTCAACTGGCCTCGGGTCACTTATCAGTTCCAGCAGGAGCGTTTTATCTCCTTCCATGACATTGTAACCATAACAGTGGAGGAATGAATCGACAGCCGGGAAGTAAACCTGGTACATGAATAAAGAGTGCTCGAAATTGAAATAAACCGTATCGGTCTCCTGGATTGTTCCGCTCGCTTCTACCTGTTGCAACTGCCATTTTCCGAATAACTTGGATTCCGTATCTTTACTACATGCGACAAAAAGGAATGCACAAACTGCTATCAATATATTTCTAACCATAGTCTTACTTGATTCAATAAGTTGTCAAAGGAAAGGAAATATTTTCAAAGTCGCAAGTTAAATATATATAGCAGTCGCAGGTATTTTTACAATTGGCTTCTGTTTCGTATATTTGTGTCATTATTTACTTTGTGTTTTTAATTATACAAACATTCTATGATACGAATAAAACAATTAGTACTACTGCTTTTGGTCGCATTGACCATCTCTTCATGCGTGAACAAGGCTCAAAAGGAGGATATCCTTGTCTACTCGAATCCCCTCCCGGTACAGTTCGGTGATCCCTATGTCTTGCTGGCGTCGGACGGTCTATATTATATGTATGGGACAGGCGGCGGAGCTGTTGACGGTTTCTGCGTCTATTCTTCACCGGATATGGTCAACTGGAAAGCAGAAGGACAGGTTTTTCGGGGGAATGTTCCCGGTTCATGGGGCGTTGCCAACTTCTGGGCTCCTGAAGTCTATGAACGTAATGGTAAGTTTTACATGCTCTATAGTGCCGATTGGAAGGAAAACCCGACCAATGAACTCGAAAACTTCCGTATCGGCGTGGCTGTGGCAGACAAGCCGACCGGTCCTTTTAAGGAACTTTCCGATAAACCTCTGTTTGACCCGGGATATCCGGTTATCGACGGAAACCTCGTGGATGATGGCAATGGCCGTACTTATATGTACTTCTCCCGTTGCTGCTACAAGCATCCGGTAGAGAGCGAGATCGCCGAACAGGCCCGGAAAGAAGGGAAGTTCAATGAAATAGAGGAGAGTTGGATTTACGGTATAGAGGTGAAACCCGACCTGACGGATGTTATCGGTGAGCCTGTACTTATCTTGCGTCCCCCGGTAAAACTCGATGACACGCAATCCGAATGGGAAAGCCGTTCCGTCACAACCGGAGAGGTGAACCGCCGTTGGACCGAAGGCCCTTATACGCTCAAAAAGGGAGACACTTACTATATGATGTATTCGGCCAACTATTTCGGGGGCAAGAATTATGCTGTCGGCTATGCTACATCGAAGAATCCGCTTGGCCCTTTCACCAAGTCAAGTGATAATCCTGTCCTGCAAAAGAACGTAGAGCAGGGAGGCATCGTTACCGGTACCGGGCATAACAGTGTGACTTGGTCTAAAGACGGCAAGCAGATGTATTGCGTCTACCACGGACGGACACAGGAGACCGGTGACGAACGGGTCGTCTTCATCGACAAGATGGGAATAGACGACAACGGGCGTCTATACGTCGAAGGTCCGACAACCACTCCGCAAAAGAAATAGTGCGGACCTTCTCCCTGAATATATAAACTGCTTACAGCAGGCAGTCGATATCCACCTCCGTTCCTGCATCCGACTCCTCCGGGAGAAGGATGACCTGAGTACCGGGGAACTCTTTCTCCAGATATTGTTTGAGATATTCCAACGTATTGGCTGTAATCAGCTCGTCGGTCGGGGGATAGAGGTTGTAGATGACAGCTTCGACCCGTATGCCGTACTGCTTGCAGGCATACAGGCTTAGCAGCGTGTGATTGATACTGCCCAACTTACCGGACGTGACCAGGACTACCGGATATCCCTGTTCTTTTACATAATCGATTGTCAGCGAATGGAAGTCATTCGGAACCATCAATCCTCCTGCGCCTTCCAGCAGGACATATTCATATTTCCCCTGTAGCCGGCGGGTCGCTTCGGTGATCACCGACAGGTCGATTGTACGTCCATCCTTTGCCGCCGCCATATGGGGAGAACAAGGATAGGTGAAGATATAGGGGCAGGTCAATCCTATATAATCATCCTCCGTGAAGGAAATACCTTGCAGGTGGCGGTGCATCTCTATATCCTCCGAAGTCTCCGTGCAGCCGGTCTGGATCATTTTCTGGGTGATTACTTGTTTCCCTTTTCCGGCTAATGCGCGTGCAAGAATGCCGGTGGCAAAGGTCTTGCCGATGTTGGTATCGATACCTGTGATGAATAATACTTTTCCTTTCATAAGCTGTTTATTTTTTTATCGCCATAACATAGAGAGGGCGGTATGTAAGTGTTACTTGATTGTTGGCTGCCGGAAACTGTTCCCGGTAGCGATTGCAGAAGGAAGCCAGCATACCCTTTGTCCAGAGACCGTTTCCCGTAGCCGTTACTCCTGTCGCTTTCAGGTGCTTCAATACATCCAGCGGACTGTTGAATGTCAGGCGGATTATCTCTTCCTCACAATGCCGGAGGTCGAAGCCGGCGGACAACCATCCGGCAAGTTCACCGGCAGTGGGATAGGATAGTCCTTTTCCCGTTAGCTCTTTTATCTCTGACAGGTTACCGGGGGCAAAGGTGCTGAACAGAAGCGTACCGTGCGGTTCCAGCAGTCTCGCCAGCTTGCCGAGAAACTTTTCCGGCTCTTTCATCCACTGGAAGGCTGAGGCAGAAGCTATCAGGTCGAACTTGCCGGGAAAGGGGATCGCTTCTGCATCTCCCATGATAAAGCGAGGAGGACAACCCTGAAATAGTTTGCTTACCTTCTCCCGGCAACCTTCGCAAAGGTCATTCAACACCCATTCCTCCGCCTTGCATTGTTCGATAAGGGAACGGGTGAAACCACCTGTTCCACAGCCGATTTCCAGGATGCGCCCATAATGTCCTCCCACTGGTCCGGGCAGGAGAGATGCTAATTTTCGGCTAATCCGATGCTGTGCATCCGCCTGGCTGTCATAACTTGTCAATGCGCGGGTGAAGCGGTGTTGTATGCGTTCTCTGTCTATTGCTTCCATATTTCATTCCATTGTTTCCATAAATAAAAAGGATAGTGAGGCGCCTCCAATACGGTTACCTGGCAACGGTTTTGCCAGTAATTGTGCAGGTTGGCGAACGGAAAAATCCGGTCGCCGGATGCGATAACAGCCCGGGTCCAGAAGTTGTCAGCGACAGGCTTTACTGCATCTTCCTTGATATGGGTATAGAGCGTCTGTAGCTCCTCGCGCACCTCGTCAATCGGGCGGGAAGGCACTTTTTCATAGGTTTGGAGCACTTCCCGTCCTCCACACATCCGACGGTTGAAGCGGTGCATGCCCTCCTCCGTTACATTCGCAAGCGTTCCTTCGAATACGGCAGGCGGGATTCCCCAGGTGTCGTGAACGGGATAGTCTGTCCCATTAATCGCAATAGTTTCTACAAACATATCCTTGTTCCCCCGGAACAGGGCCGAGGCTACCCATACACCCAATGACCATGCCACCAAGCGGATTTCCTTGTAAGCCGACAGGTCCTCCCCGAAGCGGAGGTCGCGGTAGTCATAGCAGACCCAAACGTCCGTACCGGGCTCTGCTTTTAGCGGGCGGAATAGTTCCGGAGATGCTGACCACCCGGAAAAGAACAGCAATAGACGTCCTTGCTCCTTATTGACTTGTTTATCTATTTTCATTAGTCTATACTGTTAATCAATTCTTTTATTTCACTTTCCGTTACATTGGCTGTCAGTGAGAAACGTATTCGTGCCGTTCCTTTCGGAACTGTCGGCGGACGGACGGGCAGGCAATAGAAACCTTTCCGCTGTAATCTTAGGCTCGTCTCCACACAGTCTTCGCTTTCCCCGATAATGAAAGGAATGATGTGGCTGGATGAAATTTCTCCTCCCTTGCCTTTTAATGCATCCGATAGCAGACGGCTGGTTGTGGCGAGTCTCTGCCGTTCTTCCGTAAACTCAGGAAGCTTCTCGAAAATGTACCGGGTCCAGGCAATCTGGGCAGGTGGGAGGGCGGTGCTAAAGATAAGTGGGCGCATGGTATTGACCAGGTATTCCCGGATCGTCCGGCTGCATAGCAGGTAGGCGCCCATAGATGCCAATGCCTTTCCAAAAGTACCGACCAGCAGGTCTATATCCCCGATGCAATCTTGTTCTTCCGCAATCCCTAATCCTGTTTTACCTCTTACCCCAATGGCATGCGCTTCATCGACATAGAGCCATACGTTTGGGAATTGTCGCTTCAGGGAAACGAGTTGGCGGAGGTCGGCGACATCCCCGTCCATACTGAAGATGCTTTCCGTGACGATAATGACTTGTTCGTATTCATGTGCATATTTGGCAAGCAGTCGTGTAAGATGCTCGTTGTCGTTGTGGCGGTATCGTTGATAAGGAGCGCCGCTCAGCAAGAGCCCGTCTATGATGCTGGCATGTACCAGTTTGTCCGCCAGTATCAGTGTTTGTTTGTCCGCCAGGGCGGGAAGTATGCCTGTATTGGCATGATAACCACTGTTGAACAGCAAAGCGGCCTCGTGCCCAAATCGTTCGGACAAGCATTCCTCGAGCTCGGTATAAACTTTGAAATTGCCGGTTAATAGTCTGGAGGATGAGGATGAGAAAAGCCAATCGTTTTCCTGCATCTCCCTCAGAAACTCTTCACGTAGCTCTTTGCGTGACGCCAGGCCGAGATAGTCGTTGGAGGAAAGATTCAGCATCTTCTGCATTTCTTTCCATATCCATTTCCCTTCGTGTACGACTTCCGGCAGACTCCGCAGATTACCTGTCTCTTTCAGTTTATCTAATAATATGTTGTAATCCTTCATTGCTTTGTTGTTATGATTTATCAGAAAACACGAAGCAGGCCACCTGTCAATTTCGACAATTCTTCTTTCGTTATGATGAACGGAGGCATAAGATAAACCAGCTTTCCGAACGGACGTACCCAGATGCCTTCTTTGACAAATCGCTCTTGGAGGATGGCCATGTCGACAGGCTCTTTCATCTCGATGACTCCGATTGCTCCTAACACCCGTACCTCTTTCACACTGGGGAAGGAGGCTGCCGGAGCGAGTTCGGCTTTTAATTGTGCTTCTATCGCGTGAACCTTTTCCTGCCAACCACTTTCCAATAGAAGAGAAACGGATGCCGAGGCGATGGCGCAAGCTAACGGATTTCCCATAAAAGTGGGGCCGTGCATGAAACATCCCGCTTCACCGCTGCAAATCATGTCGGCTACCGCTGTACTGGTAATCGTGGCGGAAAGCGTCAGATAACCGCCGGTCAAGGCTTTGCCGATACACATGATATCCGGTTCGACACGCGCCCACTCCCAGGCAAAGAGCCGGCCGGTCCGACCGAATCCTGTAGCGATCTCATCGAATATAAGCAAGATGTCGTATTGGTCGCATAACTCCCGTGCCCGTACCAGAAATGTAGGGGAGTAGAAATACATTCCTCCGGCTCCCTGTACGATCGGTTCGAGTATAAGGGCAGCAATCTCTCCGGCGTGTTTTGCCAACAGGTCTTTCAGGGGATCCATCGCTTTCTCATCCCATTCGTCATGAAACTTGACGGAAGGCTGGGGAATGAAGAACTGGACGGGAAGGCTTCCGGCGAAGATACCGTGCATGCCTGTTACCGGATCGCAAACAGACATTGCGTGCCAAGTGTCGCCATGATATCCGCTCCGGATTGTGGCAAAGGCATGTTTCCGGTTCTTTCCCTTCCGGCACTTCGATTGCCAATATTGGATCGCCATTTTCATGGCGACTTCGACTGCAACGGAGCCGCTGTCGGCAAAGAATATCTTTTCCATCGAGGGTGGTAGTAGCGGTAAAAGCTTGGCTGCCAACTCGACGGCTGGCTCATGTGTCAGTCCTCCGAACATGATGTGACTCATTTTGTCTATCTGCTCACGGACGGCAGCATTTAACACCGGATGGTTGTATCCATGCACGGCTGCCCACCAGGACGACATACCGTCAATCAGTTTACGGCCATCTTTCAGCGTAATCGTTACGCCTTCTGCCCGTTCAACCGGATAGACCGGTAGCGGGTCGATGGTCGAAGTATAGGGGTGCCAGACGTGTTCACGGTCAAAACTCAGTAATTCTTCTGTTGTCATCTTTCCCAATCTGTATTTTCAGTTAATGAATACCCTTCCGATGTGAAAAGGACTTTGTCTTCTGCCACCCGGCTGCCGATGGTGGTCAGGAGGTCTCCGATGATGGCGGAGTTGATGCCTATGCGAAGTGCCTTGCGTTGAGTCTCTTCGCTCAGCCTCGCCCGTCCGCCGGAGAAGCGCAGGTAAGCCTTCGGGTTGATAAAACGGAAGAGGGCGATGGTGGTCAGAATCTCTTCGTCGGTCAACGGCTTCGTGTTTCCGAGTGGCGTCCCGGGAATAGGCTGGAGCAGGTTCAAAGGGATCGAAAGGATACCTTCCTTTTGGAGGAAGAGGGCCATCTCGATGCGTTGCTCCATCGTTTCGCCCATGCCGATGATGCCGCCGCTACAGATACGGAAGCCTATCTTGCGGGCGGTGCGGATGGTTTCGAGTTTCTGCTCCATCGTATGTGTCGTACACAAGGAGCGGAAGTAGGAGGGAGCTGTTTCTATGTTACAATGATAATTTTCCGTCCCACTGTCGTAAAGGGCTTGCAGTTGCTCGCGGCTGAGGAGGCCCATCGAGGCGCAACATTTGATGTCTGTAGCCTGCTTGATCTGCCGGATGGTGTCGGTCACCTTTACCATATCTTTTTCGGAAACCTTCTTGCCACTGGTGACAAGGGCGAACCGCCCGATTCCCTGCCGGCGGTTGTAGGTGGCATGGCGGATACATTCTTCTGCCGACAAGAGGGGATAAAGTGTCACGTTCGTAGTGTAGTGCCCCGACTGAGCACACCATTTACAGTCTTCGCTGCAGTTCCCGCTCTTGGCATTGATGATAGAGCAGGTATCGAACTTGTTTCCCATGAAGTGGCG
>QWCH01002100.1_pt1 | contig 39504 bp, 28 predicted proteins | sample 1972671 | NCBI WGS metagenome assembly QWCH01 (sample SAMN09866713, study PRJNA288562) | Human gut metagenome isolate term3_stool, whole genome shotgun sequencing... | isolation source: gut | host: Homo sapiens | place: USA: California
CTTTTTATTTTAAAAAACCAATTAAAATTAACGCTTATGGTAAGAAAAATTGTACTATCGTTAATTGCTGTTTTGGTACTCGGGCTATACGCATTCGCCCAAAACAAGCAGGTCTCCGGTACAGTTTCTGACGCAAACGGGAATCCCGTTGCGGGCGCTACTGTCATGGTAGACGGTACTTCGATCGGTACTACGACCAACGCGGCAGGCCAGTACTCACTTTCGGCTCCGGCTGACGGCACCCTTTCGGTGACGTTCATCGGATATGTGGGGCAACAGCTCCCCATCGCTGGCAAATCGCGCATCGACGTGACTATGCACGAAGATACGCAGGCGATCGACGACGTGATCGTGGTGGCGTTCGGTACCTCCAAAAAGGAGGCGTTTACCGGTTCCGCGACCGTCATCAAGGCGGATGAGATCGCAAAGTCGCAGCAGTCGAACGTCGCCCAGTCGCTGGCCGGTAAGGTTGCCGGTGTCCAGATATCCAACGAATCGGGTAAACCGGGTGCCAACCCGATCGTCCGTATCCGTGGATTCAGTTCGATCAACGCCGAGAAAGACCCCCTGTGGATCGTGGATGGAACTCCCTACGAAGGAGACCTGAACAACCTGAACCCCAACGACATCGAGTCGATGACCGTTCTGAAGGACGCAGCATCCAACGCCCTTTACGGTGCGCGTGGTGCCAACGGTGTCATCATGGTCACGACCAAAAAGGCCCGTGGACAGGAAGCCACCGTCACGGTAGATGCCAAGTGGGGTGTGAACTCGCGCGCGATGCAGTCATACGACTACATCAAAAACCCGGCCCAGTATTATGAAACATACTACACGGCCCTGAACAGCTACTACCGGTCACAGGGCATGAGCGAGAGCACGGCACACGCCATGGCCAACAAGAACCTGGCCGCCTCGAAGAACGACGGCGGTCTGGGCTACATGGTTTACAGCGTGCCCGACGGCCAGTCGGTTATCGGCACAAACGGGAAACTCAATCCCAATGCTACGCTGGGCAACCGGGTCGTTTATAACGGACAGGACTACCTGCTTACCCCCGACGACTGGGAAGATATTGCTTTCCGCTCTTCGATGCGTCAGGAGTACAACGTGAGCGTATCGGGCGCCACGGATCGCAGTACGTTCTACGCCTCGTTCGGCTACCTGAATAACGAAGGTATCACCGAAAACTCGAATATGGAACGCTACACCGCCCGTCTGAAAGCCGATTACCAGGCCAAAAAATGGCTGAAGGTCGGTGCCAACGCCGGTTACGCCAACTTCACCTACAATTCGCTGAGCGCGGACGGGCAGGAAAACTCTTCGGCCAACCTCTTCGCCTTCACCTCGTCCGTAGCCCCCATCTATCCCCTCTACGTCCGTGACGAGCAGGGAAATATCATGAAGAACGACGCCGGCATCACGATGTACGACTACGGAGACGGAATGAACGCCGGTTTGACCCGTCCCCTGCTGCCGAATGCGAACGGTCTGGCGGATTCCCGCCTGAACACCGACCGTTCGGAAGGCAATGCCTTCAACGGCACGGGATTCTTCGACATATTGTTCCTGAAGGATTTCAAATTCACTTTCAATGTAGGTGTTTCGCTCGACGAGACCCGCCGGACGACCGTACAGAACCCCTATTTCGGACAGTTCGCCGATGAGAACGGTATCATAGGCAAATACCATACGCGTGATTTCTCGCACAACCTTCAGCAGATCCTCAACTACACCAAAGTCATCGGCAAGCACAATGTCAATGTAATGCTCGGCCATGAATACTACCAGCGCAGGCAGTACCTGCTTTACGGCAGCACGGCCAACATGTTCTCGCCCGACAACGACGAACTGGCCGGTGCGGTAATCGACAAGCAGAGCGCAACCTCGTATGTCATCACCTATAATAATGAAGGCTATTTCGGCCGCGCGCAGTACGATTACGACGGTAAATATTTCTTCTCGGCTTCGTACCGCCGCGATGCCTCGTCGCGCTTCCATCCCTCGCACCGCTGGGGCAACTTCTGGTCGGTAGGTGCCGCATGGATCGTAACCAAGGAGAATTTCATGTCCGGGACGCACGGCTGGCTCGACATGCTGAAGGTCAAGGCATCGATCGGTTCGCAGGGTAACGACAAGATCGGTGACTACCGTTATGTGGATACCTACCGGCTCGCTTCGTCGAATGGAGAGATGTCCGTGGCATTCCTGGAGAAAGGGAATCCCAACATCACCTGGGAGACCAATACCAACTTCAACGCCGGTATCGAATTCGGCGTGCTCCAGAACCGCATATCGGGTAGCATCGAGTACTTCAACCGCAAGACGACCGACATGCTGATGGCATTCCCCACGGCACCGTCGCTGGGTTACTCTTCCTACTATGCCAACGTCGGCGACATGTCCAACAAAGGTATCGAGGTCGACCTGAACTTCACCCCGATCCGCAGCAAAAACGTGCAGTGGGACATCAACGTCAACCTGACGCACCTCAAGAACAAGATCATTTCATTGCCTCCCGAACGCCGCACCAAAGAGGTGGAAGGTTATTACGGCTACGCCGGCAGTAGCTTCTTCTACGGCCAAGGGCTGCCGCTGTATACCTTCTATATGAAGAAATACGCCGGCGTCTCGGAGGACGGACGTTCCATGTGGTATAAGGATGTAACGGACAAGGACGGGAAGCCGACGGGTGAACGAACGACCACCACAGCCTATTCGGAAGGTAGCGATTACCTCTGCGGCAATGCGATCCCCGACCTTTACGGCGGCTTCGGCACGAGCGTTTCGTTCTTCGGGTTCGATTTCGGCATCAACTTCAACTATCAGATCGGCGGCAAGATCTACGACTCGGGGTATGCCGCAGCGATGAGCACGCCGACCTCGACCGGCAGCATCGGCGTGAACTGGCACAAGGACATACTCAACGCATGGACACCGGAGAATCCGAACTCGAACATTCCGCGTATGCAGTACGGCGATTCGAACACGACGGATACCTCCGACCGTTTCCTGATCGACGCAAGCTACCTGACCCTGCAGAACATCAACTTCGGCTATACACTGCCGTCGAAGTTCACCCAGAAATTCGGAGTCGGCAAGATGCGTATCTACCTCGCCTGCGAAAACGTATTCTATTGGTCCAAGCGTAAGGGACTGGATCCGCGCTACGCAGACAATACGGACAACCAGGGCGTTCTGGGAACCTCGAATTACGCAACCTATTCTCCGATACGCACCATCTCGGGCGGTATCAATATCCAATTCTAATCCATAACCAGCTAATTATTCGGATATGAAAAATATACTGAAAATATCTATAGCAGCCCTTGCTTCGGCTGCACTGCTTAGCGGGTGCATCAAGGAAACATTCCCGACCGACAGGGCCACATCCGACCAGCTCGCAGGTTCCGCCTCGGCCCTCGAAGCGATGGTGAAAGGTATCCCCACGGCGCTTATCCAGGTTAAGTCGCTTACCGACTACGGCAATATGCACTGGAATTTCGCACTCCCGGCCATCCACCTCGCTACCGATTCAGCAGCAGGCGACATGGCCATAACGGGCGATACGGGCTACGACTGGTTCAGCCAGTGGGGCGCCAACGATGCTCTCGCAGAGAACTACGCGGCCAATCTCCTGACCTGGAACAACTATTTCACTTGGATCAAGTCGACCAACGACATCATCAGCACCATCGACCCGGAAGCTCTCACGACCGCAACCAAGCATATCCTCGGCTTCGCTTATGCTTACCGGGCTTCGTTCTACCTCGACCTGGTACGTCTCTATGAGTTCAAGGAGAATAAATACACGTCCGCAGACGGAGTGCTCGGCCTTGCCGTACCGATCGTAACTGAGACCACGACCGAGGCCGAAGCTAAGGCCAATCCCCGTGCGTCGGCAGCTGACGTCTACGAGAAAGTGATCTTCCCCGACCTCGAAAAGGCGGCGACATACCTTTCCGATTACTCGGCGACAGATCCCTACACGCCCAGTTTGGCTATGGTCTATGGGCTCCAGGCACGTGCTTATCTGGAACGCGGTACTGCCGACAACAATCCCGATGCTTACAAGAAGGCCGCAGAGTATGCCCGCAAAGCCATCACCACGAGCGGTTGCACACCCCTGACCCAGGCACAGTGGGAGGATCCGACGACCGGTTTCAATAGTGCGACGGCAAACAAATCGTGGATCTGGGGTCTGCCGCTCACCAGCGACAACGTTTCCAACCTGCTGAACTTCCAGGCCCACATCGGTAACGAGGAGTCGTGGGGATACGGACACCAGGTAGGCCGTGCCATTGACAAGGCCCTCTACAACAAGATCGACGACAAGGATTTCCGCAAGCATTCGTGGCTCGATCCCGACCGCAATTTCTACGCGTACAAGAGTTGCCGCCCCAACGGCAGTGCATACTTCGCAACGCTGAAAGACTATGTCAATATCAAGTTCCGTCCCGCCCAGGGCAACTATACCGACTTCAAAGTCGGCGGAGCTACGGATATTCCCTGCATGCGCGTCGAGGAGATGTACCTTATCGAAGCGGAAGCTACGGCGCAAAGCAATATCGTCGCCGCCCGTGAACTGCTTAACGAATTCATGAAGTACCGTTTCACCGACGGCTCGTACGATTGTAGCGAACGCACGCCGACACTCAAGAGTTTCATCGAGGAGCTGATCCTCCAAAAACGCATCGAGTTCTGGGGCGAGGGTATCATCATGTTCGACCTGAAACGTCTGGATATGTCCATGACCCGCGGCTACAAGGGTACCAATTCTCCTTCCGATTATCGTTTGAACACCGACGGCCGCGCTCCCCACTGGAATTTTGTCATTCCCCGTGGTGAAATCCAGAACAACCCCGCCGTAGTCAACAACCCCGACCCCTCGGGCAAGATAACACCTTGGACGGATAAGTAACGGCAATATGCAAAATTTGCTTTAATACCAAAGACCGAATAGTATGAAAACAATCAAATATATATTGTACGCGCTCACAGCGACATTCGTGCTCGCAAGTTGCTCGGACGACATTAAGTATACTCCCGGCGAAGGCGAAGACACGGACTGCTACGGCGTTTATTTTCCCTCGCAGGAAAATGCCGGCGACCAAGAGCTCGATCCGGCGGAGCCTACGACCCTGACCTTCACGGCCATGCGCAAGAACTACAACGATGCGATCACCGTGCCTGTGGAAGTCAGCAGCACCCAGGACGGGCTTTTCACGGTCTCGGAAATCAAATTCGAGGCCGGACAGGAAGCAACCACGTTCTCGGTGGACTTCCCCGGAGCTGAGGTCGGTAAGACCTACGATTGCTCCATCGTGGTGAAGGACAAGAAATACGCACTGCTTTACGGAGAATATTCCAACGGGCTCGATTTCAGCGTCACCCGCGTCCAGTGGGATCTCGTGAAGGGCCCCAACGGTGAAACCAAAGGCACGTGGCGCGACGATTTCTTCACGGCGATAATGGGCTCCAACATAAAGGAAAACGGTGTCCCCAATGCAGAAAAGGAAGTCGAGATTTACGAACGTGCCGACATGAAGGGTTACTACCGTATCAAGGATATTTATGACGAAGCCTACATGGCCAAAATCGTCGGTGTAAGGTATTCCAACGTTCCCTCCGTTCCGACCTATACCATCATCGACGCGCGGGATCCCGAAAAAGTATGGTTCCCGGTACAGCCGACTGGTTTTGAGATCAACGACGTCGGTTACGAAGACAACGGCGCATTCGTGATCGTTTCGTTCTGCCAGGAGAATTATCCCGGCATGGCTTCGGCCACGATGTACGGCACGCTGGAAAACGGTGTCCTCACCTTCCCGCCGAAGGCGATCCTTCTGACGACACCTTCGCTATGGGAAGCGACCAGCCACTTCAAGGCCAATACCGAAATGACCCGCCTGTTGTTCCCGGGTGCGGTAAGCCACGATTACTCGGTAGCCTTCGAGAAGTCGGCGCCCGCAGACGGCAAGGTCGCCATCACGGCTACGCTCGGCAGCGACGTCGACAAGGTGAAATATGCCTTCTTCGAGGGTGCGCTCAGCGAGTCGCTCGCTGCGGCCAAATCGGGAGACATCGACGCAGGGACGATCCCGAGCGAAGAGATCACGGCTTCGGGTACGATCACCGCCGTCATGGAGAAGACCGGCATCTACACCATCGTCGGCAATTCTTATGACGAAAAAGGCAACCTCCAGAAATACGGGTACGTATCGTTCGGTTACGTCAAGGCCGGCGAGGAGAAACCCGTCATAATGAGCGTCCGCACAGAGCTTACGTGGGAGTATGAGTCCCAAGGCTACACCCCGGAAAACTCGATCAAGGGGATCCTGTTCGGCGAGGAGATCGCATCGGGGTACATCGGCCTGTTCACGACGGCTTCGACCCAGAGCATGAACGAATCGCAGCTGATCGCGGGTGTCAAGGCATCCGGCAAGGCACTTACCACAGCTCAACTCGAAAAGATTAACGGCACAGGTTACGCTCCGTTCTATACGGGTCTGTCGGCAGGTACAAGTTACACCCTGCTGGTATACGCCGACAACGGTTACAACGGCAAACTGTTCGCCGTAGAACAGACTACTGCCGGCAAGGCAGATCCGCTGCAGCGCAAATACACGATCGACGACCTCTATGTGTTCAGCGATAAAGCCCAACTGTTCAAGACATGGAACCTGTGGGGAATCAGCAACGACGGCTCCGGTAAAACGGATCGCAGCAAGATCGGCCAGGTCGTCTTCTCGGAGAATGAGACCGACGACACCAACAATCTGGATGCAATCAATGTTGCGGGCCTCTCGCTCGGAGCCAATAACGAAGACACGGTTGTCTGGGAGTGGTACAACGGGATCATCTATGTTCTGAAAGGGCAGCCCATGGGCACCATTCCGTACCTGGGAGCGACGCTCTATCTCAAGTATTACATTCTGGACAAAGAAACGGGCATGGGTTCCGACGCAATCGACGGCATGATGATCGGAGGTGTCACGGAAGACGGGTATCTCGCCCTGATTTGTGGCCCCGACTGGTCGGATCAGTATAATTTCGACACCATATTAGTCAAGGCATACACGGATGCCAACTATACGAACTCGATCGGCAACTGGGAAAGCTATACGTCCCCGCTGATGGTACCGGCGACCGGTAGCAACACGGGAGCAGCCGCACCGCGCAAGGTTGCTTCGGATAAGATGCTGACCCTCTCGAAGGAAATCTCCATCAACCCCTCGAACTATGTCGAACTGCGCGGCCGCGAACGTGCTCACGCCCTGATCGACGAACTGTTCGGCAAGCCCGTCAACCGCGGCGCGAACCCGCTCGAAGGTGAGGTGTCCGTTCGGATCGCAACTCCCGCGATGAGTTCGTTCTCCGAAGGTTTTGCACCCCGGGCAAACACTCTGCAAAGCGGAGGCATGGAGAAAATGCCCCTGAAAAAAATGGCTAAATAATTTCAGTCGTTCACCCAATTAGTGATCAAGAGCGGTCTCCCCTTCCACCGGGGAGGGGAGACCCTCAAAAAATAACTCGGATTATGATTGATAAAAAATTACTACTCATTACGGCGCTTCTGCTTGCGAGTTGTACGTCAGACCCTATGACCGACGCAACCGACGGCGGTTCGCAGATACCCGCCACATCGCATAAGATCGTCAACACCTCGATCGACGCCGAAGCGGGCAGCCTGCTCGTTTATTTCGACGACGCAGCCATCGGCAGCCTCGAACAGGCCGCCGAAGCCGCCGCCAAGACACGGTCGGTCGCTACCCGCGCGGGTATCGTCTCCGTGGATGAAATACTTTCGGAGCTGAACGTCAGCTCCCTGAACCGCCTGTTCCCGGTAGACACACGCAACGAGGAGCGCACGCGCGCAGCCGGCCTGCACAAGTGGTACGAATTGCAGTTCGACACCGAAGTCGACCTGGATCTCGCCGCACAGAAACTGTCGGCCGTAGCCGAAGTGGCGAACATCCAGTTCAACACGAAGCTCGAAAAAATGTGGGACGGCAAGGCCACCCCGCTCCGTTCGGATGCGCCCGCCATGTCGGCAGACACACGTTCGATCGTATGGCCGTTCAACGACCCGGAATTGAAGCGCCAGTGGCACTATATCAACAAAGGCGACAAGGCCGTGGCACAGACCGCGCGCGAAGGTGCGGACATCAACGTGGAAGAGGCATGGAAACTCACGGCCGGAGATCCCAAGATCATCGTAGCCGTAGTCGACGAAGGCGTGAAATATACGCACCCCGACCTGGCTGCGAACATGTGGGTCAACACCAGGGAGATGACCGGAACCACGGGCGTCGATGACGACGGCAACGGTTACGTGGATGATTATTACGGGTACAATTTCGTTACGAACGGCCCCATCTCCTGGGATGTGGTCGACGCAAAGGGCGACGGCGACTCCGGTCACGGGACGCATACCGCAGGCACGGTAGCAGCGGTCAACAACAACGGCATCGGTGTCTGCGGAGTAGCGGGCGGCTCGGGCAACAACGACGGTGTACGGCTCATGTCGTGCCAGGCCCTGTCCGGTACGGCAGCAGGTTCGGGCACGACGGCCGTCATGGCAAGGGCATTCAAATACGCGGCCGACAACGGTGCTTCGATCATCCAGTGCTCGATGGGTATCAAGGGCGGTGGCTACACCTCCGACGACCAGTACGCCAAAAAAGCCAAAGCGGAGCATGACGCACTCGCCTATTTCATCGCCACGTCGAACTGCGACGCGATAGACGGCGGTCTGGTCATCTTCTCGGCCGGCAACGACGCACTCGACCGTGCCGGGTACCCCGGGGCGTTCCGCGATTATATTTCGGTAACCTCGTTCTCGCCCGACTTCCTGCCTGCAAGCTACACCAACTACGGCCCCGGCTGTAACATCTCGGCGCCGGGCGGCGACGCTTACATTGCAAGCAATTCGACCGCTACGATACTTTCGACGATGCCTTCGGAAATGAACGAGGGTTCGGATTACGGCTATATGCAGGGAACCTCGATGGCCTGCCCGCACGTATCGGGCGTCGCCGCACTCGGCCTCTCCTATGCCGTGGCAAAAGGCAAGCACTACACCCGCAACGAGTTTATCAGCATGCTCCTCACCTCGGTGAACGACATGGAACGGTATCTCGACGGCACCAAAGAATCGAACGGCACGATGTACCTCGAAAAATACCGTAAGCAGTTGGGTACGGGCGCAGTAGACGCTTATCAACTGCTGATGCAGATCGAAGGCACGCCGTGCCTCAAGGTCGGTGTAGGGGCTGAAGAGCTCATTCCCCTGACGCAGTTCTTCGGCGGAAGCGCAACGAACCTCACCTACACCGATGTTTCGATGTCCGCAGCCGACATGGCCAAACTGGGGATCGAGGCTGCACCCACGATGGCGTACGGCAAACTGAAGATCAAATGCACCAAGTCCGGCGTGGCGAAGATCACGGTTACGGCAATCGGCGGCGGCGACAAGGTCGGCACGGGCAGCGTGATGGGCGGCATGACGATCACCAAGGAATTCGCCGTCATCGCCCGCGGCGTACAGGCCGGGAACGGAGGTTGGTTATAATACGAATTACGATAACAGCAAAAAGATCATGAGAAAGACTATCTATATTCTCTTTGCCATACTCGGCATGAGCCTGTTCGCAGGGTGCGACGACGACAACAAAGACAACAACACGCCGTTGGCCAAGCAACTCGTCGGAGAATGGCGCCTGACCTCATGGACAGGCCAGGCTCCGCAGGTGTTCGACGCCTACATCGCATTCGACGGCGGGTCGTTCACCATCTACCAGAAGATCGAATCCGTAAAGTACCAGAAATACACGGGCAGCTACTTGCTCAAAGGCGATGTACTTTCGGGAAATTACAGCGACAACACCCCCTGGGGAAGCTCGTACACGGTCACGGCAGACGAATCGTCCAACACCATCACGCTGACCAGCACGGCCGACACCGGCGACGTGTGCGTATACACTCGTGCGACGATTCCGGAGTCGGTAAAGAACGACGCGGTAAGCATGCAGGGCGTACGCTCGGATTTCTTCCGGTTGCTCTAAGCCCCGGCTTGTAATATTTCCAAAGCCTTCGGCACTTGCCGAAGGCTTTTTTTTACGCCTGTCCCCGATGCCGCAGTGCGGGTTCGCCATGCGCAAACGGCAAGCACCCGGTCAACGCCACAGGCACCCCGCAGGCCGGAAAACCAGCTGCCCAGCCACCGCATCATGCGGGAATCGCTTTTTTTTCGGAAACAGATTTCACGCATATCCGAAAAAACGGTTATCTTTACGCAAATTTTTAATATCCGACGATAGGGAAAAATCCGGCAAGCAGGAAGGCACGCGCCGCTCCACTTTGGCACATTTTTCACTATCTTTGAAACAAATACGCCACGCACCATGAATATCACCGAAATTTTGCCCGGCATCCATTACGTCGGGGTCAACGATCGCACAACCACCCGTTTCGAAGGTCTCTGGTCGCTCCCGCAGGGGGTTTCATACAATGCCTATCTGGTCGCCGACGAGAAGGTCGCACTGATAGATACGGTCGAAGAGGGCTTCGGCAGCCGTCTGACAGAGAACATCCGCGAGGCCATCGGCGACCGCAAGATCGACTACCTGGTCATCAACCACATGGAACCCGACCACTCGTCGTCCGTGCGCGCACTGCGCATGCTCTACCCCGACATCCGAATCGTGGGCAACGCCAAGACGCTGCAGATGCTCCAGGGATTCTACGGCATCGACACCGGGACGCTCGAAGTCAAGGAGGGCGACAGCATATCGCTCGGCTCGAAAACGCTCTCGTTCTACATGGCGCCGATGGTACACTGGCCCGAAACGATGGTGACATGGTGTGCCGAGGCCGGCACGCTCTTCTCGGGCGATGCCTTCGGCACGTTCGGCGCCATCGACGGCGGCATCACCGACTCGCAGGTAGACCCGTCGCGCTACTGGGACGAAATGCGCCGCTACTACGCCTGCATCGTCGGCAAATACGGAGGGCCTGTACAAAAGGCGCTCGCGAAGGTACGGGGCCTGAACCCCACGACCATCTGCTCGACCCACGGCCCCGTATGGCAGCGCGAGATCCCGCAGGTGATCGACGTCTACGACCGTCTGAGCCGCTACGAAGGCGAACCTGGCGTGGTGATCGCCTATGGCTCGATGTACGGCAATACGGAGCAGATGGCCGAGCGCATAGCGCGCGAACTGGCCGCCGAAGGCGTGGGCCCGATCGTCGTCCACAACATGTCCTACGCCGATGAATCCATCGTCCTGCGCGACGTGTTCCGTTACGACACGCTCATCGTGGGCGGCCCGACCTATAACGGCGGGCTCTACCCGCCCGTGGCACGCCTGCTCGACCTGATCGCGGCACGCTGCGTCCCGCAGCGCAACTTCGGCTGGTTCGGCTCCTTCTGCTGGGCGAGCGCCGCCGTGCGCTGCCTGGGCGAATTCGCACAGAAGATGAAGTGGGAGGCGATCTGCGAACCCGTGGAAATGAAGCAGGGTTTCTCGCCGGCATGGCATGAGGCATGCCACGCGCTCGCCGGGCGGATCGCCGGGTGCATGCACCGCTAAAACAACCAAAATCTTGGACATAATATGATGAAAATCGCAGTCGTAGGTACGGGTTATGTCGGCCTCGTATCGGGTGCCTGTTTCGCAGAAATGGGACTCGATATTACGTGCGTCGATGTCGACAGGAAAAAGATCGACGCCCTGAACAACGGCCTCATCCCGATTTACGAGCCGGGGCTCGAAGAACTCGTCAAACGCAATGTCGAGGAGGGGCGCCTGCACTTCACGACCGAACTGACGGACTGCCTGGACAAGGTGGAAGTAGTCTTCTCGGCCGTCGGCACACCGCCCGACGAAGACGGTTCGGCAGACCTGAAATACGTGCTCGAAGTCGCCCGTACGTTCGGTCGCAACATCAAGAAGTATACGGTGCTCGTCACCAAAAGCACCGTACCCGTCGGTACGGCGCAGAAGGTCAAGGCCGTGATCCGGGAAGAGATAGACAAACGCGGCTGCAAGGTGCCGTTCGACGTGGCCTCGAACCCCGAATTCCTGAAGGAAGGCGCGGCCATCAAGGATTTCATGTCGCCCGACCGCGTGGTCGTAGGCGTCGAGAGCGAACGGGCGCGCAAGCTGATGACCCGCCTGTACCGTCCGTTCCTGATCAACAATTTCCGGGTGCTGTTCATGGACATCCCCTCGGCGGAAATGACCAAATACGCGGCCAACGCCATGCTGGCGACCCGCATCTCGTTCATGAACGAGATCGCCAACCTCTGCGACCTGGTAGGGGCGAACGTCGAAATGGTGCGCAAGGGCATCGGATCCGATGCCCGCATCGGCAGCAAGTTCCTCTACCCCGGCTGCGGCTACGGCGGCTCGTGCTTCCCCAAGGACGTGAAAGCCCTGGCCCGTACGGCCCAGGAACACGGTTATACGATGCAGGTCATCGAGGCGGTGGAACGGGTCAACGAAGGGCAGAAATCCATCCTGTTCGGCAAACTGCAACGGGCGCTGGGCGACCTGCGCGGGAAAACCATCGCGATATGGGGCCTTGCATTCAAGCCCGAAACGGACGACATGCGCGAAGCGCCGGCACTGGTGGTGATCGACCTGTTGCGTAAGGCGGGCGCCACGGTTCGGGTCTACGACCCCGTGGCGATGGAGGAAGCCCGCCGCAGGATCGGCGACGAAGGGGTGCATTACGCAGGTTCGATGTACGAAGCCGCGGAGGGTGCCGATGCCATCGCGCTCGTCACGGAGTGGAAACAGTTCCGGATGCCCGACTGGCCGCAATTGCTCACGCTCATGCGCGACAACATCCTGGTCGACGGCCGCAACATCTTCGACAAGGAAGAGGTGCTCAACGCCGGGCTGCGCTACTACGGCATCGGAAAATAATACTCTTACGGCACAGGCATAACGACACAATCCCCGGAGCTTCTGCTTCGGGGATTGTCCTTGTCGCCTGCACCGCCTGCTACACCTACCCCGCGATGCGGCTCGCATCCCGAAAACCCGACGCAGCATAACGGCAAAACGAGAGGCGGTTCCGCAGGGAACCCCTCGGGGAAGAAGATCGTGAACTGCCCCGGGCGCAGCGTATAGAAGGTCTGCGGCTCATCGTCGAAGAAACGGATATCCTTCTGGGCATCGAATTCGCCCAGGGGCTTGCGCAGGTCGGCACGCTCGCTCCACCCGAAGGTCTCCTGCTCACCGCGGATCAGCACCTGGATGTCGATATAGGCGTCGTGTATTTCGAGTTTGGCATCCGCCGGTTTTTTCAGCTCAGGTTCCATTACGTTGACATAGATGTCCTTGCCGTCGAGTTCATGGATCCCCGGCTCCATCGTTTCCCAGTCGGTCGAAGCGATGAAGCCGAAGGCTTTTTCCAGACGCGGGCTCACCGGATAATAGAGCGCGCTGTTCTTCAAAGAGTCGAAAATCATAGTTTATCGGATTAGTTATTCAGTAGATTCTTTTGGAGACGCACCACGACGGGCAGGTGATCCGAATATTCGACCTGCGGCACCTCGTAGGAAACCGGGTCGAAACTGTCGGAGCAGAGGACATAGTCGATGCGCAGCGTATTGAAGAAGCCGCGGAAAGTATGCGAATAGCCCGAACCGCTCTTGCTGAAAGCGTCGTTCAGCCCCCCGGCCATCGTGCGGTAGACATAGGACATCGGCGTATCGTTGAAATCGCCGCAGACGATGCACCGCGCACGCGCGTCGGCGATGACATCGGCAATGCTGTCGACCTGTGCGGCACGCAGGATGCTGTTCTCGCGCAGGCGGCTCACGATGCTGCGGATCTTGACTTCGCGTGCCGTGTCGGAGATGAAATCGCGGTTGGTGATATATTCGTTGTCGGCCGCCTTGATCGCCGTCGAACGCAGGTGGTTGTTGAACACGCGCACCGTATCGTCACCGATCAGCAGGTCGGCCCAGACCGACGTATTGGGGGTCAGCACGATGCCCGAGCGCAGGATACGGTATTTGCTCAGGATGAAAAGCGATGCCCCGTACAGCGAATCGGGAGCCTGCGTGCGGCCGAAGGCCGCGCTTTCGTATTTCTCGTCCAACAGGGCGAAATCGTCGGATTTCTCGGCCAGGCGGGCATTGAACTCCTGCATGCAGACGATATCGGGATCGTATTCGCCGATCAGGCGCACGATGTCATCGACATTGCTGGCTCCGCTTTCGCCGAAGAAACTGCGCACGTTATAGGTCATGACCTTGAAAGCCCGGCGGTCGTAGCTCTCCTCGCCGTAGCTGCGGCGGAATTCGGGCTTATAGAAGAGCGAAACCTTGAAGAGGCCGATGACGACCAGCGCCAGCATCGTTCCGGCGCGGAGCAACCGCCAGCGGATGACCCAGTAGAGCGCCAGGATGACCGTAGCGACGTAGATCGCCGGGGCGGCAAGCCCCAGCAGGGGAAAGAACCAGACACCGGCGGGGTTCACATAAGGGACGAAATAGGTGACGGCCATCGTGGCCCCGACAACGACGGTCAGGAGCGTCATCACCAGGTCGAGCAGCCACATGAGCAGGCTGCTGTGCGGTTTCTCCCCGCGCCGGCCGCCGTAATCGTTCTTATAGAATTCGCCGGACATCGGCTCAGAAGCGGATTATGCCGCGCTGCTTCCACCAGTGGAGCAGCAGGAAACCCCAGAGCATACCGCCCACGTGGGCGAAATGCGCCACATTGCCTACGCCGCGCCAGCCGAGGAAAAGTTCGATGACGCCGTAGATGATGACGAACCATTTAGCCTTCATCGGGATCGGCGGGATCAGCAGCATGATGACCGCATTGGGATGCATGACGCCAAAAGCGAGCAGCAGCCCCATCACCGCGCCCGAAGCACCGACCAGCGACATGGGCAGCTCGCCGAACGCCAGCGCCGTGAAATACTGGATCAGTGCCGCACCGATGCCGCAAACCATGTAATAGGTCAGGAAACGCTTCGACCCCAATTCGTATTCCAACGTACGCCCGAACATCCACAAGGCGAACATATTGAAGAAGATATGCTCGAAATTGGCATGCACGAACATGTAGGTGACGAACTGGTAGGTGTGGAAAAACGGCGCTCCCAGCCACAGGGCGCAATACTCCATGATGGCGTTATGTGCCGGTTGGATCAGGGCCGTAGCCATGTAGACCAGGGCATTGATGATTATCAGGTTTTTCACCACCGGGGGTGTCTGAAAATAGCTGTTCATTGCGTAAAATTTTTACAAAAGTACGTTTTTCCACCGGATTATCCCAGTTTGGTACGGATATCTTCGGGGGTTATTTCTGCAGTTATGGCTTTGCCCGAGGGCGAGAAACTGAAATTGCCCGTGGCAGTGAGCTGGGCGAGCAGTGCGGCGGCTTCGTCGCGCGACATATTGCGGGGAATGCCTTTCGCCCCGCCGCGCGCCATGACGGCGGCGATCTTCTCGCGGCGCTGATCCGCGAGCGACACGGGCGTCGAAAAGGCCTGCAGCAGGTCGTAGACCATCTGGTCGACGGCATCGGCCGGCATATCGGCCGGAGTGCCCTTCACCTCGATCGTCCCCTCCCCCGCAAAGTCGATGTCGAAACCCAGCGACGCGAATTCCACGGCGTTCTCCTCGAGCAGCGCATATTCGTCGCCCGACAACACCAGCCGCTCGGGAAAGAGCAGTTGCTGGCTCACGGAAGAGCCGTTTCCGAGCATCTTCAGGTAATCCTCGTAAAGAATGCGCTCACGGGCACGCCGCACGTCCACCACGACGAACCTCCCGCCCAGCAGTGCGGCGAGGTACCCGCCGCCCAACGGCAGGGGATCGGTAAATTCCGGACGCCCCTCGACCGCCAGCCGCTGCTGCCCGGCCGTAGCCCCGGAAGGGATGAACTCCAGGGCACTCGTCCCGAACCCGGCGCCGGACTCCACCTCGAAACTGCTCCCCGAAACGAAATCCTCGAACCCGTCGGCCGCCGAGGAAGGGATGGTGAAGTCCTCCCCCGCCGGCGGGGTTTGCGGAAGGGTAAATCCGCCGCCGGCACTGCGCAGCCCGCCGGGCAGGCTGCCCCCGGACGCACTGCGCCCCGACATGCCGCCTCCCGCAGCGGCGCGCGGGGCGAAGCCCGTCCCCGCTGTGTCGGAAAGCGTCTGTCCGCGATCGTCGTACGGGACGTCGAAGCCCGTGAAATCGACATTGGGATCGGGTGCCGTAGGGTCGATATACTCCTCGCGGAACGGATTGTAGTCGCCGTTGGACATGGCGCGGGGCTCGCTGTAAACGGCCCCTTTGCTCAATGCCGGGATCTCCACGATGCCGTCGCGGTCGAAATCCATCAACGGCACGGCCCCCGTCTTGGCGAGCGTCTCGCGCACGGCGGCGTTGATGATCTGCCAGACGGCCTCCTCGTCGGCGAATTTGACTTCGGTCTTCTGCGGGTGGACATTGACGTCGATGCGCGAAGGGTCGATCGTCAGGTAGAGGAAATAGGAAGGCGAACTGCTCTCGGGGATCAGTTTTTCATAGGCCTTCATGATGGCGCTCGTGAGGTACGAACTCTTGAAATAACGTCCGTTGACGAAGAGGTACTGCTCGCCGTTGCGCCGCTTGGCGGCAGCCGGACGGCCGATATAGCCCCCGATGCGGGCGATCGAGGTGTCGGCATCGACCTCCAGCAGGTTTTGCTTGATATGGCGTCCCACCACGTCGACGATACGTCCCGCCAGCGACGTGGCACAGAGCGTATAGACCGGGGCGTCGTTGGCGTAAAGTTCGAAGGCGATATGGGGGTTGCACAGCGCAACACGCTGGAATTCGGCCTTGATCTGTGCGGCCGAAGTCGTACTCTTGTCAAGGAAACGACGGCGGGCGGGCACGTTGTAAAAGAGGTTGCGCACGAAGAACTGCGCCCCCACGGGACACATCACGGGAGTCTGCCCGGCGAACTGGCCGCCGTTGATTTCGGTCTGGGTACCCACCTCGTCGCCCTCCTGCCGCGTGCGCAATTCGACCTGCGCCACGGCCGCGATCGAAGCGAGCGCCTCGCCGCGGAACCCGAACGTATCGAGGGCGTAGATGTCTTCGACGGAAGTTATCTTGCTGGTGGCATGGCGGTCGAAGGCCATACGCGCGTCGATGGGCGACATGCCCGAGCCGTCGTCGACGATCTGGATCAAATCCTTGCCCCCGTCACGGAAGTTGACCTTCACGGTACGGGCGCCGGCGTCGATGGCGTTCTCCATCATCTCCTTGACCACCGATGCGGGACGGTTGACGACCTCGCCCGCAGCAATCTGGTTGGCGACGACTTCGGGTAATAATCTGATCTTATCTGCCATTTATTCCTGGTAATCGTTGGGAACCACCGTGATAGGCTGCTCCTGCCACTCTACGTCGGAAATACCCGTCTGGTCGAGTCCGTTGCGCGGAGCGGATTCGGTGGCAGCGGATTCGGTCTGTGCCGGCGCCGTACGGGCGCGCAGGAACACATCGGCGAGCTTAGGATAAAGGATGTAGATGAACAGCAGGACGATAACTGCGGCACCGGCCATCTTCCAGATGCGCATACGCCCCTTGTCATCCTCCTTGGAACGGCGGGCGGCACGGGCATCGCGCTGCGTACGGATATATTGTCCGGGACGGTACTCACGATCCCCGTCTTCGGCCCTTTCGCCGCGAAGTTCGGCACGGCGCTGCTCGCGCGCCTCCTTTTCGGGATCGTAGTAGCGCGGTATGTAGTTGAACTTGTTGGCGTGTCTCTTGAACGGGGTGAAACCTAACATGGCGTGTCCTCCTAATTATTTTTGGTAAAGATACGAATTCTCCGGCAATTTTATTGCCTGCAAAACCCTTTTTTCCGCCTGCGGCGCCCGTAAAGTCCTGCCGAGGATGCGGTGCCAGACGTCCGATGCCCGCAGCAGGGGAAAACCCCGGCAGCGGTGCGGGAGGGGAAACACCCCTCAAACAGGCTGGTAACAGGCGCAATGGCCCCGGGAAAGGCGGCGGGGAATACGCCCGCAAGCCTCCGTGCACCGCAGCGGAAGGGGCGCTGCGAACGACGGCGGAATGCCGTGGCCCGCAAAGTCCCCCGACATCCCGCCGCATAGGCAAACCGCTGCTTCCCTACCGGAAGAAACTCTTCATCCGCTCGAAGATATTCTGGTTCTTGACCGATTCGGCATGCTGGAAACCGGGCTGCTGCGCCAGCTGTTCGACCAGCCGCTTCTCCTCGGCACTGAGCTTCGAGGGGATCGTGATGTCGACCACGACCAGTTCGTCGCCGCGGCCATAGCCGTTGACGTCGGGCAACCCCTTGCCGCCCAGGCGCAGCACCTTGCCGGCATGCGTTCCCGGGGCGATCTTGATCTTGGCACGGCCATCGACCGTCGGCACCTCGACCGTACCGCCCAGCAGGGCTGTCGTAACGGTGATATTGAGGTTGTGGATCAGGTCGTTGCCGTCACGCACCAGCTCAGGATTGGACTCCTCTTCGATCATGACCTGCAGGTCGCCGTTGACGCCTCCGTGACGGGCGGCATTGCCCTTGCCCGTGACGGTGAGCACCATACCCTCGCCCACGCCGGCCGGAATTCGGATCTCCACGACCTCCTGACCGCGGAGGGTTCCCTCGCCCTTGCACTTGTCGCAGGGTGCGGTGATGACTTTGCCCGTACCGCCGCACGTGGGGCAGACGCCCTGCGTCTGCATGCGGCCGAAGAAGGTGTTCTCCACACGCGTCACATAGCCCGTACCGTTGCAGGTCGAACAGGTCGAGTAGGAGTTGCTGTCCTTGGCCCCCGTACCGCCGCACTTATCGCAGGCGACGGTCTTGTTTATCTTGAGTTTCTTGGTGACGCCGTTGGCGATCTCGGCGAGGGTCAGCTTGACCTTGATGCGGATATCCGATCCCCGGTTCACACGACGCCCGCCGCCCGATGACGACGACGAGCGGAACCCGCCGCCGAAATGTCCGCCGAAAATATCGCCGAACTGCGAGAAGATATCCTCCATCGAGAAACCGCCGCCGCTGAACCCGCCGAAGCCGCCTGCCCCGCCACCCGCGGCGCCGCTCATCCCGGCATGGCCGAACTGATCGTAACGGGCACGTTTGTCGGGGTTCGACAGTACGTCGTATGCCTCGGCCGCCTCCTTGAATTTCTCTTCGGCCTCCTTGTCACCCGGGTTTTTATCGGGGTGGTATTGGATGGCCGCCTTGCGGTAAGCCTTCTTTATTTCGTCAGCGTTAGCGTTTTTCTGGACGCCCAGCACTTCGTAGTAATCCCTCTTTTCTGCCATGGCATTATTCTCCTACAACAACTTTTGCGAAACGCAGCACCTTGTCGCCCAGCATATAACCCGTCTGGACAATGTCGACGACCTTGCCCTGCATCTCCTCCCCGGCAGCGAATTTGGCCACCGCCTCGCAGAGGTCGGCGTCGAACTCCCTGCCCTTGACGTCGATCTCGGTGACCCCTTTCTGGCGGAGCGTATCGGTAAATTTCTGTGAAATAAGCGTCACGCCGGCACGCAGCGCCTCGATGTCGTCGCTCTTCTGCATGGCATCGACGGCACGCTGGACGTCATCGCGCACGGGGAGCATCGCCAGCAGCACGTCACGGCCCCCGGTCTGCACCAAGTCCATCTTCTCCTTGAGCGTACGCTTGCGGTAATTATCGAATTCGGCCTGCAGGCGGATGAATTTATCCTGCCACTCGGCCAGCGCCGCCGTCAGATCCGATCCCGCTCCGGCCTTGTCGCCGCCTTCGGCAGCGTCTGCCATTGTGTCAGTTCCGTCCTGCGAGTCGTCTGACACATTGGCACAGGGTTCGCCGTCGCACGAAGGGTAACCTTCACCGGGAACGAATCCTTCGTCGCCGTCAACAGCCTCATTATAAGTTTTTTCCTTTTTCATATCTCGTGTTTTTCAGATTTTCCGTCTTATATTCGAACAAATTGTATACCAACCGCCGGGCCATGCCTACCCGATGATAAAAATCGCCGGGCGCCTGTTCATTTCCGGCAGCCGCACCGACCGCCACTCGCGCACGGCGAGCGTACGGATATATTCGCCGGGGGCGGTAATGTCCATCGCCAGCGTCAGGCGCGTCTCGGGGGCAAGGGTTTGCAGGAGCTGTTCCATCAGCTTCACATTGCGGTAAGGCGCCTCGATGAAGAGCTGCGACTGGCGTTCGGACTGCGCACGGCGTTCGAAGCGGCGGATCGCCTGCACCCGTTCGGGCGGCTTGACGGGCAGGTAGCCGTTGAAGGCGAACGACTGCCCGTTGAGCCCCGAGGCCATGACGGCCAGGATGACGGACGACGGCCCGACGAGCGGCACCACGCGGATACCGTGGCGGTGGCACGCCTCGACGACCAGTGCCCCGGGATCGGCGACGCCCGGCACGCCCGCTTCGGAAACAACCCCCGCCGAGCGGCCCTCAACGAGCGGTTTCACCAGCTCTTCGACCTCACGCCCGGCGACGGTATGTTCGTTCAGCTCGCGGAACTCCAGCGTGTCGATCGGCCGCGCGATGCCGGCCTTCGACAGGAACCGCCGCGCCGAACGGGTGTTCTCGACGATGAAATAGTCGAGCGAATCCATCACGGCACGGTTCGCCGCAGGCAGCACGTCCCACGGTGCCGTTTCGTCCGAAATCGGACACGGGATCAGATAGAGCGTTCCGTACATCTTATTTCAGTTTTTCGAGTTTGGCCCGGAGTTCCCGTTCCCGGCCGGCGGCCTTCGTATACAGCACCGCAAACCAGACGCTCAGCGCCATGACACCGGCGATCACCACCCCGAAAACACCGCTCAGGAAGAATGCGCTCACGACCAGTCCCGCAACCGAAAGCACCAGCGGGGATTTGCGGACATTGCAGCCGATAGCCACATAGCCGCCCGCCAGCACGAGCATCACGATTCCGACCATCAGCCTCACCCCGTTTCCCTGGGCGTTGACCAGTTCGACCACGCCGCTGGCGAGCGCCAGCAACGCCGCGGCGAACATGGCGCTGCGGGCCTTGCCCAACTGGTCGAGGGCCGATTCGGATTCGAGCTGTGCCGTCAGCAGCCGCGCCCCGAGGCACTCGGCGGCCTCATCGCGCCCGGCGGGGCAACCGCAGGAGGGACACGTTCCGGTTCCGGAAGCGATTTCACCGCCGCAATCATAGCATATCATAACATTATTCTTTGAGGTAAATCCGTTTTACGCGCCCCGAAACCGAGGTCATGATCTCATAGGGAATCGTATCGAGCACGCGGGCCATCGTTTCCAGGTCGTTGCCCGGCTCGGGCGAGAAGACCACGACTTCGTCGCCTTCCTTCACGCCGGGAATCCCCGTAATGTCGACCATGCAGCTATCCATGCAGATGCGTCCGACGATGGGGGCGGGGCTCCCGGCCACCAGCACCGACCAGCGGCCGCAGCCCAGGTGGCGGTCGAGCCCGTCGGCATATCCGATGGGGATCGTCGCCGTCGTAGTTTCGCGCGTGAGTTTCCCGGCCCGTCCATACCCTACGGCCTCGCCCGCAGGCAGGTGCTTGACCTGCACGATACGCGTGCGGAGGGTCGAGACGGGACGCAGCATCCCGTTATGCCGGTAGCCGAAGCCGTAAAGCCCCAGCCCGAGGCGGCACATGTCGAACTGTGCCTCGGGGAAGCGTTCGATGGCGGCCGAATTGGCCGTATGGCGGATAACCGGATAGGGCAGCGAGGCGGCGACGCGGGTGCTCATGCGGTCGAACAGGGCGATCTGCGCCCGGGTATAGGCATCCTCTTCGGGCATGTCGGCACAGTTGAGGTGCGAGAAGACCGAGGCGACCTTGACCTGCGGGGTTTCCGCCAGCGCCCTGCACAGCGCCCCGACTTCGTCGTCCGTGAATCCCAGCCGGTGCATACCCGTGTCGAGCTTGATATGGATCGGGTAACGGCTCTCGCCCGCATGCACCACGGCCCCGGCGAAGGCGCCGAGCGAATGGAGGCTGTATATCTCGGGTTCGAGGCGGTTGGCGATCATCTGATCGAAACTGTCGGCATCGGCGTTGAGCACCACGACGGGCATCGAAATGCCCCGCTCGCGCAACAGTACCCCTTCGTCGGCGAACGCCACGGCCAGGTAATCGACGCCCTGGTGCTGCAAGAGCTGCGCGACTTCGAAATCGCCGGCACCGTACGAGCCGGCCTTGACCATCGCCACGAGTTTCGTACCGAAGCTGAGCTTCGAACGGAAGAAATTGAGGTTGTGCGTCATGGCGTCCAGGTCGACCTCCAGCACCGTCGTATGGCTGCGGCGCGCGAGGGCGTGCGCCAGTTTCTCGAAGCGGAAATCGCGGGCGCCTTTCAGCAGGATGGCACGCCCGGCCACGGCCCTGCGGTCGATGCGCGCGATGCACTCGTCGGTCGAGGCGTAAAACTCCTTGTCGCAGCCGAACAGACCTGCATGGCGTTTCAGGCGCGGGCCGATGCCGATCAGGAAGTCGACGCCCGCCCGTGCGACCATCCCCGCGACACGGCCGTAGAGCTCGCCGTCGGAAAGCCCGCTCTGCGAGATGTCCGACAGGACGAGCGTACGGCGGCGGTTCAGCGCCACGCCGTGCAGGTAATCGAGCGCCAGCGCCAGCGAATTGAGGTCGAGGTTATAGGCGTCGTTGATCAGGATCGAATCGTTGATGCCCTCCTTCACCTCGAGACGCATGGGCACCGTGGGCGCCGAGGCGAACGACGGCGCGGGATAGTGCATCGCGGCGCAGAACGCCTCGACGATCTGGGCATTGCGGCGCGATGCGGCGTTGCCGATGACCGACTCCGGCACCTCGGGGAACGACGCGGCATCGAGGGGCTTGCGGTCGGCGAAACGCGCCGCGACCATGCCCCCCAGCGGCTCGTAATAGCTGTGGTAGATGATTTTCGAGGCATTGCGGGCCAGCACCATTTTCTCGTTGCACTTCTGCTCGAGATTGAGGAAATTCTCCTGATGCGCGTCGCCGATCGAGGTAAAAACAACCACGTCGGGACGGATGATGCGCTCCAGCCGCTCCATCTCTCCGGGCTTCGAAATGCCCGCCTCGAAGACCGCCAGCTCCTCGTCGCCTTCGAGCATCAGCACCGAGAGGGGCACGCCCAGCTGCGAATTGTAGCTTTTCGGCGAGCGGTAATATTTCATCCCCGCGGGCAGTTCTTCGGCGATCCACTCCTTGATGACGGTCTTGCCGTTCGAACCGGTGATGCCGACGACCGTACCCCTGAATTGCGCACGGTAGTGCGCCGCAAGGCGTTGCAGGGCGTCGATGGCGTTGTCCACACGCACGAAGCCGCAACCGGCGGGGCACTCGACATCCCGTTCGACGAGGAACGCACGCACGCCGCGCGCCGACATCTGGGCGACGAAGCCGTGCGAGTCGTGGTTGGCACCGCGCATGGCCACGAACATCGGGCAGCAGCCCAGTTCGCACGACAGCGAACGGCTGTCTGTGACAACCGACCGCACTTCGGCATCGCAGCCTGTAAATTTCCCGCCGACAACGGCGGCTATTTCCGAGAGTTTGTAGTTCATCCTGTATCTTATCCGTTTTTCGCCGGGCGGATGGCATCCGGGGCTTCACGAAGCCGGCGGGGCAGGAACATACGCGGAGTATGCGGCTGCCGCGAGCGGAAGCGCCGGAGGCAGCCGTCCTCACGAAAGGTCAAATGTCACGATCGTAATTCCCGCCCCGCCCCGGTCGGCATGCTCGTCGCGGGCGCTTTCGACCTCAGGCACCGTGCGCAGGTAGCGGCGTATCTCCTCCTTGAGAGCCCCCGTGCCCTTGCCGTGGAGAATCGACACCGACCCCACGCCCACCATCAGGGCGTCGTCGATGAAATCCTGCACGGCGTCCAGCGCCTCGGCGGCACGCATGCCCCGCACGTCGATATGGTCTTTGAAGCTGAGCTTGCGGGCCGAAATGCCGGCCGACACCACCGTCCGCGCCGTCTGCGGGCGTGTCGCCTCGCGGAACTCGCTGTTCGAAACCACGGTCAGCATCTTCCGGTCGACCGTAGTCAGTATCTGGCCGAAGGCGACCTGCGCCTTGCGCCCCTTGACCGACTGCACCACGCCGACCATATCCTGTCCGGCCATGCGGACTTTCGACCCGGCCTCCACCTCGCGCGGTTTCGGAGCTTCGGCAGGGGCAGCCCCCGCCGCCTGCGCCTCGCCCCGCTGCGCCTTGCGTTCTTCACGCCGCTGACGGCGGCGTTCGATACGTTCGATCTCGCGGGCGACCTCGGCATCCTTGTCCGCCGTATCGGTCTTCGTCACCGCGTCGCGGAAATCGTCCAGTTCGCGGCGCGCAAGGCGCGTCAGCTCCTTTTCGGCCTGCGCCTCGCGGATCGTCCTGATCGTATTCTCGATCTGCCGGTTGGCGTCGGCGATCAGCTGCTGCGCCTCCAGCTTGGCCTTTTTGAGTATCTCCTGCCGCTCGGCCCTGATCTTCGACAGCTGCCCGGCATAGGTCTGCTCCAACTCCTCGACCTTGCGGTCGGTCAAGCGGATGCGGTCGCGCTTCTGTTCCCAGTAATGCTTGTCGCGGGCGATCTCACGCAGCTGCTTCTCGATGTTGATATGGTCGCTGCCGGCCTTCTCGCCCGCCGCGCGGATAATATCCTCCGGGAGCCCGATCTTGCGGGCGATCTCCACGGCGAACGAACTGCCCGGCTTGCCCGTTTCGAGGCGGAACAGCGGGCGGATATTCTGCACGTCGAACATCATGGCACCGTTGGCGATGCCCTCGGTATTCGACGCATAGTATTTGATATTGGCATAGTGGGTCGTGATGACGCCGTAGCACCCTTTGGCCAGCAGGCGTTCGAGGATGGCCTCGGCGATGGCGCCGCCGATGACCGGCTCGGTACCCGACCCGAACTCGTCGATCAGCACCAGCGTCGACGACGAAGCCCCCGCGAGCATGTTCTTCATGTTGAGCAGGTGCGACGAATAGGTAGACAGGTCGTCGTCGATCGACTGCTCGTCGCCGATGTCGATGAAGATCGAACGGAACACGGGCAGTTCCGAAACCTCCGATGCCGGAACGGGGAACCCGCACTGGAACATATACTGCACGAGGCCGGTGGTCTTGAGGCAGACCGACTTGCCACCTGCATTGGGCCCCGAAATGACAAGGATATGCTTGCGGCGGTCGAGCTGCATGTCGAGCGGTACGACCTCGCGCCCCTGCGCCCGCAGGGTTTGCTGCAGGAGCGGGTGGCGGGCATTCTTCAGCACCAGCCGGTCGTCGTCCGAGACGATCGGTTTCACGCAGCCGTTCTGCGATGCCCAGCGTCCCTTGGCACGCAGCATGTCGATCTCGGCCAGGTAGTCTCCCGACACGGCGATCAGCCCGGCATCGGGGCGCACCGAATCGGTGAACTCCGAGAGGATGCGGACGATCTCGCGCCGCTCGGCATATTCCAGTTCGCGCAGCTCGTTGTTGATCTCCACGACCTCGACCGGTTCGACGTAGAACGTACGCCCCGTGGCCGATTCGTCGTGGATGAAGCCCTGCAGCTTGCGTTTATTGGCCGCGGCAACCGGGATCACGGCCTTCCCTTCGCGGATCGATATCTGGGCGTCGGCATCGACGATACCGGCCCCTTTGGCGGCGGCGAGCACCGCCTGCAACCGCTTGGCGGCCTGCCCTTCGCGTTCGCGGATGGCGCGCCGAATCTCCAGCAGGGCCGGCGAAGCATTGTCCCGGATATTGCCGAAACGATCGACGATGGCGTCGATCCGCTGCACGATCCCGGGGAATGCCTCGACGCCGCGGCTGCGGGCATACAGCGCCGGATATTGCCCTTCGCGGGCGAGGATGAACGCAACGACGCTGCCGACGAGGCTCAGCGCCCGGTGCAGGGTCACCACCTCCCCCACGTCGAGGAACGTCCCTTCGACACGCAGTTTGGCAACGACATGGTCGACGTCGGGATATTCCCCGCCGGGAAAATCGTGCTCCATGTCGAGCAGCAGGCGCATCTGGTCGGCAAGTTCCAGCCTCCGCCCGATCTCGCGCGCCGAGGCCGAGAAAGTCTCTTCGGCGAGCTTCCCGCGGGCGGCACGCATGGTGCAAAGCGCTGCAACCTGTTCCCGAAGCCGGTCGAAGCCGATCTTCTGCTCGAAGTTTGCAGGATAAATCATCTCTATGTCGGGTTGATAGGCTACTGCAGCCGCTTGAGCGAATCGCGCTCAGCCTTGGCAGCAGCCTTGGCGGCCTTCCTGTCGGCACGCTCCTTCATCTTTTCGGGGTTGCGCCCGAAGAGCGAGAGGTGGACGTAACGGCCGGGGTATTGTTTGACATCGGCCAGCAGCGCCGCGAGGTTGTCGCTGGCCTTTTCGAGCGAATCGTACAGTTCGGGGTCGCTGATGAGCTTGCCGATCGTGCCTTCGCCCTGCGCGATACGCGCCACGAGGTCGTCGAGGTGCTCCACGGCCTGCGAAAGTTTGCGAGCGAACTGCTCCTCGGTGAGCTGCGAAGTGAAACGATCCACGTCGCCGATGATGCTGTCCACGCGCCCGGCATTCTCGCCGAGCATGTCGGAGAATTTCGAAAGGTTGTCCAGTGCGCTCTTCAGGCTGTTTTTCTCCGCCGAGAGTATCTCGGCCATGTCGCCCGTCACGGAGTTCAGGTTGCCGAGTGTCCCGGCGATGTTGTCCGCATTGGTTTCCATCAGGCCGTTCAGGTTTTCGAGCGTGCGCGAAAGGTCGGTGGTGAGCTGCGAAACCTTCTGCTTGAAGAAATCCAGCTCGGAGCCGGCCATGTCCATCAGGTCGCGGTCGCGGCTCGAACGCAGCGTATCGCCCTTCTGGAGGTAGGTGTCGGCCGTGCCGTAGGTGATTTCGATCGCCTTGGCGCCCATCAGTCCGTTGCTGAAGATCTTGGCCTCGGAATCGGTCGGAATGCGGTACTGGCGCTTGATGGTGAACTGCAACACGACCTTGTCGCTGCGCGCGGGGTCGAACGAAAGCCGTGTCACGGAGCCGATCTTCACGCCCTTCATCATGATCGGCGACGCGTTCTGCACGCCGTTGATCTGGTCGTAGGCGGCATAATACTCGACGTTCCGGCTGAAAATGTCGAAACCTTTCAGAAACCGGATTCCGGCCCAGGCAACGCCGATCATCGCCACGGCGAATATTCCGATCTTAACTTCCCTTTTCATATTTCGCTTGTTTTTATTTCACAATTTGCGTACCCCGGCAGCTCACGACGAAGGCGTCGGGGAAAACCTTGCGCACTTCGGCCAGCCGTTTCTGGGCGGCGGCACGGGTATCGTACTCGCCGACGCAATATTTATAACGGAACCGCCCCTCGGCGGTATACTGTTTCACTTTGTTGCGGTAGGATTTGAAACGTGCGGACGAGGTCGGCACGGTCTGCGCGCTAGCCAGCACCTGCACGGTATAACGCAGCGGCCGGGCGGCTTGTTTAGGGGCATCCCCGGCCTTGGCCGGTTTCTGCGCCCCGGACTTGCCCGCAGCCTTCTCCGGCTCCCCTTTTTCCGGGGTGGCGGCCTTCGCGGCAGGCGCATCGGATGCCTTGTCCTGCTTCGCAGGGCGCACGGGCTCCTTCCCGATGACGACCTGCGTTTCGGGCTCTTTACCGGGCTTCGGGGCTGCTGCGGCCTCCTCTTCGGCGCGGCGCGTTTCGAGCACATAGGCCGAATAATCCCTCACGCCTTCGTAAATCGAGCGGGCGATCTCGTCCTGCCCCTTTTCCGATTTCATATAGGCCATCTCCTGGGCGTTGGACATGAAACCGATCTCGGTCAGCACGCCCGGCATGTCGGTGGCATAGAGCACGCGCAGCAGCTGGGGCTTGATGCCCCGCGAATGGCGCCCGGCCTTCAGGTAATTATTCTGAATACAGCGCGCCAGCGCCATGCTGTACTCGCCGTAGGTGAATTGCAGGTTCTGGATATAGGCCCGCACGATGGCCGCCGTCCGCTCGTCCGACATGTCGATCAGGTCTTCGCGGTTGTTCTCGAACAGGGCGTTCTCGTTGTAACGCTGCTCCTTGGGACTTTCGCCCATGATGAGCGTCTCGACACCCCGTGCCGCCGAGGATTTCGCGGCATTGACGTGGATCGAAACGAAGAGGTCGCCGCCGGCCTTGTTGGCGATGTCGGCACGCGCCTGGAGGTCGGTTGCCAGATCGGTGCCCAGCGCCTTGTCCGTCTTGCGGGTATAGACCACCTTCACGCCCGGCATCCCCTCCTCGATGAGCTTCCCGAGTTTGAGCGCCACCTTCAGCGTGAGGTCTTTCTCGTAGACATTGCCGTAGTGCGCCCCGGGGAATTTCCCGCCGTGTCCGGCATCGATGACCACAACTTCGACCCCGTGCGCAATATTCCCGGCCGTGGCACCGTTCGTTAGAACGGTAACGGCCGCAAACGCGAATAACAGGAACAGTCGTGTGCGCATATTTAATGGAGCCAAATGTGAGCTTTCTGTAATTTTTTACCTATCTTTGTCGCGCCTAAAAAACCCGGCGGGAGTGCATCGAGGCCCCGATCCAGGCGTTTTTGCCGACATGTCGGCAAAGGTACGAAAAATTATTGGGATTTTGGATAGAATCAGGGTAAAATATCTGTTTTCGGCGGCGGCACTCCTCCTCTTCGCCCAGTTGGTGTTCGGCTCGTCCGTACCCCGGGGAATGCTTGCCTCGGCAGCCGAAGACAGCCTCCGCCAACGCCTGTCCGATTCCCTCCGGATCCATTCCGAAGCCGCGGCCGAAGTGCCGGAAGCTGCGACCCAAAGCCGCCGCGACCGCCGCGAGCAGGCACGCGCCGCCCGGGAACAGGCACGCCGCCGCGCCGCATTCGAAGCCCTGCCGCAGGAGCAGCTCGATTCGCTCATCACGCAGAAAGGCGACTCGCTCGAAGGCCGCGGAGCGGACACCATCGCCCGCGACACGGTGAAAGAGAAAAAGCCCCAGAAACCGGGGGCGTTCCTCGACGACCCGATCTCGGGCAAGAACAAGGATTCGCTGGTCTACGACGTGCGCAACAAGATGGTCTATATCTACAACGAGGGCGACATCACCTATCAGAACAGCAACCTCAAGGCCGACTACATGCAGATCAACATGGACAACAAGATGGTCTATGCATACGGCAAGCCCGATTCGCTCGAAGGCAAACCGATCGTCACCAAGCCCGAATTCTCCGAGGGCGACGCATCGTACACGATGGATACGATCACCTACAACCTCACCTCGAAGAAGGCCAAGATCAAGGGCGTGGCAACGCAGCAGGGCGACGGCTGGCTGGTCGGCGGGAGCGTGAAGAAGATGCCCGACAACACGGTCAACATCGAAAACGGCAAATACACGACCTGCGACGAGACCGACCACCCGCACTTCTACCTGGCGATGACCAAAGCCAAGGTCATCCCTGGCAAGAAAGTCGTCACGGGGCCGGCTTACCTCGTCATGGAGGACGTGCCGATCTACTTTCTCGGCATCCCCGAGGGTTTCTTCCCGATCAACATGGGGCCAAAATCGGGTCTGCTGATGCCCACCTATGGCGAGGAATACACCAAGGGGTTCTTCCTGCGCGACATGGGTTACTATTTCACGCTGGGCGACTACGCCGACCTGGCCGTGCGCGGCGGGTTCTACACGCTCGGTTCGTGGGAGGCATCGGCCGCATCGCGCTACATCAAACGTTACAAGTACAGCGGCAGTTTCAACATGCAGTACTCGAACATCAAGACGGGCGAAAAAGGCGAACCGGACTATATCAAGCAGAGCAACTTCCGCATCCAGTGGACACACTCCCAGGATCCCAAGGCCAACCCCGGGTCGACCTTCTCGGCATCGGTAAACTTCGCGACCAGCGGTTACAGCAAATATTCGGCGACCAACCTCAACGACATCCTCTCGACGCAGACCAACTCGTCGATCGCCTACTCGAAGAACTGGGCGGGCACACCCTTCTCGCTCTCGGCGAACATGTCCATCTCGCAGAACTCGCAGAACAAGAGCCTCTCGGTGACGCTGCCGACCGTGGTCTTCAACGTCTCGCGTTTCTACCCCTTCAAACGCAAGGAACGCATGGGCAAGGAGCGGTGGTACGAAAAGATCTCGATGCAGTATACGGGCAAGATGACCAACTCGGTGACCACGACCGAAGACAAGATCTTCTCGAAGGAGACGTTCGACAACATGAAGAACGGCATCGAGCATAACATCCCCGTCTCGGCGTCGTTCAACCTGTTCAACTACATCAACATCTCGCCGTCGGCGACATACAACGAAAAGTGGTACTTCAAAAAAGTCGAATTCGACTGGAACCCCGTCACGAACAAGGTCGACACGCTGCCAACGCAATACGGGTTTTACCGCCTCTACAACTACAACTTCAACGTCTCGGCATCGACGACCGTATACGGCATGTACGACTTCACCAAGAAGCGCAAGGATCGTAAGATACAGGCCATCCGCCACACGCTCACCCCTTCGATCGGATTCGCCTATACGCCGGACTTCGGCGACCCGAAATACGGCTACTACAAGACGCGGCAGACCGACTCGACAGGACGTTTCACCACCTATTCGCCCTATTCGGTCAACGCATACGGCGTCCCCAGTTCCGGACGGTCGATGTCGATGAACTTCTCGCTGTCGCAGAACCTCGAAATGAAGGTACTGTCGAAGCGCGACACCTCGGGCGTGAAGAAGATCAAGCTGATCGACGAGCTGCGCATCAGCGGGTCGTACAATTTCCTGGCCGACTCGATGGGGCTCTCGACCATCCCGATCTCGTTCCGCACGACGATCTTCAAGAATTTCGGCATCAACCTCTCGATGACGCTCGACCCCTACCGGCTGACCCCCGACGGCAAACGCTACAACAAGCTCTTCTTCCCGGGGCGTATCGTCTCGACGGGCTGGTCGTTCGGCTATACGTTCAAATCGCGCGAAGACCGCTCGCAATCGGCCATCAACGACATCACCAGCATCCCGCCCGAATACATGAACCCCTACTACGACCCCTACGGCAACATGGATCCCGTACTGCGGCGGCAATACATGTCGCAGATGTACTACGATTTCTCGCTGCCGTGGAACTTCGGGTTCAACTATGCCATCAACTACAACATATCGACGGGCAATTACCCGCCCAAAGGATACAAGAAGAACGTCACGCAGACCGTCAGCTTCAACGGCAGCCTTACCATAACGCCCAAGACCGGCATCACGTTCCAGGGCGGTTACGACATCAAGGCGAACAAACTCACCACCTCGTCGATCTCCATCTCGCGCGACCTGCACTGCTGGCAGATGTCGTTCTCGTGGATACCCTTCGGGTTCCACCGCAGCTGGAGCTTCAACATCGGCGTAAAGGCGGCATCGCTTTCAGACCTCAAATACGACAAGAGCCAGTCGATGTACGACAATATGTACTAAATCCCGATCCCCGGCTCATCCACCCACCCTTTCATCCCAGACAATCCGGCTACCGGCTGCGGCAATGCGGCACGGTCGTCGTTTCCCGCCGTCGGCACCGGCAACAATACGCCAAACAGACAAAACCCGGCAGGAAAACAGACGTTTGTGTATATATTTTGACCGGGAACCGGAATTTCACAATTTTTTAACGGGAATAGACTATTTTTTTGCTATATTTGATACGAAAATGTTTCAACCAAAAAAATTTAGCCTTATGAATTACAATCTGTCCACCAGCAAGGGGGGGGGAAATTCGACCTATCTTCCGCCCGTAATTGAGACGATCGACATCGAGACTGAAAAAGGGTTTGCAACATCGCCCACCCCACCCGACGTCTATGACGATTGGGGCAGCGGCGGCGGTGCAGGAGGTATCGGATCGGGAAGCGAACACGAACTCTAATACCGCAGCCCTATGAAAAGTCTCTCTAAAATCACACTGTTTGCAGCTCTCACCGCTGTAACAGCTACAGCCTGCCAAAAGGAAGACAGCAGCATCGACACCCCTTCCGGCAAACTCGTCAAGATGACTTTTACGGCCGGAAACCCTGAGTTCAAACCGGAAGTCCGCACCGAGATCGACGGATTGACTCCTTATTGGTCTGTCGGCGATCAGATAGGCATCAGTACCGACGGGACGAAGTCCAACTACCCCTTCACAAACGATGCGACGGAGCGCGCCGCAACAACGACTTTTTCCGGGAACGCGAACATTTCATCAACGATTTACGCTTATTATCCATTCACGGCCAACGGAATCGACAAAGTAGGAGATAATACGGGTGCAAAAGTCGATCTCCCGGCAAACCAAACCCCGACAGCCAGTTCGTTCGACGGCAAAGCCGACATCCTGGTCAGCAAACCGCTCACACTCGATTCCGAGGGACAGCAAGTCGCCAATCTGGAATTCAGGCGGTTGAGTGCCATTGTCAAAGTCGTACTCAAAGACCAGTCTACAGACACCAAATTGGCCGACCAGCACGTATCGTCACTGTCCATTACGACCGATGGCGACAACACACTGGCAGGCCGGGTTGTTGTAGACCTCTTGAACTACACGATGTATGCACCCTATTTTAACGGCTCCAACACCGTAACGGCGACCTATACGACAAATACGGAATACGTTATCAACGGTGTCAGCGGCACCTATTTAAGCGTGTATCCGCGATTGTTGGCTGCGGGATCGAAACTGGTCGTCGAAGCAGCGACAGAAGGGTTTGTCATCAAAAAAGAGATTGTCCTATCCAATGAAATCAATCTGGAAACAGGAAAGATCACCACTTTGAATGTCAATCTTTCAGACGAACACATCACAGCCGCGGCAACCGGTCTGAGCCTGCCGTTTACCGACGATTTCAGTGACCTGACAGGGAACGGATCCGCAGCAAATATCCTGTCCCGCAAAGACAAAAACGGAAACAACTTGTATGTGGCGAACTCCTATGTTTATCAATACAACTCCCCGCATGGCCTACGCATGAGTTCGAGCGACAACTCCGGGTATATCGTCACCAGCGAACTGGATCTCTCCGCACCGTTCTCGGTACTGATTTCGGCCAAAGTCTGGCCGAAAGATACTTCCGGAATCAAAGTAACCGCCGGAGAATCCGCGGCAATCACGACCGCAGACCTGACCGAGGAGTTCAAAACCTACCTGCTGAAATTCGACGCACAAAATTCGAAAACGAAAATCAGGATCGAGCCCTCCGCCGCAAAAGAAAGAATAATTATCGAAAGCATACAGATCGTTCCCGGCCATGACATCACCCTGCCGCCGGTACTGAAAATCACATCGGAAACGACCTTGTCCGTTCCTGCGGAAAGCGCTACCAAAACCATCAACTATACGGTTGATAATCCCACAGACGGGGTGTCGGTCGTCGCATCGTCGAACGTTTCCTGGCTCAATTCATTCGTTTATGACGTCGACGGCGTTTCTTTCACGATAGACGCAAATCAGGGCGAGGAACGTTCCGGCACCATCACATTATCGTACGAAGGCGCCGAAGCGCAAACCGTAAGCGTCACCCAGACAAAACCGGGGGCTGTAATGTGGGAAACCGAGACTTTCGAAAATTACACCGTGCCCAGCACTACCAGTTATGGTTCCAGCGGCACATTCAACGGAGTAACCACTGGAACCCCGCAATGGAGTTATAGTGGCTGTGGTAATCCTAATCAGGCCAACACAGACAAAACGGCGCTTGCCAATGCCGGAGTCGTGGTAATAAACGACAAATATGCAGCCATCGGTAAAAACGGCTCAATGTCCGTAACGATCCCAGGAGGCATTACAGCCCTTAAATTCAATGCGTTGACCTCAAGCAAAGGTTCGGCAACAGTCACCATAACAGCCAATGGTGCCACGGCAGCAAGTATCACTATTCCGGGAAACAGTAAAAGCGCATTCGAAATACCGACAATCGACTGTCAAGGTTATGACGCCACTATTACCATAAAACAAAATAATCAGAACAGAACGACGATAGGCGACATAACCTGGCAACCGGCGAATTGAACTCCGGGCGGGGAAGGAGGCGATCCTTCCCCAGACCCTACCCCGGGAACAGGAACAGCGGCATTGGGAAAATCGTGGGCGGAACTGCCCGCAGCGAACACTTCGGTGACCGAGATATGCCACTACATCACCGACGTGGCGGCGGGCAACGGCTCCTACCCGCGCAATTTCGCAATGGGTTATGACAAGGCGAAAAAGGCGGCCCTATGGGCAGCATATCCGCTGCACGCCTATTATACAGCCCCGAACGCTTCGAAAGAGAGGGCCTACTCGGCCGACCCGTCGCTGGGAAAGACCGAGCAGATGGTGGGCGGTGTGGGAGCCCCCTATAACAAAGGGCATCAAGTCCCCAACGCCGACCGGAAAGTGAGCAACCTGGCGAACAAGCAGATTTCCTACTATTCGAATATGACGCCCCAGCTCGCTACATTCAACAGCGGTGCATGGGGCACCCTGGAAACCAGAGTCCGCGGATGGATGTGCGCCGATACGCTCTATGTGGTAACGGGATGTTATTTCGATGGGACAGAGGGTACGACGACCGACAACGGCGGTAACCCATGCCCCGTACCGACGCATTATTACAAGGTATTGCTGCGCACCAAGCAGGGCACCACGAGACAATCCGTAACCACCCTTGCGGCCGACGAACTGCAATGCATCGGATTCTGGTATGAACAAACCACAGACAAGACCCAGACACCGGACGGTTGTGCGGTACCCGTGACGGAGATCGAAGCCAAATGCGGGTTCGAATTCTTCGTCAACGTGCCGAACGCTCCGAAAAGCAGCTACTCCCCGGGGGAGTGGGGTCTTTCGGGCAACTGACACCGAGCCGCAAAGGAGAAGCGGCCCCTGCACAGCAGAGGCCGCTTCTCCTTGTATCCCGGCGACAACCGGGTGGAGCGGACAGATGACGCGAACCGCCAAAAAACTCGAAAAAAGCAACTGAAATATCCCGGGCACAGCTCCGGGAAGCCCCGCACGCCTATCTCCGCTCCAAAGGGGAAGGCGTGCGGTCGATATAATTCGGGTAGCGGAACTGCGGCATCCCGAGCGCCATGACGGCACAGATATGGCGGCCGCCGAGCTCCAGCATCCTGCAGAGCCCCTTTTTCCTGTCCTGCCGCACGGCGGTCAGCACGAAGCCCATATATATCTGGCTCACCCCGAGCACCTCGGCCATCAGCGAAGCGTTTTGGTAGGCGAGGTTGGCATCTTCGGCGCCGAAACGGCTCTCCTTCGGCGCATGGATCAGCAACACGGCCGTCGCACCCCGCAGGATGCGGTCGTTGCCCCCGGCATATTCGCGGCGCATTTTCCGGAAAACGGGGACATAACGGTAGACATCGGGCAGCAAACGGCTCAGCCACGGGCGCACGAGCGGGTGGGAAAGGCGATCCGCGAGTTTGCCGAACACGCCGAGCGTATATTCGCTCATACGGCGCAGCAGCACAGGGTCGGTCACGAGCGTATAGCCCAACTGCCGGGCATTGGTGGCCGTCGGAGCGAGGTCGGCGGCCGCAACGATCCGGTCGAGCATCTCCTGCGGCACGGGGCGCTGCGAGAGCGCCCGGTTCGAGCGCCGCGCAGCCATCAGCAGTTCGACCTGAGCAGGTGTGGGCATGGCCGCATAGTCGACCGGATGCACCTTGGCGGGCGGAAATTCCGCATGTGCCACAGACCCCGTCGGGCAGGCCGCGACGCAGTGCCCGCAGACGATGCAGTTCTCGGGTTTCGAGAGCGCCACGGGGCCGCCCGCCTTCTCCTGTACGAAAATCTGCGAAGGGCACACCTTCACACATCGGCCGCAACGGATGCAGCTCACACCATCCACACGGATCGTATCCATATCTTCCGAAATTTTAAGTACCTTTGTCATCAATTACAAACCGCCATGTCCCCTGTCCTCACAAAACATTTCAGCGAACTCTCCACCCGGGAATACCACCGTATCGTGCAGGCACGCGAGGCCGTCTTCTTCCTCGAACAGCACATCACGGAACCCGATGCCGACGCCGTTGACCCGCAGAGCGTATTCATGTGGATGGAGGACGGCGGCCGCGTAGTGGCCTTCCTGCGGATCATCCCGGCGGGGATCGCCTACGCCGAAGCCTCGGTCGGCCGCGTGCTGGTCGATGCTGCATACCGCCGCCGCGGGCTGTGCCGCAGCCTGATGTCCGAAGCGCTGCGCTATATTGCCCGGACATGGGGCCCCCAGCCCATCCGCATCTCGGCACAAGAGCACCTGGCCGGATTTTACGCCACCCTCGGGTTCGCACCGGTCTCGGACACCTATTTCGAAGCAGGTATCCCGCACGTCAAAATGCTCCGCCCGTAGCCCGGCACCCGGGTAAAAAAATTCCGGCGGCGAGAGGTTTCCCCGCGCCGCCGGAACCATACTTATATTAATGGTTCACCGAGACCATCTCTTCGGGGTTGTGCTTGTATTTGAACACGACAGCGAAGACCACGGCCACCACGAGGGCATAGCCGGCGAAGATATACCACGAATCGGGCCATCCCCAGGCATCGACGACGGCACCGGCGGCATACGAACCGAAGAACGCACCGAAGCCGTTGGTCATAATCATGAAGACGCCCTGTGCCGAAGAGCGGATCTCGCGGCTGGTCTCCTTCTCGACGAACAGCGAACCCGAGATATTGAAAAAATCGAATGCCACCCCGTAGACGACCATCGAAAGGATGAGGAACGCGGCACCCGAGCCCGGGTTGCCGACGCCGAAGAACCCGAAGCGGAGCACCCACGCCAGCATCGAGATGAGCATCACTTTCTTGATCCCGAAGCGCCGCAGGAAGAACGGGATCAGCAGGATGCATAACGTCTCGGACATCTGCGACAGCGAAAGCAGGATCACCGAGTGTTTCACGATCGCCGAATCGGCATACTGGGGCATCGAGCCGAAGCTCTGTATATAGGAGTCCCCGAAGGCGTTGGTTATCTGCAACGCGGCGCCGAGCAACATCGAGAAAACGAAGAAAATGGCCATGCGCTTCTCCTTGAAGAGCGTGAACGCACGCAGCCCCAGGGTATCGACCCACGACCTGGCCTTGACATTGCGGTCGACGGGGCAGCCGGGCAGCGAGAACGAGTAGACGGAGAGCAGGAACGACAGCACCGCCGAGACATAGAGCTGCCACTCGGTCAGCTTGATCTGCACGCCGCCGATATGCGTCAGGTCGACGAACCACATCGCGGCGATGAAGCCTACCGTACCCCACACGCGGATCGGGGGGAAATGTTTCACGGTATCGAGCCGGGCCAGGTCGAGGGCATTGTATGCCACCGAATTCGACAGGGCGATGGTCGGCATGTAGAACATCACGCTCAGCAGCATACAACTGTATAAAGGCCCATAGGCCGTTTGCGAAGCCGCGGCAATCAGGAACCCGCCGCTCACCAGATGGCAGATGCCGAGCAGCTTCTGCGCCGGGATCCACCGGTCGGCAATGATACCCATCACTGCGGGCATGAACAACGACGCAACGCCCATCGTGGCAAAGAAACTTCCGATTTGCAGCCCTGTGAAGTCGAGGCCACCGCCAAGGTAGGCGCCCAGCGAGATGAGCCACGAACCCCAGATGGCATACTGGAGGAAGTTCATGACGATAAGGCGGAATTTAATTCCCATAATTCTCTGATTTTAGGTTGTTTTTATTTACAAGTTCATTCGGTCGGAAAATGATTAAAACAAATGTACTAATTTTTTTTGTGAATTTTCTTTGCAATTGAAAAATAAAGTTCTACTTTTGCATCACCAAAACGTCATTGAGCTATGGTGTAATGGTAACACAACAGATTCTGGTCCTGTTATTCTTGGTTCGAATCCAGGTAGCTCAACTGAAAAAGCGAGGAAGTCTCCTCGCTTTTTTCATTCTTCCTCCACGCTCCTCCCCCCCCCCGAACAGCCTGTTTCGCAATGCGAAACAAACAAACCACGCTTCCGTCGGATATCAGCATTATCACCCACACCTGAAATTTTAATTTCAAAATCCGAGCCGTACTCAAAACCAGGCATCAAAAACAGACAATCAATCTGCACGCACACCCGTTTTCCGTCTTGTTTTACCCGAAGCCTTACCCTACTTTTGTATTGCACAGGAGATATGAAGAATTCAAGTGGGATTGTGCAAGGGGCGGGCTACACCCGCAAAAGTGACGCAAGTGGAAAATCCGTCAGGATTTGAAGCACAGGATAGACACCAAGGAGCTAGACGCAAGGTTCCGTTTATTCCTGGAAGACTTCGGGGGAGGGTTCTAAGCCCTCCCTTTCCAATTCTGCCACGACAGCTCGCTGCCGCTTGAAGAAATGGATCCGCTGCAATTCCCCGCTGCATGATATCAACGTCGCAAACCGGCTCAGGGCCAGCACCCAGCGTTTGGTGTGCTCGAACATGTCCGGATCGGAGCTGCGCAGCGAGTTGATCGAGAACGCCTCGAGGCAGCTCGCCCGGTAATGCCGTGCCGAAAGGTAGCAGTAAGTCGCTTCGATATCCATATCCGAAATAAAGACCGACACAGGCCGCCCGCTGCGGAACTGCCCGGAAACACAAATCTCTTCCAGGTCGTCGAGCATTTGCAACAACTCGGCTTTCAGCACTTCGACGCTTTCGTCCCTAATCAGATGCATGTTGCGGAATGCGCAGATGGCGTTGACCCAGCGTTTGGTACAACTGCCGTCGAATATCAGGGTCGTGGCAGGCATCAGCTGCGCTTCGTGCACCAGGTCGCGGTAGCTCTGCAAAAGCACCTCCGGCACTTTCATATCCTCGAATTTAGCCCCCGAACAGTCGATGAGCCCCTGCTGGTAGAGCCATTTGAAAAGTTTGAAATTGGTCAGTTTCGGATAACGCATGTAAAGCATCCGCGGAAACGAATTTCCGGCGATGGCCTGTTCGGCATCGACGTCGGAGGAAACCTCACGGTAGAAAAGGGTATCCTGGTCGATAACCCCCGTGTAATCTTCGAGCGCCGTATGGTAATCACTGAAACTCAGCCGGAAAAGCACATTCCCGAAATCCAAGGCCCCGACCGTGCGGTCGAGCGAAAAATTCATCTGCGCCGAAAGTACGCCCGCCTCCCCGAAGGTGAAAGGCACTTCGCCGCGCAGCCGGCGGTAAGCCGCCTCGCGGCCGATATTGAGCTTGTCCGTCAGAATGGCCGCCGCATTGGTATATTCCGGGGTACTATTTTGTATAGCACCGATCAGTGCCGCATTTAGTTTTTCCAGAGGCATAGTGCAAGTGTATTAGCGTAATAAAATTCTCAATCCCAACCGCAAATTTAGTAAAATATTCATCACAAGGAACATTTCAGGGCAAAAGAAATGCACCGTAAAAAAGGGAACCTCGTTTTGCGGCTGACTGTTTTTGAGATACCGTTCTGTAAATCAGGACGGTATTTTTATTGAAAAGAGGAAGGGTTACGAATTGGTGACGGAAGTCTTACATTCTGTT
>QWCH01001310.1_pt1 | contig 39197 bp, 37 predicted proteins | sample 1972671 | NCBI WGS metagenome assembly QWCH01 (sample SAMN09866713, study PRJNA288562) | Human gut metagenome isolate term3_stool, whole genome shotgun sequencing... | isolation source: gut | host: Homo sapiens | place: USA: California
GGGAGTTGCGGTGAAGGTTATTAAGGATTTGATTTAGTCGTTTGGAGGTGGGAAAGATGGTAGACATTGTGTGCCCGTTATGCGGTACAACTTATGAGGGATTAAACCTTGACGAAACGAACGGATGGTTTATTTGTACGAAATACGATATTGACCTGTGCTTACCGGGATACGGCAAGAAAGTAAAGATTCCGTTAGTCAATTTCTCAAAAAATAAAGAAGCAAATCAGTCACAACGTTAGGAATATATCTACTTTTAGACCATAGCCCCGTTCTAAAAGCATCATATATGTGTTTACAAATTAGAGTAACTGCCGCATAGGACTTCTCAACCTTGCAATGGTGGTACTTAAATTCAGACGTTTGTAAGCGTGAGAGTGAAGGGAGGTATGTTCAATGAAATTTGCAGTATGTACCAATTGCGGTCGTCGCCTGTTAAAAGGTGAACCGGGAACAAAGGTAGAAATGGATTGTCCCAAATGCGGCAAGTTTGTCTCTATTGTTATAGATAATGAGGACTTACGGATAAGCAGCAAGCCATTGCATCCCGAAAAGAAGCAAAGCAAAGACAGTGCAGCCGTTTAGAGAATGAACACAATTGAATAAGCAAAGGGCATTAGCGTGCAACCGTGCGCATTGCTATCGTTTGTTAGGAAGCTGAACTCGGCAAAGAATCGTTAGGAGCTTGGCAAACAGTAAAATCCTGAAAGCATAGGGTAGAAACTGTTTGTCAGGCTCTTTTTTTATGCCTTTTTTTGCCCGATTGCGAGGATTTTATCTCGCAGTCGGGCTTTTTGTTTGGACTGAAATTCTGTCCGATTGCGATTTTATCAAAGAAAAAATCAAAAATCGGAGGATTTCAAAATGGAAAGCAAAAAAGTTAAGGTCAAATTGGTTGTCGGTTACAAGCAGTATCGCGTGATTGAAGTTGAAGAAAGCGAAGTCGAGAAGATACGTGAAGTAAACAGAATGACTTGGCGAGAACTCAAACAAGAAATGCGCAAAAAAGAGAGCATGGTAAAAGCGAACATCGTAGTTGATTCTATCGAGGACATTGAGGAAGAATTTGAAAGCATATCCGATCCCAATGCCGTAAATCCCATTGATGAAATTATCGAAGCAGAGGAAAAGCAAGAAAAGTATGCCCCGCTATACCAAGCCATTGCACAGCTTACCGAGCGGCAGCAGGAAATGGTGAGAATGGTGTATTTTGAGGGAATGTCGCAAGATGAGGTTGCAAAGCATTTTGGCATAACAAAAGCCGCTGTAAGTAACGCCATGCAAAGAATTTATACCACTCTAAAAAAATTTTTGGAGAAATTTTAAGAAAAATGCCCGTAGACCGTGTACTGACATCGAAAAAGTGTCCTTTTATAAGTGAGGGGGTTGATTACAGCCCTAAAAAGGAGACCGAAAAATGAAGATCATAATCGATGAGTTTGAGCGGCTTGCGCGTTGCAAAGGATACAGAAGCGGCAACGAATTGTTTAAGGAACTGGGCGGCGGCAGAAGCGCCTATCAGTGCATTATTGTATTACAAACGGTATTCCGTTTGCTAGAAAGATTATGGAGAAAATTGGCAAATATTTATTTGATAACAATACGAATCGTATGCCGTTAATCTCGCTATATAGCGAGTGTAATAGTATTCCCGAATGCGACAAATTTATTGACTCTTTTTTGAAAGCCAAAGTTTTAGTGCAATATAATTACGATAGCGATGAGTACATATATATCAATTATGAGCGTTTTGCAGATTATATAGTGGCTAAGCATATTTTGGACAATACTAATAATTATGATGAATTATGTGTTTGGATTCAACAAAACTTATTAGTAACAAATGAAAATGGTATTTTTGTTAGAAGTTATGTTGAGGGACAGTTCGCGGCGCTATCGGTATTGGCTTATGAAAAATATAATAAAGAGATAATTGATTGTTTGAGAGTTTTACCCGACACAAATGTATTAAGTTTGTATTTGCGTAATTGTATCGTAACTGAGTATTTAGATGCCTATCAATATAGAGTGGATAAGGATATTGATGCAGATAATTTCTATAATGTTGTAGCTCCTTACATACAGTCAGTTGATTCGGAAATAAAACATTTAGATATATTAATAGGACTGGCAGGCAGAAATTGTTCTTTGAATATTAATGAAACGACTAAATTCTTGATGAAAATGCCACTCAAAGTTCGAGATTATACTTGGACTATTTATATAAACGATAAATACACTCAAGGTGAGAGAGTTTTCAATACTGTCCAATACTTTTTGAATGCTAATATGGGACATGTAACGCATAATGAACGGTTGTTGTATGGTCAGTTATTAACATGGTTTTTGTCTTCGTCTAATCGAGAGTTAAGGGATAAGGGGTCTCGTGCCCTGATACGTTTAATAAAAAACGACATATTGGCAATATGCAAATTATTAAGTATTTTTTCAGAAGTAAATGATCCATACATTATTTCAAGATTATACGGATGTGCTTATGGTGCTCTTTTGCAAACCGATGAAAGAATGTTAAATGTTGACGAACTATCATTATTATGTAAAGAAATACATGAATTAGTTTTTAATCAAGAGATAGTTTTCCCCGATATAATGTTGCGTGATTATGCTTTAAACATTATAGAGTTTTGTAATACGAAACAGGTTAAACTTGATTTTGAAATAGAGAGCTGTCGTCCGCCATATAAAAGTTTTGAAATACCATCAGTAGATTCCGAAGAGTTAGAGAAGAAGTACCCTAAGCGTGACGACAATTGGCTTGGAACATCAGCAATAAAGTATTCCATGATGCCAGATCATAAGATTACAAGTTTTCCTTATGTATTATATGGCGATTTCGGACGTTACGTTTTTCAATCTGCTTTAAACGGTTTTAAAGATGTGAATATTGAATGTGCTTTTAAATATGCATACAGTTATATTGTAAACGAATTGGGATATGACAACGACTTATTTTCAGAATATGACAAGCATATAGGCTATGGTAGAGGACGAAACAACTGCTATATTGAGCGTATTGGCAAAAAATACGAATGGATAGCTATGTACCATGTGTTGGCACTAGTGTCAGATTCATGCGAGTTAAATGATGAGTATTATAATGTACGCAAGACTTATAAAGGTACTTGGTCGCCATATATAAGAGATTTCGATCCAACTCTAACTATTTCTAATGATAATCATCCGCATAAAGGCTTGGGGGTTAAAATCAATAGGAAAGAGTACAACAATTGGCAATTGTCGAATGATGATTGGACAAGGATTGATGACGCAAGCAACCTCATAGATCAAGTTCGAGTGGTTGATAACCACGGAGAGGCCTGGTATGCTTTATTTTTTACGACGTCTGATGCATCAGGGAAAGATTTTGATAAAGCAAGGCAGTCTGTTTGGCAGACCTCAACCGCTTGCTTGATAAATAAGTCTGAACGCGAAAATTTTGTTAGTAGTATTAAAAATAGAAGTTTTTATGGTAGATGGTTTATCCCGGCTGAAGTTGATAGTAGGTATAACGTTTTTGCTAGAGAGTACGTTTGGTCACCTGCATATGCCGATGAGTATGGGGGAAACAACTTCATAGAAGCTAAGATTGAAGTGGGTAAGAAGAAAATTTTAAAGTCGATGCCTAGAGTGAAATATATTGGAAAAAACAATGGCGATTATACGAATATCGATTTAGACTTTGAGAATATGGATGATTTAAAATTTGAAGTGATAACGGAGGAAGTGGAAGTAGATGAATCCGTAATGGAAAGAATAGGCACTATTTTGCCGTGCTATCATTTATATTTATGGGAAGAAGAGTATGACTATTCAAAAGACGATGTCATTAATATTTCTATGCCAAATGGACGCATAGTTAATGCGTTGAAGTTGACTCAAACGCTAGATGGCATTTGGGAACGGGATGGAGAAATAGTGTGCGCTGATTTTAGATTGATTGAAGATAGTAATGTGGATGGATTATATATTAAAGAGAGATATTTACGAGAATTATTAGGAGATAATCTTTCAATAGTATGGATTGGTATGGGCGAAAAACAACACACATACGGTATGATAGGCGTGGGTAAGCAGTCATTTTGCGAGTTGAGTTCGTTAATATATGAAGATGATTTTAAAAACATAAAAGAGATTAGTAAAATAAATCATAGATAGAATAATATGGATTAAAGAATAAAGATTATTTGTCAATTAATTCAGAGTATCTAAAAGCGTTTAAATAAGTAAAAAACATAGCTAAGCAACAGAAATTGTTGCTTAGCAATATTTTTATGGGGATGCAAAAATGAAAACAACACAATAGTAAAAAAGTGGTTGCGCCTAAATTATGTGCGCAACCAAAATGTATGATATCTTGCCTAATTGCTCTGAGTTTTACATTGCTTTTCGGCGTGACGTTTTAGCACAGAGAAAAGCCAATGTCAACGGCATAAAAATCTTGTAATATTGCTTCAAAAACTATCTCAAATCTAATGCGCATTTTATATGCTTTTTAGTCGTTTGCCTGTTAGACGAGCCGTAGTCTTGATACAAGTGTGACGATTAGACGTACCGTAGTCTTTGATACAAGCACACGCGCGTGCGCGAGGGATTAATTATGCGCACTGATATGTGCTTTTATACAAAATTCAAGTAAAGGCTCTTACACAACATTTTTATGCTGGTCGTTGACATAGGCATCTTGTGATTTGAAATAATACGTTTTTTAGTTTTTCTTGGTGCTGCGCCGTCTTGTTGCCGAAAGGCAAATAAAACTCGGAGCGTATCCAAAATGAAAAAGTATATTGAAAATTATGACGTTTTCAAAGAAACAATCTCTCAAAACAACGTTCTTGCAATGGCAGAACAGTTGGCTATGTATGAAACACGATTCCTTATCGGCTATATGGGAAGTAGAATGCAAAAGATATACGCAGACCTATGTGTTGATATAAAGCGTAAAAACGACATTAATCACACGTTCAGCGACAGTTATGATTTAGTGCAAGAATGTGCGTTATTCCTTTGTAATCATTACGGGAAGCGATTAAACGACGTTTTGACATACGATAAAAAGGGCAAGGCGATAACAGTCAAGATTGCATGTATTAGAGCAATGTCTAAACTTATAACTCGAAAAACAAGCGATTACTACCGTTCCGTGAGCCTTGACGCATTAACCCCCGTCAACGAGCCGTCTTGCGAGATTGAAGAAGATATTGTCAAGGACTACACCGTCTATGATGCAATCGTTGAAAGCCTAAATTTGACCGATAATATGCGAATTGCGCTCGAATGTAGGCAAAACGGGTTGAGTTATCCCGAAATTGCCGCCATACTCGAACGAGCGCAATCCACCGTGTTTGAATACTTCATTAAAATGCGACAACGATATGCCGCAATTTATGGATAAACAAAAATAATTAAGCAATTTTCGTTTAGCATTTGTGGAAGTTATCTCGAAGTTGCACAATTGCCGACTAGCAACGGCATGGTTAAATATTGTAGAAGAAAAGGCATATGATTTTTGCTGTTGTGACACTAATAATTATAAACCACAGGTCAATTATTTAACCGACAGTTTATGGAGTGTTGCTTTAATCGTTATTATAATCAGATAGACAAAATATAGAGAATATATTGAAAAAAAGCAGTTTATATGATAAACTGCACTTGTCACATTATATGTAAATAGAAAAGAGAGTGGTAAACTGCTCTCTGTTTGCGTATTTATTTCCAATCGAATATTTTCGGCAGAACCACAAATCGCAAGATAATCGATTGGAAAAATCCTTATTACATATAGTGTGACAACTATGCGAGATGTGAACTCTGTAGTGGCATCTCGTTTGGGATGTCACTTTTTTATTATGCGACACCACTAAAAACGGGAGAAATGGCATTGTCCATTACTAAAATGGGATTGATAAAAGACTTGTTTTTTCCAAAATCACCAACAATATCGCCTACGCTGACATCGATACTTCCGTATCAAGCAGTGTTAAAAATCGAAGCGGGGGTTTTGCCGTTTATTTCGGCAGACAAAATCGTGCTTTCAAAAGGCGAGACTTGCCACTATGTCGAAGTTGCCGCAATTGTCACTGAAAAGAAACATTTTGAAAGCAAAAGAGACGGTGCGAGTTTTAGGCTTTTTGACGGATGCTATTATCATACGGGAGAATCAAAAAGCGAACCGGTGTTTGAAACCGAATATACCAAGGGGGTTTTGTTCTTTACCAATAAGAGGGTGGTGTTTCATGCTTCAAAAAACGGATTTGAGCAGAAAATTGAGAAATTGTCTGCGATTACACCCTATGATGACGCAATTACATTGCAGTTCGGAAGTAAAACATATACTTTAATGCTTCCGGACGGGGCATTGGCAGAAAGGGCGTTGAAACTTATCGTGTAATGGCAACGGGAGTTAATTATGGCATTGATAAAATGTGTGAAATGTGGTCAATTGATAAGCGATAAAGTAAATCATTGTATTTTTTGCGGTGCAAATATAATGACACTGAACGATTATGATAAGACTACTTGGGAAAATAACAAGACAATATTCGATTATCTCATGTCGAGTATCTTGGATCGCGTCAAAAAACTTTACAAAACAATGCTAAGCATGGGGGAAACGTCAATTTCACCTATGCTGGAAGTGTATTCACCCTCATGTGAGTTATTAAGCACAGATCTTTTTCAAATAGCAAACGACGGATTTGAGAAAAGCCTAAAAGAATTGATTGAAAAGAATATAAAAAATATACCTGATGCCGCAGCCGCAGCTATTGTGTCTGAAGCCTGGTTTTCGGATGAAAATGGAAAACGTGGTTTGTTTAGTCAAAAAAGAGAGGGAATTCAGATAACGCTTGTGTCTTATAACTTTTGCGAGATAGTATCTTATGAGGTGATTCGTACAAATGGCGATTTTGTGTTTAAAAAACCGCAAATGGATTACTGTTCGTTATGTGCGCCTATGGGACACGTAGCGACGACAATGGTTTTTAATGCAATTAATGGAATCAACGTTATTGAAGACGAATATGCAACATCTTATATTGAAAAGACTATTAAATTTATAAATGAATGCAAGGATGAGAATCCGGGGTTGTTTAATCAAGTGTTTGAAGGTCCACCTGAAAAAGTTTACTCGGCATTGTTAATGTGCAATGTATCCAATGCGATTATGAGTGGTGGTGAACTAAAAGACCACGTTTTTGGTATATTGAATTATTTGTTCAATACCGGTTTTTTGGAGGGAAATAGTAAAAGGTATTTGTGCTATCTTATGGCAGTGACATATGTAAAAGGAATGGGGGTACCTCAAAACTATCAATACGCACTGGAATACCTCGAACAATGTGTTGAATGTGAAAGCAATTTGGATTCTGTTGCTTTGGTTAGATTCAATGAAGATGGTATGCTCGAAAAATACACGACTTCAATAGAACCTATTGTGAATAGTGCAAAACAGCTTATAGCTTATCTTAGAAAATAGTATTGGTTTAAAACGTTTGGCAAAGAAACAAAGGAAAAAGGAAATGATTGATTTAAAGAGTGTTATTAACCAATACCCCGAATATGTGCAAGACGGCAAGAAACTGAAATCGTTATTGTCAGATTTATACCCATCGGAAAGTCTATATGCGAGTATATTATGCTCTATGCTTGACGATGGCATTATTGATGAAATAAAAGGTAGAGAAATAATTGATAAATTGACTTTTACCAATTTGAGTTCTCAGATAGAAGCAAAACACGGATATGCACAAAAATATATAGACGGATGCTTAAGTATTTGGGCCAATGCGTTTGGAATAAAGATTGTAGTGGGACAAGAACTTCCCACAATTGTGCCGATAAAGAAACCAAACAAAAAAGAAAAAGAAATCGATGCGACGATTCATACTCATAAGTATAAAACTATTAAAATAGCCCCTACATGCACTGAACAAGGGTATACATTGTATAGGTGCGATTGCGGATACGAATATAAGAATAATTTTGTTCAACCGAAACATGATTATGTTCTTGTAGAATACATAGAGCCGACATGTGAAACAGATGGTCGGGAATGATATAAATGTGCAAATTGTGGTGAAGAAAAAGTAGTTGTTTTACAAGCAGCTGGCCATAAATTTGGACAATGGATTGAGCAAGAAAAACCGACCTGCGAAAAAGACGGATTTGCTCTTAGACAATGCAAAAGATGTGGAAAAAAAGAAAAACAATTAATAAAAGCAACAGGTCATAATTTTGCTAAATGGAGACAAGAAGGCGATGAGTTTGTTCGCAATTGCGATAGGTGTGGTAAAACAGAAAAAATGCCACAATCCGAATTTTACTTTTCGGAGGCTGAGAAATATAGAACAGGAGAAAAAGTAAAGAAAGATTTGCAAAAAGCATACGAGTTCTACCTAAAAGCAGCAAACTCTGGGAACGCAAAGGCAATGACGTGGTTGGGGTTATTTGAAGCACAAGGTTTGAATGGAAATAAAAATATTGATGAATCTATTAAATGGTTTCGAAGAGCAACAGAAGCGAATGATAATAGTGAATACTGTAGTATTGCATTTTGTATGCTCGGAGTATGTTATATGGATGGCGTGGGTGTAACTGCTGATGAAAGTAGTGCGGAACAATGTTTTCAAAAGGCAATAGATATTGACAAAAACAACATACAAGCAAAAGAAAACTTAAAGCTATTGCACGAGAGACAACAAAAAAGAGAAAGAACAGAGGGATCAAATATTTGGGTTGGAGTCGGAATCGTAGTTGCGATTGCTATATGGATCGGTCTTGCCGTAGGACTTACATATGCGGCGGCAGGTGAATTCAGCATAGGTATGTTTATTATCGCATTAATCGCTATACCCATTATTATTTTAATAGGTGTGTTTATACTCAAATTGTTCAAGTAATAACTGAATGCTTTGAGACAATACAAAAGAAGAGGACATAAAATGACAGATTTTAAACCGGGAAAGAAACTTTTATTAACCAACGGGGATCCAATCATAGTCAAAGCCAAGATAGGTGAAGGCGGGCAAGGAAGTGTCTATAAAGTGACGTATAACGGCGCGGAATATGCACTTAAATGGTATTTGCCAAATTATTTGAAATCACTGAAACCTAATTGCAAGAAGTTCTATGAAAACCTTTCAAACAACGTAAAAAGCGGAAGTCCGTCTTCTCATTTTTTGTGGATGAAAGCGGTCGCCGCTACTGGAAAGAATAGCGAAGGTTTTGGATACATAATGGATTTAAGACCGACAAACTATGCAGAGTTTACAAAGTTTATAAAAGCAAAAGAACATTTTGCAAATACGCAAGCGGTTATAAATGCGGCAATTAACATCGTCGAAGCGTTTCAAGCGTTGCATAGAAAAGGGTACAGTTATCAAGATTTGAGTCCAGGGAACTTTTTTATAGACAAAAAGAATGGAGACGTGCTGATTTGCGATAACGACAACGTTGCGCCCGACGGTAGCAATTTAGGTGTTGGCGGAACGCCCGGATATATGGCGCCGGAAGTGATTCTGGGCAAAGAAAAACCGAGCACAAACACAGATTTATTCTCGTTGTCGGTTATTCTTTTTGAATTGCTATTTTTGTCGCATCCGCTTGAAGGGGCTAACTGTTGTAAGTGCCCGTGTTTGACACCGCAAATAGAGAAGGAACTCTACGCGGAACATCCTGTATTCGTTTGTAGCACAAAGGATAGATCCAACGGACCTGTGCGCGGGATTTGCTCAAACCTCATGTCGTTGTGGCCGATATATCCCGATTATATCCATGACGCATTTCAAACGGCATTTTCGGAAGAAGCATTGCACGATGGTAGAAAACGTAAAACTGAAATGTTTTGGAGAGATATTTTATATCGCCTTCTTGACGATGCCGTTGTGTGCCCTTGTTGTGGCGAAATCAATTTCGCAAGCAAATCAAACGGAAAAGAAATCATATGCACCGAGTGCCATAAAAAGCAAATTTTACCGTATTCGATAGTTTCTGAACATGCGCGCTTAGTGGCACAAAACGGAAAAATGCTTACGCAATTCCACGTGACGCACGGAAGCAGAGATGTCACGATAGGAACTGTCGTGGAAAGCAAAAAGACGAAAGGGGTGTATGGGTTGAAAAACGAATCGTCGTTCATTTGGGCTGTTGAATATCCCGAAAAACCGACAGTATCGTATGAGCCCGGGAAAACTGTTACGTTAATTCCGCAAACGAAGATTACGATAGGAAACAAAACGATACACGTAGAAGAATAAAACATTAAGTTTTTATTTGTTAGATAAAATGTATAAACAAAAGGAGAAATACTATGAGCAACAGATATGGAGATAACCTTGAAGGTGTGGCAACAAGAACAATGACTTTGTTCTATCTTTTTGACAAGTCGGGAAGCATGTCGGGTACGAAAATCGCACAAGTCAATAACGCAATGCGTGATATCCCGCAAATCATCAAAGATGTGGCGGATGGTGCGCCCAATGCAAAGATTGAAGTTGTTGCTGCATCTTTCTCAAATGACGTTGAATGGATTACACCGACGCCACAAACGCCCGAAGAGTTTATCAACACTTGGCAACCTATAAATGCAGGCGGTCTTACATCGTTGGGCGCAGCACTCACAGCACTTAACGAGAAGATGTCAAGAAAAGGTTTTCTCGGAGAAAACCCTATGGGATATCTTGCGCCGGGGCTCATCTTTTTAAGCGATGGCGAACCTACTGATGATTGGGAAAAACCGCTTGAAGAACTCAAAAAGAACAATTGGTTCAAATCGGCAATAAAAGTTGCGTTTGCCGTAGGCGAAGACGCAGATCGTGACGTTCTTGCAAAGGTTTGCGGAACACCCGAAGCGGTTGTTGCAATAGACGATCCCGAGAAGATCAGACAATACATAAAATTCGTTACCGCTACCGTGTCAAAGACGGGAACTACAAGTTCGACGGGCAAAGACGCACAAACGGTCGTTAATGAAGCAATTGCCGATATCGATAATGATCAACCGATTGTGGTCAATATCCCGGATATTGATGATAGTCAGTGGTAAATCGAGCATCTAATCATGTGAATTTATGAAAGACAACAAAGTTGCCAACATATCTATCCGAGGGTATTCGCATATTTTAGGCGAGAAAGAATGCCAGGATAATTCGCTAAGTTGGCAAGAAAAACAATATGATGCTGTTATCGTTTGCGACGGACATGGTGGCGACAAGTATTTCAGAAGTGCCATCGGGTCTCGTTTTGCATGCGAAGCAGGGAAGAAAATGATCTCATCGTTTATGGATTATGTCTTAAACAACGACGAGATGAGAACAAGTTGGGATACGTTGCTTTCACAATTGGAAATATCCATTATCAACGAATGGAATGAGCTTGTTAAACGTCACTTTTTAGAAAATCCGTTTGAATCCGACACACGTTTTGAGTCGTTGGGAGAAGACGACAAAATGTCGTTGCGTTCTTCATATGTCAAGGCGTATGGATCAACATTTATCGCCGCTGTGTTGACGGACAAGTATTTGCTCGTCTTGAAACTCGGAGACGGAAACGTTTGTGTATTAAACGGGCAATATAAAGTTTGTTTGTTGGAAAAAATCCGTCGTGAATTGGCAGACGATCAATTGCAGTTTAATCTTACGACATCGTTGTGCAACAGTGATGCGGCAAAGTCGTTCAAACATTGCATTATCCCTTCAAATAAATGTAATAAAATAAATGCGGTTTTGCTTTCCTCGGATGGCGTAATAAACAGCTTTTCTACGGAAGAAGCATACGTCGCTTTTGTTGAAAATGTGTTCAAGGGATTCAAAGAGCAAAAACTTGGAGATGCAAAACAAGAACTCGTGGATTTTTTGCCTGAGTTGTCAAAAAAAGGAAGTGGCGACGACTTGTCAATCGCAATAATTGTGGAGAAACAAAAATGAAAATGGATAGTTTGCTTGATTTATAAGTCAATATGTTAATCTTGTAAACACGGCAAATAGCTTTATGCGTCCAAAAAAAGGATTGCCTGGATATGAAGAATAAAAATTAGTATGGCAAAAGAAATGATTGCGGTGATGTGCCGCTGCTCTAAAACTAAAAACCTGTTTGGAATGCGCTTTGACAATGTGGGAAGAAACGCATGGGAATGCGCTTGGGCTTTTCCTATGAAAGAAGGCGCAGATAAGCGTGAAAGCGGATTTTCATCGACGATAAAAGGAACGTTTGAAATCGGTGATGAGTATCCGGGGTGTCCCCACTGTGGAAACACAATGTTTTTTATGTGCGGTAATTGCAAAAAGCTCGCGTGTTGGGATGGTGAAAACAGCCATGTGATATGCCCGCATTGCGGATTTGAAAGCGATTTAGATTCTTACATTACTGAAATACATGGCGATGGAAATTATTGACTAAGGTAAAGCATTATGGACGAAATCGATTTGCATCAAATATTTAACCTATATCCTACTTGCAAAACCAACGGAGCAAGGTTGAGGGCAATTCTCAATGATCTATATCCAGGTTGTTCTAAGGCTGTCGTGAATATATTGGTTTCAATGGCAGACTGTGGAATTTGCGAAGAGATTTGTTCGACGAACCGTGTTACTGCGTTTGATAAATCTCGATGGAAGAGGCGACTTGAAGACGATTATGGCTTTTCTGAAAGTATAATATGTCGTTGTTTTGATTTATTTGGACAGTATGATACATATTCAACGAACATCGTTGGAGTTACTTATGATGGACGGCAACGATTGATACATAATTTGGTTTGCACAAATAGACTGAAACAAGGCACAAGATTGCTTCTTGAACTTGATGCACAAAACCAATATGATATGTATGCCGTAAAGGTTATGACCAGAAACAGGGATGACTTGGGCTATATTCCTAAAGAACTTAGTAAAGATATTTGTCTGAACATAAAAAAAGGAAAAACATATTCTGTAATCGTAACATCTATTGTAGGTGGCGGAAATAATTACAATTACGGAGTAAAAATTGATATCGCAATGAATGGGACACCAAAATGTAGAGATTTTCGTTCAACTGAGATCGACAATATAAGGATAGGGATGACTCTATGGCATAATTTTTATGGGATTGGCAATGTGATAAACGTGAAAAAAGAAGCAAATGAAACATATGTCACGCTATTGTTTGGCGATGTCGAGAAAACATTTGCTAGCTCTTTAAGTTTAGGAAAATATTTGTTTACGTTTGATTGTATACCGCCTGTAGAATACATGCCGGAAGAATACAAGTTACCAGAGACTTATCAACCAAGAGAAATGAAAAAGCAACAGCGCGATATAGACAATGATGACAAATACATTGAAAGGTTTAATTCAATGTTTGATTATGGTAGCGATGTATATGATGCGGGATGTGTCGTCCATTTTGATGATTTAGAGGGTTTTGAAGACTATGATGGATTAATTGATTCGGGCGATACTTCAATGGATTACGATGATTATGATTAATCGGAATTGCTATGATATACGATAGATATTATTACTCAAAGTTAAACAATGCTCAAAAAGCGGTATATAAAGCAATATATGCCTCTTTTGAGCGATTCGAAAAAGAGATCTTTTTGAATTGCGGCATGTTGCCTGTTGAAGATGTTTGGAATATCGTTTATGCTATCGATTTGGACAATCCGCATATGTTTTATGTCGATTTCGGCAATATTAAAATCAAAACTGTGCTTGGCATGATTGTGGCGACAGTGACATATTTTTACAATCAAAGCGAAGTGGCTCAAATACAACCCAAAATACAAAAAGCCACAAATGCCATCTTGAAAAGAGTGCAAGGAACGACAGCGTATGAAAAAGTTCTTTCTTTACACGACGTTTTGGCTGAAAACATTTTGTACGATGATAATGCCGCAGATGATATAGACAAATACTATTTGAAAAGCAACACGATTTTAGGTGTTTTGTTCTTTAAGACTGCTATTTGCGAGGGAATCTCAAAAACATTCAAGTTGCTTCTAAATATGCTAGACGTGAAGTGTTTGATTGTGATCGGAGATACCGATGAGAATACCGATAAAAACATCAAGCACGCATGGAATATCGTAAAAATCGATGGCGAATCATATCATATCGATTTGACGTGGGATGTCAATAGATCTTTTCCAAATGCAATATCACACGCATATTTTTGCCTTTCAGATAATAATGCAATCAAAACTCATAGTTGGAAACTTGGAAATATACCGACGTGCATCGGCGACAGAAGTTATTATATTGAACATGATTTAATCGCAAAGACCGATTATGACATCTGTCGTATTATAGACAGCGCTTGTGCGCAGGGCAGAATATCGGTCGAAATTCAAACGAACATTTCAAAATCTATCAATGATTATGCCGAATTGTGTATGCGTGTTATCAAACATCATCCTCACACTAAGGCGGCGGTTGAAGTTGGAATGGATGCATCGAGCATGGTAGTTTTATTTAGATGGACTTTGCGTGGTGAGGATTTCCAAAGAAAGCCGGATGGGAAGAACGTTATTTTAGCACAAAACAAAAACGCAGGCGTTGGTTTGTTTGAAAGCATAAAAGACTTTCTCAATAGATTTAAAAAGTAAATCATTTTTTTAACGAATGGCACTTAGGCGTATGCTTGTCTTGAACAAGTCGTCGAGGCTTCGCCTCGCCGAGACAAGCATACGCCTAAGTGCCAAAGTGGTTTTTTGTGTAATACTTGAGAATGAACACATTAAAACTTTGGCAATGTCCCGTAGACGGTACGCTCGATGGGATAAGATAAAGAAAAAATTTATACCGGTACAGGAGATTGCCGTGGTTTTGGAAACGATTATTGATTTGGAACGAATTGCAAGAAATAATGTCAAAAAAATGTTGCCTTGCGATACAAGTTGGGACGGTATGATTGAGAAAGAGATCATACGGATAACAGAACTTGATATGGCAAAATATTTTTGCATTGTAAGAAGGATAAGTGAGTTTTTGAAAGAGAAGGATAAAAACCCTCGGTTTTTCGGGAACGGGGGTTGCAGTTTAGTTGCGTATTTGCTTGGGATAACCGATATAAACCCGTATGAATATGGTTTGATATTTGAAAGATATTTTAACGAAAAGTACAATATGCAAAGCTTATTTGGTTTTTACATGGACGAGGATACGCTTGACGAGTTGGCGGAATATCTTAAAAAAGACTTTGAGTTTATGGAAATCGAGATTGGGGAAAGAGAATACATTTTGCACATCGACAAAGTTGAGATACCGATCATAACGTCTGCCGTAACGATGGAAGAAGTTGAAGATTGGACGTTTGATAGATTTCGCTATTTGGGAACTACACCGTATACCGAAGATTATATGCATTTCATTCATTATATTGCGGGGTATAGTTATGACGAAGTCGAAAAAATACGGCGTACTATATGTAGCTTCAAAAAGAATGAAATAGACGCACTCGAAGCGCAGTTTATAAAGCGTTGTCCGCAATGGATTGCTTGTGCCGAAAGATTTGCACTGTTTGACAAAATTGCGCGAGGAATGCGCATGTCGATAAGTAAGGCGTATTGTGTGTCGGCAATGAAAATCCTTGAAAACAAGAATTGCGACTCAAACGAGATGCCGTTTGGCGGTGAGTACGATGACGAAAAGTAATATGCGAAGAATTGTTTGCACTGTATACGGTACATTGCGTATTTACATTTCGATAAATCGGGGGTATGATATATGAAAGGAGATTTGCTTATGGGATTTGAAAATAAACAAACTTTGCTTTTCAGATTGTATCAAGTGCTTTTTGATTATTCGGACGAAGACAATTTGCTCACGCAACAGGACATCATCGACATTCTTGAAAGAGAATATGGCTTGGTGGTGGAGCGCAAGGCAATCGGACGCAACATATCCTATCTCAACGAGATGGGAATCGACGTCGAATCAAGCCGCAAGGGTGCGTATCTCGTGGATAGACCGATTGAAAAATCCGAACTGCACATGCTCATAGACAGCGTGCTTTGCTCGACGCATATAAGCGCGACTCATTCCAAACAACTTATAGACAAACTTGTTAGAATGGGTGGACGGAACTTCAAATCGCGCGTTAGATACGTGCAATCGCTCAACGATTGGAACAAAACCGAAAACAAGGCGGTGTTTTTCAATATATCGGAGATAGACGAGGCGATAAGTCAAGGCAAACAGATAAAATTCTACTATAACAAAATCGGCGCGGATAAGCAACTGCACCACACGTCGCACCCGTGCGTAAGCCCGTATAGAATGGTATTGCACAATCAACACTACTACCTTATGGGATGCAACCACAAGTGGATGAACATAAGTTTCTACCGCCTTGACAAAATCACGGAAATCGAGATAATCGATCAACCGATTGTGCCTATCAAGAGCCTCGACGGATACAAAAACGGCATAAATTATAAGGAATTGTCCACCGCACGCCCATATATGTTTACAGATAAACCTGAAAAAGTTGTAATTTCAGCGAATAAGTGGATGATGGACGACATCGTAGATTGGTTTGGCAAAGACGTCAAAGTGTCGACAATCGATGACGAAAACATAAAAGTGGAACTGGTTGTCAGCCCGACGGCAATGAAGTTTTGGGCATTGCAATACGGAGAAAATGCCGAAGTGCTTGCGCCTGAGCATTTGCGCAACGAAATAAGACAAAGTATAGAACAAATATGTGAAAAATACAAAAAATAAGGAGAAAAATTATGAACAACATTTTGCTAAACGATATACTACATATATCCGACAGTGAAAAACGAGATTGGACAATTTGTCTTAATAATGGAACAGAAGACGGAGTGTATTCTTTTTCGCAAAACGAAGAGAGGTTTATGACACATATATCTTGGAAAAAACATTCACACTCAGCGGTATCTTTTAGAAATATTTATACAAAATACTGTTTGCAATTTTTGCGTCTTGATAAAGATGGCAAGTATGATCATTGGCTATTTCTGGGTGCTTTTGAAGTTGGCGAAGTTATACACTATGACGAGGATGATCACGAAACATATGATTTGCATCCTATTGATAGATTTAGTGCGTATAAAGAACGCCTTATAGTAAAATTCGCAAAGAAACAAGGACCAAAACAAGCCAAAGTTGATTTCGGAAGGATTGCAGAGTTTGAAGTGGTGAGAATACTCGATAAAAAGTATTGCAGCGCATCTAACCCATTCCCCGGCTATAGTAATGTCAGATTGTCGTTCCCAGATTTGAAGAATATTGTAATTAACAATGATGATGAGTGGAGAATCGCATTGAGAAATGTGAATTGTATTTATGTTATTACTGATATAAGCAACGGAAAAGTTTATATCGGAAGTACGTATGGGCACAATGGTGTTTGGGGACGGTGGTGTTGCTATGTATATTCTAACGGAACTGGTTATAACGACAAATTAGAAGAAATAAGAGCAGCAGATCCGACTTATCCCGAAAGGAATTTTCAATGGTCGATTTTGGAAGTCCTATATACCAACGATTGCAAAACCCAGATGATTATCGATAGAGAAAAATATTGGAAAGCAGTATTTTGTTCGCGAGAATTTGGGAACAACAATAATTGATAATTATGTATTTCAGCAAATCAAGATATTGCTCTTTGTGTCAATGTCCAAAGAGTGTGTGGCTCAAAAAGTTTAAGCCAGAGGAATATGAAGTTGACCAAAGCGTCAAGGCAAGAATGGACAACGGCAACGTCGTTGGCGATTTTGCCATGGGACTTTTTGGCGATTACGTTGAAGTGACCGCAACAAAAGAAAACGGCGCGCTCGACTTGTCCAAAATGATTGCAAAAACCAAGGAGTGCATTGCAAACGGAGTGCAGAACATTTGCGAAGCGTCCTTTGATTTTTGCGGTTTGTATTGCGCCGTGGACATTTTGCGCAAGGACGGTGACGGCTATTCCATCTACGAAGTCAAGAGCGCAACCGACATAAAAGCGGTGTATATCTATGACGTGAGTTATCAAAAATACGTGCTTGAAAAGTGTGGCGTCAACGTCAAACATACATATCTCGTGTACATCAACAACGAGTACGTCAGGGGCAAAGAGCTTGACATCAAGCAAGTGTTCAAAGTGCGCAACGTTGACGAGCTGGTAGCGCAGGAATACGGCAACGTGGAAGGGCTTTTGCAAAGCGCAGAAGAATTGCTTGCCGATGAGCAAGAACCCCAAATTGACATTTCAATCAACTGTTTTGCACCATATAAGTGCGGATTTTGGAAATATTGCTCGCAGCATCTTCCCAAACCGAGCGTGTTTGATATGTATCGTTTGCCAAAGGCGAAAGCCTTTGAATGTTATGAGCAAGGCGTTGTTTCGTTTGAAGATTACGCGCGCACGGGGTGGTATTTTTCCGACAAAATCGACAAGCAAGTTGACTTCTATTTGCATGATCGCGGAGTGTATACGGACAAGGACGGCATCAAGCAATTTCTTGCCACGCTCTCCTATCCGCTGTACTTTTTGGACTTTGAAACAATGCAACCCATTATACCGCCTTTTGAGGGCGTGCGACCGTATCAGCAAATCCCGTTTCAATATTCCTTGCATTATATCGATAGTGAAGGCGGTGCGCTCAAACACAAAGAGTTCTTGGCAGTGTCCGGCGAAAATCCACTCCGCGCCATTGCCGAAAGCCTTGTGCGAGATATCCCCATGAACGTATGCACGCTTGCCTACAACAAGGCTTTTGAGTGCTCGCGCATAAAGGAGCTTTCCGATATGTTCCCCGACTTGCGCGCACATCTGCTCAACATAAGGGACAACATCAAAGATTTGCTCGACGTGTTTAGGGGCGGATACTATTATCGCAAGGAAATTGGCGGCTCGTTCTCGATCAAATCGGTGCTGCCTGCCATGTTCCCAAATGATCCCGAACTCGATTATCACAATCTTGACGGCGTACATAACGGCGGTGAGGCAATGAGCATATTCCCGACAATCAAAGATATGCCGCCCAAAGAGCAAGCCGTGGCGCGCCAAAACCTGTTGAAATACTGCGAACTTGACACCTACGCCATGGTGAAAATCTGGCAAGCTCTCTGCGACATCGTCAAAGAGTGAAAATATACATTGCAAAGGAGAAAATGATATGCAAATTAATTTAACAAGTATTACTGATAGGCAAATTTTGAATTTGGGAAAAGCATTGCTTGATTATGAATACATACAAAGTCATTGTAAGAATCATTGCAATAAGGATTTTGAGGAAGTGTATTATTCTTTTTATTTAAAGGCAAGGTGGGCGCAGCTCGGCGGAAAAGGTGGTTCTAAAAGTGGTGCATATTTCAATGTTTTGAATTCCATAAATGGGACAGAGTTATTGGAAGATGTTTTGGAAGAATTAATAGTAGCGGGGGTGTCGGATACGTATGAGTTTTCAATAGGTTCAAAGCTGTTGCATACAAAAAATCCAAATTCGCCGATTTTTGATTCTAAAGTATATAGATATTTGACAAAAGATGAAGGACTCCAATTACAATACCGCAAAGCATTAAAAAATGGGCAAACAAAACTTCAACAAATCCAACATGATTGGAAAATAATAAACGATTGGTATGATAATCTTATAAAAAATGATCCTAGAGGCATACAATGGGTTGCTTGGTTTGACAACAAATTCCCACAATATAAAGGCATATCAGATGTGAAAAAGATAGATTTTTTAATCTTTATTTTTAATTAAAATTTATTATACGAACAGATAAATGTTTTGCTATTTGGTACAAAAACAAGGTGTAAGCCCCATCGAATATGACTATTTGATGTGGAAATAAAAAACAAAAGAGGTGGAAAATGTTGACAAAGGATGAAGTGGAACAAATTATTACCCAATTGAAAAACTCGCAAAGTTGCTATGTCAGTGAGGCGCACATTCAACTGCAATTTGCGATAATCGGAGCAAAATTGTTCGAAGGCAAATATGAGTTTGTGCCGGAATATCCAGGATATACGATGTATGGCGATGAAGAAGCAAAGAAAACGGAGTTTGATTTGCTCGTTCATGACTTAAAGAAAAATGAAAATACACTGATTGAGTTTAAGTACAAGACTAAAAATTTGGCAACAAAGCAAAACCGTGTAAAATTTCCTGTTTATCTTGGTGGGGAATTGCCATTGGCGAATGATGGCGCCCAGAATCTAAATCGTTACGATTGTTGGCGCGATATTTATAGAATAGAACAAAACGTTAAAAATAGCAAAAATCCTGCTTCGTCGCAGCAAGTCAAAATTGAGAATGGCTTCTTTATTTTTATTACGAATGATGATCTTTACAAAAAAGATGATGGAGAACCTGCATTTTGTGATGGAAATAAAGTCGGAATGTTTTCATTAAAAGGCGAGTTTCATAAATGTCAGTTAAAAACAGTTAATAAAAGCGTATCGGAAAGTTCGGCAGGCAAGTTTAGAAAAAGTCATTCAATTGATATTAAAAATGACTACAATTTTACATATGAAGAATTTCAAACGTTCAAAGTTGAAAAATATAATAAATTTTGGTATTTGCTTGTCGAAATCGATAAGTAAGAAAGGGTTGAATTATAATACAAAAAAGTCCGAGCAGATATTGTTTGCTCGGACTTCTTATATAAACTAAATTTGTTTTGGTAGACAATTCATCATTTGAAAGTTACAGACATGATTGCAACAGATGATGTCCCGTACGCGGTACAATGTTGAGCGAGATTTAGTGGATTTTGGGGAAAGGATGGTGTATGATAATATTGTAAATCAACCAAATCACAAAAACACATACAAAAACAAATACAATACCACAACATAATCAATCACAGAAACAAACAGGCAATCGACAGCAACAAAAACGTAAGCATTGACACACCGACTTTTCAAGGTAGGGGGGAGCAAAACACACAACACCGCACAATCTATTTTGCATTGACGGGCAATTTGTAGCAATCACAACGACAACTTAAAACAACGTATTATTTCATTAAATTTCGGAGAGAAAGCAATGAGGTTTTTTAATATTACCATAAAAGTGAAAGATGCAAAGCAAATCAAGGATTTTAAGCCGGAAGAAGCGGCTTGCGCTAGCGGCAAACTTTTTGAAGAAAATCCGGCGTGTTTTGTCTATGTTCGCGGAACACGCAAAACCGTGGTCGATGCCATTGCGTGTGTTGACTCGTCATGTGACGAAAAGAAATTTGCCAAGACTTTTGCCGAAAAACTCTTTGACAACATTGCGGATATCAAGGTTTCCGAGGGGAAAATGTTTGATTTTGTGAACAATATAGGCGATGCGGAGATTGACAGCTATTTGACTGACAGCAGCGCGACGATAGACAGATTGGGACTTGGTTTTTTCTATGAAATTTGCCATGGTTCGTTTGATGAGCGTATCGTGACGGAACATAAAACCAAAACAAGTGTATACGCGGATGTAAACAAATACTTTTTGGATGAAGAATACAAGCGCGAACTTGACCGCATTTACGCTGGCAAAACTCTGAAAAAACCGATTGGCAATCCGGCGCACTATTTTATGGTGTCCAATGACGACGACGCTCGCATGGTGCGCAATCGCAATCTTGTCTTTTCGCTGTTTCACAAAGGAAGAATAAACACAAAAAAGTACACGATAATCGGGCTTAGAGATAGGCGCATTTCAGAATGGCACATCGAACAGTTGTACAGGATAAACGCAGACGGCGTGATAGTCCTGCGCGTCGACGAAGACATTTTGTTTGAGAGCGAAACAAGGAATTATAAATGGAGGTGGAGCGGAATTGTCAACATCATAAAACGATACGCGTCAAGCGTTGTTACGATCATTTCTATGGACAATGCGTCTATGAATACGCGCAACAAAATTATAAGCAGCTTGCACGGCATTGCGTTGATCAAGTTTTATGATCAAGAATACAAGGGAGAATCCGCAGTGGATTGCTTTTGCGAGATCGCGCGTCAAAACGGCACAAACGCGCCCGAAAGTGAGATTGAAAAAATCAGAAAATCCGATAGGACGTATTCAAAAAGATCGTTGCAAACCATATATAGCGACTGGTACAACGAGTACGTTGCCACGGTGCAATTTCCCGAATACACCGCATATTTCAACGGCAAAGGCGGAGAAGACGATACGTTGAACGAGAAAAATGCGTATGACAAGTTGTCCGAGATGATAGGGCTTGGCAACGTCAAAAAAGTCATTGACGGTGCTATCAACTATTTCAAACTGCAAAAGGAATACAAAGAGCGCGGTATTGACTTTGCACGACCTGCAATGCACATGGTGTTTTCGGGCAATCCCGGCACGGCAAAGACAACGGTTGCTCGACTTTTGGCGCAAATTCTTCGTGACAATAAAGTGTTGAGCCGCGGCGAACTTGTTGAAGTGGGCAGGGCGGATTTGGTGGGCGAATACGTCGGACAAACCGCGCCCCAAGTCAAGGAGGTATTTAGACGAGCAAAAGGCTCGGTGCTGTTTATTGACGAGGCATATTCGCTGTTGGACGACAAAAAGGGGCTTTACGGCGACGAGGCAATCAACACCATAGTGCAAGAAATGGAAAACGCACGCGACGACACGATAGTGATTTTTGCAGGATACAAAAACGAAATGGAAGAGTTTGTAGAGCGAAATCCCGGTCTTTCATCGAGAATAGCGTTCCACATTGACTTTGACGACTATTCTGAGGATGAACTTTTGGCTATCACCAAATTGCTCGCGCGCCAAAATAGCATCATCATTGATGAATCTTGCGATCAAAAGTTGCTCGATATATACAAAAACGCGCGCCGAAATCCGTCTTTTGGAAACGGCAGATATGCAAGAAACATGCTTGAAAAAGCAAAGCTCAATCAGGCAAGCCGTATAGCGAAGCAAGACATCGAATATTTGTCAGACGAGCAACTGAAGACGATAGTTGCCGCCGATATAAGCGTAGATGACCAAAGACAAAAACAAACGATAAGTCGACTTGGCTTTTATTGATTATGGAGAGAAAACATGAAAAGAAAAAACGAATTGAACGGCATCTATAAAGAAGCAACACAAAACGCCGAGTTTTGCAAAAGTGTAGATAGATCTGCAAACGAGGCTGAAGCGTTGGCACTTGCATACGAAAATGCACCCGATAAAAGTGTCGGCGTAAATGCGCTTATCGGCATGCATGGAAGTGAACCCGTATTTTGGAATATGTCAAAGCAAAACGTGCTTGCGTCGTGCGACTCGGGATACGGTGTTTACTCACAAGGTCACAATTTGCCGATTATGAACATAAGAGAACACTATTCCGCTCAGGAAGTAGGATATTACGTTTTCGTTGGCGACGGCACGGTGTGGAACGCGCGATACGACGAGCATTGTGTTGCATGCTGTGAATTATACAATGAAAATCAAGACCGGAAAGAATACGACGAAGTTGTACGCAAACTGTATATGCTGATGAAAGAGCGTGAAAAAATGTCTGACGATAACTTAAAAAATCAAAAGCATATAGAGCTGTTTTTCTTAGGCATCAACGTGCCGAGTGCCTATGATTTTTACGTGCGTAACAAGCATGAATTTGATGAGATAATCAAAGCAGTGTTTGATGATGGCAACAGATTGAAAATCGGATTGTATTTGTCAGGACGTCCGAATTTGTTTGATATGAGCCCTACGAGAGATATGTTTTGGGCGTATCGCAAATCGTTTGACGCAAAACTAATAGGCGTTTGCAGATCAAAATTATCGTCTGTGTTGCTGACCGGAAGCGACGTTGCGTATTACGACAAATATAGGTTCGTAAGTCCGCTTATGCCTAGACTGCCGGCAGTGTTTATATGCGGTGATAGTATCGAAAACTTGAAGTTTCCGAACACGTGGCAAATGAATAGAGAATGAAAAGGAGATAACTATGACGATTTATATATCGGGAGATACCCACGGGATTTGGGACGTAAACAAGCTCAAAGAACTCAATGCCACCAAGGATGATTATATAATTATATGCGGCGATTGCGGTGTACTGTGGGACAAAAAGAGTGCGCCCAAAATGATTGAACTATACGAGAGTTTCGGCGCAACGGTGTTGTTTGTGGACGGCAATCACGAAAACTTCGATATGCTAAAGGCGTTGCCGATCGTGGAAATTTTAGGCGGGCGCGCGCACAAAGTGAGCGATAGAATTTATCATTTAATGCGCGGAGAAGTTTTTGATATAGGCGGCAAGAAAATCCTTGCGCTAGGCGGCGCAGAGTCGCACGATAAAGAGTGGAGATTGGAGCATAAAACGTGGTGGAAAGACGAAGAAATTTGCGAGGCTGATATTCGCAATGCAATGTTTAACCTATCAAAATGTGATAATAAAGTGGATATTGTGTTGACACACATACCGCCGTCCAGATTTAAGAAACGCATAATCGAAGAACTCACGCAATGCGGAGAAGATGTGCCTTGCTATCTCGAACCGAAACTTAAAAACACTCAAAGCGAGGAGCTTCTGAAACAAATCGAAAATGTCGTAGAGTTCAAATATTGGTTTTCGGGACACCTGCATACGGACACGCACATAGGCAAATATTATTCGCTTTATGACGACGTTGTGCCGATAAAACTTTGAGTTGTGGCTGTGCAATGCTTGCAAAAAAATCGGAGGCAATAGCATATGAAATGGAAAATATGGCTTGACGATATACGGGAATCCCCACAAGATTACGTATGGTGTCGCAGCGTCAACGAATGCAAAAAACAAATTGAATTGTGTGAAGCCTTGGAGGGTGTCGAGTTGCTCGATATCGACCACGATCTCGGCGAATATTCCTCGGACGGCGGTGACGGAATCGCACTTATTGATTGGCTTGCAAAGAGAGATACTATGTACCCCATTGCTTTGCACACGCAAAACCCTGTTGGTCGGAACAATATGCTCCGCGCAATCGAGTCATATTATAGGCATAAGAATAAACGAGAGGAACAGGTGATGCCATTCGATAGTATTGATGAAAATCCAAAAGCATGCGTGTACTACAAGGGCATCTTTTGGATTGTGGATGAAAATCATTTAGAAAATAACAATGATTATATTTTCAGAATACCCGTAGATTGCAACGGTAACTTGCTTGATATCGGTTTGTTTTATCCCCTCAACAGCAAGAGCGGGAGAGGCTACAACCATCGACTGACTTGGCTTACATATGTCAAAAAGGAGTTGCAAAAGGGCAAAGAATACAATTATTTTCCGCGCGGAAGGGTGGAGATTAGAAACACAACGGCAACGATTTTTCTCAATCCCGACATTACAACAAAGGGAATCCTAGAATACTTATCCGCACAATTTGCGCTTGCCGATCTTTCGATTAAAGTTGTGTGCGACGGCTATAAGCATTATAGAAGTTTTTTAGATTTTGACACCTAATGTACCGTATATGGTACAAAGTGTGGATTATAATGCAATTACAATAAATGATAGGATGGAAATTAAAATGAAAAACCTTCTCACAATCAAAAACTATGCAAATCTACTGACAATCAAAGATATGATCGATTTGTCGAACGAACAAATCGTAAACAGAATTTTTGAGGCGATTCACGACGACGAATTGGCGATCGGCTTTGAAACGGATGAAGACTATTGTTGTGTCATCGCAAATGACGAAGAATCGGTCACTCGCATTGAGAAATGTAAGATTCATTGCACGAAAGAAGATTGTAAGAGATTTCTTGAAGGGTTTGACGGCATGCTCGCTAAAATCGCAAAAACGGAAACGGAAAAGATAACCGGGGCGTTTGCGGGAGAAGTGGTGCTTTACGTCAATAGGATAAATAAACTTATCGAGCTCGGCGCGCCGCAATTGATTGTCAGAAACGAGCAAATCTCTTTGTTGGTGTACTCGTTTTTGAACGAATACACGTTGCTTAGAAAAATATGCAGGCTCAATTAAATAATAGTACAGAGCTGTGTACGCATATTTGATAAAATAGAAAAACTTGTGGAAAATATAGATATAGCGGTTTGAGCAAATTTCAATCGCTATCCATATATAGTCGGTTAAAACTAAATAAATAAAAATCGAGAGGTGAAAAAAAATGAAATGTACGTCTGCAGAAGCAGGAAAGATGCTTAGAAAACTTATGGAAGAAAAGTCGTCAATCGAGATGAGAGAATGCAAAGGCAAGGAATTCCTTGCCGCAGTGGGCGAAGATTTGGAGTCCGTTCGCCCCGACTATGATTTTGCAAAAACGCAAAGCGCGCTTGCGGAAGTGGAAGAGAAGATCAGAAAACTTAAACACGCACTCAACGTGTTCAATTCCACAACGGTTATCCCCGAATTTTATATGACGATAGACGAGATGCTCGTTTATATTCCACAACTGACGGCAAGAAAGAATAAACTGTCAAGCATGAAAGACAAATTGCCGAAGATTCGTGAACAAAGCCGTACAAATTCGTCTATATTGGACTATCGTTATTTGAATTATGATGTCGCCGAGGTTGCGGCGGAATATGAAAAGGCGGCTGACACGCTTGCAAAGGCGCAGAACGCCCTTGATGCCGTGAATATGACAATGACTTTGGATATCGAGCTGTAAGCCGATTTCCAAACGTTTCCGTCCGACAACAGACACTCACACCTATAGCGGTTAAGCTAAATTAGCGTTTAGGTTCAATGTTTTATGTGCTGTGTTATTCCTTTTGTTATCCGTTATTAGTTATGGTTCATTGTTGAAGGAATGACGATCAAGCAATGTGTTCTTTTGTCGGAAAAAACTTGAGAGTGGAGTATTGCCTTGGCAAGACGAATCTCTCTGCGGGAGAAGTTCGGTTTCAACCCGTTTTTTTGTGGCGAATACAATTTTTTAGAGACTCATCGAATTTAGAGCTGTTAAACATTCACTTGTTGTGGACTTCCACTAATTCTTGGATTGCTGCAATGTGTTTTAGATTCGATTCGCTCCAGCGTAAGTGTTAGTTACAAGATAAAGTTTTAGTTTGTTTTTACCTTGTTTTTTGTAGCAAACCTTGTAGCCGTATTTGTTCATAAGCTGTATATCCTTTTTGCAAGCCAAGGCAATGCTTGTTGAAAGTCGCAATTAAAGCGGCTTTCGACAGGAAAATAGAGTATTGACATACTCATAATAATGTTATATAGTCGTATAGAACGATAGTGTATTTCGATTTTTTTCGAAAGGGGCGGCGAGTCGCCGTCTTGTCACTCATTTTATCTCATTCCCTGCGCGCGACCTTTTGCAACGTTCGTAGCAAAATGACGTGCTCAGTCAGCCGAAGTGCTCGATTTAGCGCCGTAAAGCTGCGTAAACTACGCTTTGCTTAACTAAACCTGCGCGTTTCGTCGTACAAATTAGTATCGTTCACGTTTTTTCAACGGAGGGGAGTTATGATTGTATATCAAGAACTTAAATCTATCGAAAAAGATTTAGGATTTAGCGCAAAAACTTTGTATGGTTTGAGCAACAATATTTCTGCTCATTATCACAATGCTTTCATCCCCAAAAGCGACGGCACTCAACGAAAACTCTCCGTGCCCGATCTTATTCTCAAAAAAGTGCAGAAGTCCATCTTAGACAATATTCTTGTGTACTATCCCGTGTCAAAATATGCGTGCGCCTACACTTTTGGCGCGAGCGTGCAAAAAAACGCTACCCCGCATGTGGGTAAAGAAAAAATATTGAAATTGGACATCGAAGGGTTCTTTGACCATATTCTTTATTCGACAGTCAAGGACGTTGTCTTTTTCAAGGAAAAGTTTTCTGAACCTATCCGTATACTTTTGTCCATGCTTTGCTATCACAATGACGCATTGCCGCAAGGCGCGCCCACGTCTCCTGCCATCACTAACATCATTATGCGTGATTTTGATGAGAAAGTCGGAGAATTTTGTCGCGAGAAGGGCGTTTGCTATACGAGATATTGCGACGACATGACGTTTAGCGGCGACTTTGACCAAGCGCCTATTATCGAGTTTGTCAAAGATGAGTTGAAAACGCTTGGACTGTTCTTGAAAAACAGAAAGACGTTTGTCATACCCAAGACCAAAAGACAAGTGGTCACGGGGGTTGTCGTCAATGAAAAGTTGAACTTGACCAAGGATTATACGAGAAAAGTCCGCCAAGAGATGCATTATATCCAAAAATTCGGCATTGACGAGCATTTGAAGGCAATCGGAGAGATCGATAAGCAAAAATACGTCAATTCGCTCAAGGGCAGAATCGCATATATTTTGCAAACGATCCCCGGCGACAAAGAATTTGTCGAATACAAAAAGGCAGTTTCAAAATTGTAAACTTTTAGCGCAGTATCAGCGCAAAATCCGGTATCAAGTTTTTAGCAATCACAATCGGCGCAAACTTCGCGCGCGTCTTTCAACATAGTTGAAATAGGAGAATAACATGGAAATTATCAGCCAAGATGCAAAAAACATTTTTATCAAACACAAGGAAGAAATCGACAAAAGCGTGCTTTTGCCATTGTTTGTCGACGCTCTCATTACAGGCGGCATAACGCTGTTCGATGAGGTGCGCTCGCTACTCGAAAATGCAGGAATTTGTTTGGATGACTTTGATTTTTCCAAATTGAAGTAAAACGTCTGTGTTTTTATAACAAAAGTCAATGGTATAAATTGCGATGTATCTTTGTCGCATTTTGATAAAGTATTCAAACACAGTGGATTGCGCTCGTTCGAGTATGGCGGCGATTTCGGGATAACTCAGTCCGTTTTGCCTGCATTCGAGCGCAATTCGCATATTATCGGTCAAATTTAGGCTTTCAACGATTGCATCATAGACGGTGTAGTCCTTGACAACTTCTTCTTCAATCTCGCAAGACGGCTCGCTGACGGGCGTTAAGGCATCAAGGCTCACCGAGCGGAAATAATCGCTTGTTTTTCGTGTTATAAGTTTAGACATAGCTCTAATGCACGCAATTTTGACAGTTATTGCCTTGCCTTTTTTGTCGTATGTCAAAACGTCGTTTAATCGCTTTCCGTAATGATTGCAAAGGAATAGCGCACATTCTTGCACCAAATCATAACTGCCGCTGAACGTGTGGTTAATATCGTTTTTACGCCTTATATCAACGCATAGGTCTGCATATATCTTTTGCATCCTGCTGCCCATATAGCCGATAAGGAATCGTGTTTCATACATCGCCAACTGTTCTGCCATTGCTAGAACGTTATTTTCTGAGATTGTTTCTTTGAAAACGTCATAATTTTTGATATGTTTTTTCATTTTTGATACGCTCCGAGTTTTATTTGCCTTTCGGCAACAAGACGGCGCAGCACCGAGAAAACTCAAAACGTATCACTTCAAATCGCAAGATGCATATGTCAACGACCAGCGTAAATTATTGCGCTAACAATAAAACAGTCTATATCTAATCAGCAATAATTTTGCCGTTGATATAGGCTTTTCTCTGGGCTAAACCGCCACGCCGAAAGGCAATGTAAAACTCGGAGCGCAAGCACAATTAAATGATTATTCAACTTGTGTCACGGGCTTCCCACCATATTGAAAGCATAGGTTTGATACAATGATTTCGGTCAGTATCAAGCCTTTTTTCTTTGGCACAAAGGCAAAAAATTCCTTTCTGCCAGTTTCTAAGAGATCAGAATAGGCAAAATTAAGTGCTTTTTCTTTATTTCTTTTATTTTTAGGATTCAACCTTTTATAAAGAGTATATCACATCGATTTTTTTTCCACAATACCCAACCTGCAAAAAGTGTCGCAGGATTTTGACTAAACCTTGCATGCGTGCTATACTGTATCCGAAAAGGAGATCAGATTATGCGCATTTTCGTAGGCTCGGACGTGCACGGTTCGAGCGCAAACGTGGAAAGATTTTTTGCAACGGTTGACGCGTACAGGGCGCAACACGGCGACGCTAAGGTCGTTTTGCTCGGAGATATATACAATCACGGTCCGCGCAATCCCTTGCCCGAAGGCTATGCTCCGATGAAGGTTGCCGAGCGCCTCAACGCCTCGAAAGATTACGTCACGTTGGTTCACGGCAACTGCGACAGCGAAGTCGATCAGATGATAACCGAGTTCGAGATACGCCCCGACTTTTCTTTGCAATGGGGAGAGAGAAGGCTGTTTTTCACGCACGGACACAAGTGCAATCCCGACCTTCCTTGCAAGGACGCAAAAAGGGGCGACGTGGTGTTTTACGGGCATTTTCACAAAGCGAACGTTTGTGAAGCCGACGGAGTGATATACGTCTGCGTGGGCGCAATCGGAATGCCGAAAGCCGACACCGTGCGCTCGTACGCCGTCGTGGACGAGCACGAAATCAGCGTAAAATCCCTTGTCGGAGAAGACGTGCTTTTCCGCTTTGAAATCTGACGAGCAATATAAAAAGTCCGCGTTTTGCGGGCTTTTTCTTTTTTTGGGGTTGATTTGATATTGCGGTTGGAGTATGATTGAAATATGGAAAAATCGAAAGGGAAGAAGATCGCAATCATCGTCATCGTCGCAATATTCGCGGCGGCGGTTGTCGGTGTGAGCGTGTGGCAAATCACGGTGGACGTTATGGCAAAAAATATCGGACTTGTCAAAGTGAACGACCTGTCTTACGACGCGCCCCTTGACGTCGTGGCGGAAGAAGGCGACGTGCAACTGCAAGACGTGAGAATGCATTACGCAAAGTGCGGAAGCGGTTATCCGCTTTTGCTCGTTCACGGCAACGGAAACAGTCACAAGGACCTTGCGGACCTTATGCTCCGCCTTGCAAATCACTATACGGTGTACGCGCTCGACAGCAGATCGCAGGGTGAGAGCGGATATACGGACGAGATCTCCTATGCGCTTATGGCAAAGGACGTCAAGCAGTTTGTCGAGATTATGGGGCTTGAAAAACCGCTCGTGATAGGGCATAGCGACGGCGGTATAATCGCAATTCAGACGGCGATAGACTATCCCGATCTTTTGGGCGCTTTCGTCGCGTGCGGCGCAAACTCGTCGCCAAAGGGGTTGAAGTCCTATTTCACGACGTCCGTGAAGATTTCCTACAACGCAACTCACAAACCGCTTGACAGAATTATGATCGAGGAGCCCGATTTCACCGCGGAAAAACTGTCGAAAATCACCACTCCCGCATATATTCTCGCAGGTGAGTTCGATATAGTCAAATTGTCCGACACCAAGTTTTTGGCAGACAATATCCCCGGCGCAAAAGTTGCCGTGCTGAAGTGGCAGGGACACTCATCCTACGTCAAACAAAACGCTTGGCGCTGCGCCCGCCTTGCAACCGACTTTTTCAACGGATTGGGCATAGCCTGACGACACCTTGCGCTCCACTTCTTGAATATCTTACATAAACATTTTTGCCGTTGTCCGATTTTTGGGACAGCGGCTTGTTTTATAATGACGTCATCAAAAAAGAAGGAGACGTTTTTATGAAGTTTTATAAATTAGAAAAAATAGAGTTTAATTTATCTACAAAATGAGAGTCTTTTAACAATCTATTCGTTTTCATTGGTAAACGTGGAATATCAAAAGAAGGGGGTACTCTAAATTTTCAACTTGGCACAGAAAAATTCTCTGGCAAAAAATAATACGAACCCAAAGTTTGAGTTCGTATTATTTGCTTTTGGTGACCCACCGGAGATTCGAACTCCGGACCATCGCATTAAAAGTGCGGTGCTCTACCGGCTGAGCTAGTGAGTCATTGGCAGGGGTAGCTGGATTTGAACCAACGAATGCCAGAATCAAAATCTGGTGCCTTACCGCTTGGCGATACCCCTACAACGCAGTCTATATTATCACCAAAACAAAGTTTTTGCAACAAATATACTGCACTTTTTCGGCAAATGTAAAACTTTTTTACATTTGCTCGTTCGAATCCGATGAAGTAATCTTCGGAATCAAACTATATCGACTCTTTTCAGAGTGACGTAACAAAAGTGGGGTGAATAGTGGGATTCGCGCCGTTTGACCTATGCCGAGCGACTCGCGCTACACAGGCGCACATTTTTATGCGATTCCGTACGACTTTGCGAAGGTCTGCACTATCACGCCGGGGCAGCCAAACAATTCACCGGATTGTTTGATTTTCTGCCCGTTCGAATCCATACGATTTTGTGATGAATTCGAACTCATACAACTCCGTTCGGAGCTTTGTATCAAAGTGGGGTGAATAGTGGGATTCGAACCCACGACCTCCAGGGCCACAACCTGGCACGCTAACCAACTGCGCTATATCCACCATAATGGCGAGCCTGAAGAGATTCGAACTCCCGACACACGGCTTAGAAGGCCGTTGCTCTATCCTGCTGAGCTACAGGCTCATTGCATCGTCAAGACGCTTTTTAAACGCTCTTTGAGTTGTGGAGCGGGTGATGGGAATCGGACCCACGCAATCAGCTTGGAAGGCTGACATTCTACCATTGAACTACACCCGCACGGACTCAAATTACGCTGTGAAAGAGCAATCTACGATTCAATGCTTGACAATATTATCACATCAAAGGTTTGATGTCAACAAATTTGGGCTAGATTTACGATTTTGACGGTAAATTTTCCGTCGTGCACGACTGCGTAGGCGTATGAGGGCGTGCCGTATGTCGAAGAGCAGACTGCTCCGGGACATACGAGGGTAACTCCGTCGCGTTCGTCGATTTGCGCAAAGTGCGTATGTCCGTAGAAAACGAGGCTGCAACCGAGTTCTGTTGCGCGCAAATACAGTTCCAACAATCCACGTTTGACGTGGTATTTATCTCCGTGCGTGATGAGAATTTTCACCTTGTCGATTTCGATGACTTCCTCGCCCTGAAAAGCGAAATTGTCGCAATTTCCTTTTACTCCGTGAAAGCCTTTATGGCACAAAAGGTCGCCGAGCGCACTTATGCCGTCGCCCAAAAAGAACACGAATTTACTTTCGTTTGCGACTTCGACAAGACGATCCGGAAGAGGGTAATTATGGCTGTCCGAAAATGCTACGATAGTGTTCATAACGTTAGTTTTCGGAGTTGAGTTTTTCAAGCATTGCATGCAAAGCTCTGCCGCGGTGGCTTACTGAATTTTTTTCGTCTGCGGACGCTTCCGCAAAAGTTTTTTGAAGCTCGTCGCTGAAAAACAAAGAGTCGTATCCGAAGCCTTCCGTACCCCGTTCTTCGCGCAAAATCGAGCCTTCGACACGTCCTTTTGCGGTGATAAAGTCGCCGTTCGGATAACAAATTGTTATAACCGTCGCAAAATGGGCGCGACGATTTTGCACGCCTTCGAGGTTTTTTAGAAGCAGTTGTCGGTTGGCTTTATCGTTGTGAGCTTCGCCTGCGTAACGCGCGGAATAAACGCCGGGCGCACCGTCAAGCGAGTCAACCATAAGCCCTGTATCGTCTGCAAGCGTGGGCATGTTGCAAAGCTCGCAAATCGTGCGTGCTTTAAGAAGAGAGTTTTCTTCGAGCGTAGTGCCCGTTTCTTCGACGTCAACGTCGATGCCGAGGTCTTTCAACGACAAAAGCTCCTCGAACGAGTTGCCGAGGATAGCTTTGATTTCGGTGAGTTTATGCTGATTGTTGGTTGCGATTGCAAGTTTCATAAATTAGTCCTTTTTCTTGGTTGTGCCGTTTATGGATTTGCCGACGTTTATGAAGTGGTCCGCAACACGCTCGGAGTTGGACGCAAGCGAGAGATACTGTGCTCCGACGTCGGGAGTACAATCGCCCGCGCGCAATCTTTCTATATGGTTTGCGCCCATTGCTTCGGTGATGTCGTCGATTTCGTCTTCGATTACGTTTGCCTCGTCAAGCGAAGCCGCGTCGCTGTTTACGTATGCTTTCATGACCTTTTGAAACAAATCGTTTATGCGACTTTGCAAGTTGCGCACTTCCGAGATTGCGACGTCCGAAAACTTTTGGTCGGATTCTTTGAGTTTGTCGGCGTATTCGATGATGTTTTCCGCATAGTCGCCGACGCGTTCGAGATCGGTGATCGTGTGGAACGTGGTTGCAAGATAGTTGTGGTCGGCGTCGTTCATTTCGAGCTTTGAAAGTTTGACGACGAATCTTGCGATTTCTTTGTTGAGGAAGTTCAGCTCGTTTTCGTTCTGACGGAATTTTTCGATTTTAGAATAGTCGAGAGTGCAAATCACGTCGCAAGCGAGGTCGTAGTTGTGCAATGCGATTTCCGCCATATTGACGATTTCGTTTTTGGTTTGTTGCACTGCGATAGGCGGAGTTGAGAGCATATGCTCGTCGATGTAGTAAAAATGTTCTGCCGGTTGTTCGTCTTTCTTCTTTTTGTCGGGAAGGATTTTACATACAAGCTTAACCGACAAATTGGTGAGCGGTAGCATTATGATAACCGTAATGATGTTGAATATCGTGTGGAACATTGCAAGTTGAGTTTGCGGAACGCCGGGGAACATTTTTCCGAAAAGGTAGCCAAAAGTTATAATCTTTGTGGGATTTACCGCCTTTGAGATTTCGCGCATCATCATTGCTACGAGCATAAAAATCACAACGCCCGAAACGTTGAAAAGAAGGTGAAGAAGAGCGGTGCGTTTTGCGTTTGTGCTGGAAGTCAAACCTGCGATGATTGCAACAACACACGAACCGATGTTCGAGCCCATAGTGAGATAAATGCCTTGATCGAGGTTAATAAGCCCCGTAAAGACCATCGTGATGGCGATTGACGTCATGACGGACGAGCTTTGAATGATTGCGGTCAAAATCGTGCCGATGAGGACGAGAAGAAGCGGATTGCTTATGGATGCAAGAAAGTTTTTGACGGTGTCGAGGGATGCGAACGTATCCATTGACGCACTCATCATGTCAAGACCGACGAACAGCATACCGAAGCCTGCAAGGATACCGCCGATTTTTTTGACAAGATCTTTCTTTGCAAAAGCCATCGTAAATGCGCCGATGCCTGCAAAAGTGGCAAATACCACCCCCGTTGAGATGGAGTTTTCAAACATGCCGAGGGCGGTGATTTGACCGGTAATCGTCGTACCGATGTTTGCGCCGTAAATGACGGTTGCCGCTTGCATCAGCGACATAATGCCGGCGTTGACGAAACCTATGACCATAACGGTCGTTGCGCCCGACGACTGTATCGCCGCCGTTGCAACCGTACCTATGCCGACGCCGACGAGCTTACTCTTTGACGTACGCGCAAAAAGTTGTTTGAGTTTGTTGGAGCTTACGGATTCCAGATTCGAGCTCATCATCGTGCAAGCGATAAGGAATATACCAATGCCTGCAATGAGAGATAAAACTGCCGTTGCGATTTGAACCGGTGTCATAAATATTGTTTTTGCACGCCTGTACGTGCGTGAGGAGCGGATGCTCCATAGGCTTGTGCCAGTGTCTTCTTACAATCCCAATTATCACTTGATATCAATTATAAGGTAATTTGACGCGATTGTAAAACGGAAACGAAAACTTGCTCCTTTTTTCGACAAAAATGCCTAAAAGCACGAAAAGTGTTATGCAATTATACAACACGATAAGTGTATTGATATAAAATTGTACGTCCGAAAAATGGCGATATGAGGCTAAAAACGTTGATTATTAGCAAAGCAAAACACGATATGTGTTGTAAATCGTGTTCGTTCCTTGTGGTTTTATGGAAATTATGCAAATTGTGTTCGAATTGGGTTTCAGGTTGTTTTGCTTTGATGAAAAGGTCTGAAATCGTCGTCCTCGTGCAAGTTGCCCGTGAGATCGTTTTCAAGCAAGATACCGCGCTGCACCGAGCGGTAGCCGTACTTTGCGCGTATATCGTCGATTGTTTTTTCAAGTTTGTCGGCTTTGTCGTTCGGCTCGTCGAAAAGGCTGATTTGCACGCCGTCTTTGTTTTCCAGCCTGATTGCAGACACGGTGATTGCGCGAAGGGGATCGTTGAAATTGTGTATTTTTTCAATCAGACTTATCGCGGATTTTGCGATTGCGCCCGAATTTGCGCTTGCCGGTGAAAGCGGAATTTGTTTTGACGTCCATTGTAAAGCTGGATTTTTGATTGAAAGTCCGATGCCGTTTGCAACGAGGTTGTAGCTTCTCAATCTCAACGCAACCATATCCGCAAGAGCGTAAATTACTATTTTCGCTTCGTCGAGATTTTTTATATCGCGCGGAGTGGTCGTGCCGTTCGACACGCTTTTGGGGATGCGAATATCGTAGTAGTGTTTGACTTCTTCCGTTTCGACGCCTTGCGCGGCGTTTATCATATTGTCGGCAACCACTCCGAAAATGTGACGCAAAGCGTCACGGTCGGCATTCGCCAGTTGCCGTATGGTGCGGACGTTGAGCTTTGTCAGCTTTTCGGACGTCTGTTTGCCTATCATAATCATCTCGGAGGGCGACATATCGCCGATGACGTCCATATAATGCTCTTTGTCAAGCACGGTCGTCGCGTCGGGCTTTTTTAGGTCGCTGCCGAGTTTTGCGAGCGTTTTGGTGAAAGACACGCCCACGGATATGGTCAGTCCCGTTTTTTCTTTGACGAGCTCGCGCAATTTGTTTGCGATGGTCACGCCGTCGCCGAAAAGTTTTTCGCTGCCCGTCACGTCGAGCCAACACTCGTCTATGCCGAAACTCTCCACGCGGTCGGTGAATCGAGTGTAGATTTCAAACACTTGCTTTGAATGTTTGACGTATTCGTCGAAATGCGGAGGAACAAAAATTATATCCGGGCATTTTTGCCTTGCCGACCACAACGTTTCGCCCGTTTGAACGCCCGCTTTTTTTGCGAGTTGATTTTTTGCAAGCACTATGCCGTGTCTTGCTTCGGGATTTCCGCACACGGCAAGAGGCATCCCGTCGTATTCGGGATGCAGCTTTTGTTCCACCGATGCGTAGAAGTTGTTTAGGTCGCAATGCAAAATTGTTTTTCCCACAATTTGATTATACACAATTTTGCCTTGCAAAACAAGCGATTCTAGTTTATAATATTTCATAGAATAAAATTCAGCGCGCCCGACGTGCGAGGACGTGCGAGGAGTGATATATGATTTTGGTTACGGGCGGAGCAGGCTACATCGGCTCCCATTGCGTGAGAGAACTCAAAGAAAGAAACATGGACGTCGTAGTTTACGACAATCTTGTCACGGGACATATCGAATCCGTGCCGTCGGACGTGCCGTTTGTCAAAGGCGACATCTTTGATGTCGAGCTTTTGCGCGAAACGTTCAGAAAATACGGCGTAGATTCCGTCATTCACTTTGCGGCGTACTCTCTTGTCGGAGAAAGTATGGTCAATCCTGCGAAGTATTATCACAACAACGTTGCCGGCACGCTTGCGCTTTTGGACGCTATGATTGCAGAAAACGTCAAGTATCTCGTGTTCTCGTCCTCGGCGGCGACTTACGGAGATTGCGGCGACGGCCTTATCACCGAGGAAAGTCCGCAGCATCCCACCAGCGTGTACGGTCAAACCAAGCTCATGATGGAGCAGCTTATGCAAGATTACGACAAGGCGTACGGACTCAAATACGTTGCTTTGCGCTACTTCAATGCGGCGGGCGCACACAAGAGCGGTGAAATCGGCGAGGCGCACAAGCCCGAATCCCACCTTATCCCCATCATTTTGCAAGTGGCAAACGGCACGAGAGATCACATCGGCATTTTCGGCGACGATTATCCCACACCCGACGGCACTTGCGTGAGGGACTATATTCACATCACCGACCTTGCCGACGCTCATATCCGTGCTCTCGACTATCTCAAACACGGCGGAAAATCCACCTACTACAACCTCGGCAACGGCAACGGATTCAGCGTCAAAGAGGTTATCGACGTGACCGAAAAAGTGACGGGACGCCATATCGAAAGGACAATCGAAGGCCGTCGTCCCGGCGATCCGGCAACCCTTGTCGCATCCAGCGAGAAGATAAAGAGAGAGCTTGGCTGGAAGCCTCGATACGACAGCCTCGAAAGCATCGTTTCGTCCGCATGGAAGTGGCACTCGACGCATCCGCACGGCTATGAAAAGTGATTTTCATTTCATAGAAATGACTTTTTGAAAATCGCAATCGAAGTCGCAACGAGAATATCGCGTTGCGACTTACGAATATATTGTACAAACGATTATGCGGCGAAAACGTCGCATAGAAAAATCCGTCGTCGGAATTTGACGGCTTAGGACAAATTCGACGCTTGAAAAGAGGGGGTGCTTATGCAAGTCAGAAAAGCAATAATACCTTGTGCGGGGTTCGGAACGAGATTCCTGCCCGTCACCAAAGTTTTGCCCAAAGAATTGTTGCCCATCGTGGATACGCCTGCGCTGTGCTACATCGTCGACGAGGCGGTGAAGAGCGGCATAGAGGAGATTATGATCGTCATATCTCCGCAAAAAGAAAGTATAAAACGCCTTTTCGAGCCTAACGTTCGGCTCAACGAGCATCTTTTGTCGCAAGGCGAAAAGGAAGCGTACGAGCTTGCCAACGCAGAAATCGGGGCAAAGGTGTCTTTTGTCACGCAAAAGACGATGGACGGCAACGCAAACGCAATAAAACTTTGCAAAGACTTTGCGAACGGCGAGCCGTTCGCCGTGCTTTTCGGCGACGACGTGATGTACGTAAAAGAGGGTGAAAAGCCCGTTACCAAGCAACTTATCGACGCATATTACGCCACGAACGGCGCGTCTATAGTAGGATGTCAGCGCACGAGCGAAGAGGTTGCAAGACGTTGCGGCGTGATGATAACGAAGTCGGCAATAGACGACAAAACCACGCTTATCGACGGCATAATCGAAAAACCGCAAGGCGAACTTCCCGGCGCATTGGTATCTCTCGGAAGATTTGTGCTTGCCCCTTCGATATTTGACGCAATCGAGCGCACGCCGTACACTCGCGGCGAGGCATATTTGACGGATTCGATAAGCATTCTTGCCAAAGAAAAAGACGTATGCGCCTACGAATTTAGCGCAAGACGCTACGATATAGGCAACAAAGAAGGTTATTTGGAAGCGACCATCGAGTACGCTTTGCGAAGCAACATGTTGAAAGACGAGTTTTCGGAGTATCTGGAAGAAACAATTATCAAAGATAATTGATTTTAAAGACGGAATTGGAGTCGCAAGGCGGCGAGCCTTGGAGCGCCGAGCTTTCGTCGCACACAAGCTCCTTTTGCTTCAACCACAACAAATTGTGGTTGTTCGCCTTGGTTCTTTGTGCTCCTCTTCCCACACGACAAAAACTTCGCTTTCATCTTTGATATGCAAGCACTAGTTCGCTTGTTTTTGCCGTGCG
>QWCH01001314.1_pt1 | contig 39047 bp, 34 predicted proteins | sample 1972671 | NCBI WGS metagenome assembly QWCH01 (sample SAMN09866713, study PRJNA288562) | Human gut metagenome isolate term3_stool, whole genome shotgun sequencing... | isolation source: gut | host: Homo sapiens | place: USA: California
GCGACTTTCTTATTTTCAATTTCTTCCTTTATCAGACTTCCTACACTTGAAAAGTGCGAACATAAAAATAGTTTCATCAATATTCTCCTTTATAAACTCTGATTTGTCCGCCTTAAACAAACGCGACTGCCCGCCGCGTTATACCAAAAACGGCTCAAAGCGGTGCAGGTCGTCAATTTTTACGGTGGCGCGGTAAAAAACGCCGTCCTCGCGGTATTCCTCCGCCGCCACCCCGCCGGGAAGCTGACGGCTGCGGCAGCCTCCGTGGCGGCCCTGCAAACTGGAAGTTGTCACCATGTTCATCACTTATTTATACACGTTTGTAAATAATGGGATCATCGTATCCAAAAGTCCGCTTTCCGTTAACTTCTATAATTTCAGATACTTCCAAACAACTATCAGAAAACTTTTCCCAAAGCTTAAATGTCATTACTGGTGAAAACTGACTTGTGCTGCTTCCCTCCCAGATGCCATCATTTTCATGATAAAGTGCCGGAGTAAACTTTTTAGATTTTTTCAGTTCACTATAATCAACATTTTTCATAGAATCATATGAGAATGTATTTTTGTATTCTCCTTCCGGAATCTCATAGGAGGAAAGTAAAATTCCATCTTCATTTTCTGTAATAAGGAAAAGGTGCGGTGATGCATGACGGTTACCATTGGTCTCATAGTAACTTTCTTCAACAACAAATTTTCCATTGAAATCTTGAGGAATATTATTTATTTTGTCATTGCAGACTGTATTTACATGCTTAGCATAAGGATATATTTTTCCTGTTGCCTGCATCATATTAAACTGCTCTTTGTTATCAAAATGTCCCGTCATCATACCAATAAAATTATCAAGTTTCATCATTTTATTTTACCTCCATAAATCCGGATTTGTCCGCCTTAAACAAACTCGACTGCCCGCCGCGTTATACCAAAAACGGCTCAAAGCGGTGCAGGTCATCAATTTTTACGGTGGCGCGGTAAAAAACGCCGTCCTCGCGGTATTCCTCCGCCGCCACACTGCCGCGGCTGCGCAAGATATCGGCCAAGGCCAGCTTGTCATAGGGCAGCACGACCTCAATGGTGCGGACGCGGTGGTTCAGCACCTCGTCGATCTTCGCCAGCAGCGCGTCCAGGCCATAGCCGGTCTTGGCGCTCGTCAGCAGAATATCCGGGTCAAACGCAACGGCGTTAGCGACGTCGCACTTGTTGTAGACCACCAGCTGGGGGATGCCCTCGCAGTCAAGGCTGCTCAGAACCTCATCAGTCACGGTCAGCTGCTCGGCAGCCTGCTCGTCCCCGGCGTCCGCCACCTTGATGATGACATCGGCAAAGGCGGCCTCCTCCAATGTGGATTTGAACGCCTCGACCAGATGGTGCGGCAGGCGGCTGACAAAGCCGACGGTATCCACCAGAATGATCTGCAGCCCGCTGGGCAGCACCAGCTTGCGGGCTGTGGGGTCCAGCGTGGCAAACAGCATATCCGCCTCAAAAATCTGCTCACCGCACAGGGCGTTCAGCAGGCTGGATTTGCCCACGTTGGTGTAGCCGACCAGCGCCACCACCGGCACGTTGTTCTTTTGGCGGGCGCGGCGGGTCTCGCTGCGGCGCTTTTCCATTTCCTTCAGCTTTTCTTCCAGATGCTCAATGCGGTGGTGCAGGTGGCGGCGGTCCAGCTCCAGCTTGGTCTCACCGGCGCCGCGGCGCGCACCGCCGCCGCCCCCGCCGCCGCCGCCCTGACGGCTCAGGCTTTCGCCCAGCCCCTGCAGGCGCGGCAGCTGGTAGCGCAGTGTGGCAAGCTCGGTCTGCAGCTTGCCCTCGTTCGTGGTGGCGCGGGCACGGAAGATTTCGAGGATCAGCATCGTGCGGTCCAGCACTTCGACTTGCAGTGCCGCCGACAGGTTGCGGATCTGGCTGCCGGTCAGCTCACCGTCAAAAATCGCGGCGGCTGCGTTTACGTTCTGGCAGACAAGCCGCGCCTCGGCGACCTTGCCCTCGCCCAGCAGCGTGGCGGCCTCGGGGGTCGAGCGCTTCTGCACCACCTCGGCCACGGCGTCCATACCGTTGGCGTCGGCCAGCGCCCGCAGCTCGTCCAGGCTGCGGGTCATATCGTACTTGCCCTGGTCCAACGCCAGCAGCACTACCGGCAGTTTCTCGGCGTCGGTGGTTTTCTGGGCGGTGGTGCCAAAGTCTAATTCAGTCGTGTTATCGCTCATAATTCCTCTTTCAAAAGATGGTACGCACGGCAGGGAACCGGCGTGCCGTCAAACTTGCGGTCGGTCACGTCATGGTCGTAGACAAAGCCTGCCTTCTCCAAAACGGCGGCGCTGGCAATGTTCTCGTTGGCGTGTACGGCGGCCAGCCAGTCAGCCCCCACCGTGTCAAACCAGTAGTCCCGCACAGCGCACAGGGCCTCGGTCATGTAGCCCTTGTTCCACCACTTGCGGCCCAGCGCGTAGCCGACCTCCCAGGGGGCACCCAGGCGCTCGGTGTTCAGATGCCAGCCGGTTTTCAACATCGGGGCAGGGCACAGGCTGATGGTCCCCATCAGCACCTCCGAATGCTTGTCGGTGATGCCCCACTGGTAAAACTTCGGGTCGTTGTAGTGTTTTTCCCACTCATTCAGCGTTTCGGCGGTCTCGCCCCAGCTGCGGTGGGCGTTCCAGCGCAGGTACTTCGTCACCTGCTTGTCGCGGGCCCAGTTGTTGTACATCATTTCGCTGTCATCGATGGAAAGCTGCCGCAAAACTAAGCGTTCCGTCGTCAATTCCTGTGTGCCGCAATGTTTCATGGTTTCGCCTTACTTTCTGTGGAAGATGCTGCGCAGGATGCCAAGGCCGATGCCCCAGAGCTTGGCGAGCTGTGCACGGTAGAGGGTGCAGTAGATGAACAAAATTACACCGGCCAGCGCGAATTTTATAAAGAAGTGCTGCCACAGCAGCGTGCCGATGGCTGTGACCGCGAACGCCAGCAGAAAGCCGGAAATCGTCTTGGCATAGCTGGCGACGGTGCGGTAATACATCTGGCCCGTGACGCTGCGGTACAAAAACGCAATGCCGTTGCTGGCGGCCAGGGCCAGCGCCGCGCCGGTCAGCCCAAAGGCGGGTACCAGCACCGCGCACAGCCCCAGGTTGGACAGCGCCCCCAGCCCGATGCCGATGGTATCATGCCACGGTTTGCGGGCAATCGAGTTGCCGTAGACCGTGCCCTCGCACAGAATGTTGAAGACAACGGCCAGCATCAGCAGCGGGAAAATGGCGAGGCACCCGCGCTTGTCGGGAAAAATCACGAACACGATATCCTCGAACATGACCAGCACGCAGAAGAAGCTGAAGATCAGCAGGTTCAAAACGTCATGTACGCGGCAGATGCGCTCCTGCTCCTCGCGGTAGTGGGCGTAGACGTAGGGGCCCCAGTAGGTGGAGAAGCCCGCCTGGATGGCCGTGACCAGCTGTGCCAGGCTGTACCCGAAGGCGAACAGCCCCTGCGCATTCTCGCCGCAGGCGTTGCCCACAAAGGAAAGGCAAATACCGCTGGACAGGCTGAACAAGATCTGGGCCGGGGCCAGTGCCACGCCGTAGGGCACAGTCTGGCGGGCAATGCCGCCCAGCTGGCTGGCGGGCAGCGGCGCAAACACAGCGCTGCGGTACTTGTACCCGAATGCAATGGCAACCACGCCAAAGCTTAAAATGGCCGCCACGGCCAGGATAAATACGTTGGAGGTGAAAAAGCCCGGCAGCAGGTAGAACAGATTGTAGCAGCCCTGCATCCAGAGTGTTTCAGCCGTGTAGGCGCGCAGGTCGTTTTCCAGGCGCAGCAGCACGTTCAGATACCGCACCAGCATGTACAGCGCCGCATTGATGAACAGCAGCGGCACGATGCCGGGGCCTGCTGACCCCAGGCCGAAGGCCGCCGCCAGCGGCTGGGCAAAGAACACGCTGCCTGCGACCCCCAGCAGCACCATGAACGACGCCGAAATGCGGGTGCAGGCTGCGAACAGCTGGCGCGGCTCGGCCCCGGCGGGCGGCTCATGGTAAAAGCGCAGCAGCGCCTGATCCAGGCCCAGGATGCCGATGTTCATGAGGGTGGCCGTGTAGGTCATGAAGGTGACCGGCGCACCCAGGACCTCGGCGGGCAGCAGCCCCTTGACGATGAGCGCCAGCCCGGTGATGGCGAAGCCTAAATAGGTCGCCACCGAGTATTTCATCACATTCCCGGCAAAGGATTCACCGGCGGATTTTTTGCTTTCTGACATATGTGTGTCCTATCATAGCGTTGTAGGGGCCGGGCATGCCCGGCCCGCGGCCTTGCCATTACTGCGCGTCTGCCGCACTGCGGAGGGCCGGGCATGCCCGGCCCCTACATGCTCAGCGGACGAACGGCTTAATGCGTTCCGTCATTGCTGCCACCTGTTCCGGCGTTACATGGGCTTTGTCCACATACCCATAAATGCGCTGGGCAAAATTGGCCAGCGGGGGGCAGAAGGCAAACACCTTTTTCGGCTCCCAGCCGTGGCGGTAGAGGAAATGCACCCCCGCCAGTGCGCAGAGCTTCAGCTTGTTGAAATGCGGGGTAAAGCCCGCGCCCATCGGCTCGTCCCGGGGCGGGTTCTTGTATACATCCTCCAATAGGTCGGCCATCCGCTTGTAGGCGGGCATCTCGCTGGGGTCAAAATAGCCCTCGATAACGTCCTTTGCAATCGGGAACGGCGGTTCCGGCGCGGCCATGGCGGCGGCAAACTCGCCGCAGGTCGTCACATAATGGGCATCCTTGTAGATGACCGGGTCATACTCGTGCTCAATGGGCACCGGGCGCAGGATGTGGCAGCTCTTGCCGGCCATGTACACCTCGGCGATGGCGGTGCTCATCCAGATGGAAATAGAGTCTGCCGCCACGATCCACTGCTTGACCGAGTCGGCAAAAATGACATGGAAGTTCGGCCGCTTCTTCGCCAGTTCTTCCAGCGCGGGGCTGTTCCACTCGCTGGGGTGGCGGCGGTAGACCAGCTCGACCTCGGGATGCTGACCTAAATATTCATCGAACCAACGCAGTGTCTCCTTCATCGAGACACGGTTCGTCTTGGCAAAGCCGGTAAAATCGGTGCCCGCCATCTTGGAAAGCTCGGCGACCTCGTCGTCATTCATGCTGGCGTAGCCGAAGCTGGAAATATACAGGTGCAGCTGCTTGGCCGGGTCCAGGCCGAACTCTTTGCACAAGGTCTGTTTGTCTTTAAAGTAGCCGTCAAACTCCGGCCGCAAAAAGTCCATCATGACTGCGCCGGTGACAGGCGTGTTTTTGGCGTCCATGCCGTGGGCCTGCAGGCGGGCGGCGGTGCGCTTGCCCCAACAGGTCTGCACGCAGCGTTTGGCGTTGCCGTTCATATTGAACCAGTCGCCCTCCTCCTGCGTGTCGGAAAGCATCTGCTCCCAATGCAGGTTGACGATCTTGTTGCATTTGCCGATGTTGTTGTAGACATGGCTGTTGATGGCCTCGTTGTCATACATACAGCTGGCGACGAGCACTTCCGGCTTGTCCTTACCGAACAGCCGCAGGTGCTTCGGATCCAGCAGCTGGCGGATCTCTACCGTGTAACCGCGGCGTTCCAGCTCGAGCTTCAAGAGCAGGTCGCTCTCATACTCGCGGACGGTATGCTCGTATAAAATCAGGAAATCTAGTGCCATTGATAGCAACTCCCATGCAAAGTAAGTTGTAGGGGCGGATGCTTGCATCCGCTCGTGGGGCGTCGGGGACGCCGCCCCCTACAAATGAGGATGCCCCTTTGTCCGGTGGATGTAGGGCGGGGTGTCCTCACCCCGCCGCGGCGGCATGGGGGCATGCCGCCCTACATGTCAACCTGCAATATCGTTAAACAACTCTTGTGTCCAAACCGGCAGGCCGTACTTTTCATCCAGATGGAAACCGTCAAAAAACTGTGTGTCATCGTCGGTGATGGCGCTGCCGCCCCACTCGTAATCCAATAGGGTAAAGCCGCATTCTGCGGCCCAGCCGGTCAGCTGCGGCAGCACGGTATCCTGCATCACATCGGTGATGCCGAACACATCACAGACCTCGGTGCGGACATTATCAGCCATCGGAGGCAGAACCACGATGAGCCGCACACCCTCGGCCTGGCAGCGCCGGGCCAGCGTGTGCAGGCGGTCGAATTGCTCAGTGTTCAGCGCCCAGCTTTTGCAGCGGGGCGTGATGGTGGCGGTGTAGTCATATAATTTGCGATGCAGCGGCAAAACCGTGCCATCGTCGGCCAGGTAATCCGCGTCGGTCCAGTCCCCGGACTCGATGGTGTCCGGCGTGCCGCGCAGCGTATCCATGGCCACGGTCAGGGCATTGACGTTGTACTCCAAATTGAAGCAGTAGGCCAGCGGATTGTTCAGCGTCTTTTCCAGCGTGGCAAAGCGGTCGGTGTTGTACCCGGCGTTCAGCGTGTAGAACGAGACTTCCACCAGCAGGGTGTCAACTTCGCGGCCGGAATCCAGCACATAGTCCGCGAGGTCGAGGGTTTCTTTCAGCGACGCGCCGCCGAAGGCGAGATTCTGCCAATTCCGGCCGGAAAGCTCATCCACCAGCGCCATATCAAAATGCGCCAGGCGGCTGTCACCCAAGATCAGATTCGTGCCAGGCTCCTGCTGGTAGGCCCTTACCCGCGCCACCGGCTGGCTGGACGAAGCGGAGGCTTTCAGCCCGAAGTAGTTGTTAGGCTCAAAGGCAACGAAGAATGCGAACCAAAGCAAAACTGGAATCATCAATAATGCGAGTTTTTTTAGGATATTCTTCATGGGCGGAAGCCTCCTTTCGTTAAAATGGCTTCCCCCTCGGGGGAAGGCGTGGGGTCAAAACCCCGCATACATACCGAATCCGCTGTTCCCAAATCCCCCGCTCTGCATGATGTACCCCACCAGCAAAGCGACGACCAGGGCATAATACACGGCCCAGCGGTGCTTCTCGCCCGCCAAACACACCTCGGCGGGCTTGTTCTTATAGGCAAAGGCCCGGCGGGTGTCGAGGTAGAACGCCAGCGCCAGCACCAGCACCACAAAGACATAGTACGCCGCCACCATAATGGCGTTGGCGTAGAATCCATTAGACGCAGCAGCGTACAATTCGCTGCCAAACCGCGCGGGTGACCAGCCCAGGAAGCAGCGGCCCAGGTAGGCAAACGCATCCCCCACGGTCAGCGGTGCGGCGGCAGGGGCGGATCCCACGCGGAAGAACACCATGCTGATGCACCACAGCACAAACACCCCGGCCCGCTTGGCCCACAAAACGCAGGCGGGCGCTTTCTTTTTGGGCTTGCCCAGACGGCGGTGCAAAAGCTCCTCGCCCAGGCGGTAGCAGGCCTGCAGCAGACCCCAAACCACAAAGGGCAGCGTGTTCCCATGCCAAAAACCCGACACAAAAAACACCGTAAACACGCACACCTCGGCGGGCAGGCGGGTCAGCCTGCCCCCGGTCACGCCGGACATATCCGCCCACGCCAGCGGCATAAACAGATAATCCTGCAGCCAGGACGAAAAGCTGATGTGCCACCGGCTCCAGAACCCGGAAAAATTCGTGGCAAAAAACGGCGTCTTGAAGTTTTCAGGCAGCTCCAGGCCCAAAAGCAGACCCACGGCCCGCGCGACCTCGGAGTAGCCGGAAAAGTTGAAATACAGCTGGAACGTGTAAAACACGGCGGCCAGCACCAGCATCGGCCCGCCGTAGCTGCGGTAATTCGGGAACACTTCGTCCACCAGCAGCCCCAGCACGTCGCTGACAGCCACCAGCTTAAACAGGCCCAGCGCCATGAGCCGCAGCGCGCGCACAGTGCGGTCGGTGTCAAAGCGGTGCTCCTGCTTAAACTGCGGCAGCAGCGCCCCGGCGCGGCAGATAGGCCCCTGAGTGACGGTGGCAAAAAAGTTCAAAAACAGCACACAATCGATGAAATTTGTCTCAACCTCGCAGTCGCCCCGCGCGGCGTCGATCAGGTAGGCAATGGCCGCAAAGCTGTAAAAGCTGATGCCCAGCGGCATGGCTACGGCCTGCCAACCGCCCTCACTGGCGAACGCGCCATTATATTTAAAAAAGGCCAGAATCGCCAGCAACCCGATAACGCCCCCGCGCAGGAACGCAGTCTTGTGGGCGCTGCTGTGGGCCGCCATGCCGCGCCCGCACAGATAGGTGAACACCGCAATCGCGATCGTCACGCCCAGCATCGACGGCATGGCCAGCGCGTAGAAAACCCAGCTGGCCGCCAGCAAAAACGCGCTCTGCCAGCGCTGTGGCAGGTGCAGGTACACCGCGGCCACGACCAGCAGAAAACCGAAAAATCCAAAACTTTGCAGGCTCATGGCCACACCTCCCCTTTATAATCAGTAATAACTTATTATACATGATTTGCCGTGGGTACGCAAGTGGGTTGTTGTGGTGCAGCGTGATTTGTGCTATACTATCGGTAAAGCTAAATTTTTGCCGGAGGCCGCCATGTCCTACATCCGCAGCGCAATCTCAAAATTTTTAAAGACCCAGCCCCCGGCGCGTATCATTGCGCTGGGCTTTGCACTGCTGATTTTATGCGGCGCTGCGCTGCTGATGCTGCCCTTTGCGGTACACCCGGGGCTGCACATTGCCCCGCTGGACGCCCTGTTCACGGCTACCAGCGCAGTTTGCGTCACGGGACTTGTGGTGGTAGATACCGCCGACACCTTCAGTATGTTCGGCCAGGTCGTCATTGCGGTGCTCATTCAAATCGGCGGCTTGGGTGTCGCATCCATCGGCATGGGGCTGGCACTGGTGACCGGGCGGCGCATCAGCTTAAAGGGCCGCTCCCTCGTGCGGGAGGCACTGAACGTGGAAAGTCTGGACGGCATGGTCCGCCTTGTCCGCGCGGTGCTGCTCATGACCCTGATTTGTGAAGGCGCGGGCGCGGTGCTAGGTTTCCCGGCGTTCGCCGGCAACCATATGCCGCTGCAGGCGGTGTGGCTGAGTATTTTCCACTCGATTGCTTCCTTTAACAATGCGGGTTTTGACGCGCTGGGCGGCGGCACAAACCTGATACCCTACCGCGGCGATGTGCTGCTGAATATCGTCACCGACGCGCTTGTCATTGTGGGCGGCATCGGCTTCATGGTCATTCTGGATGTGGGACGCTGCCGGGGCAATTTTCGCAAAATGACCTTCCACACCAAGGTCGTGCTGACGACGACGGCGGTGTTGCTGTTCGGCGGCGCGGCGCTGCTGCAAATCACCGACCATCTTGACTTTATGACGGCGTTTTTCCAGAGCATGACGGCCCGCACGGCGGGTTTCTCCACGGTGGATCTCAGCGGCTTGAGCAGCGCGGGCCTGCTGGTCATTATGGTGTTGATGTTCGTGGGTGCGTCGCCGGGATCCACGGGCGGCGGCATCAAGACGACCACCTTTTTTGTGCTGATGCAGCAGGTGCGGTCGATCTTCTCCAAGCGCAGGCTCGGCGCATTCCACCGTCGCCTGCCGGACGGCTCGCTGGCAAAGGCTGCCACCATCACCTTGATGGGCCTGATCGTCGTGAGCTGCGGTACCTTCGCGCTCTGTATTTTGGAGCCGGAGACGGATTTCCTGCGCCTGCTGTTTGAGCAGGTGTCGGCGTACAGCACAGCGGGGCTTTCCACCGGCATCACGGCGGGGCTGCGGGCCGGCAGCAAAGCGGTGCTGATTTTTACCATGTTCATCGGCCGCGTGGGTGCGGTGACGCTGCTCTCCCTCTGGGTTGAGCGCCCCGAGCCCAGCGCCCACTACACCGAGGAAGCGATTACGATTGGGTAAACGGCGCGGCGGGGTGAGGAACCCCGCCCTACAAATACGGAAAACCGTGTGCCGTAGGGCGGCATGCCCCCATGCCGCCGTGGACGCTTGCCGCAGCACATTCAGAAAGGTATTGCCACTATGTTTGACAAAAAGAAGAATTCTGCCGAAAGTTACGGCGTCATCGGCCTGGGTCGGTTTGGTACGGCGCTGGTCAAAACGCTGGCCGCCGCGGGCAAAGAGGTCATCGCCGTGGACAAGGACGAAGCCAAGGTCAAGGCTGTGCGCGGCTACACCGATTACGCCTTTGTCATCGATGAGCTGAACGAAGTATCGCTGAAAGAAACCGGGATGCAGAACTGCGGCACCGTCACAATCTGCATTGGCGAGCAGGTGGATGTCAGTATTCTGACTACGATGCTTGTCACGAAGCTGGGCGTGCCTCACGTTATTTCCAAGGCCGCCAGCGAGGTCCACGGCGAAGTGCTCAAGCGCCTGGGGGCCGAAGTCGTCTACCCCGAGGCTGACATGGCCGTGCGCATCGGCAAGCGGCTGATCTCGGGTAATCTGCTGGATTACATTGCCCTGGGCGACGGCGTCGAAGTGCGGCGCATTGCCGTGGGCGGCAAGATGCTGGGCAAAAGCGTCCGCCAGCTGGATCTGCGCAAAGTCTACGGCATCAATATCATCGCCGTGGAGCATGGCAACCAGACCAATGTGGAATTTGCCGCGGACTATACCTTTAAGGAGGGGGACAGTGTGGCGGTAATCGGCAAGGTCGGGAAGATCGATAAGTTTGAGAAGGAAATATAAAGAAGGCCCCCTTTGACAAGGAAGGTTCTGTTCCCCTCTTGTTAAAAAACTAACCGCACAAATTTTGCGCATTTTACCTTGCAATTCGGCCTGTAATGCGGTACACTTAAACTAACAAAATATGGCAAAACAGGAGGACTTCCCCCATGGAACACAGCAATCCGATCCTGATGGGCAACAGCAGCCCGCAGAAGTTTATCACTATCGGCGAAGTGATGCTGCGCCTGACCCCGCCGAACTATGAAAAGATCCGCATGACTTCCACTTTCGAGGCTAGTTACGGCGGCAGCGAGGCAAACATTGCGCTGGCTCTGGCGAACCTCGGCGTGGATTCCACCTTCTTCAGCGTTGTGCCCAACAACTCCCTGGGCAAAAGCGCCATCCGCTGGCTCCGCTGCAATGACGTCCACTGCACGCCGATGATCCTGTCCACCAAGGAAGAAACCCCCAGCCACCGCCTGGGCACCTATTACCTCGAGACCGGCTACGGCATCCGCCCCAGCAAGGTCATCTATGACCGTATGCACAGCGCCCTGACCGAGTACGACCTGACCAAGGTCGATCTGGACGAGCTGTTTGACGGCTTCGACTGGCTGCACCTGTCCGGCATCACCCCGGCGCTGAACAAAAACTGCGCCGATTTTATCCTGCGCTGCCTGCGCACCGCCAAGGAGAAGGGCCTGACCGTCAGCTTTGACGGCAACTTCCGTTCCACGCTGTGGTCCTGGGAGGAAGCCCGCGACTACTGTACCCAGTGCCTGCCCTACGTCGATGTACTGTTCGGCATCGAGCCGTACCACCTGTGGAAGGACGAAGAGGATCACGCTAAGGGCGACTGGAAGGACGGCGTCCCCCTGCAGCCCAGCTATGAGCAGCAGGACGAAATTTTCCAGCATTTCATCGACCGTTACCCCAACCTCAAGTGCATTGCCCGCCATGTGCGCTATGTCCACTCCGGCAGTGAGAACAGCCTGAAAGCCTTTATGTGGTACGAGGGTCACACGTTCGAGTCCAAGCTCTATACCTTTAATATTCTGGATCGTGTCGGCGGCGGCGATGCCTTTGCCAGCGGCCTGATCTACGCCATGATGCACGACTATAAGCCGATGGATATGGTCAACTTCGCGGTCGCGTCCAGCGCCATCAAGCACACCATCCACGGCGATGCCAACATCACCGACGACGTGGAGAGCATCCGCAATCTGATGAATATGAACTACGATATCAAGCGGTAATACGTAAAATAAAGCGCCGTCCCGGGTGAGGGACGGCGCTTTTATTTGGGAAGGTGTCTGCGGCCCCGCCCGGCACGTAGGTGTAAATCAGCAGCAGCCCGAACAGCAGCGGCACCGCCACGATCTGCCCGATGCTCGCAATGCGCTGTAACTGGTGGGCGACGGGCCGCACATATGCGGCCCCTACACCTCTGCCTGGCGGTTTTTACCTATTATACTGCCGCCGGCAAGCGCAAGTCACCCCAGCGCTACATCCAGCGCCATCATCAGGGTAAAGCCCAGCGCAAAGCAGATCGTGCCCACGTTGGAGTGTTCACCCTGGGACATTTCGGGGATCAGCTCCTCAATAACAACATACAGCATCGCGCCCGCGGCAAAGCTCAAAAGATACGGCAACGCGGGCACGACCAGCCCCGCCGCCCAAATCGTGAACAGTGCGCCCAGCGGTTCCACCGCGCCAGACAGTGTACCCATCAGGAACGCCTTGCCCTTGCTCATGCCCTCGGCTTTCAAAGGCATTGAAATGATCGCACCTTCGGGGAAATTCTGGATGGCAATGCCCAGGGACAGCGCCAGTGCGCCCATGGCGGTGATCTGCGCGCTGCCGGTTAAGTATCCCGCGTACACAACACCGACGGCCATGCCCTCCGGGATATTGTGCAGTGTGACGGCCAGCACCAACATCGTCGTGCGGGAAAAGCCGCTTTTGGGGCCTTCGGGCGTGTCCGCACCCTGGTGCAGGTGGGGGACAAGCACATCAAGCAGAAGCAGGAACCCGACGCCGAGCCAGAACCCGATAACGGCGGGCAGGAACGCCAGCTGCCCCAGCGCGGCGGACTGCTCCATGGCGGGGGAGAGCAGGCTCCAGATGGATGCCGCCACCATGACCCCGGCGGCAAACCCGGTCAGCGCCCGCTGCACGCCGGGATGCAGGGACTTTTTCATAAAGAACACGCAGGCAGACCCGATAGTCGTGCCCGCAAAGGGGATGAGGATCCCAATGAATGCGCTTGTTAGCATATGCTAACCCTCCTGTATAAATCATAGTAAAATAGTATGCTTTCGTGGGGGATTATAGCACAAAGGGGGAGGGGCGTCAAGGCACAGGGGAAAAGCCCCGCCCGACACAAAAATTTTACACCCCCTTCACACAAAGCAGTTAAAAATATATCAAAAACACTTGCGCAAATCGAACTTTGTGCGTATAATAATACTAAACCCCTTGGGGTGCGGTGCGCCCCGCCAAAAATGTGAAACATACCGAGAGGAGCTTTTACTATGGGTTTGGGTAAAAAGACCATTGACGATGAGAACTACGCCGGTAAGCGCGTACTGGTTCGCTGCGACTTCAATGTCCCGATGAAGGACGGCGTTATCACCAATGATAACCGCATCAACGCCGCACTGCCGACCATCAAGAAATTGATCAACGACGGCGCTAAGGTCATCCTGTGCAGCCATCTGGGCAAGCCGAAGAACGGCCCCGAGGCCAAGTTCAGCCTGGCCCCCGTTGCTGTCCGCCTGAGCGAGAAGCTGGGCCAGCCGGTCGTCTTTGCGGACGATGACACTGTCGTCGGCGAGAATGCCAAGGCTGCTGTTGCCACCATGGGCAACGGCGACGTCGTTCTGCTACAGAACACCCGCTTCCGCAAGGAAGAAACCAAGAATGAGCCCGCTTTCAGCGAAGAGCTGGCCAGCCTCGCCGACGCTTATGTCGACGATGCCTTCGGCTCCTGCCACCGCGCTCACTGCTCCACCGCCGGTGTGACCGACTATGTCAAGGACACCGCTGTCGGCTACCTGATGGAGAAGGAGATCAAGTACCTCGGCAACGCCGTGAACGATCCCGAGCGTCCCTTCACCGCCATTCTGGGCGGCGCCAAGGTCGCGGACAAGCTGAACGTTATCTCCAACCTGCTCGAGAAGGTCGATACCCTGATCATCGGCGGCGGCATGGCCTACACCTTCCTGAAGGCCCAGGGCTACGAGATCGGCAAGAGCCTGTGCGACGACTCCAAGCTGGACTACTGCAAGGAAATGATGGCCAAGGCCCAGGAGAAGGGCGTCAAGCTGCTGCTGCCTGTTGACGCTGCCTGCATCAAGGACTTCCCCGATCCCATCGATGCTCCCATCGAGACCACCATTGTTCCGGTCAGCGCCATCCCTGCTGACCAGGAAGGCTGCGACATCGGCCCCGAGACCATGAAGCTGTTTGCTGATGCCGTCAAGGCCAGCAAGACCGTTGTCTGGAACGGCCCCATGGGCGTGTTCGAGAACCCGACCCTGGCTGCCGGCACCCTGGCTGTTGCTAAGGCCATGGCAGAGAGCGATGCCACCACCGTCATCGGCGGCGGCGACTCCGCTGCGGCTGTCCAGCAGATGGGCCTGGGCGACAAGATGACCCACATCTCCACCGGCGGCGGCGCATCTCTCGAGTACCTCGAGGGTAAGGAACTGCCCGGCATCGCCGTCATCCAGAAGGCTTGATCAACAATACCCGCAGGAGCGCGGCGGCAGAGCCGCCGCGCCCCTTTTTGTAAAAAGGCTTCCCCCCGCGGGGGAAGCTGTCACCGAAGGTGACTGATGAGGGCCAAGCCTGCCGCGATTGCCCGTTTACGGTCTGTCGGGTGCACCCGCCCCTCATCCGGCGCTTCGCGCTACCTTCCCCCTGCGGGGGAAGGCTTATTATGGAAGGAGTAATTACCATGGATAAACAGAACCGCAAAGCCATCATTGCTGGCAACTGGAAAATGAACAAGACCGCTACCGAGGCCAAGGCCCTCATCAGCGAGCTGATCCCCGCTGTCAAGGACGCCGGCTGCGAGGTCGTTATCTGCGTTCCCTTCACCGACCTGGTCACCGCTGTCGAGATGACCAAGGGCACCAACATCCATGTCGGTGCCGAGAATGTCCACTTTGAGAAGTCCGGCGCCTTCACCGGCGAAATTTCCGCCGATATGCTGACCGACCTGGGCGTTGAGTACGTCGTGATCGGCCACAGCGAGCGCCGCCAGTACTTTGCCGAGACCAACGAGACTGTCAACAAGCGCACCAAAGCTGCGCTGGCCGGCGGCCTGAAGCCCATCATCTGCGTTGGCGAGAGCCTGGATCAGCGTGAGCAGGGCGTCACCGAGGAACTGGTCCGTATGCAGGTCAAGATCGCCCTGAACGGCGTGACCGCTGACGAACTGAAGAACGTCGTTATCGCCTACGAGCCCATTTGGGCCATCGGCACCGGCAAGACCGCTACCGCTGACCAGGCCGAGGAAGTCTGCGCCGCCATCCGCAAGGTCGTCGGCGAGCTGTACGGCGAGGACGCCGCCAAGGCCCTGACTGTCCAGTACGGCGGCAGCATGAACCCGAAGAACGCTGAGGAACTGCTGAGCAAGCCCGACGTTGACGGCGGCCTGATCGGCGGCGCGTCCTTGAAGGCTGACCAGTTTGCTGTTATCGTGGACGCTGCTACCAAAGGCTAAATTGCGTTTTCCCGGAATGTTTGTAGGGAACGCATATATGCGTCCCGGCAGCGTGACGGCCGCCCCTACAACCCTATTATTAAGGAGTTTCAATTTTATGTCCAAAAAACCTGTTATGCTCTGCATTATGGACGGCTTCGGCTGGACGCCCGACAAGACCTTCGGCAATGCCGTGGCCGCCGCCAACAAGCCCAACTTGGATAAGCTGTTCGCCAACTACCCCATGACCACCATCGAGGCATCCGGCATGGCTGTCGGCCTGCCTGATGGCCAGATGGGCAACTCTGAGGTCGGCCACACCAACATGGGCGCGGGCCGCATCGTCTACCAGCAGCTGACTCTCATCACCAAGTCCATTAAGGACGGCGAGATGCTGAAAAACCCGGTGCTGGTCAAGAACATGAAGGCCGCTATCGACGCAGGCAAGGCCATCCATCTGATGGGCCTGGTCGGCACCGGCGGCGTCCACAGCCACGCCGACCACTGGTTCGGCGTGCTGGAAATGGCTAAGCACATGGGCGCGAAGGACGTCTACCTGCACTGCATCATGGACGGCCGTGACACCGACCCCCACAGTGGCAAGGGCTTCCTGGCTGATCTGCAGGCCAAGCTGGACGAGCTGGGCATCGGCAAGATCGCCAGTGTCTCCGGCCGTTACTACGCCATGGACCGCGACAACAACTGGGATCGTGAGGAAAAAGCCTACGCCGCCTTTGTCTACGGCGAGGGCAACCACGCCGCCAACGCGCAGGAGGCCATTGAGGCCAGCTACGCCGCCGATGTGACCGACGAGTTCGTCATCCCCGTTGTCACCTGCGAGGGCGGCCGCGTTGAGGATGGCGACACCGTCATCTTCATGAACTTCCGCCCCGACCGTGCCCGCCAGATGACCCGCATCTTCTGCGATGACGCCTTCACCGGTTTTGAGCGCCGCGGCGGCCGCAAGCAGGTCAACTACGTCTGCATGGCCGAGTACGACGCCACGATGCCCAACTGCGAGGTTGCGTATCCCCCCGTTGAGCTGAAAAACACCCTGGGCGAGTATCTGGCCGCCAACGGCAAGACCCAGCTGCGCATTGCCGAGACCGAGAAATATGCCCATGTGACCTTCTTCTTCAACGGCGGCATCGAGCAGCCCTGCGAGGGCGAGGACCGCAAGGTCATCCCCAGCCCGAAGGTTGCCACCTACGACTTGAAGCCCGAGATGAGCGCCTATGAGGTTGCCGACGAGTGCAAGGCACGCATCGAGAGCGGCAAGTATGATGTCATCATCCTGAACTTCGCCAACTGCGACATGGTCGGCCACACCGGCGTGTTTGACGCTGCCGTCAAGGCTGTCGAGGCCGTTGACAAGTGCGTGGGCGAGGTCACCGATGCCGTGCTGAACGCCGGCGGTGTTGTATTCCTGACTGCCGACCACGGCAACGCCGAGAAGATGAAGAATCCCGATGGCTCTCCCTTCACGGCCCACACCACCAACGTCGTGCCCTTCGCGGTCATCGGCGCTGGCGACGTGAAGCTGCGCGAGGGCGGCTGCCTGGCAGATATCGCCCCCACCATGCTGCCCTATATCGGCCTGCCCGTCCCGGCAGAGATGACCGGCAAGAGCATTATTGTGGAATAATTTAACAATGCATCCCCGCGGCGGGCCGTTTGGCCCGCCGCCTTTTGTGTTTGTAGGGGCCGGGCATGCCCGGCCCGCAGCTTTCCCATAAGAAACCATTCGCCCTACACACGTGGGCCACAGATGTGCGGCCTCTACAAATGCATCGCGCACCCTTGCTATTTTCCCCCAAATGCGGTATAGTTATCTTAACTAAACATATCCGATTTAGGAGAAACTGCATGAAACAACAAACAAAGGGCGGGGCGCTGCACAAGGTCTGGCAGGCGCTGCCGTGGCTGTGGATGGCGGCAGCGTACCTGTTTGACCTGTGGTATCAGCTGGTACCCGGAAAATGGATCGTCGATTCCGACCTTGCCTCGGAAATGATCCTCTCCGACCTGCTCAACAAAGAAGGAACCATCATCAGCCATAACTGGTTTTACTCCACCGAGCTGAAAGTCGTCAACCTGCAATGGTTCTACCGCCTGGGACTGCTGATTTTCCCCAATGACTGGCACCTGGCCCGCACGTTTGGCATGGCCATCACGCTGGCGCTGTTCGCGGCGGCCATGCTCTTTTTCGTCAAATGCGCGGGGCTGGGGCGCACGGGCCTGTGGATGGTCGGCACGCTGCTGTGGCCCTTCGGACAGCATTACCTGGTCTACGCGATCTACGGCGGCTATTATCTCGTTTATACGTTCTTTTATATGCTGGTACTGGCGCTGGTGCTGCGCAGCCTGAACGCCGATAAAAAGCACTGCGCCCTGCAATGGGTGCTGGCTTGCGTCATCACGGCGGTGGCCGGCATGAACGGCGTCAAGCAGCTCATGGTGTTCCACGCGCCGCTCTGTCTGGCAGCGGCCATTCTGCTGGTGCTGGCACTGCACAGCTGCGGCAAGACCGACTGGAAGGCCGCCCTGGGCGCCTGCCGCAAAGAAGTTCGCTTGCTTGCGGCGTCGCTGGTCACGGCGGTGGCCGCTGCGGCGGGGTACTTCGTCAGCAACGCGGTTTTGTCCCGGATGTATGACTTCAAATCCTACAACTTCATCGTCTGGAACCGCGACGAGGATTGGTTCACTCTCGACCGCATCCTGATGGACTTCTTCCATGAGTTTGGCTACGAGAACGGCTCCGGTGTGTTCCACTTCGGCGGCATTGCGGCGGCTGTGGGCCTGCTGCTGGGCTGCTGGATGTTCTTCTGCATCGTGCGGCTGCTGCTGCGGCTGGACAAGCTGGAACGCAACGACAAGCTGCTGGTGCTGCTGCTCGTCGCCATGCTGGCGGTCTGCGGCGTGGCCTACACCTACTTCCACGAGTATTACCTCTACTTCTGGCTCATGAATATGCCGGTGGCCATCGCCGTGATGGCGGTGGAGATCAAGACCGAGGACTTCCACATCCTGGGTGCCCGGCAGCTGCTGGGCGTGGGGCTGGCGGCCTGCTTTACGCTCTGCGCCGTCAGCACGGTACGCCAGGAGCAGGAACACCCCTACCTGGCCCACAAGGGGCTGAACACCGCCGCCGAATGGCTGGTGGATAACGGCTATACCCAGGGCTATTCCACATTCTGGAACGGCAACGCCATGACTGAGTTGACCAGCGGCAAGCTGGAAGTCTGGACGCTGCAATCGCTGGACCGTGACTATGTGCCCAACTGGCTGCAGCCCAAGAGCCACCTGACCACCGACCCGGAGCACCCCTTCCTGCTCATCGACACCGAGACGGACGGCCCGGCAGAGAACGCCAAGCTAATCCAGTACGGTGACTGCACCGAGGTGTACAACGATGGCCGCTATGTTATCTACGATTTCGCCGATGCGGACGCCTTGCACGCAGCGGCCCAGGCGGCAGCGGATGCAAAACAATAAGACAAGACACCATGTTATATAGGGGCGGATGCTTGCAACCGCCCGCGTGGCGTCGAGGACGCCGCCCCCTGCAACCGAACCCGATACTATATATAAATTAAGGAGATTTCATATGCGTTACTGCAAAAAATGTACGATGCCCGACACCCGACCCGGTATCACCTTTGACGCCGAGGGCGTGTGCAGCGCCTGCCGCCACTACGAGAACCGCAAAAACGTCGACTGGGACGCCCGCTTCAAGGAGTTTGAGGCCTACTGCGACAAATACCGCGGCATGAACGGCCCCGGCGGCTATGACTGCGCCGTCGCCGTCTCCGGCGGCAAGGACAGCCACTTCCAGGTCTGGATGCTCAAGGAAGTCATGCACATGAACCCCATCCTGTTCAGCGTCGAGGATAACTTCCCCATGACGCAGGCAGGTATCCACAACCTCAAGAACATCAGCGAGGAGTTCGGCTGCACCATCATCTCCTGCAAGCCTAACATCAAGGTCCAGAAGGTCCTGATGCGCAAATTCTTTGAGAAATACGGCAAGCCGACCTGGTACGTCGACCGCCTGATCTACACCTTCCCGCTGCACATGGCGGCCAAGTTCAACACCCCTATGCTCTGCTACGGCGAGAACGTCAGCTTTGAGTACGGCGGCAACGCCGACAAGGAGACCTACTCCGCCATGGATCAGATCGAGAACGGCGTCGCTGTGGGCATGCCCATGGACGAGCTGCTGGGCGATGGCGTGACCGAGAAGGACCTGTCCCTGACGCTGGCCCCCAGCGCCGAGGAGCGCGCCAAGCTCGACCCGTTCTACATGAGCTACTTTGTGCCCTGGAACAGCTACAAGAACTACCAGATCGCCAAGGCCCACGGCTTCCACGACCTTACCCACGAGTGGGACCGCACCCACCACGCCGAGAACTTCGACCAGATCGACTCCCGCGCGTACCTGGTGCATTCCTGGCTGAAATACCCCAAGTTCGGCCACGCCGCCGCCACCGACTATACTGCCCGCTACATCCGCTACGGCATGATGACCCGCGAGGAAGCTATCCCCATCATCAAGGCCCGCGACGGCAAGCTGGATCCGCTCTGCGTGCGTGATTTCTGCGATTTCTGCGGCTACACCGAGACGGAGTTCTGGGCCATCATGGACAAGTTCTACAACCGTGACCTGTTCGAGAAGAACGAGTACGACGAGTGGCAGCTCAAACACCCCATCTGGGAGGAAAACAAGTAATGGTACGCCATGTCATTTTGTGGAAACTGAAGGATATGCCCGACGCAGAGAAGGCCGCCGTCAAGGCAGGCATCAAAGCCGGGCTGGAAGGTTTGTTGGGTAAGATCCCCGGTCTGCTGGAGGTCCATGTCTACACAGACGCCCTGCCCAGCAGTGCCAATGCAGACCTGATGCTGGACACGACTTTCACCGATGCCGCCGCACTGAAAGGCTACTCCACCCACCCGGCCCACGTCGCTGTGGCCGACGGCAAAGTAAGACCATACACGGCGGTACGGACGTGTTTGGATTTTAACGTGTAAGTAAGCAGAAAATAAAATGTAGGGGCGGATTCTATATCCGCCCGTGGACGCTTCCGCAGCCGCGGACTCTGCGGGCGCATATAGAATGCGCCCCTACGGTATAACGGAGGAATAACCATGACAACCCTCATCCGCGGCGGCCTTATCCATGACGCGGTCCACCGCGAGGCGTATATCGCCGATATTCTGCTGGCGGGCGGCAAGATCGCTGCCATTGGCACCGATCTGACCGCCCCGGCGGACGCGGAAATCTTCGACGCGGACGGTCTCGACGTCTACCCCGGCTTCGTCGATGCCCATACTCACATTGGCCTGGACGGCTACGGCATCGGGTACGAGGGCTGCGACTACAACGAGATGAACGACATCTGGACGCCGCAGCTCCGCGCCATCGACGGCATCAACCCCCGTGATCCCTCGCTGGCTATTGCCCGCAAGGCGGGCGTCACCTGCGTTTGCACTGGCCCGGGCAGCGCCAATGTGCTGGGCGGCACGTTTTTAGCCATGAAAACCGTCGGCGACCGCATCGATAACATGATCGTCAAAGACCCTGTTGCCATGAAATGCGCCTTCGGTGAGAACCCCAAGCGCTGCTACCGCGACAAGTGCGACTCGACCCGTATGTCCACGGCGGCGTTCCTGCGCGGTGCGCTGATGCAGGCCAAGGACTACGGCGCACGCAAGCAGGCCGCAAACGGCGATGTGACCAAGATGCCCGCCTACAACCAGAAGCTCGAGGCTCTGCTGCCGGTGCTGGCGCGGGAGATCCCCCTGAAAGCCCACGCCCACCAGGCAAACGATATCTTTACCGCGCTGCGCATTGCCCATGAGTTCGGCCTGCGCATTACGCTGGAACACGTCACCGAGGGCCACCTCATCGTGGGCGAGCTGACAAAAGAAAAAGACGTGCCCATGGCCGTCGGTCCCAGCCTGACCCACGCCAGCAAGTTTGAATTGCAGAACAAATCCTGGGCCACGCCCGGTGTGCTGGCGAAAGCGGGCTGCCATGTCTCCATCATCACCGATAACTCGGTCATCCCGCAGCAATATCTGCCGCTCTGCGCCGGTATGGCCGTCAAGGCGGGTATGGATGAGTTTGATGCGCTGAAAGCCATCACCATCAATCCGGCGGAGCATCTCGGCGTGGCGGACCGCGTCGGCACGCTGGAAGTCGGCAAGGATGCCGACCTCGTCATCACGAACGGCTGCCCCTTCGAGGTCATGACCGAGGTGAAGGCAGTCTTTATTGACGGGGCGCGTATCGCGGAGTAATCGTTCAGGTAGGGCTTTTCCTGCGCACCCCTCTTGCATCCCGTACAAAACTGTGCTATAATACCCGCATACGGCAAAGGCGCCGTCTGATAGCATTGCTATCGGACGGCGCCTTTTCATTTTGATACAGAGCCGATTGGAGTGTAAAGAATATGGAAAAGATTCCCCGCCATGTGGACATTGATTACAGCAAGTACGCCCCCGATATCCCGGAGGACCAGCTCGAAGCCTACTACGGTCTGCCCAAGCACGTGCAGTTCTGCAACGAGTGCGTGATGAGCAACCAGAAGCCGAACTCCTGCTATGAGTTTGAGCACACCATCAAATCCATCAAAAAGACGATGGTCATTCAGGACGACGGCGTCTGCGATGCCTGCCACGCCTGCCATAACAAGGCCAATGGTCACATCGACTGGGCTGAGCGCGAGAAGGAGCTGCGCGAACTCTGCAACGAGTACCGCAAGAACGACGGCAGCTACGACTGCCTGGTGCCCGGCTCCGGCGGCAAGGACAGTTTTTACGCCGCCCACCTGCTGAAATACAAGTACGGTATGCACCCGCTGACTGTGACCTGGGCCCCGCATATCTACACCCCCTGGGGCTGGGAGAATATGCAGGCCTGGATCCATGCAGGCTTTGACAACTACCTGTGCACCCCCAACGGTATGACCCACCGCCTGCTGACCCGCCTTGCCACCGAGAACCTGTTCCACCCATTCCAGCCGTTCATCCTGGGCCAGAAGCAGCTTGCCCCCAAGATGGCCGCCAAGTTCGGCATCCCGCTGGTGTTCTACGGCGAGAACGAGGCCGAGTTCGGCAACCCCATTGCCGACAACAACTCTGCCCTGCGCGATGAGCACTTCTTCGCTGTCAACGATTACGACCATATCTACCTGGGCGGCGTCAGCCTGCGCCAGCTGGAGGAGGACTATAAGGTCGATAAGGCCGACCTGGCGATTTATCTGCCGAGTGAGACGTCCAACCTCGAGAAAAACCACATCCAGGTGCGGTATCTGGGCTACTACGAAAAGTGGCACCCGCAGGGCGCGTACTATTACAGTGTCGAGCACGGCGGCTTCCGCCCCGCGCCGGAGCGCACCCAGGGAACCTACTCCAAGTACAACTCTATCGACGACAAAATCGACGATTTCTTCTACTACACCACCTACATCAAGTACGGCATCGGCCGCACGACCTACGATGCCGCGCAGGAGATCCGCAACGAGGAAATTACGCTGGACGAAGGCAAGGCGCTGTGCAAGAAGTTCGACGGCGAGTACCCCGACCGCTTTGAGAAGGAAATTTTCAAGTATCTGTCGCTGGACCGCCAGCACTTCCCCTGGGCCAGCCAGCTGTTTGAGCAGCCCAAGATGGACCGGGATTACTTCATGCACCTGGCCGACCGCTTCCGCTCTCCCCACATCTGGAAGTGGGAGGACGGTATGTGGAAGCTGCGCCACACCCCCTATGAGGGCGACAGCGAGGTTCTGTGGGGCGACCCGAGAGGCACGCATCACGAGATTTGACAAAGGGCTTCTCCCTCAGGGGAAGGCTTTAACGAGGTTCATTTATGCCGAAAAAAATACGACTGATCGCCCGTCTTGACGTCAAAGACACCAACCTTGTCAAAGGCATCCAGTTGGAAGGGCTGCGCAAGCTGGGCGACCCCAACGCCTTTGCGAAAGAGTACTATGAGCAGGGCATCGACGAACTGCTCTATATAGATATCGTGGCGAGCCTGTACAACCGCAACAACTTAAGTGATATCGTGCGCAAAACCGTCGACGATGTGTATATCCCGGTCTGCGTGGGCGGCGGTTTGCGCAGCGTCGAGAATGTGCGCCACATCCTGGCGATGGGTGCGGACAAGGTCGCCATCAACACGGCGGCCATCAAGCGGCCCGAACTCATCACGGAGGTGGCCGAGGCTTTCGGCAGCCAGTGCATGGTGCTGTCCATCCAGGCCAAGCGCAGCCGCACCTGGCCTGGCAAGTGGGAGGCCTACTACGACAATGGCCGCGCCCACTCCGGGTATGACGTCGTCGAGTGGGCCAAGCGCGGCGTGGCGCTGGGCGCGGGCGAGATCCTGCTGACCAGCGTCGACAACGAGGGCTTGCAGCAGGGTATGGACCTGGAACTCATCGAGGCCGTGACCAAGGCTGTGAACGTGCCGGTCATCTGCGGCGGCGGTGTAGGTTGCGGCGATGATATCGTCGATGCCGCCAACGCGGGCGCGGACGCCGTGGCCTGCGCTGCGGTGCTGCATTATAAAAAAGAAACCGTGCAGGAGTTGAAGGATGACATCCGCACGGGCGGGGTGGAGGTGCGCCGGGTATGAAAGTGACGATTATTGATTACGGCCTGTCCAACCTGCTCAGCGTGCAGCACGCCTTCGCGCATTTTGGCGCGGAGACACTGCTGACGAGCAAGCCGGAGGATGTGCTGGCCGCCGACGCGCTGGTGCTGCCCGGCGTGGGCGCATTCCAGGATGGCATGGCCGGGCTGGAAAAACTGGGCCTGGTGGAGCCGATCCGCCAAAAAGCCGCTGCCGGTACGCCGCTGCTGGGCATCTGCCTGGGAATGCAGATGCTGTTTGACGAGTCGGAGGAGTTCGGTCTGCACAAGGGCCTGGGGCTGATCCCGGGCCGCGTGGTGAAAATCCCCGACACCGACGCCGACGGCTGCCCCCAGCGGGTGCCGCACATCAGCTGGAACCCGCTGTACCCCGGCGGCAGCCGCGCCGATTTTGGCGGCACGGTGTTGGCGGCGGTGCAGCCCGGCGAGGAGTGCTACTTTATCCACAGCTACGAGGCCAAGCCCACCGACGAAACGGACTGCCTGGCCTTCACGGTCTACGGCGGCCGCCGCATCTGTGCCGCCGCCACCCACGGCAGCGTCCTGGGCTGCCAGTTTCACCCGGAAAAATCGGGGGAGGTCGGGCTAAAGATCATTGAGGAGTTTTTGAAGAAGTAAAGGCTTCCCCCGCGGGGGAAGCTGTCAGCGGCTCCGACCGCTGACTGATGAGGGCCGACCTTGCCGTTGTAGCCCGTCAACGGGCAATAATGGCAAACCTGCCCCCTCATCCGGCCTACGGCCACCTTCCCCCATGGGGGAAGGCTTTATAATGGGCAACGCCCTGTGCAATCCTGCACAGGGCGTTGCTTTTTCCCCCGCAATACGGTATAATTATCTTGTATAAATGTGCAAAGGGGAATCAGCCATGTCCTGTGATCTGCTCGTCGGCTCCACCGGCTTTGTGGGGGGCAACCTGGCGGCGAAGCATACCTTCACCGCGGCCTGCCACAGCAGCGATATCGCCGCGCAGTACGGCACCCGCCCGGATCTTTGCGTCTATGCGGGCGTGCCGGCCGCTATGTTTTTGGCCAACGCGGATCCGGGGGCAGATCTGGCTGTCATGCGCGCCGCGCGGGAAAATATCCGAAGAATCGCGCCGCAGCAGCTCGTCCTGATTTCCAGTATTGCCGTGCTGGCAGACAGCCGCGGCGTCTATGAGGACAGCCCCGCCCAGCCTGCTGAAAACCTGCCTGCCTACGGCAAAAACCGCCTGCAATTAGAGCAGTGGGTGCGGGAGGATTTCCCCGATGCGCTCATCGTGCGGCTGCCCGCGCTCTACGGCATCGGCATCAAAAAGAACTTCCTCTTTGACCTGCATACCATCACCCCGGCTATGTTGAAACCGGAAAAATACGACGAACTGGCGGCAAAATCGCCGCTGGTGCAATCCGCCTACACGCTGGCGGACAACGGCTTTTACAAGCTGAACGGCACAGTGGATGCCGCAGCGCTCAAAGCGTTTTTTGCGGGCAACGATTTTAACGCACTGGCCTTCACCGATTCCCGCAGCCGCTACCAGTTTTACAACCTGGGGCGGCTCTGGTCGGATCTTGAGAAAGCCCGCGCCGCCGACTTGAAGCTGCTGCACCTCTGTACGCCGCCCATCACGGCGGGGGAAGTCTACACCGCCGTCACCGGCAGGAACTGGCACAACGAGCTTGCCAAGCCGCCGTTTGACTACGATCTGCGCAGCCGCCATGCGGACATTTTGGGCGGCAGCGGGGACTACCTGTGTACCAAACAACAGGAACTTGACGATATAACGCGCTTTTTGCACGATTGGAGGGATTGACCCATGGCGAACTATCAGCTTGCCATCTCAAACATTGCATGGCTCAAGGACGACGACGAGGCCGTCTACACCGCCATGCAGCAGGCAGGCTTCACCGGGCTGGAACTGGCCCCCACCCGCATTTTCTCCGAAGCACCGTATGAAAATCTGACCAGTGCGCTGCTGTTCGGCGGCTATCTCAAAAACCGCTGGGGCTTCTCGGTGCCCAGCCTGCAAAGCATCTGGTACGGCCAGAAGGGCAATATCTTCAACCCCGCCGACACCGAGCCGCTGTTGGATTACACGGCCCAGGCGTTCCAGTTTGCCCACAGCCTGAACTGTCCCTCGCTGGTGTTCGGCTGCCCCAAAAACCGTATGCGTCCGCTGGGCGGCAACGATGCCGCCGCCGAGGCGTTCTTCATGCAGGCGGGCAACCTGGCCGCGCGGTACGGTGTGCATCTGGCGCTGGAGGCCAATCCGCCGATGTACACGAACTATCTGAACAACACGGCGGACGCTTTCGCGTTGGTCAAACGGCTGGATAACCCCGGCCTGTCGGTCAACTTTGATTTGTCCACTGTGCTGGCCCAGGGCGAGAAACTGCAAACTTTCATCGATGATATGCAGTATGTCAGCCACGTCCATATCAGCGAGCCGGGCCTGGCCCCCATCCAGAAACGCCCCGAGCACAGGGAACTGGCGCTGCTGCTGGGGGCGGTGGGCTACCGCGGCTTTGTCTCCATCGAGATGGCCCACACCGACCTGGACACGATCCGCCGCACGATGGACTATATTGCGGAGGTGTTCGCATGATCGAGTACGAGCGCAAAAATCTGAACGGCGTGCCGGACTACACCGCCGCCGAATTTGAGGGCCGCCGCAGCGACTACTGCCTGCTGATTCCGGTCATCAACGAGGGTGCGCGCATCCTGACCGAGTTGGGCCGCGCCGAAAATGCGGGCATCAACAAAATCTGTGATATCGTCATCTGCGACGGCGGCTCCACCGACGGCAGCATGAAGCACGATATCTTGCAGCTTTACCACGTCAATACACTGCTGACAAAGACCGGCCCCGGCAAACAGGGGGCACAGCTGCGCATGGGCATCTATTTCGCGCTGGATCGCGGGTACAAGGGCGTTCTGACCATCGACGGCAACAACAAAGACTCGATTGAAGATGTACCCAAATTCATTGAAAAATTGCAGGCGGGCTATGACCTGGTGCAGGGTAGCCGCTTTATCCGCGGCGGCCATGCAATCAACACGCCGCCGGTGCGCTATGCGGCGGTGCGGCTCATCCATGCGCCGCTCATCAGCCTGGGGGCGCACCAGTGGTTCACCGACACCACCAACGCCTACCGCGCGTACAGCCGCGAGTACCTGACCCATCCCGACGTGCGTCCGCTGCGCGATGTCTTTGCCGGGTATGAGCTGCTGGCGTATCTGAGCATCCGCGCCACCCAGCTGGGCCTGAAGGCCTGCGAGGTCCCCGTGACCCGCGCCTACCCGGCCACCGGCAAAACACCCACCAAGATCACCGGCTTCAAAGGCAACAGCGACCTGATGAAGGTCCTGCTCAACGCGCTGAAGGGAAAGTATAATCCGTAAAAGAGGAGTGCTATGCACAAGATAAAAAGGATTGCGGCAGAGCATAAACGGGAAATCATCTTTGCAGCGATTTATCTGCTCATGGTGGTGTTTCGCTTCAGCTGGTTTTATACGCATGAAACCGCTATCGTGTACCGGGATTCGCAGGATTATCTGGCCTACGACCCGATACGCGCTTTGCAGGGCAGCGCGGTGAATGGCCGTGCGCCGGTGTACGGTACGATTTTGTATCTGATTCGCATAATCGTCGGCGAATGGCATCAGCTGCACGCAGCCACTTTTTTGCAGGAGCTGGTTGGCATCGCCGTTCTGCCGCTGTTTTCGGCCACGCTGCGCCGCGTGGGGGTGGGTACCCGCGTGCGGGCAGCGGTGCTCCTTCTGTACGGATTCTGCCCGGCGGTGTATGGCTGGGACAATGTTGTTTTGACAGAATCTCTTTCTCTGTCAGCCACCGTGGTATTCTTTTCCCTGATTGTTCGCTACATCCAGGAGCGCCGCTTTTGGGACGGTGCGGGTGCGCTGCTGGTTACGGTATGGCTCGTTTTCCTGCGTCCGCAGTTCCTGACTTACCTGGCAATGCTCATGGTGTTTTTTGTCTGGCGGATGTTTTACGCTGATAAAAAGGAGAAAAAAGATTTGGGCATCCTGCTTGCATGGGGGGCAGTTGCTGCGCTGGGAATCATTGCCTACTGCGCAGCGTTTTCCAATCAGTTTGGAATATTCTCCCTTACCGATGCCGGACCGCGCCAGGACTTGAAAGTGTGTGTGGACCGCGGCTATTACAAAGATTTTGCGGACGAGGATGCCCGACAAATCGTGGAGGACGCCATAGCCGAGGACACCGGCATAGACGGCTACGCAGTCGGTAAATTGCTGTCCGTATACGGCAACGCCAAGGGACAAAAGCTGGCAAAGGATTTCTTCCGCACAAATGCCGTGCGTTATATCAAGGATACCTGCAACGTAATGTGGAACTATCGCGCGATCGAACTGTCAGCTTATGGATTGGAACTGCGCTACGGCGATGACCGTGTGTATAACCTGTGTCTTGCCATCGCGCAGGAGGGTGAGTTACTGGCTAACCCGCTGGAACATTGGCTGACACTGTATGCTGCTTACATTCTCTCGCTGCTCTGGGGCGTGGTGATGGTCATTGCATGGGTGCAGCAAAAACGCCCGCCTTGGCTGCATATGGCCTTGTTTGCCCTGCTGATGTGTACGACTTTCTTTATCACCTGCGGCGAATATATGCGGACGATGATTACCGTTGTGCCGTATATGTTCATTTGTATGGGTATGGCGGTGCAGCGGCTTATTGTGCCGCATGGGCTTGTAAGTGCGTGCCCCAAAGGAGAAAAATAAATTGACCTACGATAAAATCATCCTCGGTGCGGGGCTGTATGGGCTGTATGCGGCGCAGAAATGCGGCGCGGCGGGCCAGCGCGTCCTTGTGCTGGAGCGTGACCCCGCGCCCTTTATGCGGGCAACCTACATCAACCAGGCCCGCGTCCATATGGGCTACCACTACCCGCGCAGCTACTCCACGGCCATCAAGTCGGCCCACTATTTTGAACGTTTCTGCGCGGATTACGGCTTCTGCCTGCACACGGAGTTTGACCAGGTCTACGCCACCAGCGCCCATTTCTCCTGGACGAACGCCGCCGAATTCCGCCGTTTCTGTGCGGCGGCGGGCATCCGCTGTGACGATGTTGCGCCCGAGCGGTACTTCAACCCCGGCCTTTGCGACGGCGCATTCCTGACGAAAGAATACACCTACGACGCCCAGGTGCTCAAGCGCTGGTTCCTGGAGAAGCTGGCCGCCCTGCCGAATGTCGAAATCCTGTACAGCCACAAGCCCGACAAGATCGAGAAAGCCGGTGGCGCGTGGCGGGTCACGGCGGGGGACACCACCGCCGAAGCGCCCTACCTGCTCAACGCTACCTATGCAGGCGTCAACGATGTGCACGCCCTGCTGGGTCTGCCGCCCTTCGGCATCAAGTACGAAAAATGCGAGATCATCTTGTGCACGGTGGAGGATGCCTTAAAGCACACCGGCATCACGGTCATGGATGGGCCGTTTTTCAGCCTGATGCCCTTCGGCCAGACCGGCCTACACAGCCTGACCAGCGTGACCTTCACCCCGCATGAGACGAGCTATGACAGCGTCGCGACTTTCCCCTGCCAGGCAGAAAGCGGCGGTTGCTGCACCCCGGGCAGCCTGTACAACTGCAACGAGTGCCCGGCCAAGCCGCAAAGCGCCTGGCCCTACATGAGCCAGCTGGCCCGCAAATATTTAAAGGAAGAATACGGTTTTGCCTACCACAGCAGCCTGTTCAGCATGAAACCGATTTTGAAGGCAAGCGAAATTGACGACTCGCGCCCGACGGTCGTGCGCGTCATGAGCGATGAGCCGAAGCTCGTCAGCGTGCTGAGCGGCAAGATCAATACCGTATATGACCTGGACGAGGTGCTGGAAGTATGAACACAAAAGAAAAAAACTTTGTCTCGGCAGTCGTCTACCTGCACAACGACGGTGCCCGCGCGGTGGAGTTCTGCCGCACCGCCGCCGCCGAGCTGGCCGCCCACTTCGCCCAGTATGAGCTGGTCGTCGTGGATGACGCCTGCACCGACGACACCGTGGCCCAGCTGCGCGCCTGGGGCAAAGAGCAGGCCGCTCCGCTGACGATTTTGCACATGAGCACCTACCACGGCCTGGAAAACGCCATGAACGCGGGCCTTGACGCTGCCATCGGCGACTATGTGTATGAGTTCGATTCCACTGAGCTTTGCTACCCGGCGGAACTGATTTTCAAGGCCTACCAGACCGCGCTGACCGGCAGCGACATCGTCTCGGTCTGCCCGCGCACCGTGCGGGGCAGCAGCGGCCTGTTTTACAAGGTGTTCAACGCCCATTCCCAAAGTGCCTACCAGTTGCGCACTGATGCGTTCCGGCTGGTCACGCGCCGCGCCATCAACCGCGTACACGCTTCCAGTGCCCACCTGCCCTACCGCAAGGCGGCCTACGCGGCGTCGGGCCTGAAAATGACCGATCTGGAATTTGACGGCCAGCTGACCGTCAAGAGCAAGGGGCGGTTCAACCTGGCGCTGGACAGCCTGGCGCTGTACACCAACGCTGGGTTCAAGGCCAGCATGACGGTCACCCTCTGTATGCTGGCGCTGGCCCTGGCCGAGCTGGCCTACACGCTGGTGGTGTTCATCACCGGCCACCCGGTCGAGGGCTGGACCACCACGATGTTCGTCATCACGGTGGGATTTTCCGGGCTGTTTGCGGTGCTGACCATCGTTGTCAAGTACCTGTCGCTGCTGGTGGATCTGGTGTTCAAGCAGCAGAAATATTTAGTGGAGAGCATCGAAAAGCTGCAAAAGTGATCCATGAAGAATTTACACAAAAAGCAACTTCGCCTGTCCCGCCGGGGCTTCTGGCTGGTCTGCGCCCTGCTGGTCTGCCTGCGCCTGGCGCTGACGAGCTTTCAGCAGGCGTACACCTGGGTGGGCGGCGCCCCGCTGGACGATGAACTGATGTTCCGCGCGGCGCAGAATATCACGGCGGGGGAGTGGCTGGGCGCGTATGACTACCTGACGCTGTCCAAGGCCATGTTCTTCCCGGTGTGGCTGGCCCTGCTGCACGCACTGCACCTGCCGTATCTGGTCGCGGGCGCGGCGCTCTGGTGCGGCGCGGCGCTGCTGGCAGCGTTTGCGTTTTCGCCGCTGTGGCGCAAAAAACGGCCCGAGCAGGGCCGCGTGCTGACGCTGGTGCTGTTTGCGGCGCTGGCGTTTCTGCCGTCGTCCTGGGCGGCCTACACGCTGCGCGTTTACCGCGACAACATCTTCCCGGCACTCTGCCTGTACTTTTTTGCGGGCATGGGCGGGATGGCATTGCGGGCCGTCTTTGAAAAAGACAAGCCGCTCTGGCCCTGGCTGGCAGCGGCGGGCGCAGGCCTGGCCTGCGGCTACCTCGACCGCGAGGACGCCGGGCTGTTCCTGCTGCCCTTTGCCGCTGCGGCTACCGTCATTGTGGCGGTGGTGCTGGTGGGTCAGCGCCGCTGGAAAGCCTTTGCCGCGCAGGTCATCCCCTACGCCATGCTCGGCGTCGGTGTGCTGACCTTCTGCACCCTCAACTACACCCACTACGGCGTGTTTGCCCTGTCGGATTTCTCCGAGGGCTCGTTTGCCGCCGCCATGGGCGCGATGATGCGCGTTGACACGGACAGCGACAAACCGTACCTGTCTGTGCCCGCTGACGCACGCGAAAAAATCTACGAAGCTGTGCCGGAACTGAAACCCATCGCCTACTGGTTGGAAGAGGATGCCCAGATGGAGAACGACTTCCGCGACCCAGGCCTTGACGACTACCGCGCGGGCAGCTTCTATTGGGCCATCCGCCGCGCCGCCCAGTATGAGGGCATCTACGCAGACGCCCAGACCGCAGCCAACTATTGGCAGACCGTGGCGGACAAGATCAACGCCGCCTGCGACGCGGGCATCCTGCCCAGCCGCACCGGCAAACGGGTCGCCACCAGCCAACCCATCACGGCGGCCTACGTGCCCGCCACGCTGGCCGAGACCTGGAACGGCTTCCGGCACGTGCTGGGCTTCCGCGACTGTGCGCCCTACGAGGCGCTGCGGTCGATTGGAACCGACGACGACATTGCGGCATGGTCCGGCTACCTGCACTGCGGCTTCAACGCTGCCGCCAACGCGGGGGAGGACACGCCCTATTACAGCCCCTACCAGCGTGCGATTTTCGCCGTTATGCAGGGGTGGGCTTGGGTGTACGGCGTGGTGCTGACGGTTTGCGTGTTCTGCGCGGTGGTGTTCCAGCTTATGAAGCTTTTATCGTGTCTGCGTAAAAAATGCACGGCGGAGACCGTTGTGCCTTGGCTGTTGCTGTTCGGCATCTTCGGTATTGCGTTGCTGCGCTGCGCCATGATCGCTTTTGTCGAGGTGTCCAGCTTCGGCATCGGCACCAGCACCATGTACCTGGCAACGGTACACCCGCTGCTGGTTCTCTACGCATTTGCCGGGCTGTTTTTGTATGGACGGCCTATATCTGTTAAAAGAAAGGACAACGCATGACGGACTTATTGGTCATCGGCGGCGGTGCGGCGGGCCTGATGGCAGCCGGTGCGGCCTGCGCCCGGGGCTTGACCGTGACCGTACTGGAGCACAACCCCAAAGGCCCCGGCCAAAAGCTGCTCATCACCGGGAAAGGACGCTGCAACGTCACAAGTGACAGCGATGTGCGGGAGTTTTTACCCTACGTGCGCCACAACGGGCGGTTCCTGTACTCGAGCCTCTACGCCTTTCCGCCGTCAGCAGCGATGGAACTGTTTGAATCCCTCGGCGTGCCGCTCAAAACCGAGCGCGGGCGGCGGGTGTTCCCCCAGAGCGACCGCGCCGCCGACGTGCTGGCCGCCCTGCGGGACTATGCCCGGGACGCTGAATTTGTGCGCGGCAGCGCGAAAAAGCTGCTGATCGAGGACGGCGTCTGCAAGGGCGCCGTCACCGACCGGGGCGAGACACTGCGGGCCGAGAACACGCTGATCGCCACCGGCGGCATCAGCTACCCGGCCACCGGCAGCGACGGCAGCGGCTACAAGCTGGCGCGTCAGGCGGGGCACAGCATTGTGCCGCCCCAGCCCAGCCTGTGCAGCCTGGTCAGCCCCGACCCGGCCTGCCGCCGCATGATGGGCCTGGCCCTGCGCAACGTCACGCTGACACTGCTCTGCGACGGCAAGCCGCTGTTTACCGAGCAGGGAGAGGCACTGTTCACCCATTTCGGTCTGTCCGGGCCGCTGGTGCTCTCGGCCAGTACCTACATCGAGGACATCACGAAGCACCGCTATATCTGTGAATTTGACCTAAAGCCTGCGCTGGACGAGAAAACGCTCTATGACCGCCTGACCCGCGACTTTGCCGAGCAGGGCAGCCACAGCGCGCAGGGCGCACTGGCCAAGCTGCTGCCCAATTCCATGCGCCCGGTAGCTGTGGAAAAGTGGGGCGTTGACCCCGCCACCAAAGCCGCGCAGATCACGCGGGAGCAGAAGCAGGCCCTTGTGGACCTGTGCAAGCACTGGCAGGTGCCGGTGTCGGCGCTGGGCGACAAGGAGCACGCGGTTATCACGGCGGGCGGCGTCGATGTGAAAGAAGTAGACCCCAAGACGATGGCAAGCAAGCTCTGCGAGGGGCTGTACTTTGCCGGTGAGGTCCTTGACGTGGACGCCCGCACCGGCGGGTATAACCTGCAAATCGCCTGGGCAACCGCGCAGGCGGCGGTGAGGGCGCTGTAACCCCAAGCCTTCCCCCGTTGGGGGGAAGGTGGCTCCGCAGGGCCGGATGAGGGGCGGCCTTACGGCGGCAGCCCGTTGATGGGCAAACCGCCCGGTAGGGGCCGGGTATGCCCGGCCCGCAACTTTACGGCGGCAACATGTTTATGGGTTGTGCCGGAAAACGCTCCCCCCATCAGCCGCCTGCGGGCGGCAGCTTCTCCCCTCAGGGGAGAAGCCAAAGTGATATTTATTATTTAAAAAGGGTGATGTATCATGGTTTCTATTGCAATCGACGGCCCTTCCGGGGCCGGTAAATCCAGCCTGGCCAAGGCACTGGCCAAGGATCTGGGCTATGTCTACGTCGACACCGGCGCTATGTACCGCTCCATCGGGCTGTACGCCGTGCGCGCGGGCGTGGATCCCCACGACGCCGACGCCGTAGCCGCACTGCTGCCGAAGATCCGGCTGGATATCCGCCTGTTGGACGGCGCACAGCACATCTACCTGAACGGTGAGGACGTCAGCGACGCCATCCGTGCCGAGAACATCGGCATGGCTGCCTCCGCCGTGGCTGCGCACCCCGCCGTGCGTACCTTCCTGCTGGACACCCAGCGCGGGCTGGCCGCCAGCCAAAACATCCTGATGGATGGCCGCGATATCGGTACGGTGGTTCTGCCGAATGCCACCGTCAAGATTTTCTTGACCGCCAGCTCCGAGGCCCGCGCCCAGCGCCGCGCCAAGGAATTGGCCGAGAAGGGCCAGCCCGCCGACTTCGCCACGGTGCTGGCAGATATCCAGCAGCGCGACTATCAGGACAGCCACCGCGCCGTCGCCCCGCTGAAACAGGCCGCGGACGCCATTCTGGTGGACACCAGTGACATCGGTTTGCAGGAGAGCTTTGACCTGCTGAAGCGCACCATTCTTGCGCATATCTGAGGGGGCTGCTTATGCTTTTATACTGGATTCTGCTGCCCATTGTCTGGGTGCTGGCGCACATCATCTGGCGGTTTGAGGTCATCGGCCGCGAGAATCTGAAAGCCGTCCGCGATGGCCGCGCTTATGTCATTGCGCCGAACCATATCGCCAATCTTGACCCTGTTTTCGTCGCTATAACGGTGTTTGACTGGAAACGGCTGCGCATTTTGGCAAAGGAAGAACTCTTTAAAAATCCGCTGGCCGGGTGGTTCCTGCGCTGCATGGGCGCGGTCGCCATTGAGCGCGGCAAGGGCGACACAACCATCGTGGAAAAGCTGACGAATGAGTGCAAAAATGGTACGGGCATCATGGTCTTTCCCGAGGGCACTCGTACCAAAACCGGCAAGCTGGGCATGATCAAGAGCGGCGCGTTCGTCATTGCCGCCGCGGCCGGGGCCGATATGCTGCCGGTGCGCATCATCTACGGCACCAAGGACGGTAAAATGCACCTGTTCTGTAAAATCCGCATCGTGTTCGGTGAGGCTATCCCTGCCGAGGATCTGCAAATTAAAGACCAGAGCCACAAAATGGCCGAGCTGCGCCGCATGAAGAACCGCCTGCGCGACGAGTTGGAACAGCTGCTGGCGGACAACGCGTTCACCCCGCAGATTGCCGAGAACCCCGCTCCCGCCGTGGATGTGCCCGAAACGACCGACAAGCCGCAGCTGCCAAAAGGAGACGCATAATATGCAAATCATCCGTGCAAAAACAGCCGGGTTCTGCTTCGGCGTGGACCGCGCTGTCAAGCTGACCTATGATTTATTGGCGCAGGGACGCAAAGTTGCGACCCTTGGCCCGCTGATCCACAACGCCCAGGTCGTAGCCGACCTGGAAGAAAAAGGCGCTGTGACCTGCCCCGATATCGACGCCGTACCCGATGGGTACGAGGTCATCATCCGCAGCCATGGCGTGCCCAGAACTGTCTATGATAAAATAAGCACACGCCGCCTGGCGTATCATGACGCTACCTGCCCGTTTGTAGCAAAAATCCATAAAATTGCTATGGAAGCAGACAAAATCGGTGCGCTTTTGCTGGTCGCTGGCGACGCTGACCACCCGGAAGTGCAGGGGATTGTAGGCCATACAACAGGCCCGGTGCGGGTTTTTGCCGATTTGGAGCAACTGCAAAAATTGCTCCCTGAACTTTTGCAACAAGAATCCATCTACGTGGTCGCACAAACGACGTTTCGCGTGGAAAGTTGGGAAAATTGCAAAGGTTTTTTAAAAAAAGAGTGTACAAAAGCCAAAATTTTTGATACAATATGTAATGCAACGTGGGCGAGGCAACAGGAAGCGGAAGACCTCAGCCAAAAATGCGACCGCATGGTCGTCATTGGTGGTCATCATTCTTCCAATACCCAAAAGCTGTTACAGGTCGCCGCGCGGCATACCAAAGCCATCAACGTCGAGACTGCTGATGAACTCGACCCAAGCTGGCTTGCCGGTGCTGCGGTGGTGGGCGTGACGGCCGGGGCTTCAACGCCTTCGTCTATAATTGAGGAGGTACTTAACAGTATGAGTGAAATCCGTGACGACATGAGCTTTGAGGAGATGCTCGCCGCATCCGAAGCAAAGCCCCTGTACGCAGGCAAGATTGTAAAAGCCAAGGTCATCAGCGTTTCTCCGACGGAATGCACCGTCGGCATCGATGGTTCCAAGCACACCGGCATTGTGCCCCTGCGCGAGATGAGCCATGATCCCAACGCCAAGATGGAAGACCTTGTTAAAGAGGGCGACGATCTGGATCTGGTGGTCGTTAAGACCAACGACCAGGAGGGTGTTGACACCCTGTCCCGCGTCCGTTTTGAGGCCCAGAAGGGCATGAAGGACGTCTCCGAGGCTGCCGAGAACGGCACCGTCATGGAAGGCGATGTCATGGAAGCCAACAAGGGCGGCGTTGTTGTCAACGTCAAGGGCGTTCGCGTCTTTGTTCCCCGCTCTCAGGCCACCATGCGCCGCGACGAGGACTACACCAAGCTGGTTGGCCAGCACGTCCAGCTGGTCATCACCGAGTGTGCCGGCCGCAAGATCGTCGGCTCCATCAACAAGGTCACTGCCGAGGCCAACAAGGCCAAGCGCGAGGAGTTCTGGGCCAATGTTGAGGTCGGCAAGCAGTACAAGGGCGTTGTCAAGAGCCTGACTTCTTACGGCGCTTTCGTTGACGTGGGCGGTGTCGATGGCCTGTGCCACATCAGCGAGCTGAGCTGGAACAACATCAAGCATCCCTCTGAGGTCGTCAAGGTCGGCGACGAGATCGAAGTCTACGTCAAGAGCTACGATCCCGAGAACCAGAAGGTCTCCCTGGGCTACAAGAAGGAAGAGGACAACCCCTGGGTCAAGCTGGAGAACGAAGTCCCCGTTGGCACTGAGTTCACCGCTCCCGTTGTCTCCATCACCAAGTTTGGCGCTTTCGTCCGCATCATGCCGGGCATTGACGGTCTCGTTCACATCAGCGAGATCAGCAACGAGCGCGTGAACAAGGTTTCCGATGTGCTGAAGGTTGGCGACGAGGTTCGCGTTAAGCTGACTGCCGTTGACTTCGACCGCAAGCGCATCAGCCTGTCCATGAAGGCCTGCCTCGACGAGAACGGCGAGGACGCTGAATAAGTCTGAGCAACCGCAAGGGGCCTGCCTGTTGTAACAGGCAGGCCCCTTTTGTATAAGAACGTTGTAGGGGACGGCGTCCTCGACGCCCCGCGGGTGGGCGATGCCCGCCCCTACAAATAAAACGGGTACATCATGCAAAAACTCAAAGGCTTCATCAAAAAATACTACGAGGGCTTGGCCTACCTATTCTTCGGCGGGGTGGCAACGCTCTTGAACCTGGTCGTGTTCGCGGCCTTCCAGGCGGCGTTCGGCACGGATTTTGCGGCAGGTATCGGCAATGTCATCGACAACATCATCTGCATCCTCTTTGCCTATTGGACAAACCACACTTTTGTGTTCAAGAGCGAGAACAAAGGCAAGGCAGCCCTGGCAGAGTTCGGGCAGTTTGTGTCCTGCCGCATCGCAACGATGGTCATGGACCAGCTCATTATCTGGGTGGGCGTCAGCCTGGTCGGCCCGCACGTCGCCTTCGCCGCTGCCAACGGCAAGCTGTGGGCGATGGGCGTCAAGCTGTTCAGCCAAGTCATCGTCATTTTGTCCAACTATGTTTTCAGCAAATTGTTTATCTTTAAAAAGAAGTGACTTGAACCGGGAAGGAGACAGCCATGCTTATTTTTAAGGTAGCCAAATTCGCACTGAGGCACCCGCTGCTGACCCACGGAGCAAAGCAGCTGGTGCACAAAAAATTACGTCCCAAAAAGGAGGCATCCCCTATGAAACAGAAAGTTCGCGGTCATGCATTCCGTCTGGTGGGGCTGATCCTGGGCATCATCGGTGCCACGGTCAGCATCACCTCCATCGTATTTGCGGCGCTGGGCCTGCATCAGGCGCGCCTGTGCAAGCGCTGTGAGAAAGGGGAAAATTTCCGGTGAAATACACGAAAGAAGAAATGCTGAGCAAGGTCGACCATACCCTGCTCAAGCCTGAGGCTACCTGGCCCCAGATCCAGACCCTGTGTGACGAGGCCATCGCCAACCACTGCGCTTCTGTCTGCATCAATACCTGCTATGTCAAGCAGGCCGCCCAGTACATGGCGGGCCGTGTGCCGGTCTGCTGCGTCGTCGGCTTCCCCCTCGGCGCTATGGACACCGCCAGTAAGGCCTTTGAGGCCAAAACTGCCGTTGAGAACGGCGCGTCCGAGGTCGATATGGTCATCAACATCGGCTGGCTGAAGAACAAGCAGTACGACGATGTGCGCAACGACATTGCCGCCGTCAAGGCCGCCGTGGGCGACAAGGTGCTGAAGGTCATCATCGAGACCTGCCTGCTGACCGAGGAAGAGAAGATCAAGATGTGCGACATCGTCCCCGAGGCCGGTGCTGACTTCATCAAGACGTCCACCGGTTTTTCCACCGGCGGCGCGACCTTCCACGACATTGAGCTGTTCGCCAAGCACGTTGCGGGCCGCTGCAAGATCAAGGCTGCGGGTGGCATCTCCACCGTTGAGGACATCGAGAAGTTCCTCGACCTTGGCGCGGACCGTCTGGGCACCTCCCGTGCCGTTAAGCTGCTCACCTCCGGCGAGGCCGGCAGCGGGTACTAAGGGCGCGCGCGTTGTTCCTTCTTTGCAAAGAAGGAACCGAAGAAACTCTAAACAAATAAACCAAGAAGGCGCTGCTATCGTGAGTGATAGCAGCGCCTTTTATCTTACGCACCCGTAGGGGCCGGGCATGCCCGGCCCGCAACATTCCCGCTATTGCAGCCTGATCTTCCACCAGTAGGGGAGGAATTCATCCCTCCAGTGCGGGTTACCTATGCCCCTACAAACTGGAATTTCACTTACTTAGATAATGGCAATGTCAATTTTCCTGATAATAAAAAATACAGCAGAAGTAAACCAACTATAATTAGAATACCGCCAA
>QWCH01001316.1_pt1 | contig 39042 bp, 65 predicted proteins | sample 1972671 | NCBI WGS metagenome assembly QWCH01 (sample SAMN09866713, study PRJNA288562) | Human gut metagenome isolate term3_stool, whole genome shotgun sequencing... | isolation source: gut | host: Homo sapiens | place: USA: California
CCACTCGAAAAATGATTCGTGATTCCGTGGACCAGTATGCCATGGCTAGAGGACTTGAAATTTCCTAGGGGTTATCAGATGGGTACTCACAAAATAAAAAAGATTCAAAAAAATCTGAAACTTTTTGAATCTTTTTAATCCTTTGGTCGATCATCCATATAATCAATTGAATCATAAATATATTTTGTATTCTTTTTTCTTTTCTCATTATAAATACAACCATACAAAACATCCATAATGTATTGCATAGCTATATGGCTTGAAAACTGAGACATTCTATCTCGATTATTTTCAGAATCGCTAATCGATAAATGATATGTCACATATTGAGAATAATAATTACTTCCTGCTTTTCCAATTTGAATAACTTTCACACCTTTTTCATATAATTTTTTTACAATCGGCAATATAAATGTAGCTTTTCCCGAATAAGATAGAATAATCGCTACATGTTTTTGATTCGAAGCCAATACAGTTAATCTTTGATTATAAAAGCTACTTGGACAGTTTACACTTTTTCCAATAGTCAACATTTTATCTTGAAAATTTTCTGCAATATTTGAATTATGGGCATGCGTATAAACATCAATTACATCTGCCGAATCTATTAATTTCGAAACTGCTTTGATTTGATCTAAATCAACATATTCAAATGTATCTTTAATAGCTTTCTCATAAAGTTCTAAAAGCTTAAAAGCTATCTGTCTTGGATTATCCTTTGCCTGAAATGGATAATTCACATTGATATATGAATTGTTTTCTAATAAATCAGCATTTTCTTTTGCGATACTCACTTTTAAATCATTGAATCCATTAAAACCTATCTTTTTCACAAAACGATGAATCGCAGATTTTGATATAAATAGTATATCAGCTAATTCTTGAATCTTTAGTTTCGTAATCGCATCTTTGTTATTTAAAATATAAGATGCAATTTCTGACTCTAGCGGTGTCATAGAATCACATAGTTCTATTCTTTTTTCTAATTTCATGTTATACACCTCCAACTATTCCAATAATATCTAAGAATTCTTAAAATATAAAGAAAAAAATTAATAAAAGCATACTATTCACTTTCAAAAGTTTAAAAATTTTCATTTTTTGAAAGTGAGGCAATATGAAAACCATTGAAAGAACTGAATACCTTAATCGAATAAATAATCTGAAGGATACGCCTGATATAAAAGTTATTACCGGTATCAGAAAATCGGGCAAGTCAATACTGATGCAGTAGTATGAAACGATTAAACATGATGCACACTCTACATGATACAAGACATGCTTGTATATCGTTACTGACAAAAGCGGATGTAAATCCAACAACAATCAAGAAGATTGTTGGTCATAAAAGTGCTATGAGCTTGCCTGAAAAAGTATATACTCATATGGATTATCAGACCTTGTTGGATGGATGCAATCAACAAAATTTAAAAATTCTTCGAGGTTTTTTTTAAGAGAATTGTGTATCCTACGCATACGATTTTATAGCAATTAGGCAAAAGAAAAAAGCCTTTATATAAAAGCTTTTGCGTTCTCTTAGTAAGTAAAATACTAACATTTAGAGAACTCCAAAACCTTATAAATAAGGGTTTTTAAGTCTTTTTGTCGCTTACTCGTTGCATTGCTAAAACAACTTAATTCCACTTATTACATCCAAATAGTACTTTATTACATAAAACATTTAAATTATAGAAATCATTAATACACAAATTGTGCTTAATAGCGTCCCCAACAAATAGTATTCTGCAAACTCTTTATCTTCTGATATTTTATTATATCTAGCTATTGATTTAGCAGTCAATACTAATCCAACTGAAGAATACTGTTTTATTAATAAGAAGAATAACATAATAATTCTTTCAATAGTACCAATCATTCGTCCAGCTTTTTTTGTATTCTCTGTATTATTATTTTCTTTATTGATAGGTTTGTATGATTGCATTATATTAACTATAAATATATTTGCTGGTTTATGTACAAGAAGCACCTGAACAATTAAAACAATAATTGACCGAATAGAAATTCCAATGATATTTAATATATCTAAAACTATTTCATTATACTTATAACTCTTGCCTGACTTTATCATAAGATAAGAAACTATCATTAATATAGCTATATGAATAACTTGATCAACTATAAAAATATTTCTTTGATGTTCTCTAATAATTTTATTTTTCTTCAAGATATACTTTAACGCATCTACTAAAAAATGAGAAAATATGATTATCCATAAATATATATTTTCAAAATTTGTACAGATTAATTTAACTATAATTAAAGTTACTAGTCCATAAACGATACTATGTATAACTAGATATTTAAAGCATTTGTCTTTTTTTCTTGCCATGGATTCGGACTGAAAGTAAAAATCAGACAAGATATGAGCAATCAAGAATACAATCAGTATTTCTCTATAACTTGTTATCATACTTAACCTCACTTAATATTTTATTAACAGAATCAAAAGCATCTTTATATGCATAAAAATGAGTTTTAGATAAAATTTGTTGAATATTTGATTGTGTAACATTAAAATAATGTGCTGTTTCAGTTTGGTTTTTCTTTTCAAATAAAACATAATTCACAACTTCTCTTTGCTTTTTTGTCCAATCTTTTTCAATACAGTACATTAATTTTAAAATAGAGTTTAGTGATAATTCTTGTAAATTATTATCTCCATCTATTTTAATTTGAATATCACCATATGTACTCTCATTTTTCTTTTCTAATACTTTAAGTTGTTCGATACTATCCCTTGCTTTATAATATCCTGGCCCATCTGCACCAATAGATATCGCTGAATTAATATCAGTAGTGATAGCTCCGATTCCAATGCCAAATCTTATTTTTATAGGATATGATTCCTTTTTTATATATTGGATTATATCCATAACATGTTCTCCAGAATGTAGCAACCCTTGAAACTCATCCCCCAGTGTAATTGTAAAATTAGAAGATATTGAATCAGAATATATTTCATTAATTTCATTTAATATTTTATTTAATTTATTTTGAAACTTTCCACGTTCTTCAATATTTTTTGAATTTTTAATATCACCTATAATCGCAATATATGGATCAAATTTAAAAAAGAAGAAAAACATATATCGCACCTCCTAATATTTAACTTTAGTATAATATAATTCCACTTTGCTTTCAAGAATTATAAGCTAATTGACTAATATTTATTTTTTATTAGTCATTTTACTAATAAATGAAAATTATAATCTTTTTCCTCGCTATGTGGAAATGCAAACAAAAAAAGTATTCATACTTCTTAGAATCATTTTAGAACAGTTATACTTCTTTATCATTTTCAAAACTACAACTTTATTTCAGTTTTGAAAACGCCCCACAATAAAAAAGACCACCCAAATAAATGAGTGATCTGATTTTCTCTTGACGATAATAATTAACGTTTAGAGAATTGTATGAGCCTTTATATAAAGCACATATGTAGAATGTTGTGGCCTTTTTGTGTCCTATTGCTTTTTTGTGAGCCTTTCCTAGACGTTATCACAAGGCTTTTAACATAAAAAAAGAACCTACGCACGAATGCATAGGCTCAATCTTTTTACTTAAACAATTTCAAAATCTTTTCGACAATACTTAGCAACATTTCAATCAATTTGTTGATACCAGATACATTAATTTCGTCTTTTTTGACAGAATCCGAACTATTTTCATCGCTTTTATCGTTTTTTGGTTCATCTTTTTCGGAATTTGAACCATTTTCATCCTTTTTAGGCTCATCGTGCTTTGGATCAGATTTGAAGAAGTCGATATCATGGAAGATAACATTCTTGTCAATCGGATTCGCACTGTATTGGTGCATCACTCCGACGCTCGACTGATCAGACTGGATTTCTCCGTTATTCGTTCCCCAATTTGCGACCCAAATCGGATAAGTTGTTTCTACGAATGTGCCTAGCCACGATGTACTAGTGTACACACCAGTGTAGTAGCCTTGAGCACTCACGTAGTCACAGAACACCTTACAAAAGAAAGAACATCTTTCCTTCGTTAAGACACCGGCTTTCTTTTTATAAGCATCGGCATCTTCCATATCGAACCAGATGCCCATTTGAATATTTCTGCCCTTGACAAGGTTGCAGATGTATTCTGCTTCTGCCCTTGCCTGCTCGTCATTCAATGCATAATCATAACAATACACACCATAAGGAATCTTCAATTGCTCACACTTATCTGCAAAGTATTCAAACTTCTTATCTGTATGCTCTCCGTAAGATGCACGTATGATCACAAAGTCGTATTGTGACAAGTCAATATCTGAACTGTTATGTTCTGAGATATCGACTCCGTATCCCTTGACATTCTTTTTCAAATCCGTTGCAGATGTAGATGGTTTTGAAGGCTCTGTAGAAGGTTTCGACTCTTCTTTCTTTTCTTCTTCTGGTGCAGTAAACTTTGCCCACATCTGAGATCTGTCCTCTGTCGCAGATACCGCCACAAAGACTTTTCTATCTCCTTCTTTGCCAACAACGTATCTATGGCCATTTGTGACACACTTCCAATAGTAGCGAATCTCGTCTCCTGAATTACATTGGCCAAAGATTTCACCACTTGGATTGTCGTAGTGTTTATGCACACCATCAACAATGAATGTGGCCACTCCGTCCTCTTGCGTTAATTCAATGTCTTTCGTCTCTGGTGCACTGATTGTAGCCCATGGATCTACACCATACGATTCACTACCACTAACGGATGCGAAGCATCTGACACCATTTGTGTGTAGCCATGAGATCCATCTATGGCCAAGGCCAACCCACTTTTCAGTGTAGACTTGCTTTTCACCTTTGACAAAAGAACCATATGACGGTCCCGTTGGTGAGTCTCTATGGATAACGATATCGGTATCGTTGTTGAAAGTGGCCATTCCATTCTCTTTGATCAACTGTGTGGCTAGGTATGCAGAAACGTTTGTGTAGAACTTAGGCCTCAAGTAACCCCACATTGCACCTTGATAGTTCAGTGGCCACAACAACGCTTGTGGCTTACCTAGAACATTCTGAGAGAGCGCTCTGCCCTCCCAGTATATAAAGATATGGCCATACCTAGAATCGCCGCCTACAGACACTCCTACATCACCATTCTGTGGCGGTCCACTGACAACATCAAAGTAATTCAAAACACCATTACTAGCTCGATTGAACCACCAGGCTTTGGCATGACCACGCGCCACACAAGGTTTGCTAGCCCATGCCATCAATCCCTGGATCAGTGACACACACTGGCCACCATATGGCTCATCAACCTGAACATAATTGATATTCATAATCTGGCCCCTATTATTAAAGACCTTACCATTTGCATAATTTTGGAATTCTTGCGAAGTACCCATGCTCGCACCTCCTAATTTTTATCTAACAAAAACTCTTGGATCTCATCACGAATCTCGGCCAACTTGTCCTGGCCACTATCGGCTAACTGGTTATTGATGATTGCCAGTTCAGCTTTTAATGTCAGATTACCACGCATTTTGTCCGCCTCAAGTCTTTGATCATGCTCAGATAACATCTGCGAGTGTTTGTTTAATTCAGCTTTGATGCCTTCCTGGGCAATCAATAATGTTTCAATTGACTTGATTCTTTCATTGTCACGTTTCAACCACTCTTCGTGTCTTCTGACTGCTTCTTTCAGGTCATCATTTGGCTTTTTAAAATCCTTGTAGACCTTCCAAGCACCACCGATCGTGATAACCGCACCACATACCAATAAGAACTGGCGGGCTGCAATTAAAAATTCATCCATTGCAGACCACCAACTTAATTTTCTTTCGTTGCTTCAACTTCTGGTAATCCGGCCAAAGACGTCAAAAGTGACAAGATTCCGGCCAAGGCAGTGCTTGATACTACAACTTTAAGATCCACTTGTTCCATCATTTGTGATGTTCCAATCATCGCAATCGCAGTTTGGCACATTGTTTTTAAGCAGCGTGTGCATGCTGCACTCCACCATTTAGCATTTTTTAATTGTTCCATATTCTATCTCTCCTTGCTTGCTCCATAATTGTCAACAATGTGCCAGTCATCACATGCACAATTGCTGATTGTGTATACAATATCGTCTGAATCCGTTAATTTTAAATCAATACCATCTTTCGTATGGATCATGATGATTCCATCAACGATATGCCAATATCCAGTCCAATGACTACGCGCAACCTTGTGGCCACGCATCATAGATATAAACGCAGATGCAAAATTCATATACAGTTACCTCCTAGATCAACTCAACATTTTCAATCTTTGCACGAATAACAAGGATGTCTATATATTTTTTCATAGAATCCAACTGAAGATCATAGATTTCTCTTGGACAAGTTGGTTTGAAGTTTAATTTTCCTTCATCCCATTTTTCGCACATGGCTTTTAATTTGTCATGACGAACCTTCACTTGAAAATATTCACCTTTGAATCTGTCTTTATAATCTGCAGAGTTCATCAACTCTACTGTTTCATTTAATTCCATAGCTTTCCTCCTACTTGTACGCTTTGCCAGTGATTTCTCTATATTCTTCTGGTGTGATCAAGCCTTTTTTAACCGCATTCTTAACTGCAGTTAGTGGCCACACTTTGGCGCGATAGTATGTTTTGATTTTTTCAAATAATTCTGAATGTTCCATTTCCCTAACCCTCCAAAATTGTATCTGTCATCATGGCAGTGTATAACACTTGTGCCTGGATTTTTTCTGCAGCACTAAGTGTTGGCACTGGCTCATAATCTAAGTAGTTTTCCGGATTTGATTTCAAATCATTTAAATCAATGTTTGAAGCCAACTCGCAGAACTCGTTGTAATCGTATTCGTAGTAGTGTTCAGAAGGACACATTTCTGTAGCTTCTGTATCTCCTTCTGTCTCATTCAAATAAACATAAACATAAACTTTATCCTCAAACGTAAACGTCTGCACATTTGGCATTTTCTTGTAGAATTTTTGTCTTATCATATTTAGACACAACCTTTCTAGCCTTTTTGAATAAGGCAAATAGATTATTACTTTTTAGATATTTTTGAGAATCAGAATGTTCTAATAGTCCTTTATAAGACAACAATGTCTTCGCATTTGTCACACTGTTTGGTGCTCTTCTGAACTTGGTGACTGCTCTTCTGATGTGTCGGAAAGTTTTTCTTCGAATAGTGATATGATCACGATAGATTTTAAATCCCATCATATCCACAAAATCATCATCACCAATTTTGAAACATCTCCAAGAGTCTTTGAGATCCAATCCTTTAGTGCGCATTTCTTCTTCCAGTATTTCTGCTGCACGCATCATATCTTTAGAATTAGATCCTGCGATAAATAAATCATCCATATAGAATAATGTTTTATAAATAAGATTAACTCTTTGAATTGTTCCATTTCTTTTATGTCTGACTCTGTATGATCTTTCCTGGATTTTGTGATATACATCCATCAAAAAAAGATTACCAAGGTACTGTGACAAGTATGATCCAATACTTAAGCCTTTTTTGAATGTTCGAATCAGAGTTTTAATAAGCCACATAAGATGCTCATTCTTGACTCTTTTTTCTAGCCACGCAATGATTCTATCCTGAGGAATCGATTCATAATATTTGCGGATATCAAACTTACAAACATAGTTGATTCTGTATTTTCCGTTGTGCTTTTCTGCTAGCCAACGATGTATGGCCAAAGCGCCATAAATTTGTCCACGATGTGGTAAAGAAGCACACTGGTACTTTCCTAGTCCTGCAATCAATTCTGATAATCCAGCCACTGCAATATAGTCGTATATCTGTTGTTTAATATCCTGGATGCCAATAACTCTCGCTTTTTGAGAACCAACATCATATATCGTTCGATACCATATAGGTACTAGATCCAACTGTCTGCCCATCAATTCTTTCTGCAGTACAAGTGCAATGTTATCTATATCGCCATATGTATCGAATAGTCTTGCAATATCTGTCCTTGTTTTCTTTTTCTTTTTAAGACATCTATGTATACAGTCTTTTATTAAATCTAAATCAGTAATATCTACATTTTTACATTTTCTTTTCATTGAACTTTAAATCCTTTTTTCGATTGTTTGTGTATAGGGTTTCGACAAAAAGTCTACTAGTCTATGTTCTTCACAAAATTTTGCATCACAACATGACGTTGTCGATGCGAGCATCTAAATGATGGCTTACTCCAGTTTCCTGGGCTCGCGAGACATGGTTAATGTATTTAATTTATAAACAATCATGCGACAAGTAGTTCCACCTGGCATTGCCAAGGGAGTTCCTGCAATTCAAGTAACAAAGGCCGGCATTCGAGCCATTCCTGAGGTTACCGCCCTACCATGAATCCTCTAAATTTAATATTTAATTGTTAGCTAACAATGCAAGGGGGATGCCCCCTTGCAACCCCCGATTGAACAATCAATCGAGCGACAAGAAGCCCCACCAGGCATTGCCAAGGGAGTTCCAGCAATACAAGGAACAAAGGCCGGCATACGAGCCACCCCCGAGGCAACCGCCCACAAGATATTCTCGTGTTCCGCTTGTTGATGTTCCTCCGGCATAGAGCATATCCCCTACACCCTGGCTAGATCCTGAACCGAATGCAGATGGGAACCATGCGCCATCCACGATAGAGATATCTCCAATCCACGAATCTGAACCATCTGCCTTGGCCGGAATTGTTCCAATCTTTGTATAAGTATTCTTAATTGTGGCTTCTGACGATGAGTGAGCTACACCTCTAGGCGCACGATATACATCTTTCGAATAATCTGCATTAAAGACCATGACTGTATCGCCTGGAATCGTCCATCCACCAACGCTGAATTCTAGTCCTTGGATTCTATATGGATGTTTTCCATCTGTATTAGATACTGGTGAACCATCGTGATGGCCAATACCTACATCAGTGCATCCACTATCCCAATGCCACGAAGACATGTAGATGTATTGTGTCGCGCTACCTCCAGTGATTGGAGTTGTATCGAAAGGTTCACAATCTAGATAAACCGCACAGTTATCTGCATCTAGATCATCGATTCTTAGAATCTTGGCCGCATATGCGTATTCATACATCGTTGAATTTCCTCTATCTAAATCGACAGAGCCATCACCTTCATCTCGTCCATATCCAACGATTACGCTAGATCCAATCTGCCATGATGCTTTTTCACTCTTTGGAATTGGGAAATACGTAGCTTTTATCGAACGTTCCACACTGGATTTCGTCTGCATAGAATAGTTTGTATTTCCTGAGAAGATTGTCTGCGAGTTTTTAGTCGCATACTTAATCATCAACATGATGATCCCGAATGTTTGTCTATCGATTCCAGCACCCCAGAAACCTGTACCTTTTTTCTGGTAATTCACAATAATGTTATCGTGACTTTGGTTGATAGCTACTTTTCCAGGTTGAGATCTCAATTTTCCATCACTTGCGGTTACACTGTGAAATCTAGAATAAATAAAGTAAGGCATTACTGTACCGTCTGCACGCACTGCAGCAAACCAAGGTTTTAATCCTAATGCGTGATTAGGTGAATCAGAGATCAACCATTCTGTATAATTCTCTGTTTCGATTTGTTTGTAATAGAAAGTCATCTGCAGAGCACCACAGTCAACTGCACCTGTCTCTTGATAGTTTCCATCACCAATCATTGCGACTGGATATGCAAAGCCATCATCGTATCGCTTATAGTTGCACTCATACCATTTAAACAAAGGAATGTTCTTATAGTCATCTGTACCCTCTACAGTATCTGTACTAGGCTGGCAGACTAATCCAACATTGTCTCGAGTCTTTTCACACGAACTCGTTGGATTTGACGCAAACTTCCATACTTTTGTTCCATAGATTTTTCTTGTTCTCTGTGGAATAAACATTGCATTAAAATAGTCGGCACTGTATTTCTCATATCCAGGTACCATCTTTTCAAGTGCATTTGCGACTCTTGTCAATTGCTCATCTGTGGCCAGGAACTTCTCTACATATGTTTCTGCAGATGCTGCTAAAGCTACTTCACTCGAATTCTCTGACATACTTTTCCTCCTTTTACACTTAAGCCTAAAGTGTCAATCAAGTTATTGATTGTGACCACTGCGGCTGATTTTGTATTTTCAATATCATCAATCGCATTTGTGTGTTTAGATGCAATTGAGCTCAAAGCACTGTCTGAATTCTTTTTGATTTCAGACATCGTACTTGTTTTAGTCGAATTGATTTGTTGAACTGCATCATCCGACACTTGTTTGGCATACGCTAATAGCTGCATGACTTCGTCCTTGGACTCTGTGGCCACTGATCCAGTCACGTGCAATAAACCTTCGGCCACATTGCCGATAGCTTTCAATGTATGCCATTCACGTTTAACTGTGCTACCATCTAGCATTTCTGCACACACCCAGAATTCAACGTTTCCTTTTTCTTTTAAGGCATTCGCGTCAACTTCCCAGGCAAAGTTGCAGATTCCGTTCGTGATAAATTTATTCGTGACTAAGTACGATCCAAACTCTCCAGAAGCATTCTTATAGATGATTCGAACTTGAGCGTTCGTCATATCAAATAATTCTGTTGGCCATGGATCCATTTGGAAATGTACTAGGCATGCATTCTTATCGTATTGCACACCTAATAGGTCACATCCTTCTGGAATTGCGATTCGTCTTGTCACGCTGTCAATCACGCATACATTGCTAAATGATTCAGATTCGCTATACACTGTTATTCCCATGTATAAACCTCCATTCTATCCATAGTTCACACCTTTTTTGATACTTCCATTGATGTTCCTATAGACTTTTTTAACCTTTTTGATTGTTCCATTGTGATTGTAATAAACACGAGCAACCTTGACTCTACCACCCTGATTGAACGCAATCTTCAACTGATCTGCCGGAGTCGTAAATGATGCATATACACCACCTGTATATTGAACAGTTCCATTACGATCAACAACTTTAGTCGTTATCTTATAAGATGATTCTGGATTCAATCCGGTCACTTTGATTGATCCATTACCATTGTCTGGACTGACGTTCCATGTCTTTCCAGTAATCGCACACCACAGATACACTCGCCAGTAGTTTCGCACATTTGATAGTTTGTAATCGATTGCCGCATCGAATGGATTGATGTTCCTAGGGTTGCCACACCCATACACACTTGGTCCACTTACACTTTGTGACTCTCCAATAACTCCACTTGCCGAAAAGTTGCCAAACGATGTGCTACATCCAGGCGTGTGATAAACGCTTGGCCCATTTCCAAACGGAAGATCTAAAACACCTGCTGCAAGAACTCCGGTTTGCACTACTCCTGATATATTCACGTTAAATGTATGCCGATTTGTATGGAACATGAAAACAGCCCCACTCCATTGAAGGCTGTTTTGACCATAATCTTCTTTTATAAACATGGAATAGTGCCAACGCATCTTGATGTTTGGCCAACTTCCAACTAGCTCTGTCCAATAATCCACCATCATGTGGATTCCATTTGTGTTAGATCCACAATCTTTTCTTCCCATAGCTCACTACCTATCCTTCTAACTGGAAATAAAAATAGCCACTAGGACATGTGCTTGTGGTTGGTGCTGATGTGCCAACTTTCCACTTAAACTTTTCACACTCTGCGATTCGATTTGAAAGGCTAGTATCTGCACTTTCCAGATTTGGAATCTTATCTTCAATACTCTTAACACGTTTGCTCACTGCTGTGATATCTTTCGTATTGTCATTGATTGAATTTCCATGCGTAGTGATGTTGCCTTCATTTGTGGTCACTCGTTCAGTCACACCATCAATCAAACCTTTATTCGCTTTGATTTGATTCAATAAGTTTCCTGCAGTATTTCCATCCAATGCTTTTTCAAGCTCTGCCAGTAATGCATTGTATTGATCATACATCGGCTGTGTTGGAAGCTTATTTGTTCCATCGGTTACAAGACCACAGAATGTTTCATTTAAACGTGTGTCGATAATATGCGCAGATGTGATCGCGGATGCATTGCCTGGTACCTGGATGATTGCTAAAATAATTTCATAAATGTTTTCATTTCTAATTGGTGCTGTCGGCCTGCTTCCATTTCCTCTTACGTACGTTAGAACACAATTGTTTGTAGCTTTTGTATATCTGCATGAAATGTAATCGTAGCGTGTAGAAGATGATGCGATATCAATTGATAAAGTAACATCAGAGGTGTTTCCATAAGTAAATCCACCAATCGCACTTTTAGCACTAAATAAAAATGCATAACCAGGTGAAACTTTAATGTTCATCCCTCCGGATGCGGACACTTTCAAATCATCACCGGTCGCATTAAAGATTCCTGTGGTTCTACCAACATGATATAGACGAACATCTTCAGATAGATATTTTGTATTATCTAAAGGATATGCTTTTTGTGCCATATTTAACCTCCTATTCTATTTGTAGAATTAAATTGATTTTGGTGTCTTCGTTTCCCTCCTCCACAAAATCTATACCTGTAATACGTGCATAAACTTGTAGACCATATTTAATACTAATAACCGGGACAATATCACCAAGATCATAATCTCTTCCTAAGATAATTAATTTATCTTCAGGATTTAAAGTAAAAGAGAAGACAAATGCGCCTTCCCTGGTTTCTAGTAATTTTTCTTCTCCACGAACACGGAGTAATTCGTTGTATTCGCTATCTGAATACGTTTGCTCATTTCCGTTTGAATCTTTGTATGTTCGTTGTAAATCTCTCGCGTCCACATACATTTCTATTAATGGCTCATTAGCCTCACGCATATCTACTGTAACCATCCTACGTTTTCCATCATCATCGTCACCTAGAACATACGCAAAATTCTTGTATTTGGATAGCTCTACTTCGTATCTTTGTGCCAAAACATTTCCTAGATCGTCTGAAAATTTAGCTTCATCTCTTCTGGATCCGGAATATATTTCAAAATAATTCAATACATTATTCTTGACAATCTCTCGATAACCATATCCAACTAAAGCACAATACTTTTGAACTGTTTTTCTTAGACTTAACCAAGTTGTTTCGGAATCTGGTATTTCAGATGTTAACCCTTTTGAATCTGCAACATTAATATCTAATCCGCGTTTATTATCAGATACACATTTTAATAGCGATGATTCAACGTTTCTAACAGTCAATGTGTTTATATTAACTCGATCATCTAAATTATCCATATATCCACTGATAATTAATACTGTTTCATCGTCTTCCTTCGGTATAACAGATTTAATAAACATGATCTCATTCCGTTCCTGACAGACGATGCGATTGAATTGAACTAGATATTTTAAATTATCTGTTGTAGCTTTCGCATATATTACTGCTTTTCCTTCTTCATAATAACGAGGTTTCCATTGGATGCTTGTCACGTTTTGAAGCAGTGCTTGCTTCTTCCCTTCACGATCATAAATAAAATAATTCATTAGACACCAGCTCTCACTGTTTCAAACGATAATTCTACAATTAAGTTTTGTTCGTTTGTATCAGCACTATATCTTAATACATTCTCACCTACTGCCAATTGGAAGAAAATGCTATCGAAATCCATCATCCAAAATACATTTATCACTTCTTCTCCACGAAGCAAGTGACAATATTTTTGATTTGTATAAGTGCTTATTTCCAAGATATCTCCATTTTGCATCGTAAGATCATGATTCTTTCCAAACGATAAATGATCCTGTGTAACAACATTCACAATTTTTGGATTTTTGATTTCTGCTTCAGCTTTCATTTGTAAAATAAACCCAGTCGGAAGATCTCCTTTGTTCGAGAATGTTAATAGCGGCTGCCATATTCTTGTTGATATAGTGAACGGTTCAGTGCTTGAGTAACTTTGTGGAAACATAAAATTAGATTCAAGTTTATTAAAACTTATTAATTGTGCTTCTTTTTCTTTTGGATAAGGATATGCTGCGTGCAGCATAAATTGAAAGTCTTGCCAGTTCCTATCCCAACTAATGTATGGAGTTTCCTTTGGCTCGACATCCCAATATACATCAATTTCTTCTTCTTCATCAACATAACGAAATGTAGCTGCAACCCCTGGAAGAATTACAGCTAACATTTTCTTACGAACGTTTGGATCGTTTTTGAATTTACCAGTAATTGTAAAATCTTTAGGTTCTACAACCTTACCAGTAATTGATGATCCAATTTGATTAGAAACTGTTGATTCGGAAAGTGTAATGCTATTTTTAGATAATCCCATATCATCTGTAATATGGATTCCTGTAGCTTTTGAAAACTCAATGCTATCACCATTTGCATTTGTATAGATTACTTTTCTCATGCCCACACACTCCTTTTCAACATTGCTTGTGTTCTAATTTCCATTTCGTAAGGACTCAATTCCTTTGCAGAATTAATTGTTTGATAGAAGTTTGTAACCGGTCCTTGTGGATTACCTGTAGTATCTTTGTCTGGATCCACTTTAAATTTAGCCACGTTTCTTATATCACCAAAATTAAATGACGTTCTTGCACTTTGCATTGCTCTTTTGCCTAAATTACGCATAGCGATAATAAGACTATCATCTTCTTCAACACCTGCAGCTGCACCCTGTGGAATAAATAGGCCAATTTCTTTTTTTGCTTTTCTTGAAGGCGATTTAATTCCTAAGAATGACTTTACAGAATCAAAAGCACTCTTCGCAATATTCATCAAAGCACTTCCAATCGCTCCTCCGGCCGCTCTAATTCCGCCTACAATACCACTAATGATATTGGATCCAATAGACAACCAATCATAAGAGAAGAATGCGCCAGCAGCCTGAGCTAGTATTCCAGGAATCACCCCAAGCAATTGTGGCACCGCCTGTAATAAACCAGTGCCAACCATAATCAAGATTTGCACACCTTTGCCTAAAAAATCAGGTAAGTGTGATGCAATTAAATTGACTAAGTTCACCAATATACTTAACAACGTACTAAGAATACTTGGTAGACTCTGTAAAATACCGGTAGCAATATTTTTAATTACTTCTATACCTTTTGCTAGGAATTCAGGCATTTTATTTAACAATGTATTTAACATCGAGATTGCAGTATTTGATATACTTTCCACTACTGTCGGAAGACAAGATACAATTCCTTGAACTAAATATAAGATCAATTCTAATCCTGCTTCTAGAAAACTAGGTAGATTTTCCAACAGACAAGTAAGCATTGACGTTACCATTGTCTGAATCTCTGCCATGATTATTGGAAAATTTGTGACAATTCCGGATACCAATCCATCAATCACATTCTTTCCTTGTTCCATGAAAGCTGGTAATTGTAATGCGATTGTGCTAACTGCTTGAACTATCATGCTAGAAACTTGTGTACCTAATCCAGGAACACTTGTAGTAAAGAACGTCCCAATCTGAGTTAACATAGATCCTAATCCAGTGATCAATGCTGGAACAGCTTGGCCAATACCAGTAACTACTGCTTGTGGCAGTGCTACAATAATATTTCCAACCATAGGCAATAAGTTGCCGAATATAAATGTAGATGCAGTTTTAACTAGATTTGTCATTGGAACTGTGATGTCTGCACCAATTGAAAGATTTCCTAAGAAGTCTTTAGCAGCTGCTTTCATTGCTCCAAAAGATCCGGTCAATGTAGTTGATGCTTCTTTAGCAGTAGTCCCGGTAATATCTAGATTTTCCTGGATTGCGTGAATCGCTTCATATACATCACTTAAATTGTTGATGTCGTATTTAACACCCGTTAATTTCTGTGCATCCTGTAGCAATCGCTCCATTTCAGATTTCGTTCCACCATATCCAAGTTTCAAGTTATCCAGCATCGTATAATTCTGCTTTGCGAACCCTTGATATGCGTTTTGTATGGATTCCATATCTGTACCCATTTTGTTTGCGTTATCTGACATATCAATCATAGCCATATTGGCCACTTCTGCTGCCTTCGCAGTGTTCCCACCCAAACTTGAGATCAACGATGCAGAGAATGATGTGACATTATTCATGTATTCATTCGCAGATACTCCGGCAGTTTTAAATGCCTGACTAGCATATTTTTTAACTGTATCTGCATTATCTTTAAAGAGCGTTTCCACACCACCAAGCGATTGCTGGAGTGCCCCACCTTGAGTAAGCGATGCTCCTAAAAATGCTCCAATACTTCCGGCAGTAATCACGCCTTTTAAATTCGACACTAAAGCAGAGCCAATTGTAGATCCGGACGATTCTCCGGCCGTCTGTGATTCGCCTTTTAGTACATCAGTAATCTTTCCTTTAATACCTTTGGCAGATGGTACAATCTGCACATAGGCAGTACCTGCATTAGCCGGCATATTAATCACCTACCAATTCTTTTTTTAATCTTTCGAACTCTTCAACAGATTCAAAAGATTCAATATCCGATTCATTATCATTTATTTTTCCCATTAATGCATCCACCATCATTGCAGGACGATTATTTCCTTCTTGTCCGTCTTTTGATTGGAACCATACCAATAAACTAAGACGATCCATAATAGATGCCAACAGAAAATCGCGTAATGATAACTTCTCATCCATCATTTTTAATTTGATTCGAGAATCATCCCTCAAGCCAACTGATAAAGTCGCTACTAGTCTTGCCGGTAGCGACTTATAGTTATATATCTGATACGTTTCTGCAAGATCACAGATTAACGCATCTTCATCTCTCGAAATCATGTTGGCCAGGGCTATTAGTTTTTTGTTTCTTTTTTTGCGGCCAGGATCTCTACAATCATTTCTGATACAGTTTGTGCAGAAACAATACCGTCCTCTGTTCGAACAAAATCATACATTTTTTTCTTTTGTTCAGGTCCTAACAATAAAGTTAACACCTTAGACACTGCCAATAGGTTCCCATCATCAATATCAGCCAGAGCATCAATAAGCTCCATGTTATCCGCTCTTTCGTCCGTAATTTCGAATGCGAAACCATTTTTAGTAACCCCACTAATCATTTCTATGCACCTTTCTTTTTAATATATTCGTAATGTGTAAATCCTTTAGAGTCAGGTAAAGCTGCAATTTTGATTTCATATCCGATTGGATCAGAATCTTTATATGTAATTTCACTAACTTCTACTAAAGATCCTCTCGGAATAACAATACGCTTTAAAACACCATCTTTTAGAATCATATCGATAACATACGATTTATCTTCAAGTTCGCTCGTTCCAGCTTTTACTGTAATCCCAGTTTCTAAGTCGCCAGTGACATTTTCGTCACCATAAACAGTTTTTAAAACTGCGACATTCAAACCTTCAATCAGTTTCCATGAAAGGTTATCTTTTTTTTCTGTTTGAGCGTTTAAAACGACATCGCCTCCCCAAGCCTTTACTTGCTCAGTGTTTGGTGTATTTTCGTTTTTAACACCATCTTCAGAGATATACCCTAAGTTGTTAAATTCTGCAGATAACTCAGAAACTGCATCTTCAGGTAATGCAGTACCCAATGTAACTACATGTACTGATCCACCAATCTTAGGCTTTGCGGCAGTAACATTTTCAACACTAGACATGTTTTTTCCTCCTAATATGTAATATCAAAAATACACTGGTAGCGATATTTCTTAGTACTTGGATCAGTGAAATTGTAATCACTGTTTAATTTGACCTTAAATATCTCATCCAGTGTAATCATTTTTTTCATTTTATTTATAACTTCTCTATTTAATAATGCAGCCTCATACATCGAATCCGCATAAGACTGCAACGCAAATGTAGCAGTTTCAATATATTCTTCTTCTGAACTGCCAGTTTTTTCTATACGTACATATGTTTTTGGTGGATTTGGTGGAATTTCCATAAACACATCAACCGACAAAACTTCTTTTAAATAGTTTAGCAATACTATTTCAATCATTTTCCTAACGCCTTCATTAATGTATTATGCTTCAAATTACTGTAATACGCGTGTGGTGTAGATGCCTTAACTTTTGCTCTAACACGTTTTGCACCTACTTTTGTCTCCAATTCATACCCTTCGCCACATGCCTCTAAAACAGACCTAGCTTTTTCTTCACAAATCTGTTTAAGTTCATCAGATTTAAGTAATTGGCCAATGCCTTCATAATTCAATTCAAACTTAAAATCATTCATATCTTTCCACCATGACTTTCTTATTCCAACGTAAAGGAATCATTTCTGAAATGCCTTCCAATGGAATACCGAAGGATTTCCATTTCTTGCCAAAGAAAGAAATAGTTGCATCTGACCAGTCGTGATTATCACCTTTTGGAATGGCCAATGTGTAAACTGCCTTTTTCCCATATAGATTGGTTGAATCTAGAATCTCCTGAGATGTTGAAGGACATACTAACACATCTTTTACCATTACTGGCTTATCTGCGTATACTGGTGCATTAAATGCATCTACTCCTACTTTTGTTTTTTCATATAGAACAACATCAATTCCTTTAATCATTTGTACCACCACACATATCTATTGTTCGTATTTTCTGCTTATTTTTGATACCTAATCTATCTAATTCTGAGCGTTTAATAAATAAACCTCCACCAGGAACTAAGAAAGTACCGGAAGCAGAATAACCAAGAGCCGATTCTGAAAATTGAGACATCGGCTCTTTGTCTGTAGATGTCATTAATGTCCTCGCAACAACATCTACAGTTACTGACTTGGCCACAATTAATAGATCTGGATCTTCCGAAACCATTTGATCTAGATTTTTACCAGTCTTTTTTGCTTCATTTCTTAAAGATGCACAAACGATAGGAATCAATGCGATTGCTCGCGCGGATTCCTCTTCGCTCATGCTTCTCCAAAGAACTTTTATATCATCGATTGTTGCGTAGTCCATTAATACCTCTATGCTGCAACTGCAGATTCAGTTGTAATCAATGCAAAGGCATCTGGATCCAATACACAGAATCCTACATATGTTTCTGCACGCAATACGATTTGATTAGTTCTCTGTAAATCGCCTTGTCCGTCTGGATCTCCATATTCAATGATCTTCATAGGTACTTGCTCTGCATATCCCCATTTGAATGCATTTGTAAAATCACCAACGACTGCACGAATTTTGCTATTTTTAAACGCAACTGTATTGTTTACACTATTTGCCATGCCTCCGAAGTTTGCTGGTTTATTTCCAAAACGGAATTCAGGATATAAATATGTTCCAGTTCCTGCAGCTTTAATTTTCCCTAATGCAGATGCGAATGTTGGCGCCATCGCAATACCAGTGACATCGCAATCTTTATCCTGAATCAACGCAACCGCATCATCTAAATTTTCATCTGCAGATGCTGCTGCATAAGTTACTTTATTCGTTACTGCTTTTGCGAAGCAGTTATCACCAATCTTTGCAGATTCAACTCCGTCTGCAGGATTTACACCTTGGAAACCCATGATATCCACTGCACGAGCCATTTTTTTGGCAAAGCCATCTACAAATTGTTCTAAATAAGGTAACTGTTTTTCTTCAGCCATATTAATGAATTCATCAGTCAATCTGTGCTGGTATACAATTTTGATAGGTGTGATTGTTTTCTTTGTAAAAGCTGCATCTCCTGCTGGTTTATTTTCACCTTCACCAACGATAGAAGCTTCTCCATCCATTGAGAAAACCATTACATCATTACCGGCAAATGGAATAGGTTCTTGTTGTGATAATGCTGCAAGTGATGAAAAACCTTTAGCTTTACTATATACACTTGTGACTAAATTTGATGGGAATAACCCTGTACTTTTTGTGATTGTTGCCATTGTTTATTTCTCCTTCTAATCTTTAAATTGCGATAATAATTCTTTAACAGCTGCATTCTTGTCAGTGCTTCCACCTGTTGATCCACCATGTAATGGCAATACAACGGTTTTATTTGTTGACACTAATTCAGCTAATGTTTTTGCATCCGCTCTAAGTTCTTCTTCTGTACTACCTTGTAAGCGTGATACCATTTCTGTTGGTAGTTTAAATTCATTTGCTACCTTTGAACGTAATTGAAAAGCTTTTAACGAAGTATTTTCATTACGAATTGTTTCAAGCTGAGATTCATAATTATTCTTCATTGTCTGCAAGTCTTCAGGTGATGTATAACCTTCAAATTTTTTGCTAGCATTTTGCTCATAACCATCTTTAATTTCTTGCAATTTATCAGGACTTGTCCAAGATTCATATTTCTTGTTGATTCTGTCCACTCTATCCCTGATTGCATCTTCAAATTGTTCTTGTGTTTCAATTGGTTTAAAATCCATGTTTTTTCCTCCTATTTTCCCGTATAGTTACGTAAAAAAAGAGAACAATATATGTTCTCCTAGTAGCTTATTCTCTGTGGTTTTTGTTCCTTTTTCTTAGAACACATCCAGTAAGCTAATATTGCAGATTCTAATAAGGCTACTTCAACACCATCTTTAATGGATCTGAATCCAAATCCTCCACTGGATCCAATCGCTCTCTTTTCGCAATTGGTTACAGATTGTGTTAATGCAGGTTGATCATTATGGCGAACTGATTTATTTGATATCGCAAGTTCGAACAATTGATTTGAAGCAATAACATCTTTTACAGTTGGCAGCACTGGCCTTTTCTTTATGCCAGCTTCCTTCATATCGGCCGCCAAAATCTGTTGTCCGTTTGCTCCATCAATCGCAATACCACCTATATCGGCATTGGCCAAAAAATTAATCATCCAAGTATTTCCGTCTTTGATCTTCCTACAGTCTATAGATTCTACAAAAATGTTTTTGTCAGTGGTCTTACATGCTACAGACAATGCCACATTTTCGCCATCATGGCCATACTTTATTCCTACATACAACTTACCTGTAAACTTAGGTAGAGCGTCAACCTTCAAATTTTTCCACTCGTTTTCAGTTATCGCAGATTTCTGGTTGTACTGTAGCCATAAACCTAAACGCTGAATATTGAAGTCAATATCGTCATTATCTTCCAATTCCGCTTCAATCGTTCTTTCAGATGTTCTGATTCCTAACGCTGGATTTGTTTCGTACCAGGCATCTACATCTTCAACATCTGTCATAAATTCCACAGACCATTCTGCCCAACCTGTGTTTTTACTTTTTCCACTCAATACACGTTTACGCATATCTGTAAATACAGTACCTGCAGATACCGCGGTTGGTGGGGTTCCACAAAAAATCGTCTGAGGATTCTCAGACGAATAAATAGTATATTTCAATGCGGAACTTTGATCTGTAGTATATTCCTGGGCCTCATCGACAATCAAAGTATCGAATGATTCACCTAGACCTCCAGTATTGGATCTAGTACGAAAAGCAATATATCCTCCTGTTTCTTCCAAGCGAATTTCTTCAGCACCTTTTTGTTTAATAGACTTGTACTGAACACCTGCATCATCAAGTAATGCACATAGTCTTTCCCATGCAGTGTGAGAAGTGTTGACTCTGTGTGCAGTATGCATAATCTTTTCGCCATTCTGCAATTTCCACATCTCAACTATCGCGACAACTTCACCTTTACCATTCTGACGAGGTATTTCATATCCAAATCTATTATGGACCCATAGACCATCTTCAGTGATTGATAAAATGTCATAAACTAACATTTTCTGCCAATCCATGGCCTTACGTTTAGATTTTTCATAAAGTTCTATGGCTTGTTGGCCATATGTTTTTACATAAGGAATAGTTACGGAAGTAGTAGGAGTCTGTCTGCCTATTCTTTTAGGCACTGCATTCTCCATTCTAATCCTCCTAGCTATCCAAAATAATAATCACACTCAATACACATCACATCCTTAATTCAAATTATTTTAAAGGCTAACGATATTGATCAATGTTGAAATCATCTCAACATGATCCAATAAATACTTTTTAACATTCTCCATACCACTATTTTCTTTTAAATAATGAATTCCTTCTGCAGTGATTTCAATATCCGATAAATCATTAAGCATCATATATTGATTTCCCCATGCTTTAGAAACATGCACTCCGTTAATAAGATTATCTTCACTCATTAACTTAAGAACTCTTTCTAAATATCCATCTGCAAAAGAATCGTATTTAATAACACGCTTAAACTCAGTTTCATTAAATAGGATCGTGCCTTTAAAAATCGCATAATAGTAAAGCAATATTTTAAAAACTACTACATCATAATCATCTTTGGCCATATTTTCCTCCTTGCATAATAAAAGCACCTGTATTTCTACAGATGCTCATTTTATTGCCCTTGTTTCCATGCCCATTCTTTTGTTTTATTAAACGCTTCTAAAATATAATCCGGAACTGGCTTATGTTTTAACATATCATCAATATACGGATCACATATATCAAAATATTTTTTTATTTCAGGAGGATATTCTTTCAAAACCATACATGTCATCCTTTCTTGACTAACGCTTTGTATTCTGCTTCCACTTCGTCAAATCTGCCAAACAAATAATTTTTAGCAGCATATGAACTTATTTCACTCACATTATACTCCGTGATTCCAAGAGTATCAATGTTTTTCTTAGCTTCGTCACATGTGGACTTAATGTATTCAAAATAGTTTTTCTCTGTTATCTCTCCGTGTTTAGTTATAAAATTTTCCGCTTGTTTCATATGCCACATTTCATGATATTCAGTTCTAATACTGTTATGCAAACGTTTATCTGCAATATCTTCAGAATAGAATACTGTATTAGTGATTGCGTCATATTTTCCATATGCAGTAATCCCGTCTTTTTCTCCAAAAATAACAATTTTTGGTTTCCTTTTGATTCCCCACTTATTCATTGCATCAGTATTACGATTTTTAATATCATGTAAAGCTTTTCTTTTGATATTTACATTATCACTAACATATATATCAGAATCTTTATAAGAATCCACCTTTTTAACATTTAAAGATACGCTTGAATTATAATCAAATATTTTACTATCTCCTCTTATAACTGGCTTATAGTTTTGCGTGTTTTCTTGCTGCAATAATAAAGATGTTTTTGTTTCACGTTGCCTTTCGTTTACATATCTAGTGTATTCAGCGTTTGATTCTTTTCGTGATGAAATTTCACTCCACTTTTTTGTGTGAACGTCTTGTATAGTTTTTCCATTACCTGGATTATAAGTAACGATACATCTGCAATCTCTGTGTCTATGGTAGACTTCATCAGGAACATGCTCCGGATATTCATATGTTCCAGCTAGATTCATACACCAATCACAAGCTTTACCAGCTACTTTTCTAGTGATTTTAGGATGCATTCCAACTTTATAATGTGCCTCTGCATTTACTTTTATCGTATCGTCCACAACGCTTTGATTAAAATTCACTACTGGATCTTTTAAAATCCAGGAAACATCGTCATAAGATTCAGCATCTGCCAATCTTCTAACGATTCCATTGGATCTTGCTTGATTGTATACGGGTTTTTGAACTTTCAATCCAATCTTTGCATCTTCATTTAAAATTTTTTGAACTTTTGTGGAATAATCTGAAACCTTTTCAAATCCCTCTTTTAGTTCTGGATCCACAACCTTTTTTGCGATATTGTAGTACATCTTTCCATTTGGTAATGATGCAGAATCAATATTTTCTTCAAAAGATTTTGATAGAAGCTCACCAACTTCAATCGCATATTTCTGCGCATCTTCATAATCCGCTTTTTTATCATCTAGCTTTTTTAATAAATCATTAATAGTTTTAGAATCTTCAACACCGGAAGAAAAAGACTTCTTAATTCCTTTAAGAAGTCCAATTGAAATATCATCCATATTTATTCCTCATCGTCAGGCACTGTTGGAACATCTAATTTACTTGATGCGATACCGGTAAGGTCCTGTAAGTTATCTTTATTAAAATATCCTGGAACCGCTTGATTGATTTTAATAGCTCCGTCTCCAATTAATGACAACGTAGACATATCCGGTTCGAATAATGGTTCATATTTAACACTTGTTTCATAAATTTGATTTCTTTTATATTCAAATTCATCTCTGACAGATGCTGCAAGATATCCAACATTAATCAGACTAGTCGCAAAATTCTTTTGCGCTTTTCTTGCGGCCAATCGCAAGTTTTCATGTGCTGCCTTAATTGCTTCTGCACTCGATGGATTATCTGTCACAAATCCTAGATCATCCAGTGTTAATCCGGTTTCTCCTGCAAACAAAGAGGCGAATGATTTTAACTGATCAATATGTGGTGACATAGATTGTTGTGCAAACTGACCAACTGTTGGTGTCCCTCCTCCATCTTCACTTCGTGAAATTTGAAGCATAGTCGAAATCGATGCTCGAATTTTATCCATCGGGTCTGCATCTGAATCTGTACCTAGAATATATTTTTGCGGATATGAGTAGAATTCTGCAGCTACTTCTGAACGTCTCAATGTTCTAAGTGCTCCTTGCTGAAGATCGATACATGCTCTTGAGATTCTAGAGTGGCCAAACTGTCTTTTAGCATCCGGCTTATGAATCACGGGCACCAACAAACAATATCTTGCTGGATTAGGAACATGTATTTCTCTATGGCCAACATAATCAAACACAACTGTTTCTTCACACGTAAAATAAGCATCTGTTAAAATATTATATTTCTCATCACGTTCCAATACTGCATATCCTTCTATCATCATGTTAGTGATTGGATCAATGATGCCTGTCGCATCATACGCATCGATTACCTGAAGTCTAGGATATCCGTCTTCATCTTGCGAAATATAGATAAAACTACATGATGCGATTAACGCTCCAAGAATCGCACTATCTGTAAGAATATCTTTGTTGTTCATATCAAAGATTTTGTTCATGTTAAAATTATCGTTTTCAAATTCTTTAAAAGAAATGCGATCCGCTAATGAATCGACCGCTTTAGAACACCATCCAAGTGTTTCTGACACGTACTTAAATTCATTAGGAATCGCAATTTTGAAGTCTTTAATTCCATTCTTCATTTCATAATATCTATATCTCATTCTCACTCGATTTCTTTTGGAAAAAAGTTGTTTTTTCAAAAAATTTATACCTTTGTAATTCATCTTCAAACCTCCATTTTAAAGGCTCTGCGGCCATTCATCGATGTTCATAGAGAAATATGCGTAGTAACAGCCGAACTTCGGAAACGAGCGCCTGCCGCCCATATAGCCCCCCTCTATGTGACTTTTTTATTTTTTAGAACGGTATTCGACCCAATTAATGCTCTGTGGCAGTGTTCTATTTGAAACAGTTGCATTACCACTAAAATCTCTTTTTTCGAATAACTTATCTGATTTAATTCGATTGCAACACATGTGTGCAAGCTGCAAGTTATTCAAGTCGCTTGGATGTCCACCTTTGTTGACTGGAACAATGTGGTCAATGACTGCGCACATTGGATCAGGCCACTTTAATCTTTTATCAACTGGCTTACCACAAATACCACATACATCTTGCGTTGCTAGTATCTTCTTCTTGTTTCTTTCCAGGATCAGTCTATGAACTCCATATGAATCTAATCGTTTGTTTGCCATTGTTTTCCACCTCCCTGGGTATAAGAAAAGCCAGGAAGTTTTCCTCCTGGCCTTTTTATGCAAATACATAATAACATACTTGACAGAGTTAGAGTTCTAACTCTTTTACTTTTTTTTATACAAATAGGCTAGCAATGGATGCTGCTTCTGGTATTTTTTCAACAATCTTACGCATAATACTATTGTCTTTTAAGTAATGAATACCTGTTGGAGTAATCCTGATATTGTTTTCTAAAACAATAATCTCATCTCCTCCCCAAGCTTTAATGTACTTAAATCCTTTGATCAATCCTTCATCCAACATCATGGCCAATGTTTCATCAAACATTTCCTGGCATACTGGGAAGTCCTTAGTCATTGGAGTTAAATAATCTTTTGGAACATCAATGCGCTTATATTTCTTATAAAGATAAACCAACACTTTACAAACAATTACATCATAATCATTGTTAGACATGTCTTTTTTCCTCACTCTTCATAATTAAATCAATCATTTTCTTATATGGATTGGCATATCCATACTTTGTTTTTAATTCATTTTCCTTCACACCACTAATGAAATCATCTGCAAAGGAAATTAGATCCAAACTCTCACAGACTAACTTTAACTTAACATAGTAATGCTCTGCCTTGACTTTCAGATTCATGAACTCTTCACGCTCATTCATATAGTCAATCTCATCTGACAATAATGAATTTACTAAAGTGTATTTATCTTTATGGTTTTGAATTGCAGGACCAGTGTTGGCATTAGGACATGTTGGCATCTGTAGTGTTTCGATTTCATCGTGTATTCTTTTTAGATCCACATCGAAACCAGCAATGATCATTGAATATCTTTTAATACTTTTAATCTCTCTCAATATGTATTTTGCTTTTTCCTTTGTCATTTTCTACCTCGTAAATTGGGCGCAGGAGGTGGAATCGAACCACCAATAAGCGCTAAGGGAACGCTCGAGTTACCATTACTCTATCCTGCCATATAAAAAATCCGGCCGTAGATATTTTGTTGAGTGGAAACATACACAATCTCTGCTTCGAAAGAAAAAGATTATTTGGCCGGATTTTCATTGGTTTGCAAAAAATAATCTTTCCTTTCTTAATTATTGTAACAAAAGAAGCTGGAAGTTTTGTCAAGACTTTTTCCAGCTCCATTTTTACATAACTTGTGATCTATCTTGTACAAATCCAATTAAATATCCATGAATCACACTGCCATCGATTAATTTGAAATCAATTTCTTTTTCAGATTCATATAACTCCAACAGCTCTTCCAGTGTGTACTTGTCAGAAATAACATGCTTATTTAAACCCTGGCATTTGATAGCAAGTTTACATCTCATCCTTTTTTTCCCTCTTTTCTACTGCCTTGTTCACATAATAATGAACTAAATCGTCTTTTGTCTTATTCGTATATTTAACAATGTCTAATAAATCCTGGCATGCTAATTCAAGTGCTTCTCTTTCTAATTTTATACTGAACAAACATCCATCACATGTTTTATTAGGCAATTCAATCGTTTGGTTTTCCACCATTCAACACCTCTTTTTTATGCACAATAACCTTATATTATCGTGCACTTACTCAACTCTTTTAAACCTACTTATTTACTTATTCTTTTTAATTTTTCTAAGAAAAAAACTTTTTGATTTTTTTGATACCTCTAAAGCTTAGAAATACAGTTCAAATACTTCTTCATTTCTAATGCTCTTAATGAGATCTTAACCACTTCAACTTCATCCAGTGTAATATCTCTAGAAACACATTCCTTTACATCACATAAGATCTGATTTACTAAATTCTCAGTTAATCTTCCAATCTCTCCTGATATCATATTTCCTGTTTTATCTAAGATCGCAAGCTCATAAGGTTCTTGATCAGTGCTATTTGTGATCCACTTACCATTTCTATTTCTATGAGCTAATACACTCACTGTATAACTTCCTAGTTTAAATACCCATTGATTCTGTTCAACCATCGAATCTTTTTCATGTCTATCTCTTGCTGGATCAAAATATGTATGTAATTCCATAGTCTTAAAGCCTCAATAAAATATGAATCTCATTATCATATGCTTTAATACCAAACACTTCTGAATCCAACAGTTCTTCAGACAACACCCAGTCGTTCTCTGTTAGATTGTAAATTTTTGCGATTGGATCATCATCTGAGTCCCACTGTAAAGTGATATTCTCAACATAAAGTTTTTTTAAAAGCTCACGCAGAGTCATTCCTGTAGTTTGTTCCATACTTACTTAGTCTCCTCAAACCCATCATAATCATCTTCATGTGCTCCCATCACAAATAAGAACAACACGCATGATACAAGCATTCCTACAAACACTCCACCAATAAACCATAGTGCACTAGGCATTGTTAACTGCCTCCTGCCATTCTGTATAAGCCTTTTGGCATTCATCATAAGAAATGTCTAAAATAGCTGCAGCTCTCTGTACTTCTACTTTGTTGGATCCAGCATGTGCTACAGCAGTTAGCGCTGTTTCATACTGGTCCTTCTTTTTATTGTATTCTTGTTCTAATTCCGCTAATGTTTCCATTACATCAAGCCTCTTTCTTTTAATTTCACGATCATCATTTCTTCACTAATGCATTGATTCTCAACTTTTCTATATGCATCTAAATACCATTCTTTTTTATCACCGTTATACGTCAACTCGTAATACATTGAATCCGGAAGATTCGTACTCAACAAATACTTCCAGTTCTGCAAAGTTTTATTCTTCCACACAATATATACATATAAATCCGACACATACTTTTGGTAGTCTTTATCAGACTTATCCAGATGCTCAATTGTGTAGCTTCTGATTGTTTCAAGAGCTATAATGTCTTGAATTTGATTGCCTACTAATTTGATAATATTTTCTTTATTCATTTTTATAATTCTCCTTTTAGTTCCTCTATTTCTTTTTTTTCATCAAGGCTTTCTGAATATTCCGTGTTGTTATCATATTTTAAACATTTGCCAAACTTATACGCTACACATTCGTGTTGTAGGCACGTATGCAGTACTGGTCTTGTAAATGTTCCTCTGCCAACCACCATTGGTACAACTTCTTCTTTTGAAGTTAAATCAGGACAAAATTTAATCATTTTCTTTCTCCTAGCTCCCATTCATCCAACTTTTCATCCATCATTTCTACATGATTTTCGTACACTTTAAGAGCTTTTTTTGCTTCCTGGATGGCAATATATCTCAAGCCTTCACAATAGCCTAATCCTTTTTCTTCCAGGTTCATTTTATATTTTTCATATTCCTCAGGTAGTTGATCATAGCCAAAGTCACATTCTTCGGCCCAATCAACAAATAATTTAAGAGCTTCTCTGTTGATCAACAATTTTCTATATGTCTCTATACCTAACTTTCTGACGCGTTCCGTCATGATATCAATACCACTCCAATTGTCATAAACCATATAGATATAGTCGATTAGTTCTTGTTTTGTGAGTGTTTTAAGATAAGTTTGCGAATCTAATTCAAAGCCCAAGAACTCAAATGAGTGTTGTTCCTGGTTTACAATCGTTCTCTTTTTCTTTGACATTAAAAATCCTCCTCATGTTCTTCCTCACTCCTATCGTTTTTATAACTGCCTGTTAGCAATAATAGCAATAAGAACCAATAACTGTAATTTGCACACATATAGCAGGTGATTCCAATTATTGCCAAATTGTATAACATACAAGCTATTTCAAGCATTTTCTTTCTCCTCATACACGCTTTTAGGAACATATTCAACTAAAAATCCTTTTTCTAAAATCATTACTTGTAAAACAACGACTGGTTCTTCTTCACTATAATAATTTGTATAACGTTTTCTTGGATTATCCATATCTAACAAATAAGGATTTTCGCTTGTTTTACAAATAATAGATTTCGGATGTGATTTGCACATCAAACCGCTAACTGAACGGAATTCTAGCTTTTGATTAATATTTGTGTTTAACATTTTACCTCTCCTCTAATAATTTCATATCATAACCACTACCAACAAATTTCTCTGTCAATTCACGATTACAAGAATTGCCTAATCTTTCATAGATTAATTCCATTTCTTCACGTGTGAAATTTGTTCCTAAACATTTGTTGATTCTAGATAAAACATTATCTTGATACCTTCTATTTCTCCATTCTTGGCTATACCTCAATGCATATGTACAATCTCTGCTACACCATTCCAACAACTTAAATTTTAAATCTGTGGGTGTATTGACATTGTATAGACCAACGTACAAATTTGTTTTTGGAATTAAAATAAGCTCGTTGTTGTAATTGATAAACGATCCAGGAAATTGTTTCATTACTTCAAATACATAATCAGTCATTTTATTTCTCCTTTTCAAAATAGAATTCAATCTTCTTCTTATGTTCGCTGATTAATCCATATTTCAACGCCAAACGATATATAAATGGCTTTCGAAGTCTTTCATGCAACGATTCTAGATTCTTTCGAAAATCTTCCAATAGGAATGTACTTTTGTAAAAATTACACATTCTGCAAGCTGGTAACAAATTATCTATATCATTCGTTCCGTTGTAATAAAACACAGATGTTACATGATCCACCTGCATATCTTTGTACTCAAGCTCACATCCACAATACGCGCAATGGCCATTGTATTTTTGATATACTTGTTCACGAATCTTTTTTGGAATTGGTTTTCTTGTCATACTTCATCCTCGTGTTCTTCTAAGTCTTTGCGATTCCCCAAGGATTCTCTTTCTGATTCTAAATACTCCATAAGTAATCGTTTTATTTTATATTTTGTAGTAGCTTCTCTAATCCGTTCAACAAGCCAATCTATAAGCGCAAACGAAACTTTGATATAGATGACAAAGAACAACATAACACACGCAATAGCAAAGCAACTCTTAATAAATTCTACTGGTCCCATTTAAAAATCCTCCACTTCGTTTGAATCATCGTTGTACATATCTTAAAACGTTTCAACATCCTCGTCTGCAGGCATTTGAAAGGCATCAGTGTATGACTCCAAATGTTCTTGAATTTCATCTAATACTCTTAAAGCCTTTTTTTCACTTGAATAAATACCTAGCTCACAATCAAATCCATCCGTTGTTGCACCACATATCAAACAGAAATTTCCGTCATTAATAACACGCATAAAATTAATATTTACTAAAGCGTTTTCACTCTGACTCCTAATCCACATGTCCTAGTACCCATTCTTTAACCTTTCCATGTTGATCGCGTTCTTTCTCATATAAGCTGCATAGACTTCTTCCAGTCAAAATCCTAAGTGTTCACTTAGTGCCAATAGATACATCAATCGGCCATCTACAAGATTAAGAATACGTGTCAATGTACTCGCTATTCCATAGGCGATATCCATTTGCACCACAGGCATATAGTTGCGAGGATTTTCTACATTGTACTCGAGATCATCCAACAAATAGGTTCTTTTCCCATAAAGTAATTCGTAGATCAGGACGAAGTGGAAGACATCTACCAACTCTTCCAGAGCTTTATTTCTATCGACTGGTTTCTGAGATTTCTTCCACCAGCACCAGTCACCTTTAAGTTCATGAGTGAGTTCACCAATCTCATCGAGTGTGGCTAAGTCAATCTGTTCCTTTGAAATCGTAGTCAAACCAAACTCTTTCATGATGACTGAATTCAACTCATCTTGTTTCTTTAGCATGGTTTCAATCATGCGTAAATCCGTTTCATTTATTTCATTCATTTCATTTGTTCCTTTCTCAAATATACCTCACATCTACCAATGGTTCTCTTTTGTATTTGTGATTGCAGATATCTAAAATTGTCTGATAACTGCAATATAAATCAGCTGCCGCCTTCCTGGAACTAGGATATGTTTTAACAAGTTTTCCATCTTCGAAATATCCAATCGTTTTAGTTCTATGGGCAGACGCTCTTGGTGCCACCTTTGCGGCAAAATCTTTCTTTTTAACAATTTCCATATTCTCTAGTTTTAATTCTCCATCCACAATAACCACTTCATCATCTCGAAGATCGTACTTCACAAATGCTTTTGCCAAGAGCCTGGATGCATTCATCGGCTTACAACAAATCTTAGTTTCATACACTCCATGACGCTTCCAGGGTTTTGAAATATGGACACTTCCGTTTCTAGAAATCTTCTTAAATGTGCAATCCGATCGAGCATAGTATCTAACTCCTTTTTCTGTTTCATGGATCAACAATTCCTCAACTTCTCCAATCGGATCATTTTCGAGTTTTACCAAACAAAGTCTGTTTTTCATAGCACCATGTTTAGCCATAATACTCGGATAAGCCTCCCACTTAAAAGTGCTTCTAGTCCAATGTAATTTTCTACAAATTTCTTTTTCTGTACCTATAACGATCAGCTTTTCACCTTTGTACACTGCATAAATATCTTCATGCACGATCGTTCCTCCTTATCCAAACGTAACATCGTTTATTGAATTCTTACGTTGTGCAACAGTAGTGGCAGTATAGATCGAAGTTGTGTTTAAAGAACTGTGGCCAAGCTGTGCCTGCAATTCATTCAATGTTCCACCACACTTTAAGAACTGGATCGCGAATAAATGTCTGAAGGAATGCGGATGAATCTTATTCAAATTGATTCCTCGGCATTGTCCGGCCAACTTTTTCATCCTTCTTGTGATTGTCGTTCTATGCAGCATCTTTCCATTCTTTCCAGGAAACAATGTTCCTGATTCGATTTTGTTCTTCTTAGCATATCTTCTAAGCTCACGCATCAAATCATTTCGAACAATCACCTTACGAACTTTTCCCTTGTTTGAAATCATCAACACATTATTTTCTAAATTCTCCACAGTGAAATACTTCAATTCACTTTCACGAATGCCAGTGTATGCATAAATCTTCATGATGAAATACAAATCCATCATGTTTTTTTCTTTAGCCTTACGCAGCAGTCTTTTGAGATCCGAAGGCTCAAGCACCTCATCCAAGTATATTTCTTTCTGGATCTTAACCGGCTTCATAGTCAATGTGGATGTGAACTTTTTAAATGCGAATAATTCAAACTCACCATACTTGTTTATAAACTCAACGAATTTAATAAACTTATTACAAATCACGATGTAATTATTCACTGTTTTCGGAAGGTAGAATTCAAGAAGAACATTCTTAAATTCACGAATATTTTTCTTAGTGATCTCTCCATCCTGGAAAAAATCAGTGAACATTTTAATCACCATCCTGTAGTGATCCACTGTGCTGCATGCTTTTTCCTGATCTGCTTCTTCATCCAGGAATGCATCCACACAATTCAATAAATCTTGCTTAGTCCTTAAACCACACCTCTCTATTTTTCATCCTCTACTTTTTCAAAGATGACATTGTAACCTTTCTTTGCGTATGCATGCATTTTGCCTTTGTCTTCGTAAATGTATGCCACAATCGAATCGTTCTCATCACGAACACTCAATTGGAATTCTTTCTCGTAGATACCAGTAGGAACATTTCTGTACTTTCCACCTTGTTCACCTTTTCTAGAATCCGCATCAAATTCTTTGTATCTCTTACGATGCAAGACTTCCTCAATATCTGCCTTTGTTAATCCAAACTTTACACAATAAGCACCGATGGCCAATTATTCCTTTTTTGTTTTTTCTAATTGCTGAAGCAAAAACATAAGTTACCTCCTATTCATGTAAATACTCATCAAACTTGTCACCAAACAAAACACTCGGTTTAAGATTGCTTTTCATCACTGGATCCGTTAACCAGGCATCACACTTTTTTTCAATCACTGTTTTTAAATCGTTCACTGTGTAGCCCTCATGAATCAACGCACTGATCAGTTCAACATTTATCTTTGCCCCAGGAGAAAAGCCTTCCCCATCTTCTTTGCCAGTTTCGACATTCAACATCTGAATGACCTGTTCAACAATCTCAGTGATGTTTTTATCTTCAGGTAAAGAAGTATATATATTCTTACTTTCTTTATTTCTTTTATTCTTTATTTCTTTAGTTGTTGTTGTTTGTTTGTTGTTCGTTTGTTGCTCGTTTGTTTTTTGTTTGTTTTCCGCTTGTTCTTTGCTTGTTGTTTGCTCGTTGTACTCAAAACCCAAACCTTGAAAATCTGCGTATTTTACAACACATATGACAGTATTTTTGTTCGTTGCGATACGCTTAATTTCCCCAGTTTTCGTTAGATTTTTTAGAGCCCTTTTTATCTGTTCCGGACTCAATCCGGTTTCACTCGCTAAAGTGGCATAAGAAGTGATACAAGATCCTCTTTCAATCGTCTGCCCATGCCAGCTTTTTTCGGCATAATTAGCCTTTAACAACAGATGTATGAACAACCTGCACGTTGGCAGATCATCGTACCATTCCCAGTCAACAATCTGCCGAAATAGCTTAATATAGCCACCACAATTTTCCATTCCATCACCCCCTTAACGTGTGGATCCAATCACTTAGTGCATACAGTGACTAGCTTTAATACTTTCTTTTTTTCTGCGCTTTGTTAACTGTCTTCGCATTTCCATTCCAAAAGCCTTTGTGCATTCTGTGAAGCACTCTTTAACTTCATCTGAAGACATTCCCTCAATGACCTGTAAAAACGCATAACTAGCGTTTGTTTTACCAGTAACAATAGGACCTTCTAGTGTAGGAATTACATTCAGTTCAAACATAGGACCGCATTAATTCATGTATTCTTCAAATCTATTCACAAAATCATCTTTTTCTTCCTGGCATTCTTTCTTAAACCGTTCCAATTCTTCATTTATTTCACGCATTTTTTCTTCTTCATCAACAATTTCTGAAGTTTCTCTATCAATCCATGATGTTTTCATTTTCTTTTTCTCCTCTTTTTTACTCAAACCCTGCAACCTAGGTACTGCAGTCTGCTAATTATTTATGCCCAAATTCAAACGTGTTTTTTTGCTTTATCTTAGGAAGTTTTACAAGTTACAATTATGGATTTTTTGACGTGCTTGCATTATTTATGACAATGTTTAAGTAGGTACTGAATTGTGAAAAGAATGATCCTTTTTTTAGCAGACCACGTCACTTGGCAATACCCAGGTTGCAAGATTTGAGTTATATGTATATAATTAATTTGTTAGTTTTTTGTTTGGCCACTTTCATATGAGTGGTCTTTTTTTATGCTCGGCTCATACGCAAAACCCGAATATTCGTATAGTAACTTTGGGCTTATATAGTAGATCGTTTTAGTAGACCCATCCATTTTGAAGCACGATCCAATTGGAAGAACTCCTTTTTGCATTCCAACACGAATGAAATCCTGCGTAACATGCAATGCAGCTGCTGCCACATCGATTGGCACTTTTGTTCCATTAAACTCCATAGTTTTCTCCTTTCTACAAACCAATTGATTTAATTGTTGTGCAAACAAACGCAGTTGCGATTACACATCCAATCACCAAAACAACGCTTACGAATAACATCCAGTTTGCGAAACATTGCTTTCTACGCAATGTTTTTTCTCTTTTATCGAGATCAGCATAACGATGCATCATTCTTGTATACTCCGTTTCATGCGAGTTGTTCGCAAATGGAGCTAACTCTGCATCAGTTTGTTTAACTGCTTTTTTTGATGACATTTCTATACTCCTTTCTATCTGCTTCTGGTGCAGCACTTGAGATGCCACTTCTTCTGATTAACATGATCAGGCTACTGTTTTTAATAGAGTAGTTTTGGAGACTTTTAATCACCTCATTTTTTTATGATAAAAACGAAACAATGAGCCTATTATCAAAGTTTTGCGAAAAGAGATATCTTCATGTTATTCAGACTTTGCTATGTCTTGATAATGATAGGGGGATATCACTTATTTAGAATCTAGATCAAGCGAATGGGGAGGTAGAGCTAAATCGTGATTCTTGACAATAGCAATGAGTACTAATGGAATCTCTTCCTTTCTAGTTCTGAAATGACACCTCAAGTACCGCACCATCCTCCACAACATGTATAATTAACACGAAAGGAGGTTTATTTTCATGACTGAATTAAATGACATTATTCAATCTTTTGTTAAAAATGTTTTCGAACATAATGATGTAGATTTTGAAGCTTTATCTATCGCGACCAAAAAGATGGCAGAGTCTGCATTTGAAGCATCTAAAGTTGATTTTACAAGTATCCAAATAGCTGCTAAACAAATGCTCAAAGTGCTTGAAACATCTAAAAAGCTTGATGATAAAACTAAGAATCAATATGTATCAGACGAAGCAAGTGAGATTGCTAACGACATAGTGTACAAATTAGAATACAGTCCAACATTTAAAGACTGCACCTTCAACATCAATGTTCCCGAAAATTCTAAACATTGGACGCGATCAGATATTTTTGCTCTCATTAGTATAATTCTTACTCTAGTATTTGGAGTCATTAACGTTTATCAGAACGCTGATAAAGAAAACTCATCAAAGCCCAAAGATTCTACATCCCAAGTTGATACATCTATATCCGATTTCGATAGCATCCTTGCTAGCACAAGCAAATTGATTCAATCTACTACAGATAATATCGATACTATTCCAGATGCTAGTCGATACTTTTAAATTAACAAGTGCGTTAAAAGCTAACGCAATGCTCACAAGTGCAAGCATTATATTAAGACTTCGAACCCGATCTTCGAGGTCTTTTATTCTTCTTTCTTGATCCATACTATTTTCCTTTCTGTGGTAGTCATTGGTAGTATTCTTAAATAAGTCCTATTTTATAGGACTATGATTGCAAAAAAAATTAGCTTTTAATTTCAATACGTTCATATGCAATGTTATAAATTTCATGAATCTTAATAAATTCAACTGCTAATAGTTTGCTTTCGCCCGATGCCAAGCGATTATATCTGTCTAATGAAACACCTATTAATTTAGCTGCTTCTTCTCTGCTTATACCTGCGTTAACACGTAAAGCCTCTAATGATAATTTATCCATTTTTTTCAGTCCTTTCTGTCCTATTGCTTAGGACTAATCCTATAATATAGGACATTTATATAATTTGCAAGTATTTTTTACAATATTTTAGGATTTTTTACTAGACATTAGGATTTTTTCATTTAAAATATGACTTAGGAGGTGCTTTATGAACCTTAATGAAAAAATAGGCTTCGAACTAAGAAACAAGCGTCTGCTTAATAGAATGACGATCCAACAAGTAGCTGACAAGGTTGGTAAGAGTAAAAACACCATTTCTTATTATGAACTAGGAAAGATAAAAATAACTATAAACGACCTTATATCTTATTGCGAGGCTGTAGGATGTGATTATATCGAAGTATTAAAAAAAGCTAATGGTGAATGAGCATAATACTCATTCACCATTAGCTAGTTTGATTATGAAAAATATGAGGAGAAGAATTTATGAAAATATTAAAATTTATCGCTTATCTTATGTTATTTGGCATTTTATGCGCTGTTCTAACTACACCACCATATAACTTTATTTTTATAGGTGTTTGTATACTAGGCGCATACTGGATCTTTAAAAACAAAAAAATTGAAATTAAAAAGGAGGATACTTCTATAAAGCCTACTCCTACGCAGCAACAACGCAAAAGGAAGCCTGTTCCAAAAGAATACAACTATGGTAAAAAAGCATCCAAATTGCCGAAAAACTATTGTGTATTAGATTTAGAAACTACAGGGTTAAGCCCAAGAAACAACGAAATAATTGAAATTGGTATTTTAAAAATTAAAAACAATAAGATTGTTGATTCATATAATAGTTTAGTAAAACCTAATAAGCCTATAACTCCTGGTGTTACGAAAATTAATCACATTACAAATGCAATGGTTGAATCAAGCCCATCTTTTAATGAAATCAAAGAAGATGTAATTACTTTTATAGGCAATGATGTAATTGTGGCTCACAATGCAACATTCGATTTAAATTTTTTAGTAAATTCTTTGAAAAGTTCAATACAAAATCAATATCTCGATACATTACAACTAAGTAGGAAGTGTTATCCGGACTTACCTAATCATAAATTAGAAACACTTGTAAATGAATTAAATCTGATTCAAAACTCTCATAGAGCTTTAGATGATTGTAGATCAACTTATGAATTATTCGAAAAAATAAAAGAAATAGCCTAATTAAAAAATCCTGGATGCTACCAACATCCAGGACAATCAAGAGTACTACCAATACTCCGCCATAAAAGTATGAATCCGAATCAATGCTTTTATGTGCTCATTTTAACATGAAATGGAGGAAATTAAAATGGCGCAAAAGAATTTCAGACTACCTAGTGGATATGGTTCAATTTATAAACTGTCAGGAAACCGAAGAAGACCATATCGTGTTCGAATTACTACCGATTGGGAAATTGATATGGAAACAATGAAATGCAACCAGGTTCGTAAGACTATTGGGTATGCAAAAACACGTCAAGAAGCAATTCAGATGTTGGCCGAATACCATCATCATCCGCTGGATCTAAACGAGACTAGAACAACATTCTATGAAGTTTATGAGCGATATTATAAGGAATATCTTGAACCTTATGAGTATGAAAAGAAGAAAAAGAACAATATTAATCGATTCAAAGGTAATGTGAAAGTATTTGAATCTATATACAATGTTCCTTTTAATGAACTAAAACTGAATGATTTTCAAAAAATTATTGATAAGTGTGGTAAGAACTACCCGACTTTGAAATCCATTAAAACGACTTTAAGACAACTTTGTGAGTATGCTATGAAATATGATATCATCACAAAAGACTATTCTCAGTTTGTGGATATACTTAAGTATAAAGACAGAAATCCAAACGCATTGAATCGTACAGTGTTCTCTGGTGCACAGATCAAGAAGCTTTGGAAAGAACCTGAAGATATCTATGTACAAGTAATCTTGATGTTAATTTATTGCGGAGTACGTGTGTCTGAACTGTTGAATTTAAAAAAAGAAGATGTGGATCTAGAACATCATGTGTTCAATATTGTGGACGCAAAGACTGCAGCTGGTATTCGTGTAGTTCCAATTGCGGATAAGGTGTTTCCTTTCTATGAACAGTGGATGAAACATGATTGTGAGTATCTGATCTGCAACAAAGATGACTTGCATTGTTCGTATGAAAACTATCGTGATACGTATTGGGATCCAATCATGGAACGATTGAATATGAAACACACTCCACATGATACTAGACATACTTGTATATCGTTACTGACAAAAGCGGATGTGAATCCAACTACAATCAAGAAGATTGTTGGCCACAAAGGCGCTATGAGTTTAACGGAAAAAGTATATACTCACATGGACTATCAAATGTTATTGGATGCGATAAACAAAATATAAAAAAATGACCTCAAAGTGATATTCTTCGAGGTTTTTTAGTCTATAAAGTTGTGTGTCCTGTAAGTGTCCTGTGTGTGTCCTTCGCATACCGTTTTATAGCGTTTAGGCAAAAGAAAAAAGCCTTTATATAAAGGCTTTTGCTTTCTCTTAAGTAGTAAAATACTAACGTTTAGAGAATTGTGGAGCACGACGAGCTGCTTTAAGACCGTATTGGCGTACAGTTTAGCGCCGGTTTTCCTTGATTTTATGGGCTTTTTGGCCTCTGCCCTCAAATGTTGCCCCAGTATTTAATCATAAAAATGGGGGCATT
>QWCH01001358.1_pt1 | contig 39033 bp, 38 predicted proteins | sample 1972671 | NCBI WGS metagenome assembly QWCH01 (sample SAMN09866713, study PRJNA288562) | Human gut metagenome isolate term3_stool, whole genome shotgun sequencing... | isolation source: gut | host: Homo sapiens | place: USA: California
TGCGTCCGACGGCCTGACCCGCCCGGACGGAAATACAGGCAGCTACTTCATGTGGCTTGACGGCAATGGCAAATCCTACGAACCCGGCGACAGCGTTCCGGAGGTCGTAACCACGCTGACGGCGCAGTGGACAGTCAACCAGTACACGATTACCTATGATCTGGCCGGCGGCACTGTGGAGGGCAATCCCGACACCTACACCATTGAAACGGTGGCTTTCACCCTCAAGAATCCTACCAAATCCGGCTATACCTTCACCGGCTGGAGCGGCACGGGGCTGACTGGTGAGAATAACATGACCGTCACCATCCCGAAGGGCAGCACCGGCGAGCGTAGCTATACGGCACACTGGCGCTACAATGGCGGCGGCTCCGGTGGCTCGTCCAGTTATCCTATCACCGTCCCCGGCAAGACCGAGAATGGCACCGTGACCGTCAGCCCGCGTTCTGCGGAAAAGGGCGATTCTGTGACCATCACGGTGAAACCCGACAGCGGTTATCAGTTGGATGACCTCGCCGTGACCGACAAAAACGGTAAGGAACTGAAGCTGACTGATAAGGGCAACGGCAAATATACCTTCACTATGCCGTCCGGCAAGGTCAAGATCAACGCCACTTTTACCAAAGAAGCTGAGCCAAGCCCGTTCAGTGATGTGTCCACCAGCGCCTATTACTACGAGGCCGTCAAGTGGGCGGCGGAGAACGGCATCACCGGCGGCGTTGGTAACAGCCTCTTTGCACCGAACCAGCCATGCACCCGCGCTCAGATCGTGACCTTCCTCTGGCGTGCGGCTGGTTCCCCCGTGGTGAATTACCTGATGCCGTTTACCGATGTGGACGAGGGCGCATATTATGCCGAGGCAGTCCGCTGGGCGGCGAGCTGCGGCATCGTCACCGGTCTGACGGAGACGACCTTCGGCACCGACAGCGTCTGCACCCGTGCGCAGGCTGCGGCCATGATTTACCGCTGCGCTCAGGCGCAGGGTAAGGGCTTCACGGGCGCGTGGATGTTCCACCTGCCGTTCACCGATGTGCCCGAATGGGCGTATGAATCGGTGGCGTGGTGCCGCAGCGGACAGGCTTTTCGCCTTGACGCTGCGCTGTTCCTTTTTCGCTACGAGAAACAAATCAATGACGTTTTAAGCTGCGCCGCTACCCCAGCGCGGCAAGGAGACAGCATTATGAAAAGAATCACAAGAATCATTCGTCCGATCATCTGCACTCTCGCGGGAACAGTGCCGGAGAGATAGAAAAACGGGAAAGACGGTCAAGCCCAAACGCACTTGACCGCCTTGAACAAACTATATCGAGAGCAGAAAGATTTATTGCGACTCCTCAAGGAAAGAAGAAGTTGATTTTAAGCGGTCATTTGCTAAATGGTTCCGATTCTTCATTTACCCAACCGCCATCGTACAGGTCTTGCCATGCATGGGATATAGGTAAAAGTTCATTTCCGTTAATGTCATATATGCCATAAACGTATTTCCCGCTACTTCCCACTATTGATCCTTGCTGAGTCTGATGATAAAAAATCAGGTATTCTCCGTCGGATGTCAAGCCATAAAAACCCGATGCCCAATTTCCAACGTCATTTTGCTGCATAGGCACAAACATCAGCTCTCTGCCGCTTGATCCATCAAACACAACTGTTCCGGGAATCGTGCTTCCCTGTGCAGCGCTCGCTGCGTCAATTCCCGATGCGATATAAAGATAGCTGCCTTTATACGCAAATATTCTTAATCCGTCATAGCTCTCAACCGATTTCCCCATTTCCGGCGGATAATATCGTGGAAGCGAGAATACAACCTTTCCCGCGCCATCCTCTATATAGCTGGCAGACCAGGTTTGCCAAACACTATAACCATTGGGGAGTGGTCCATCAACCGTGAACTTGAAAATCTCTGTCATACGCATAAATCTCTGCGTAATCACGGCTGCCTGTTCCCTTGTTATTGTGCTTTTCGGAAGAAATTTCCCGTTATCTGATCCTATAAATAATTTATATGGGCAAAGCGAATCCACCGCCGAAACAGCCCACGGCGAAATATCTCCCTTATCCGCAAAATCTATTGTTTTATTCAGCTGCTTAAATCCGAATAAGTCAAATGTTCTTCCGATAATAACGGCGGCTTCTTCTCTTGTGAGAAAATCGTTCGGAGAAAAGATTTCATCGTTTCTACCCATTATAATTCCGGCATTGGACAACGCTCCCACAAAAACATCGTCTGTATCGGAAAAAGGCGGCGCAGCATCATTGAGAACAACTTTTGTAGTCATTGCATCAGACATCTGCTTTATCGCAAAATAAATCAACCTTGCAAACTCATCACGCTTCATCGGCTTTGTATAATCATCATAATCAAACGGGATGCTTTCGGTCAATTCTTCAACATACGGTTTTGCATATTCGGATATGCTTGCAGTTTCAAGCGCTGCAACTCTGCAAACAGGAAGGATTGCAAATATGAAAACCACAATCAGCAAACCCGATATTGATTTCAAATGACAAGAGAGAGAACTTCTCATTATACATCCCCTTTTATTTTTCGAGCCTTGCATTGCAGGTAGATTTGCGCATTTCCAGCTTGCGATGCTGCCTTTGACGCTGCCGCCGCTGCTTGAAATCCTCCGCCATAAATTATTATGTTTGCCATTTGTAACCCTCCTTTCTGCCAGTTACATATTTTACTTTTTAGATTCACACAAACCTTTCAACATACGGCAAAAACCGCAACAAGCCTTCGTCAACAGCTGTTGCGGTCTAATAATACTTCACTTGTGGAAGGCATAAAAACCGTTTGTATTATTTGCTTAAAACGGCAGACCGCGGTGTTCGTGCCTCTCTTGCTATATATTTAGTTTACCATATAGCATTGAAAAAAGCAAGCATTGTCAAACCGTTTTGTGTAACATTAGTGCAGTTACGACGAGAACAAGCACCGCAGGCAGGAAATCGAAATCTATTATTCTTTTGTCGGCAAGGTAGAGTTGCCCGACTAAAGCCCGACCCGTCCGGCAGTCAGCCGGACAGGGAACGGCAAAAATTTTTACACTTCTATTGCTTCTTTATCTAACACAAGCTAACAGGTCAGGCTTCAAACACATATAACAATCCTCCATAAACAAAAAAAGAGCTGCCGCACAGGGAAGAGAGCATGTTCTCTCTTTCGCTGTACGGCAGCTCATATTATCTTCATCAAACAGATGGGGATAGCTGAGCAAAGCTTGCTAGGTACTTGCGGGCCTTGCTCATCCAGGCGGTGATGTTGTTGGGGGTGGTATCGTAGTGGGCACTGATCTCCCTGCAGGAATACCCATCGCACATCATGCGCAGGGCGCGGATCCCCTTGGCAGTGATACCGGTAGCTGTAGCTTCAGCCCGGTCCAACAGGCTCATGAGCTCTCTGCAGCGCAGCTGCTGCTCATAGTCTTCCTGACGCGGGTCATCCTCCAGTTCCAGATAGCAGGAAGACACCTCCCGGGCGTACCGGGTACCGCGCTCCAGCTCGTTGTAGATCTCATTGCGGATCAGGATATAGGCGTAAGTGGAGAAGGCGCCGCGGCCGGGCCGGCCCGTCTGTGCTGCCTTGCATAGACCGATGCAGCCAATCTGAAATAGATCGTCATAGGTATAGCATCCCTGAGCGGAGGGGTTCTGCAGGCAGTCCTTGATGACCTTACCCACAAGGCCCATATTTTCTTCTACCAGGATTCTCTGCTCATCATTGAGCGGCAGCATGATACTCACCTCCTATATTTGGCCGGATCCGACCGGTGTTCGGATTGGGGTCCTGGAGCAGCTTTTTGCTCTCCCGGATGACCACCTGACAGTAATAGGCGCCCATGTGCCCGATATGTGCGTGCCCGGCCGGCGACTGGGTCACATGTGCCAGCCAGCGATATGCCTCCTTGCGGGTCATCCGTCCGGATTGATGCAGCCGGTCAAACTGGTTATGGGCGAGGTAGCGAAGACGACGCAGGTTGCTGTCGGCGAGGCTCCCTCTGGGCTGCTTGGTGACCGGGTCCGCGATCACGAAGGAATCGCATCTGGGATAGTTGCTACAGACATAAGCCATGGCGCCGGGGAAGGGGGGCTTACACACCTCCTCGGCCGGGCGCAGCACAGCAAGGCACCCGCAGTGGCAGCGCAGCTGCTGCCCCTTCTTGGGGAGCAGACAGGTCGTATTCTTTCGGCTCATCTATCAAAACCTCCATTCGAGACGACCGTCTTCCGGAATGGAAAACAGGCCGCAGGATTGTGTCAGGGTACGAAAAAAGCCGGAAGACTGCAAAAAAAGACAATACAGAGTCAAGTGCTGGAGTTAAACGTCGATTCCAGCATTCGACTCTGTACTGTATTTCAGCAGCCTTCCGGCTACATCTTATTGCAAGATCTGCGCTGTATGGAACCATCGGACAAGTGGTCCCGTAACGATTCCCTGCCGCTCATCAGGCAAGTCTGCCGCCGTGGCCAACGACGGATCGAAAGCCTGAGCGCAGTTCTTGATCTGCTCATAATATAGCACAAATGCCCGAAAAAGTCAATAAAAAGGCAGGAAATGCGCATTTTTGGTGCAATAGCCAATGCCGGGGCGCTGGGGTCAGTATGGGGAAATCTTTCGTGCAGTTTGCTCAAATTTCCTCCTCATCGTCCCAATCGGCATAGCGCTGCCTGGCGCTGCGGCGGGAGAGGAAGAGGGCAACGAGACCCACGACAGCAAGTGCCAGCGCGGCGAGGAAGAAGACCACGGGCACCACGTTCCGGGTGTTGCTGCCGGATGTGTTATTGGTCGGCGGCTGAGAGGGGGCAGGGTCCTGCTGTGTGGTCGGTGGTGTGTCCGGCTCAGTCGGTTCCGGATCGGGGATGGGCACGGTGGAATTGATGCAGCTGAGGGTATAGGTGGTGCTGCCGCCCAGATCCATTCTCAGGATGCCGGACTCATCGACAACTACCGGGACCGGGAAGACACCGGCGTCTGTACGTAGCTCGAACTCCACTCCAGCCCAGCGTGCCCCGAGCTGCAGGACCAGCTGGTCGGGCTGCTGCGTGATTTGAGGCGTATTGGCGTCGGTATCGGCATATGCTGCGGGCGCCAGTACCAGCATGAGCAGCAGGGTCAGCAGCAGGGCAGGGATCTTTTTTCTTTTCTGCATAGTCGCTTTCCTCCCATCAGCGTGTAGTGGACATATGGGTGATGGTGCCCCAGATCCGGCATTTCTCCGTGTTGACGCCGAGGATTCGGACAGTGACGCGGGCGCCTCTGGGCGGTCGGCCGCGGGGAGGATACGTACACAGGCAATCGACGCCGCCATCGAGAGAGACGAATACACCGGTGAGATCCACCAAGCTGACGGTGCCGACGTAGCGTTCGCCGACCACATAGCGTTTCAGGGCCTTCTCGTAGGGGTTGGCGCTGGCCTGCTTCACCGACACGGTCACGTGCAGATGGTTCCAATCACTGCGGTCCAGTTCAATGATCCGCACGAGTACGCGCTGGCCGGGCTGGAAATGCTGACTGGCGTCCACCCAGCGCTGGTAGCTCAGTTCCTTGAGTGGGATATAGCATTCGGCGCCGAACAGATCCACAAAGATGCCGGCGCGGATGACGGATACGACGCGGGCCTCGGCGCGGGAGCCGACATACAGCTGGTAGTTGCCGTTACGGTCAGTCTTGTAAAAATAGGCCTTGCGTTTCAGGGCCATAGCCTCCATGCGGCTGCCGCCCGCCATGCCGGTTTCCGGATCTACGCCGCGGATGACGTAGTCGATCTCTGCGCCCATGCGCTTATTGAGCATGTAGTAAAGCACGTCGCTCTTGCGCTGGCCACGGTAGTCGTCCGGTTCGTAGATGGCCTCTTCCGAGGGGATCAGGACCTTGAACTCGCCATGATAGACTACGGCATAGATGCGGTCGGGATTGGTCTTGCCACGCTCCACACCTCGGATAGAGTCTGTGAGGATGCGTTTGATCTTCATGGACTCTACCAGATCAAGCAGATCGTTCTGAATCCGGTCTGCATCGGTCAGGACCTGACGCTCCTCATCAATGGCGACGATCTTTTTCTTTGCCCGGCGAGGCGTCTTTTCACCTGTGGATAGGACTGCCGGAGTATCCGATTCCTCGTCCTCCGGTAGTGCTTCCGGCTCCTGTGGTACTGGCTCTGAAACAGGTTCTTCAGGGGTTTTAGATTTTCTGGATCTGGGTTTGCGAGCCGGCTTTTCAGGCTCGATGGCATCTTCAGAGTCAGTCTGGGGGACGGGGGGATTAAATTGCTTTCCCTGGGATTCCATCGCCGATTCCAAGTCAGTATGGGGACCTGCGCTCAGGTCGTCGGGCAGCTTGCCGTTTTGGATGCCGCCAGCTTGGATCAGCTCAGATAATTCCTGAGCTTGGCCGGAAAATGAATTCTGGTTCGGGTCGTGGGTAAAGTCAGTCATGTAGCATTCCTCCTTCAAAGTCAGTTTGGGACACTAAAAGTCTGCAGGTGGTTTGGAACTTTCATATAAAGGCGCCTTCCTGCGCGCAGTGGCGGCCGGCTTTCCTCCGGACGGTATGGCTGGAGTCGGTATGGGAACGGGTGGGACAGGTGGGTCAGGCTTTGCGGCACGGTAGTCGCGGATGGAGACTTTCTTGATCTCCTTGGCAAAGGGGTGGTCCACGTAGTCGAACTTCTTGGCCTTCAGGATATCCTGGCTGCGCACGATGATGAGCAGTTCATCGTTGGGTAGACGCAGGACCTCGTCCGGTGTGAGAAGGCGGCGCCGCCCGAGTCCTTCGGTGTAGCGGTACTGGGGGATGACCTGTGCGATGGCGATGCTCTGGCGCATGGTCATAACTGAGTTGACTTCGACGGTCATATCGCCGCTGCGTTCGCTGAAGTATTTGGCGGAGATGTCATCGGTACAGCCCAGCATCAGCTGTGTGTCCGCATTGCCGATCAGCTCGGCCCAGAGGTTGTCTGGATAGCGGTTTTGGATCTGGGGCAGCGATTGGCAGCACATCATGATCTGCAATGACCGGGAGCGGACAACGCTGACTTTCTTGGCAAAGTCCGGTATGACGCCCACGTTGTTCATCTCCTCCAGAATGATGTTGACGGGTATTTTGCAGCGCTGGTCTGGGCGGCTGTCGGCGTAGCGGACCAGCTTGATGAACAGACAGCTGAAAAAGAGGGAGGAGAGAAATTCCAGTGACGAGCTTTGGTCGTCGAGGATGATGAAGTAGGCGCACTTTTCTTTGCCGGGCAGTTCCAGATCAATGTCGTTGCTGCGGGTGATGCGGCAGATGGCCTCGTTCTGGAGTACCTGAAGGCGGGTGCCGAGGCCCAGCACGATGCCGGTGCGCACGGTGTCGCTGGCCTGACTGAACAGCCAGTAGGAGGCTTTGGCCGGATGGGTTACGGGAAGACGCTCGAACATGGCGGTCAGCTGCTTCTCTGTGTTGCGGGTCAGCATCTGGTAGACGGCAGGGAGGTTTCGCTGCTCGGGCGGGCGGCTGGTGTCCTGATCCACATAGAGGATGAGTGCCTTCAGGAGATTGGCCTCACCATTATCCCAGAAGTGGTCGCCTTTGTTGTCACCCTTGGTGTTGGCGATGATGATGTCGGTGAGGATCTGGGCCATAAGCGTGTCACCATTCAGGTTGAACATGGCGTTCCAGGAGTCGCCGAACTTGGGCTGGACGAGGTTGAAGACCCGGACGGTATAGTTGTGTTTGCGGAACAGCTCGACAGTGTCGGTGTAGATCTCTGATTTCGGGTCTGATACCAGTACCGACTCGCCACGGCGGATGGACTGGAAGATGGCCGGGCGGATGACGCCTCTTGACTTCATGGTGCCGCTGGCGCCGTAGATGACCACGTGCTTGTTGTACCGTGTGTCTTCCGGGAGGCAGATGACATCACCATTCTCTTCCCGGCCCAGTATGATGCCGCGTGCCTTCTTTGGGCTGGCCGCCTCCAGGATCTCCTTCTTTCGCTTTTCGGTCATCCAGTTGGCAGTGCCATATGTGCCCCGTTTGCTGCGCACGAAGTTGCGGTCGTCCAGGTCCTTGCCTCCAAACCGATCCCGCAGACGAAGGAAGAGGAAGACGCCGGAGCCAACAGTCAGGATCAACAGCGCTGCGCGAAGTCCGGCGGGAGTAAAGGCGTGGCGGATGCAGTGGAGCGGGTGATACTGCAGCGGTGCGATCTGCGCCGTTCCTGTCATACCGCCACTATGTAGCCAATCCTCGTAATTGATCTGCAGTTGTGCCACCAGCCCGCTGAGATAGAGCAGTGCGCCCGGACCCAGTATGGCGGCAAGTGCAATACCGAGTTTTCGTATGGATTCTTTCTTCAAAGATTTGCTCCTTTGCTTACAGTGGGTCCAAGTCAAGAGCGTCTTCCAGCATTTCGATGGCAAGCTCTCTGAGCTGGACCCGGTTACCCAAATACTCGCGTAGGAACGGCGTTTGCCACGGAAAGCACAGCAGCTCAACCGGTGCCGAGATATGTTCCAGTGCTTGTTTGAGCCGCAGCAGGCGGGCAAGGTCACCGTCCAGATGGGAGAGGATCAGAATGTCGCCGCGTTTAGCGTCGCATTCAATGCTGCCGGGGGTGTCCAGTCTCAGTTCCGGAGGGAACAGGGCGGAGAGGAGCTGTTCCTGCCAGTCGGGCTGAAGCAACAGACGCAGCTGTCGGACACCCTGTCGGTCCATGGGAATGAAGTGGATATGGGGATAGATACGATCAAAGCGCAGATCCATGCGGCGGCTGTTGGCGGAGGAGAGCAGAGTGGTTAGGGCAACATTGTTGCCCTGACCTAATAGCAGCGCCCGATCCACCCGGTCAACACCGGTATTCATACGCGCCACCTCTGTGAGGTGGTTGGCGGTTTTGAACTCGCCCATACCACTCCATTTCATGACGCTGTCACGGGCGTTGTAGACGGCGAAGCAGATGCCGTGGCTGAACAGGGCGCCAGTGAGTCGGGTGAAGATGGTCTTGCTTAGCTCCGTCTTCTCCAGCTTTTTGACTTCGCGGGCAATGTAGAAGCTGGGCGATGTGGGTACCGTGTGCTGGATGATACTCTTTTGCAGGGGCGGCAGTTGGTAGGGGAGCGCCATGGCGCCGCTGGCCATGCACAGCACAAGGGATTCCGCCACCCGATGGTTGCGCAGGATATGGTCGCTGTTGCCGGAAAAACGATGACCACCGGATGCCGCCATATAGTAGTCCAAGGCGTCGGGGTGGAGATGGGTGAGGAGTGGGAGAGCTGCTTTGTTCAGCCGGATCGTTCTCTTTTCATGCCGTCCACTGACATTCAAGACCTTGAACCGACCAAGCACTGTCCCGTCAGCTGATCGGAACTCCTGTGGTGTTTCCAGTCGGTGAATCAGCGCCTCATAGTAGCGCCCACTGCCGAGGAGGTGGAGCGACCGGGCGGGGTATTCCGTGGTTGCGACCAGTATGTGGAGTAGGCGCCATGTTTGACTGCCCGGGCGGAGGGTTATCATCTCACCCCTCCCAGCAGTGTGGAGTTTAAGGCAACGGCGCATCTCCCTTTGCCGTAATTCGGGGCCAGATAACCGCCGGAAAGCCCTGATTTCGCAGGTTTTCCACAGCGATTGGACGCTGTGTGGAAAAAGAGGCCGGATTTCATCCCGCACATCCATATCTTTTTCCGCTTACTGAGGGTATGTTCCATAGAGCGTCACCCCCTCCAAAGCACCGCTTTTTGCATCGGATAACCAGTCGGGCAGACTGTCACAGGGCACCACATAGATCTCCGTCCGATCCGTATCGCCGCCTGCGCTGCAATAGTAATGGGCGCATCGCAGCGGCGCATCGTCGGGCAGCAGGTACAGCGCCACAATGTCCACCACCATGTTCAGCTCAATGTTGTCGTGGTCACGGTAACTGCGCTCGGGTCGGTTGCGGTCATAGATGTGCCGGAAGATCAGCACACAGTCGGAATAGATATGCGGAAGCTTACCGGCAAAGAAACGGCGCATGGCTGGGTAGAGCATGTCACGAAGATAGCTGGGGGAGCCGGACTCCTTCTTTGGCAGCAGTGCCGGTAGTCGGAGCAGGAACCACCCCTGCTCGGTATAGCCCATATACACCGGCACGGTCTCTACCATCAGTTCCTCAGACAAGAGTGCTGCCTGTGGATGCCCGGTATAGGCGGGGATTGACCGGGCCAGCAGCGTCAGCTTCTCTGCCTCAGCAGCAAATGTGAATGCCATATTGAAGGCTTCCGGGATGTTGCCGCTGTCGGCAAGTCGCCGGGTCCGCGCCAGCAGTTGGGCGGTTCGCTTCAGCCGCGCATCTGCCTGATCCAGACTGCGCAGGAATTCAGACCGCGGCGACATCGGAGTTCCCTCCAGCTTCGGCATAGAAGCGCACAGTGGGGATGTCCCTGCCCTCATAGTCAACACTGGAAAAGAGGCATGGGGCATTTGGCAGGATCAACTCCTGAGCCATACCACTGTGCGGCAGCACGAAGATATATTTTAGTTCCTCCTGCGGCTGGAGCAGTCGGGCTAGATGCTGCTCCCCTTCATAGAGCACCACGATCTCATACCCCATCCCCTCCTTCAAAAAGAACAGCTGGGATGGGTATGTGGCCGGATAATGGGCCATGGGCTCCACCTTATCAGCAAACTGGAGCAGGACCCAAACCGCATGGATAATACGCTGGTCCGGCTGTCCCATCGGGTCAACGCCCAGATAGTAGCCACCGGCGATATCGAAGATCATCTGCTGACGTTTCAACCCGCGGATGATCTTTGCCGCTACCTCCGGCGGCTTATGGCGCAGCAGGCTTACGATCTGCGTCTGGGGCAGTGGACCGTATTGGGTCAGCCAATGCACGATATACTGTTCATCTTGTAACAACATTGGATGGTCACCTCGGTTTCTTATATGGTTTTCACCTGTGTATTTGGGCGTGAAATGCGTATAAATGGCTTTATGCGTTTTCCTGCGAGGGTGCAGCGGATTCTTTCAGCTCATTGACGATGGCTTCCAGCTCGGCGCGGTCGGTTGTGATCATGCGCTTCTCTGTATCAGAGATTTTGATGATGACGGGCACCTTGTTGCTGTTGCTGGCAAGCAGGGCCTCGCCGCGCTCGAACTGGGTGATGCTGCGGATCTCAGAGTGGGAGAGTTTCAAAACGTCCTTGACGTATTCCGCTTCCTCCGGCTCCAGGTTCAGGATTATTTTCGTCTTACAGTTATTGAGAATGGCGCGGCCATACTGGCCACCCTCGAAGTCGAACAGGGCGGAGAGGTTTTGCAGTGCGCCGCAGGCGCCGGCACCGTAGCCGCGGCCGATGAGGAAGACCTCCAGACAGAACTCGGCGACGAGCCGATTTGCTGTGCCGCCCACCAGACGCCACAGCTCGTCCAGGAAAATCATCTTCCGTTTCGTCCGGTCGGACTTAACGGTGTCCCATACATAGTCCAGTGCGATCATCATGCCCACGGGCAGCATCTTGCCCTTCAGCTCGGAGATGTCCAGCACGATATACTTATTGGTCAGATCCACATTGGTGGCGCGGTTGAAGCTCTGGGCGCTGCCGGTGACGAACCGGCTGACGATGGTGGCAAGGCGCTGTGTCAGCTCGTTGGACTTGAGGTGGCGATGCAGGTCGCCGAGTATGGGCATGGGCTTCATGGTGGTGTGGCTGGCGTCAGTATAGAGGCTGGTGTTATCGTGGGTGATACCAAACTCTGCGTAGGTGTCAATCAAAGCTTCATCCAGCATCTGTTCCTCTTCGTTGGTCATGTCGGGGACCAGCAGGGAGAAGAAGGTGAGCATCTGTTGGATCTTCCGTGCCAGCATGGAGTCGATGTCCGTATAGTCCAGCTCGTCGATCAGTTCCATCTCAGGTGTGAGGGTGGGACGGATCTCCATGACATTGATACAGTCGCTGGAGCCGGGGGAGAGTTTGATGTAGGTTCCGCCCATCTTATGACAGGCGCGTTTGAACTCATGGCCTTTGAGCGGTGCAATGATGAAGCACTGGGTTCCGCGCATTCGCAGTCGCAGGGCCATGGTCTGAATGGTGACGGTCTTGCCGCTGCCGGAGGTACCGCAGATCATGAAGTTGGCGTTCTTATAGCGTTTGGTATTGAATGGGTCAACGATGCACAGGGAGTTGTTGTGCCGGTTTAGGCCCAGCAGAATGCCGTTGTCGTCGGACAGCTCGAAGCTGGTGAACATATAGGAGGATGCGGCGCCGCTGGTGAGCACATTGCGCTTTGCCTTGCGCTCAAGGTCGGAGGCGAGCCTCAGAAACGGCATGGTGGAGCGCAGAGCCTCTTCCTGCTGGAAGACGCAGTCGCGCACCTGAATGTCCATGGACTTGAGCATGTCGGTAATCTGCTGCTTGCGCCAGAGCAGTTCCCGGTAGCTGGCAGCTGACACCGTGATGAGCACGGACATATAAAAGAGGTCTTCATTGTTGCTGGACAGGCCATGCTTGATGTAGTAGCCTGCCTGAATGGAACTGGCCAGCTCCTCATAGTCAGTGGAGGTATCCTGCAGCTCGCGCAGCTTGGTGCGGTTGAGACGGATGCGCTGGGCGACACGGTCGATGGTTTTCCCGCGGATCTCACGCTGCAGGAACAAATCTACGTCGATACCCTCGCCGGCATTGATGAGCGCGCTCATCCAGCCACCCCGCACGGTGGTGGGGTAGCCGCCTTTGCGGATATAGAGGTAAGTGTAGTAGCTGCCGTCCATGATGACATAGTTGGAATGGGTCAGGTCAATGCCGCGGGGTGCTACGAAATTGACGTCGCGGATGTTGGGCAGCGGGTCAACGCCGATGGTGCGCTTTTTGGCCAGCATGGCATCCACCACGATGCGATCCAGCCGGTCCAGAAAAGAGTCATCTACACAGGAGCGGCGGTTGAAAAACATATAAATGAGTTCTGCCAGGAAGGCGTCCTCATCCTTTGGCTGTACGATGTTGTTGCCGCACTGGGAGAAGTAGGTGCGGGCGTTCTGTGCGGCCGTCTGCAGCGCGGCGTAGATTTCGCTGTAATCGACATTCATCTGATAATGTCCGCTGGCCGCCTCGTACTGGAAGATGAGGAAGAAACGGCGGGTCAGCGCCTCGCGGCTGCCCTCTTCACGGATGAACCGGATGGCGGAGCGGGCCAGCTCACAGCAGGCCTCCGAGGTCTCTGTCTCCAGATCGGACTGAAGGCCTGCGATGTACTGGTCGGAGTCGGCCTTCCTTGTGATGGATTTGAATTGCAGACGCATGGGTGCGATCTTCAGCCAGCTGGCGAAGGAGGAAATGATCTCATACTGCTCTTCAGAGGAGCGCAGCAGGAAGTTGATGGGCTCGATCTCCAGGATCTTCAGATAGCGGCCGTCTGTTGTCTCAACGATGCCGTTTCGTATGCTTTTGAGTGGGATGAAGTCCTGCACGTACTGGCCGGGAGGCTTTCGTTTGCCCCTTTTGCGCGGGGGTATTTGATTTTTGCAGTTTTGATTTGCCATGGCGATAACCAATCCTTTTGAAGTGGAGTTTTCGTCGACGATGCCAGAACCGGATCATATGGGTCACATACTGGAGCAGAGAGTCACCGCCGATCCCCATGAGCGCGAAGACACCCAGCGGGATCAGCGTTACGGTCATAATGACGATCTTAGTGGTGAGATCCACCGGCAGCCACTTGACTTCCGGGTAGCCGACCAGCACCAGCAGGATCCCGGCCTCTACCGTGTTACGGGTTTCCAACATGCCGCCCATCAGTTTGCCGGAGTCGGTGTAGTTGGGCGGGATGGTGTAGATATTACTGAACTCCCGGTCATCGGACATATCAGGTGCCTCCTTCCGGTGTAATAGGTAGCTCGGCTTCCAGATCCACTCCTGTAACACGTCGATATTGGGTCACATAGTCGGGAGAGTTCATCGCAACGCCGCCATAGCCGCTGGAGCAGTGTGCCCACAGCGCATTGCCGCTGGCATCCTTACCGGCGTAGAGTAGCACATGATTGACCGGTACTGTGCCCGGCACGGCCATGAAGCCAAGGTCGCCGGGCAGCAGCTCTGCTTCCGTGATGGCGTAGCTGTTATCCCACTGGGTACGGCTGCCTTCATAGAGCGTGACGCCCAGTGCTGTTTTGTAGACCCAGTCCGTGTAGCCGGAGCAGTCCAGCCCGTAGGGACGCAAGGTGCCGGTGGAGCTGGAGCCAGCCGAGGTAACGAGCCGTGGAGTGTTCCATGCCTCATTCCATCCGGGCGGGCTTTTGCCGCCCCAGAAGTACGGCACGCGGCCAACTAAAGACAGTGCCACGCGCATGAGTTCCTTGCGCGTTTCGCTGCAGGTAAGGCTGGCGAGATATGCGTTCAGCTCTGCATCGGTGATGGGCGGCACCATACCGTTTTCCAACGAGCCGTACATGGTCATCTTCAATGCGTTGGACATATTGAGGATGGCCTCGCCGGTGGTGATTTGGAACTGGTTGTAAATGGCGTTGGTATCCAGATTGAACGCGGTCAGGATGACCGACTGGTCGAAGGGGTGTATGGTGCAGATGGCGTATGTGACCTGAAACTCCACCACCTGGGTACCGGCCTCGGTCGTTACTGTGCTGGTCACAGTGGCGGTTGCAGTCGTATAGGTTACGGGGAACATCTGGTCGGCGACGGCTAAGAGCTTTGCTTCCAGATCCATTTTGCTGGTGCCCCTCTGCTCCAGTGATGCGGAGTAGGCAGCCAATGTATAGCAGATGTCGTAGTCGCTGGACTGCAGGCCGTAGTTGACCAGTGCCTGCATGGATAGTTCCTGGTCATAGCCACCGTCGGCAATAATGGCAGAAACTCTGCTCAGAGCCGCATCGTAACCGGCCTGCACACAGCTGGTGATGGTGGCGGAAACGTCATCGAAGTTGCCAACCAGATCGGTGGGGGCATTCAGGTCAACAGTGGCCGGGTCAGTGCGAAAGACATTGTTGGTCACAATGGATGGCAGTGACACGATCAACACGATCAGTACGCTGAGAAACAGACAGAGGAACACCACGATTTTGAACAGGGGGTTGCGCATGGCCCAGGCGGCTGATAGGATCGCACCCCATGGCCCACCGGCAGCTGCACCGGCGGCGATGTTAGCTGCTGCTTTTCCAGTTTCTACACTGCCCTGCACTGTGGCAGCGGCTGCGTTGGCGCCCGCCTCGGCTGTTTTGCCGATAGCAGCCGCCTGTTTTGCGGCCTGCATACCTTTTTGGGCGCCTTGCAGGTAATTGTCCTGCCCGTCGCCGAATCTCTGTTGTTCTTCAGACATGATGGATCACCTCTCTTCTAAAGCCGAAAACCGATGGAGGCACAGCAAATTGACCTCCACCGGTTCTCGGGAACGATTATGTTTTCTTACTGGGCCGCCGCTTCGGCTCAGTGCTGCGGAGGTCGGGCGCTCTGTGTGGAGTGGGCGTAGTCTTATAGCGAACACTCTCCACCTGATAGGTTCTGAGTTTGTCCCCATCATAGACGGGTTTACCATCCTGATAGACCGGCCGCTGCTCCACAGAAGGCGTGCCGCTGATGGCATACCACTGTCCGCCATGAGTATCCTGCAGTAGCTGATAGTCGCCTCTGGGCGTCTGATACATGGTGCGGTCATAGAACGCGGTACCAGAACCATCCTGGTGCCGTACCTCCAACACGCCGTCGCTGGCTCTGGAGGTGTCGATGGACTGGATGGGCTGGTCGAAGCTGGGCATAAACTGCCCGAACAGTGCCTGATTATAGGCCTCGTTCCCAGCATCATCCGCAAACTGCGGGACTGCAGCTTGTGCGGACATGGCGTACCAACTCTGGCCGTCTGCGCCCTGCACCAGCTCATGGGGAGCGGAGGGCTCCTGATAATAGGAACTGCTATACATGAGGGCACTGCCGCCATCCGGGTAACTTGCTTCCAGAACACCGTCATCCACCTGACGCAGCAAGGTGCCTTCCTGCATTCCGGGGAAGGCTTCTGCCACTTGCCCTGCTTCAGAGGCGTCGCCGGTAAAGGCGGGCGTTGGGTAGAAGGCACCCATTGCACCACCGGAAGCTGTCTGATACCACTGGCTGCCATCTGCGGCTGTGATGGTTGTATGGGGGGCATCCGGGGCATTGAATTGACCGGCGTGGTACAGATCCACAGCGGCCTTGCTGCCATCCGGCATGGTGGCAGTGGTTTGGATATGACCACCACGGATCTCTGTGTCGGAGAGCTGCGCACCGCCCGGTACTGTTCCGGGTGCGAGGTGCGGCATGAAGTTACCAATGCTGCGGTCGGCGATGTTGCCGGCAATGGTGCCGGACACATTGTTGGGCCGGGTAGCGACGGAGGCAATGGATGTGCTGTTCAGGGTGGCACCGTTACGTGCCGCCATACCACCAAAGGTGCGGCCGACAAATCCGACGCTGCCACCGGCGCCCATCCGGGAGCCGCCATCCACAACTGCATCGCGCACAAAACTGTTGGGGCTGTAGCGGGTTGTGAAGCCGGACATGAAGCCGCCAGCTGCACCTGCAGTAGTGCCTGTCGCGGCGCCACGTGCTGCGGAGGTGAAGGTGGAACCTGCGCTGTGGCTGCCGCCATGGCCAAGCCCGTTGATGAGCCGGGCGGCCATCAGCATCTCCATGCCCATACTGCTGCCTGTCTGAGCGACAGACAGACCCATCGCTGCCAGATAGCTGTCTGCACGCTGAGCAATTTTCAGAAGGGCCAGCGCACAGAAGATCCATAGGAAGATGTTGCCCTGCCCGGAGGTCAATGCGCCTCCATTGGCAACAAAGTGGCCAACGGAGGAGTTGAAGGCGCGCAGGAACCACACATTCAGAACCAGCAACAGCAGCTGGGAGCCTACCATCCGGCACCAGGACTGGAATACGCGGGATGTGGATTTCGATGCTCCCATCGCATAGGCCAGTGGCGATGTGTAACAGAGCACGCCAACGAGCACATAGCGTTCCACTGTTTCCAGCAGCAGCTTAAAATAGTTCAAGCCCAGCGCGATCATCATGACGATGAGTAGGATCAGGCCGACAACCGTAGCGACAGAAACGATGGTGGTCAGACCGCTGGTCAGCGCCTGCTCAATGCCCGCGAAGGTGAAGTCGCCTGGATCCAGACTGGACTCCATCAGCGCAGTGTAGGGCGCCCGCGCGATTTCAAGCACCAGTGAGAAAATGGGTTTTGCATATGTAATGAGGAAGGCGAACAGGGCGCCGCGGGCCAGCAGCTCAAAGGGATGTTCAGCTTCGGTGATGGGACCACCAAAGGTGCGAAAGAGCTGCCAGACAACGATTAGGAACAGCAGTGCCCAGGCGGTGTACTGCATAATGGAATAGGCAGCGGTCACGAAGGGGAAGTATTCCTCCATGGCTGTCATGTCGGTGCCAAGTGCCTCCAAAAAGACACCGGACACCGCATCCATCACCTGTGTCATAATACTGGCGACCCAGTTGGCAATGCCTTCAAAGATCCAATCTATCATGGTTGGTCACCTCGGAATTGATGGGGGATGAAGGATGTTATGGGAGAGCATATTGCAACGGAATCTGATGTTGAAGTGATTATTTTAGTTTGCTATAATGTTCTTGCGTTAATAGTTATGTGCCAGTGTATAAAGTGAGGGTGAGTTGTTATGAAAAAGATACCGATGATCCTATTGGTGATCGCACCTTATACATTGGTGGCATTCATGTTTTATTCGGTAAGCTACAACACAAATATCAGGGCAGCGCTTATCGTGTATATAGCAATCCTGTTGCTTAATATGGGATATGCTTTTCTGCTTCCTTGGATGGGATTCGGCGGGAAAGAGATTTTGTTTTGGAATATGCTTTTGAAGCTATGTCATATCCCAGTTTACCTCGGTGTGATGTTTTTCGTATTGCTTACTCATGCTTTAAGCCTTCCTTTGGTTCCTATTCTGGTTGTGTTTGATTACTCTCTGCTACTGTCGTCGACCATGTACGGGATCAGTGGGATGCTTAGATGCTACAAGGAGAAAAGGCTTAATTCAGTTACATTGGTTGCCAATATGATCGCACAGTTTGTTTTTTGCCTTGATGTGATTAGTGCAATATATTGTTTTATCAAGACAAGGAAATCAGAAGCATTATGAAGAGATTTGTTTTCGAATTTACCAATGAGGAAAATGACCGAGCCACAGAGGAATTTTACTTGCTGAAAAATGCAGAAACAGCGAAGTCTGATTGCAAAGCTCTGTGTTGTGTGTTTGCAATGATGCCGTTACTGCTGGTCTTTCTTTACATTATTGATTCAGTTAGGGAAGAAGACCTGAAAGTGATTTTGGGCTTATGCGTTGTCGTCATAATTGTAGGCGCAGCAACCATTTTCCGCCTCATGTATTTTGGCGGTGCTGTGCCGCTTGGGGAAATCTACAACAAAGAAGTCCGGCCGAGTGAAGAGTTTCAGAAATCCAAAAAGCAACTGATATTTGAAGGCGATGTGTGTCGTTTTGTGGCGGGATTAGAGATCGGCACGATGAAATGTGAAAAGTTTTCCAAGGTGCTGGAGAGCGATGTGGTTTTTGTTTTGCAAAAGGGAAGAATGCTAACGGGTGAATCATATACTATCGTGCCTAAAGAAAAGATTACAGAAGGCACCTTGGATGATTTCCGTGAATACTTGAATGAACGCCTAAAAGGACCCCGCAAGATTAGGTATTATAAAGTGCCCATTCGTTGGCGGAAGCGCATGAACGCTGATAGAGAAAAGTTGTTGGAAAAACTTAATAAATAGCGAACCGCACCTGCAAAATGCAATTTGTCACGTGATGAGAAACTGAAGCAAAGACTCCTTCGCCGAATTGGCGGAGGAGCTTTTCTGTTTTGAGAAGGCGAGCTGGGGCAGCACCCAGCGTTCGGATGCTGCCCCAAGTGTATGGCATGTGGGATTAGTAACCGGTGCGGGGTAGAGTGGGCGCCGTGTTCTTGTTATAGACAATGGTCACCCAGCGGTCATTGGCCATGATCCACTGGCTGCGCCACATACCGCCAACATCCGTCTTGTTGGTGAAGCGGTACTCATGGCTGAGGCCGGGGAGCACATCGCAGTAGACATAGGGGGTCTGTAGCTGCGTGAACCCAGCAGGCACGGTACCAAAGACGAACATGAACTCGGTGATATACTCGTTGCTGGCAAGACCGAGTGCAGCGGGGGAGGCATCCAGTGTGTTGTTCTTTGCAGTGCTCAGGTTATCTGCCAGAGTGCGGTAGTTGCTGTTGATATTGGTCTTGAACACCACGCGGTAATTAAGCTTTGCCGACCAAGTGCCGGTGATGATCTTATCCAGCCGCACGGCGTCCGTGGGCAGGGTATCGCGCCAGTAGAAGTTGCCCAGCGACACAGTGGAGTTGTTGGCGATGTCCTTGAAGGTGTAGAGGATGGACTGACCAGGCACAACCTCTGTATAGCCGGTTTTGCTGACGGACGCGTTGGTATAGACGCTCTCGTTCGGGAACTCGATCTGCACGATCTGACCCTCATGCTCCAAATAGACCGTGACCTCCTCACCATTGACGGAGTAGAAGGAGGGACTGGATACCTCTTTCACGGTATAGCGGCCCAAGGGGAGTGGCTTGGACACTGCGAGCCCCCGATGATTGCTCTCTACGGTATCCACCAAACGGTTGGCCTTGTTGTAAATCTCGAACACAGCGCCTTCCAGTGCGGTGCCTGCGGGGAACCCGTTGATGGGGTTGTCGTCAGCAGATTTCTTCCAGATCTGGATCTGACCGGTGATGGGGGTGTTCTTCCATGTAATCTCGGTCGTCTCACCGGCACGCAGGTACACGGTCTTCAGAGCGGTATCGAGAATATAGCCCTCTGCCTCCAGCTCACGCAGATAGACCTTTCCGGTGATGCCCAAATCATCCACATAGGCGTAACCGCTCTGATCGGTAGTCACCTGATCGATGGGGTTATGGTTGCTGTCATAGATGATGAAGCTGATGTTGGGGATGCCAGAGCCGTCGACACTGCTGACCTTATGAATGATGAGGCCGGAGATGGGATCGTTTTTCACCCTAACGATCTCATGGCTGCCGTTGGTGATGGAGAAATAGTGGCGCTCGGAATTGAGGCGGAACCCCTTGGCAGCCTCTGTCTCCAAACAGTAGTAGCTGCCATCCTCCAGAGCAAGGAAAGCACTTCCGGTCTTCCCCGTCGTGACCGTGTCGATCAGTGCATCGTCACCGGCGCGTCTGATCTCGAAGGTCGTATTGGGGATCCGGGTTGTGTTGTCCTTCGAGCTGACCTTGATGATCTCGACGCCTCCAATCGCCTGGTTGTAGAAGTAAAGTGTCTGCGTGTCGTCACCGGGATTGATGACCACGGTCTGAGAGGGATTTTCAGCAATGGAGAATCCCGGGACACTTGAAGTCTCAGTTACGATGACAGTGCCAACGATACCGGAGAGCACCACCTGGCCCTGGGCGTTAGAGTGGTAAATACCATTGCTGGAAAGCTGCCCGTTTTCGGCATCGACAACCTTGCCGTCGGCGTAAGTGATTTTGAACTCAACGCCTTCCAGAGGGACCTTCTCGCTGCCCTTAACACCGTACTTCTGAATGATCAGATTTCCTTTTTTGGCGTTCAGGAACTCTAGTGTTACGGTGCGGCCGGGGCGGACCACTGCTGTCTGGGGCGTGTTGTCCAGCACGTAATTATCCAGCGTCCGTACCTCGCGCGCCACGACGCTGGTGCCGGGGTTGAGCCCTTCGATGAGGATGCAACCCGCGGAGTCAGTCCAGAACTTACCGTTGTTGTCGCCCAGGACTGCGCCGGTGGCGTCGGTGACGTAGAACTCCACGTTGGCCAACGGGCTCTTATCGCGGCTATCTTTTTTGGTCAGCAAAACGGAGCCCTTGGGAGTGTTGCCGAAATAGAGCTGGACCACATCCTGATCCTCGCCGCTGATGAATACCGTCTGGGGCGCGGTATCAATGACGTGATTATCGTCGCTGGCAATTTCCTCGGCGATATAGGTGCCTCGTTCCAACCCCGTAATCACGATGGCACCGTTTGCCGAAGTCTCATAGACGCCGACCACTGTGCCGCCAGTACCAGACTGGCCGCCCAGATAACGCAGCTGGAAGCGTGCGCCCTCGATGGGCTGGGAGTTCTCCGAATCATATTTCCAGATGACGATGGAGGACAGGGGGGTGTTTTGGAACAGGAAGGTTTTGTTCTTTCCGGACTGCACGAAGGCTTCCTGGGTATCGCTGTCCTTAATACCGAAGCCCTTTGGAGCCTCCAGTTCCTTCACTCGGAACCAGCCGTCCTGCAGGCCGTGTTCGGCACGGGAGAGATGGATCTCACCATTTTCGTCCGTTGTGAAGACGCCCAGGTTCCGATACTCACCATCAGAGGTGTTGTTGGAAGCGTACCAGACCTGGAAGCGCACATTTTCGAGCCGGTTTCCAGTGATGCTGCATTCCTTAATAATGGTGATAGTCGGGGCTTTGTGGTTGTAGAAATACACGTCGCGGTCACGGTTGGGATAGAGGGTCGCCAACTGCGGCTCGGCATCCAGCAGGTAGGGGCTGGGGACCGACTTTTCGGTGATTTTAATGACGGAGGGCAGCAGATTCTCCACGGTGGCGGAGCCGTCAGGCCCAGTTGTCACCTCAGCGATGCTGTGGCCATCTGCATATTCGACCAGGAACGTGGCGCCGGGTACCGGCTTGGAGGGGTCGTCTGCATCAAATTTCCAGATGGTGAGGTTCGGACGGACCTGGTTTTCCACTACCAACTCACTGGTCTTGCCGGGGAAGAGCTGCACATGGTACTCGCGCGGATCAAGAATATGGGTCGAAACGGTGGATGTTTCCTTGATGGACAGCACACCCAAATCCATATCGCTGATCTCAATGATTCCGCTGCTGTTCGTTACGCGGTCGAGGTAACGGGTGCCATCCTCCACATAGGCGATCCGGAACGCAACACCCTCCAGCGGGGTCCCGTCTGCCGACAGCTTGATGATCCGCAGGGTGGGTTTGATCGTATTGGTGAACACATGCTCAGCATTCTCGTTGGGGTCCAGATGGATGATGCGCTGGGCCTCGTCAATGATATAGCCCTCACAGGACTTCTCAGTGATGACATAAGAGCCAACGGGGAGCATGGACAGGTCAATGGAGCCGTCGGCCGTAGTTACAAACTCTTTCGGACCATAGCTTCCATCAACTGCTTTGACCTCGAATACCGCCCCGGGGATGCCCTTCGAGGGGTCGTTTGAGTCAACCTTGGAAATGTGGACGCCCGGCTTGAGATCATTGAAGAAAACGAGCTCACGGATCCCGTCGCCCGACTTCAGTTCGATCTGCTGCGGGGTGGTGTCCAGAATGTAGGCGGGATTCCCGGTGTCAGATTCAGATGCCCACCAGGTACCAGGCTCCGCATTGGTAATAAGGATCTCGCCAAACTCATCGGTGGTATACTCGCCGTAAAGCGCGCCATCGTGCCAGATTTCAAATGTGACGTTGGCGAGGTTTCGGTGGTTCAGCCGATCATATTTCACGATGCGCAGGCCCGGCAGCTCTTTGTTAATGAGGACCTGTGTGGTGGTCTCACCGGGCAGCACATTGGTGGTGTAAACGGTATCATTCAACTCCCAGCCGATGGGACTGGACAGCTCCAAGACTTCATAGGCACCCGGTTTTACCGGAGAGAAAATGGCGGTGCCTGCGGAATTGGTGGTCTGGGTATAGACCTTACCACTCTCAATATGCTTGACCTGCACGACGGCGCCGGGCAGGTTCTCACCGGTATCCGACTTCTTTTCTACCCGCAGTGAACCATAGGGGTCGTTGTAGAAGACGACCTCAGCTACCTCACCGTAATCGACGGTCACATTTTGGGCAGGCTCATCGCTGAGCAAGTAATGGCTCGGCGCCTCCCGTTCATAAATTGTGTAATTTCCCGTCTCCACCAGGGGCAGCACAACCTGTCCGCTGCCGTTGGAGGCAAACAGACCGATGGTGTCACCGTCAGGCCCAACCACCTCAAATAACGCGCCTTCAAGCGGGAGGGTCGTGCCCGTTTCGTACTTCCGGATGATCAATCCGGTTTCAGGCAAATCAGTAGGCTCATCACTGCCGTAGGTGCTGTAGGTGGACAGCCGTTTGTTGACCGTCGGGTCCGTATCCACCATATAGTTTTGCAGCTGCCCGTACTTGTCCACCTCGGCACAGGTAGCATAGAAGATGGCGTATTTGTAGACGTTGGTCGAGAAGGAGAGCTGGACACTGCCGTTGGTACCGGCAATGGCGCTTTTGGGGTAGATGACTTTGAACTGCGCACCATACCCATCACCCGTAGCCTCTGTCTTCAGGGCGGTAATCTCATTGTTCTGCATATCCACGATCTTCGTACCGGCGGGCACGCTGGCAGGATCAGTGAAGGAGACAGAAACATGGTAATCACATACCCAGGTCTTGGACCAGAAGGTGAAGATCTGCTGCTGATACTGCTGGCCATTGATGGTCACATCATAAGCAACAGAACGGTCGGGAGTGCAGGTGATGTTGGGCTCAAGAAGTTCATTCCAGTTGGTACCACGACGATAAATGTCCTTTGTCGCGGCAAGTACGGCCTGGGCCCTTTCCAGCTCTTCACCCTTGAGGGCAGGATTGACCTTCATATTGTTGATGTCCCAATGGCCTAAAAGGTAGGTCCACAGGGCCATCTTGGTTGCGTAGTAGGCCTCGTACTTATCGTTCAGCTTCAGCTCCCACAGGTCGAGGGTGGGATAACCATTAGCGACGATGCCCAGGACTTTGGGGTCGGAAGTCTTCTCCTCGGCCAGATATTTGATGGACTCGCCGACCGCCACTGTCTGAGGGACACCCTTTGTGTTGGGGTTGACGCAGTAGGCGGGGATCTCCTTCGTGCGGCCATTGCTGTCCGTGTAATTGTAATAGGTATAGATCAGGTCGCGTACACGACCATTGATGGACAGGTAAGAAAGCTCCGTACCCCCATCAAAGATGTTGATTTCGCCCAGTGCCTCCTCCTCAGACGATGCGGCAAAGGCAGCCGTCGGGAACAGGGCGAGGGCGAGGACCAACACCAACAGCATGGAAAGAATGCGTTTTTTCATATTGATTCCTCCTGTTGGTGGCGCCGCATGATCGCGTGCGCCGATTGGTGTGGATAAAAGGAAAAGGCGATATGCTCGGAAGCACATCGCCCTGCGTGTGGTATTCAGTTGGCTCAGACTACGTGGATCTTATACTCGGTGTACTGGAAAATGCCGTTGCAGAACACGTCCCATGCCTCCATGGAGTAGGTGCCGGGAGGGCAGGAGTCGAACAGGCCGGTGATTTGATCTGCGCGCCACGGCCAGAAGCTCTGTGCCGTGAGGTCGGAGGCAATGGTCAGATTGATGCGCACCTTCGCATTTCCGCTGGGGAACAGTACCGGCGCGCCATTTTGCCAAGTCTCCGGATTGCTGCCGATGGCATTATAGAGGGTGCAGAGCATCCGGCGCGTCTCATAGACATTGCGCAGGAACAGGTACTCCTTCCCGTTTGCCGTGAAGTGCCGCGCTTCGGCATCCGGCAGCTCCACCTGCGGCGTCAAAGACCAGTCACAAACCGGTTCGGGCAATGGGCCCAGCGGCCCGGAAGCGAACATATTGGCATCATAACGACTGACGTCGGTGATGGTGTAGTCGGTGCCGTCATTACAGCGGATCACGTCTCCGGTTTTCGGGACATACTGGCTGCCGTCGGTCGGCAACGCCACAGTCCCGGTGGAAGCGGGGGCGCTGTTCACAGTAGTTGCGGTACCCAGAGGACTGCCCAGTGCCCGATACATCAGCACGGCCATATCGCCGCGGGTAATGGTGCTGTCAGTCAGAGCCTCGGAAGGGGCCAGACTCAATTCCACGGCCTTGGCGCAGGCGGTGTGATATGACCAGCCATCAGCAGGTACTTCCAAGAACCGCAGCATGACCGTGCACGCTGCTTCAGGTGTAACTGGATCATTGGAGCCATACAGGCCGTTTCCGTATCCGGCCACCAGCCCGTTGGTATAGCAGAAGCCCACAAAGGATTTGGCCCAGTTCGGCACATCGGTGAAGACGCACTGGCTGGCATAGAAGCTCTGATCGGCTGCCAGATGCTCCGGGTTCCCAACCAACCGGGCGAGCAGCACGGCCAAGTGCGCCCGGGCCAGATTGTTGCCAAATATCATGTCACCGTTATTGTCGCCGACCATGATGCCGTGCTCCTTCAGATACTTTCCGGCTCGATCCAGTTCAGACTCGGTCTGTGCTGCCAGAACCGGGCAGGTCAGGGACAGAGCCAGTACCACACTTATGAGCCATGCGATTTTCTTTTTCATGCAGATTCCTCCTTGTAATTCGATTTGCTCAAATTACACAGATGAACTGCGCATTTTACAACTTTTGCTCAGGAAACTTCCCGCGCCTGTACGCACCAGCGCAGCTCGGGCTGGTTTCTGACACAGGTGATGAGCGTGATCATGTTCTCGCTGGAGCGACCGAGTCGGGAAAAATCGGTCTCCAGGATCTTGCCAACATAAAAGACTTCATAGGTCCGCTTGCCCAATTTGGTCGTGTAGCTGATGGTGTCACCATCATCCAGTGTGTGGATCTGACCAAAGTGGTTTGCCACGCCCCGATTATGGCCAGCAAGACCGATATTTCCATCCCAGCAGGAGGTGGACTTGAAGTGACCGGCGCCCTTGGCCAGACTCTCCAGACTTTCGTTCTCATAGACTTTAACCTTCAGATCCAGGGAAGGAATGCGCAGTGTACCGAGGCTGCCGTCTGAGTAGTAGAGCCCGTCCGGAAGGGTGAACTTGCTGCTGGAGTAGGAGGGCTCACTGTAATCAGCGGGCGGATAGTAGATACTGCTGGATCCAGAACTGATATAGCCACCGGATGTGCCGGAATAGGTGGGGACATTCAGCGTTACACCGGTTCCCAGCTGATAGGACTCAGGGCTGCCGAAGGGGGGAGGGACTATCGCCGTATTCTTGCTGCGGTCGATGTTGTCCCATTCAGAACTGCCACCCACCACGATCACCTCATCAACAGAGGTGGCCGGTGCATACAGAGGATCATCAGGCGCGGAGATGTTATACTCCAGCGCCAGTGCCGGGGTCAGCATCAGCGTTGTCATTACCGCTGCAAGCAGAGTTCTCAGGATCCATTTCTTCATCGGTCATACGCTCCTTTCTGCGCTTTACCAGCATATAGGCGCCGCAGCCACCGGCCACAGCGACAAGGATGAGTCCGCCAATGATCAGCGCCGCCACAGGGAACTCGCTTTCAGGCTCATCTGCTACAACCGGCTCCGGCTCAGGAATTTCTTTACCGGTGAAGATGACGGTATAGCGAATCATGGTGACGCCCGTGCGGTGTACGTCACCCACATAATCGGCTGTGGTGGTATAGCCTTTCACATAGCTGACGGTTTTGGTGCCGCTGTAGGTGCAAATGGCGGTATAGCGGTCGCCGATCTCATAGTCGTCGGCGTTGTAGGTGTTATCTGTCTGCCACTGGACATCGGAAAGAGTGAGGGAGCGGCCGTTGTCCTCGATGGTCTTTGGGAGATACTGGGTATCAGCATCCGACAGATTGGGGTAGTTGCGTGTGGCAGTTACAGCCTGCTTGCTGCTTCCGTACCCGGACACCTCGGTTTCAATGGAATCCAGATCTAGACGCAGGGTGCCGGTGAAGCCTTCCTCAGTGGTCACTTCACGCTCCTGCGGAAGCAGGGACAGCAACGTTTCCAGATCCTTCTTTTTGCTCTCCACCATTTCCGTCTGAGTGAGCGGCTGCGTTTCCGTGCCGATGATCACCTCACGGAGAATATCGGTGCAGTTGTATTCGAGTCCATCGCGCTCAAAGGCGGCCATGGGCAGTGTGGAGGGATCCGTGCTGGGGGAGAGGGCATAGACTTTTCGGATCTCACGGTTATCGAGATCCAGAATAATATCAACGGGATACAGCGATTCGGGATTTGCCACATCGCTGATGCTCGCTGCACTTGCCGGCAGCGCGAGGGTTACGACAAGGAACAATGCGGCAAGCGAAGAAATTGCTTTTTTCATAGCTTAATTCCTCCTGTTATCGTTTGGTGGGTCATGGTCATTTTTACTCGTCCTGGTGCTGCATCTGGGAATCGCTCAGCGGCTCGAAGGTAACGCTTCGCAGAGGGCCCAGATTACCGTTGGCCAAGACATCGTAGAGGATACGGGCTATCTGCAGGTTGCGTTCGTTTGCCAGCTCCTCCACATCACAGCTGGTAAAGGCAATGTAGTTGTTGAGATGGGTGGTCAGGATATACCATTCACGCCACGACCAAAAATTCTGTTCGTTCAGGAACGCCCAGTAGCGGTAGCCGAGCCCATGGTCATAGCTAACGCCCCCCAGATAAAGCCGGTCAGGGTCTGAAAGATCTACGTTGATCGTCCATTCCTGCCCTGCGTCTGTTGTAACGCACACTTCCATGGCTTTTGGTATAAGCTTTGTGATGGTGCAGCGCTCCAGCGTGATTTGTTCTGGGTACAGGTCCATGGCGTTGCCCGGCGACAGCACCAGTTCCTGCCCCAACGAGAGGTGCAGGAAGTTCATCTGTCTGGCGCGGTCACAGCGTTCTGTCCAGGATTCTTCTTGTGTTTGGTTCAAGCTGCTCCTCCTTTGGCAACAAAGTCCTCATTCACTCAGGGAGTGTACTGCCCGCCCCGGATCAGAGGCTGGAGATATGCAACGATGAAGCCGAGCGTATTAAGCACCAGCCAGGTGACTACAATCCGTTTGAGCCAGCTGGATGCTTCTGCCACGGCGCGTTCGTTGCGGGAAATCATGCGCACCAACAGTGCAACGGAAGCTGCAGTGACCGCCACGATGGTGGAGATACCGACCAGCTTCCCGTATACATCTGCCATGATGTCGGAAAACCGGGTCCAGATCGTATCACCAGCGGTTGTGCCGTTGGTCGCCAGTGCGGGCTGGAGACAAAGCATGGTGGTCATGCACAACACACTGAGCATTCTCATTTTCCCCCGGAGCTTGTCCCCAATCTTCTTGAGTTTCTGCGCCATACCGATACCCTCCTTTCTGCGATTTTGGCAACAAAAAAACGCCGGTCTCGAAGCGAACTTTCTCGCAGTCAAGACCGGCGTTATGCCAGTGCCCAGTTTTGGACGGTATCAGTATAGCATTTTGGTATTCTCATGTCATCGGCGCGGAGTCTGCCATTTATCCTGCCATTTTTCCAGACAATACGGCTCATAGTCCCTCCTCAAGCAGAACCAGCACCTCCAGCCATGCATCCAGACTTCCTGCAGGTGCGGCCCAAAGGCGGATGGACAGGATGTTGATAGCCTGTTGGCGGAGCCGGTAATAGTGCCGGTCAGAGATATCCAGCCGATACAACAGCTCATCGTGTGTCAGCTTCTCTGGGATGATGTAGGTTTGGAAGATGATGTCGTACATTTTCTGCCCGTTTTTGGGCTTCTGCCGCAGAACTGTGATTGCCTCGTTGATCCGATCCATCAGCAGACGGGACTTTTTCACACATTCCAGCCGATGCTCCAGCCGATTATTCTGCATGGCCAGCTGTGCATCGACAGCAGTGAGTAAGGCATCCAGATTGTGCAGCGGCCGATCCAGCTCCTCCGCAACCCGGGCGGGGAAGCATTCCAGTGCCCATGCGATGTCCCGGTAATGCTGCAGCATCAGCCGGGTGTTGTGGTACATGTTCTTGCGCAGAGCTTTGTCGGCGCTGCGAGCCTTTTCGTTGGTGATCTCCTGATCCGGTACGATCCCCTTGCGCTCTAAAAGGCTCAAAAACTGTTCGGCGTGAGGAGTGAGCTGAGCAGTAGGCAGGCTACCACAGCGAGACTCCATCAAATCTGCCATAATCGATTCCTCCTTGGCGATTCACGGGGCCATCGCGTGGAGAGGCCCCGGAAAAGTAATCTTGTTCGCGCGCACATGTGTAATTACCCAGGCAGTCCATACTGAGACTCTTACAACTCCCACAGGGAGAAATATACGCGCGTAATATAGGGGGTAAAAGTGCAACACGACCCTGAACAGCTGTTTCTGGTGCTGGTGTCATGCCCAGTTTGGTCAGCACAGTCTTGCTGTACCAAGCAATCATGCGGCCCAGTTGTTCACGGTCGGTGCCCTGAAAATGCGTATTTCGTTTCATTGTGCGTATTTCATTGAAAATGCGTACAACTTCTTCGGAGGTCGTGGCTGCCACGGGCGAGCTGGTTGGGTAAGCGATGTTAAAGATGAGGCATCCGAAAGAACCTGGCAGCTTCAGAAGCGGGAAGGTATCCGCGTGTTTTCTGAAGAAGCGCCAGACCTTCGTTTTCTCCTATCCCCACCGTTTGCCCAATGACTCCAAAGAAAAAACAGCCCCATGCGGTCCGAGCTGGACAGCAGGTGCTGTGTGAGAAAAAGCATTGCGAGGATCTTGCCATACTGTATGGCACCAGAGATCCAGCCATGCGTCTGCCTCTTCAAAGCAGTAATGTTGTTTTACGAGCCGATCTGTGATGTTGCGGGGGAGGCATAAAAAGCCATAGCCGGGTGTAGCGTAGACTGCGTCCGTCTCATTCATACAGGCGGCGCCGGAACAGCGGAACACCCAGTCGTTGATTTGATAGGTGAGCTTCTTTGTGTTTGGATCTAATTCATGGCTGACATATCCGAGTTCGGAAAGAGTGGTCAGGGTATCCATGGCCTTTTGACGGTTCTTGATGCCGAGGATGCTTTTCAGCCCCACGACACCACCTGCCCAGGATCCTTTCTTGACCTCGTTGATGTGACCGCAGTACGTGGCTTGCCCGTTGCGGAAGGCTGCTCTGGAGGCCAGTCGGGCCCATGCACCCATGATGCCCTTACCACTGGGCAGCTGATTTCGGGGCAGCTTGACCCATTGGTACTTAAATAAGCACTTCATGCTGATGGCCTCCTATACATTATAATATAATAGTGTTACGCGCTTGCGGATGACAAATGACAGTGATATAATCTGGCTAAGTCGGAAAGGGCCTTTTTGGAGTTGCCCTCAAAATCGGGGTTTTAGCTGCTCATGTTCTCTAAACTTCTTGCTATTTGGCGAAGAGAGCAGTACAGACACCTGTTTCTGCATGGTGCGCTATTTGCAGATAAATGTTTGCAGAAAGTAGGCTGTTTTTGAAAAAACATGAACAAACAGCAGTACAAACAGGTTGTCCGGAACACTTGGTAAGGATGAGGTCGGCGGTTCGAATCCGCCCAGCAGCTCCAACATTTTCTGCCTAAATCGTAAGGTTTGGGCGGATTTTGTTATGTTTTTGCAACTTTTCGCGTGTTTTTGTAACCTCGAAAAACGGCCTCGTTACCAAAAAACGGCGTTTTACCAACTAACCGACCAACTTTTTGGCAAATGGAAAGCCCGCTATCCCTTGCGGCACAAGGGGTTGCGGGTTTTTACCTTTCCAACTTTCTATCAACTGGCGGTGTATATCCGCTGGATTGCTGCGGCTGCTTGTTCTGAGGTTTTGCGTCCCTTGACGTAATATTTCAGCGTCATGGCAGGAGTCGTATGTCCGGCTTCCGCTTGCGCTAATTTTATGTCTCCCGTTTGCTCATACAAATCGGTGAGGACAGTTGTACGGAAGCGAATAGGGGTTATATTTTCTTCAAATTTCAAGTCCTTTTTTATGCGGTTACACATCCGCCGTACCTGCGTGTAGGAAAGCGGCTTATCACCGCCGAACAAAAAGCGTCCGCCATCCATGCAGAGATACGGCAGTGCAGCGGCGGACAGGGCAATGGTGCGTTTGCTGCCGCCCGTTTTCGTGTCCTTGATTTCCGGCTGGTTGCGGTTGGGGTGTGTAACGGCTCGTCGGACGTGGATTTCCATGCGGTCAATATCAATATCCTCTGGTTGAAGTCCTAACACTTCTTCAAGCCGGAGCGGGTGCATGGCCTGTATTGCCAAGTACATTCGGTCAATCGGATTTTCAATCTCGGGAATGTGCTGCACAAGATAGCGCATTTGCTCCACGCTATACGGCGGCGTTTCCTTGCTGGCCACACCCTTGATTTTTATACGCTTGGATTTTAAGGGGTTTTTCAGCAGCAAGCCATCCTCAACGGCTGCGTCAAGGATTTGGTTCAGCACGATTTTCGCCTTGTCCTTGGTCGCCTTTGCTCCTGACATATGATTGAATAGCCGCTGCACATCATCGGGGGTTATTTCCTCGACGTCCATCCCGTCAAAGGCGGGAATCAGGTACAGCCTGATTTGCCGTTCGTAGGTAGTCGCCGTGACCGTTTCTATATTGGGCTTGGAATAGGTATGAAACCAGTTCCACGCATAGTCACCAAACGGATGCCTACCCGCGCTTTGCGGCGTACTGAGCAGCTTTGCTACCTTGTCAGCGAACTCCTGCATGGAGCTTGCGGTGATCCATCGTTTTTCTCCCGCTATCATAACGGGCTGATTTATTTTCGTTTTTGCCATCTCCGTATCACTTTCCGAGGATGGCGTGCAATCCGACTCTATGCGATTGTCAAGGTGCGGAAGCGTGGCCTGACATGGGCTTACTTCGTTGTTTTTATCATAGCACTCCTTGACGCTCTTTTCAATATAGGAAAGAAGCTGCGGGAGAAACGCTGCGGGGTCGCTGCTGATTGCGCCGCTGATTCTTTTCAAGTCCTCTGGGGATGGCATGGGGCATCACCTCCTTTCGCGGTAAATTTGTGAGCGGGTTATTTATCGGCGGTATTCAGAACAAGGTACCCATTGATGGCGTTCATGTGCCGATAGAACGCCGACCAGTCATCATCCGTCTTGATAGCGGCAAGATTTACCTTGATGAACTCCGTCAAAATGGACGGGGCTTTTTTCTTGTGGACAAGGCCGATTGCACGGGGGAACAATTCGGCAGCCGCCGTCTTTCGAGCCTCAAACGGGAGCGTGGACTTCTTTGCCCGCTTTAGATCACGCAGCATAGCCGCGAACTCTGCGGGCTTCATCTCGTTTAGACTGGCAGCGATATTACGGGCGTATTCGTCCACGAACTCCGGGCGAAGATATTTCGCGCCCTTGTCGGTGGTGGCATAGTAGCCGCCTACGAGATAGTTTTTCGGCAGCGTCGGCGATAGCTGTTCCGCGTCGGAGACGGCTGCGGGGGACTGCTGGGGAAGCGTCGTTTCGGCAGATAGATTTACAAGTTCTTCATTCATGGTCAAATCCTCCTAATGTTGGGTGAATACGGGTTTTCGATTTCGATTTTCCGCGAATATGTGATACCGGCTTTTTTCAGCGTTTTGAATATGCGCGATAGCGGATAGTACAAAATCAATTCATTACCGTCAATCTCATAGCGAAGTGCGGACTTATTTATAGCGGCAAGCTCATCGTGATAGTATCCGTCCTTATAGATGCCTGAAACATAGCCCTTGTCCGGCATTAGACTATAATCCTCGATATTCAGCAGCACATTTTTTTCGCGGGTAATGTAAAGGCTCTTGTGTCCGTCATGCCCCCACTTGGCAAAATGGAGTGTGACGCCATCGGCAATTTCGCGTTCGCCAAAAACGCCGCCGTCGGCAGTTGTTCGCAGCTTCATAATCATAAGTCTAAATTCCTCGTTTCTGAAATAATGTCTTGCACCCATGCGGGCAGCTCCGTTGGTTTCGGCGGCGGTTGGTCGCCGTCCGTTGCCGCATTTATGCGGCCTTGCGTGTAAAGATAAAGCTGGGAAAGCACGGCGGTGTATTCTGACTTGGAGATTTCCACGCGCCGGACATAATGCGTCAAAAGCTGCTCCATCTTGGCACGGGTTTTTCGCCCCAGCATATTGAGCGTTCCATAGCCGCCCAGCAACGCGCCGAGGATAAACCGCTCTGTGTCGGTGGCCTCAAATTCGTCCGTGCTGATTTGCGCCGTAAATGCCGCATAGACTGTCGGGAACGCCATTTCGTCATAGCCCACGGCGGGGTCTAATGTCAGCTCCAAACGGGTCAGCGGATAATTGAGGCGGGCTTCTACCGTTTTATTATAGAGCTTGACACGCCCCACCGTAGAGGACTTTGCGCCGAGGTACTGTGTCCACTCCTGCCCGTGACGGCGTTCAGAATAGGCGCGGCTGTCCTTGACTAAAAAGCAATCGAAGCGGTCAACAGGAATATCTATCGCAAGGTCAAACCGCTTGATTATTCGGTGCATGGGACGGGTGTTTTTAACAAGGAACAGCAGGAGCGTTTGAAAAGCTGTGTGCTGGGCAACCTTGTTGGGATTGAAGTCCAGCCGGACACGTCCCCATTCGGTCTTTTTTCCGTTGAGCGCAGCGCCTAGCCAAAACGAAGTACCGTCCTGATGGGCTATGGTGAACTGCTCCCGAAACGCCCCAACGCGGAAGCTATCCCAATGCGTGACCTCCACGGCGTAGCGCATCGGCAGCGCGTCCAGCAGTTTCATAAGGGCTGTGCGGGCGGCGGGTGCGGATATGTAGAGGTCAAGCACGATGTTGTCCACGGAGAGGGTCAAACCGTTCTTGCCTGTTATGAAGTTGTTGTAATTCAGCGTGGGCTATCATCTCCTTTTGTACTAAAGTACTGGAAAAGCGTCCTACTAGATATAGGACGCCCCGCGTGGGGGTTGCCCGACGGCGAGGGCAGCAGCCTCCGCTGACGCTTCGGCTTACTGCTCCTCTGTGCCGTCGAGCGCATCTATCCCATTAAAGGTAGATGCTTACGAACCACTGATGAAAATTCGGCAGTTCGGCGGGGACGGACTTTACTTCGTACAAGTGAAACTTGTACGTCCCAACATGAGCAAAGGCATCTATTAGACGTTCAAACTCGCTTGTTGGGAAAGTATAATCATCCCGTAAGAGGGCGGCTGCGGTGGCTATGTAGTGCAGCTCGCCCTCGGAGCTGATGACGGTTTTCGGCTTGATGCCGAGGTTGGCAAATGCTGCAAGCAGAATGCCCAGTGCTGCCATATCTCGGCTGCTCAAATTGCTCTGACCTGTGGACAGAGGGACACCGCGAGCACGACTCAAACGTTCACAATGCCGTCCGCACCAAGCCAAACATAGTCCCGCGGCGGCATCACGGGCGGGCATTGTTAGCACCTCCAATCAGGCTCGCCAGCGGGACTACCCACACACCGACGGAAAAATCTGCTCCAAAAACCAGATGGACGCGCAGCGGCGGAAACCCGTATGTAGCGCAAACCGCGTCGACCTCCACTTGCAGGAGCTGTCGCATTGCCTCGGCGGGCTGCACAAATGCCCGAGAACGATGAAGTCGGAAGCTCCACACACAAATGACCCGACCGGTAATCCGATGGCGACGAAACACCACCGGAGGCACACAGCAAATTTGCGAAAGATCAGATACTTTACGCAATGTATACGAGTCGGAGTTTGCTACATTGTTGGCCGCTTGTGCGATAATGTCGGCCACCGCGGGATAGTCCGCCAACATCGCTTGCTGTGCCATGGCGGCGGCGTTGGCCTTGGCAGCGCCACGGAGCTTAGCATTCTCTCGCTCGACATAGAAACGGTATTTTGCGAAAAGTTGCGCAAAAAAGTCTAATATAGTCACGTTTTCTCCTCCAATTTAATAATAATCGTTGTTCCCGTGTCTGCGACGCTGCGGATAGTGATGCTGGGCGGCAGATGGACACTGAGCCGTTCCTGCACACCACGCAGGTCAACGCGGGGCGGAACACAGGGACGGCGGCCGCGCTGTTTATACCCGAAGCCCTGCTTTGCGACCGTCAGCTCCACCGCGCCGTCCGGCAGTTTGCGGGGGCAAAGTTCGCGGAAAGCGTAGCGGGGGAAGTGGAGCGCCGCGAGGGCTGGGTCGTATCCGCAGGCGCTCCACGCCTCAAGAAGCGCGGCAATGGCTGTCTGAGCGGTCATCAAAGCACACCGTCGTCCACGACGTTGACGGCCTTTACGCGGCCGTTTTTGTCGTAAAGCACCTCAATGTGCTGGCCGACTGTGGGCGCAAACTCGAGCGCAGCAAGCTTTGCTGCGGACAAAAAGATTTTGTCGCCCGCCTCTCCGACGCCGCGGTCTGCGGCTATGGCCTCGGGGAAATGGATGCGTTTTCCGCGGACTTCCGTTCCGTCCTTGCCGGTGAAGGCAACTTCTTCGATGCCGATGATTTTGCTGCTCATAATAGTCGTTCCTCCTTTCCGTAAAACACCCCCGGCTGGGGGCGGAAGTTGCGGCGCGCTTCGCAACTTCTGACCCAATCATAACACCAAATTTCTGCGTTTCTTTGCCGGAACAGCAACTTTTTTGGCGGTTCGTCAACGGCCACGAAGCAAGCGAACCAACGTCCGAATTGTGTGCTTTTGTTCGAAATTAAGACCGCTCAAATCGACCCAGTCTGAGGTATCATCGGTTTCGCCATACATCAAATAGCGTTCACTAGTCTCCAAAATTTTTGCAAGTTTTTGCAACATATTATAGTCCGGCAGTCGTTCGTCGTTTTCCCACCGACTAATTGTAGAGGCATCGGTGTTGAGGGCAAGCGCGAGGGAAACTTGGCTTTTGCGGCTTTGCTTTCGCAGCGCTTTAAGACGGCTACCAAATGTGGACGGGGTATGGGCTTCATTCATTAAAAAGCACCGTCCTTTTCTGAAAGATGCTCTTTAATATCGGAATGATGTTAGAAAAGACGCCGCGGTTTTGCGGCAATGTATCTCGCAGGACGGCAATGATGTCGCGGGCTGGGGGAATGATTGTGCGATTTTCGTAAAAAACGTGGATTTGATATATGAAAAGAAGCCGCTTTTCGCGGCGTAATGCCGTATTTTCTGCAAGTTTGTCAAATTCACAGGGAGAATAGCGTGTTATTTTGGCGATGTGCATAATAACGTGGCGTAAAAAGCACAAAAAAAGACCGGGGGCGTTTTGCCCTCGGTCTTGGGAATTGAATATACACTTTCAAAAACGGTATTGGGAAAAAGTGCGGTTATTTCAGAAAATCAAACGGCGACGAGCGACGGGGAAACTGTAAAGACGAAAAATGGCAGCCCACTTGAAAGGTGAGCTGCTATTTTCTTATATTAAGCTTCAGTTGTTACTGCTTGAAGCCATAAGGTAAATTTGAGAAGTCCTTCTCAGTTCCCATTGGAGTGTCTGGCCCGTAAGAATTTGTAGGAACGTCCTCATAGTCTGATGGATACCATGCGCCGCCAGAATTACCAGTGTTACCTGAATTACCAGAAGTACCTGTGTTATTGCTTGAGGATCCGTTGGAGTTCGAGGTGTTACCGGATGGTTTCTGCTGCCCTTGATTTTGATTTGTATTGCTTTTACCTGCGCTTGGTGTTTCAGATGGCTGAGTGGTATCTGGAGTGACTAGCCCTGAGTTTGATAAACCTTGATTAGACTCATAACGCTTACGCCAATCAATGAACTGCTGGAAGCCATCTGATGGATATGTGAAGCTAGTGACATATTGACCACAAGCTATCTCTGCTGAGGAAACTGTCTCACCGTAAGCAAATAAGTCAAATGCTTGAGCATCGGAATATGTAAGACCAAGTTTCTCTGCATTTGCTTTCGCTTTTGACTTCAATGAGGACACATCACTCTGTGCCATCAGGCTTGCCCCCATATAACCATACTCATATTCTTTAGAGATTTCTTCATTCGTTAATGTGTAAGTACCATTATCTGAGGGCTTTCCAGCGATGTTATCCGATATATTTTCGTCAAGTTGTTCCGTGGTGTCCTGTGGTTCTACGTCCTCGACGGGTTCTTTTTTCCCGCAGCCAAACAGAGAGAACACCAGCAGCACAGCAAATATAAGGGTCAATATCTTCTTGCTTTTCATACTCAACGCTCCTAATAGTATGGGGAATATTCCGCATAATAGTACAATAGTATTTTATGGGATAATAGGTAAAAAGTCAAGGAGTTACGCCCATGATTTCCTTTGCCCCATTGAGGAAAATACTATCGGAGAGGAAAATAAGCACCTATTATCTGCGGAACAAATGCGGTGTGCATAATCTCGATAGCAAAACAATACAACGGCTAATGAATGATGAGTCTGTCTCAACGTATACCATTGATGCGCTATGTAATATTTTGGGCTGCAACTTCACCGACATTATGGAGTTTCACCCGGATGAAATAAATGACGAGGACACCGAGCAGGGCTGATTTATCAGCTCTGTTTTTTGTGGGGACGAGTAACACGACGGGTACTGTCCCGTCAAGGTCTACACAAATTTTTGTTTCAAAATTTTGTTTGCGCGTGGCCTACGGCCAACCTTGACCGCGCCTGTCCCCTGTCGTGTGTGGTGAAATCAAGCAAAGCAAGCAAGCAGCTTTGCTAACACAACACATACACACGATGGAGGAACATACCATGAAAGAGACTACCAAAATGAGCCGAGCCGTCAGCCAGTTAGAGCATATCTATAACAGTCTGAACACGGACTTCTTTTCTGCGGAGCTGCCCGTGCCTATCATCACCGTGCAGAGCAAGCCGGGAACATACGGCCATTGCACCACCGCCAAGGTTTGGCAGCGTAAAAATGGCGGTGCGTATGAGCTGAATATTGCCGCCGAGGTTTTGAACTACCCCATTGAAGAAACGCTGGACACGATGCTGCATGAGATGGTACATCTCTACTGCCGGGAAAACGGTATTAAAGAGGTGAGCCGGGGCGGGAAGTATCACAACGGAAGATTTAAGGCGATAGCCGAAGCCCACGGGCTGACGTGTGTTCCCTGCGGTCAATACGGATGGAACACCACGCCGGGAGAAAACCTCGTTGAATATGCACTTTCAAAAGGATGGAATGAAATTCGCATCGGACGAAGCAGTGTTGTTCCGGGCGTTCGTGTGGGAGCTGCGGGAACGAGCCACGCGGGGGCTGCGAACGCTGGCGGTGAACGCAGACCCAGCAGCACAAGAAAGCTGATATGTCCGTGCTGCGGCAACAGCGTGAGGGCAACAAAAAGCGTGCGTATCATGTGTATGGACTGTATGCAGCAGATGAATGAAGTCTGATCGCGGCGGGTAAGACCCCCGAAAGGGGGTCTTGCTTCTGCCAACGGGAAAACATATACTAAAGCTGGGAGGGACAGACGATGAAAAAATATTTTGTGTATAAGGTGGCGGTGCTGTTGCTCTGCACCGCGTTATTGACTGGCTGCGGCCAAAAGGACAAGGCTGCCTTGCCGGAGGATTTCCCGATAGATTTTGTATTCAGCAGCGGCGTAGGCGCGTGGGCGACCTCTATGACGCTGGAACAGGACGGGGCATTTTCGGGGGAGTATTACGACGCTGATATGGGGGTCTATGACGAAGATTATCCGAATGGAACGGTTTATCTCTGTGATTTTTCGGGGCGGTTTTCGGATATTGAAAAAGTGGACGAATACAGTTATTCTCTGAGGCTGGCGGAGCTGGACAGCGATTATGAAGCCGGAAAAGAATGGATAGAAAACGGGACAAAAAATATATCCTCCGAGCCGTATGGCATGGAGGACGGGGACGAATTTATCTTATATCTGCCGGACACGCCGATAGATAGATTAGACGAGGAATTTTTGAGCTGGTGGCCGGGACGCTATGCGTTGGAGGGTCAGCCGGAAACGCTGGAAATGTACGGCCTGTATAATGTCAAAATGGGCTATGGTTTTTTTGAGTAGTTTTGAAAGTGTAGTTTCAAAGTTGGAAAAACGCAGCAAAAATAGAGCGTCAAAAAAGTTCGTTTTTGATACCCGAGCAACCGCAAAAGAGCGGATTACACGCATTTCCTCTAATAACTATAATTTTTTGATATTTTTGTCATTCGCCTTTGGTAAGGATGAGGTCGGCAGTTCGAATCTGCCCAGCAGCTCCAACATTAACCGCTTAAATCGTTTGATTTGAGCGGTTTTTGGTTGGTGCCTTAAGGCGTGGAAATAAACCCCCAGTTCTACTGGGGGAAGAAAAATAGCTTTAGCATGAGTAAAACCTCCTATTGCGGTATACTGG
>QWCH01001322.1_pt1 | contig 38934 bp, 27 predicted proteins | sample 1972671 | NCBI WGS metagenome assembly QWCH01 (sample SAMN09866713, study PRJNA288562) | Human gut metagenome isolate term3_stool, whole genome shotgun sequencing... | isolation source: gut | host: Homo sapiens | place: USA: California
CCTCCGCAGTGTTGGCCTTGAAAGAAGCGGGACAAAGTATGATATACAACGCAATCATCCTGTTCTTCGGCTTCGGTATCTTCGCCCTTTCCGATTTCGGGGGAACCGTCGCACTGGGAATCCTAGTATCGATCACCTTGCTCGCCGCCATGCTTTCCAACTTGCTCCTCCTCCCGTCACTCTTGCTGACGCTGGATAAACACACCACGAACAAAACATTCCAAGACCCCAAAATTGATATCTTCTCGGAAGAGGAAACGAAAGAAAAATAGAGAATGCGGAAGCATCATATCAGCTTCCGCTCCTTCAAATCCAAATAACTATTGATACTGTTCACGGTGAGGGCTTCCGGTTTGGAAAGGATCACCCGGATACCCATTTGGCTCAATTCTCGCACCATTTGTCGCTTCTCCATGGCAAATCCGGCGGCAATGGTTTCGAAATAGACATCTTTGACACCACGTACAGGACGTTCCAAAGCTTTATTCAGCTCCGAGTTTTCAAATAAAACAATCAATACCAAATGTCGGCTCGCCAGTCGTCGCAAAGCCGAAAGATGACGCTGCATTCCGGTTACGGTGTCGAAATTGGTAAAAAGGATTAACAGACTACGTGTCGGGATTTGTCGGACAACCGAAATATATAATTTCTCGAAATCCGACTCTTGATAATGTGTTTCCAACCGATAAAGGAATTCACTGATTCTATTCAATTGTCCCACCCGATTATCCGCTTTCACACAATTCCGGGAAGTATTGGAAAACGTGATTAATCCTGCCCGATCACCTTTTTTCAATATCACGTTGGACAATGTCAGTATGGTATTGATTGCATGATCCAGCATCGTCATCCCGTTAAAGGGGGATTGCATGGTACGACCTTTATCCACGAGACAATAAATCTGTTGCGAGCGTTCCTCCGTGTAAGTATTTACCATTAAATGGTTATGCTTTGCCGTGGCTTTCCAGTTCACGGTACGGGGATCATCCCCCACCACGTAAGGCTTGATCTGTTCGAACGCCATATTTCCCCCCAACGCACGGGTACGTATTGCACCGTTCTCCGGGTGATAATTCCCGTAAGCCATTAGCTCGTACCGGTGCATCATCATAAACGACGGGTAAACGGCAACCTCCCGTTCCAAATCAAAAGAGTAACGCCTTTCCACCAGCGACAAACGGGTAGATATAAATGCCCGAACCTTGCCGAACCCGTATGCTCCCCGTTTGGTTGGGCGCAAAGTATAATTTATTTCCTGCTGTTCGCCGGGCATCATATTTAAAGAGAACAAAATATGCCGATTCTGGAACTCCACGGGAATCTCGTCTATCAAACGGCAATGCACCCCCACGGGATAACGATTCCGAACCTCGACACGAACGGGATTTTCCTCCCCGTTGGAAAGCTTGTCCGAAACAACACGGGAAGCCTCGAATCCTTGTTTATAACGGTACAAGGCTATCAACTCCAATAACACCATCACCGCATACATGAGCAAAGCCCCCGCCACCCATATCAATAGTAAAGGAAAGACATAAGCCATCACGAGGGCAAAAATGCCCAACAGCAAACAGGTGAAAAAACGCCCGGTCAGATATGTATCTTTAAATACTCGCACTATCTTGGTACTTCTATTTTAGAAACGATTTGTTGTATAACCTGATCGACTGTCACACCTTCCAACTCTTTCTCGGAAGACAGCTGCACCCTGTGCCGCAACACGGGAGCCACCAGTTGCAACACGTCATCCGGGGTCACAAAATCTCTTCCTTGGATGGCCGCGAAAGCCTTTGCTCCATTCATCAAAGCGATAGAAGCACGCGGAGAAGCCCCCAAATACAACCAGCCACTCTTGCGGGTAGCGTAAACGATATTCACGATAAACGTTTTGATCTTCGGATCAACCACCACTTGAGACACGGATTCCCTCAACTCCCGCAACATATTGACATTCAGCACGGGTTCCAGCGTGTTCCAATCCTTGATTGTTCCACGGTCATGCAATTCAAGCACCTCAACCTCTTCCTCCGCGGACGGGTAAGTCACGTTTATCTTGAACAGGAAACGGTCTAATTGTGCTTCCGGCAACCGATAGGTCCCCTCGTGCTCGATCGGATTCTGGGTACCGACCACGATAAACGGGTAGTCCATCTTGTATTCTACCCCGTCATTCGTGATCTGCCGCTCTTCCATCACCTCGAACAAAGCCGCTTGAGTCTTTGCCGGGGCACGGTTAATCTCGTCCACGAGAACAAGATTGGTAAATATCGGTCCTTTCCGGTACTCGAAACGTCCTGTCGCGGGAATAAATACCGAGGTCCCCAAAATATCGCTCGGCATCAAATCCGGCGTAAACTGTATCCGGTTAAAATTCACGTCCAGCATCCGGGACATGACCTTCGCCATGAATGTTTTGGCGATACCGGGTACCCCCTCGATCAGAATATGTCCGTCAGCCAACATCGCCGTCAACAACAAATCCGCCACTTCCCGCTGTCCGACAATCACTTTGCCCATTTGTTCCCGAATCCGGGCAACCTTCTCGTGCAGACTCGTGAAGTCAATTCTGGACTCAAAATTTATCTGGTCTTCCATGCTTTTATCTTTTAGTTTTAAACAACTCTATATATTTCACTAATTCTCGTAACTTCTCTTCGTTCACGTGTTCTGTCTTCCGGATCAACAGAATCAAGTTCACCAACTTCTCCGTTTCCTCTTTCGGTACTCCCGAACGTTCCGCCAATAATACCGCGAACTCGGCGTTTAATTCATCTGTCCGTAACTTATAGTAATACCGGATTTCCTCCAAGAAACAATCTATCCGTTTATTAGCAATCGCCACGTGATCCCGGTGTTTATAATACAGGGAACTCACCACCCCGACAAATTCCAACGTTCTGTTCTCCGGGGGACGAATGACAGGAATGTACCGTTGCTCCCGCTTTGAACGGAACAACACGTACAAAATGCCACCCAGCAACAATAATATATACGCCCATTTCAATGCCGGATACTGAAGAAGTACCCGGAAAGGAGTAGCCTGTCCCTTGCGCTCGTTTTTCTGGTACTCGTCCCAAACCGCGTTCAGATCGGCAGGGAGAAAAGACAGTGCCTTCTGGTAATAATCGCCCGCCAAAGAATCCAACAAATAAAAATTCGTGAAAGCGATCGGATTCGTGTGCAGGTAAAGAACCCCTTCACCGTAAGGCAGACGGATAAAATTCGGCATCGTTACCGTATCCACGTATCCCAGTATTTCCCCGGCAAATGATTTTTCCAATTTAAAATACCGGTGTTTTACCCGGAAAGGATATGCCTTTCCAAACTCGCAGATATAATCATTCCCTTCCCGAAAATCCTGTACTTCTTTTACTCCCGCAACAGATAACAACGTGTCCGGTATATATTCTGCCGAAAGAAAAAGCGTGTTCCCCCCTCCCACGTAATCCAACAGGATATCAGCCTCTCCATTCGCGTTTTTAAAATATCGGTTCACGAAGAAATATACTTCCGGTTCATCACTATCTTTCAGACGCACTCTCTCTCGCGGGGAAACCCGTGAAACCGTTGTCTTTCCTTCTGGGAACATATACGGCAAGGCGTCTTTCATGATATAAGTCCCGAAAGGTCCTTTCTTATCCACCGAGAAATTCATACTCCAATCCACGGGTTGCGGCTTATTTGCCTCGTAAATCGTGTAGACCGTCATTAGCGCTACCACGAGAAGGATGATCCACAAATTCTGCCTACGCTTCATTTCTCCACCTCCTTTCTGAAGTCTATAAAATATTGCCGGATATTCCGGTATGCCTCTTCGTCGACCGGAAATTCCCCGTAACAAACGTGATCGAATATACGGCTTAGATCTTCAAAAGTCCGGCTCCATTCCCGGTCACGTATCTCGTAAACATAGTCCCGATTGGTTTTGGAAGCTTCCCAACGAATCACCTGCTTCTCATCTAAAATTTGAAGCAACCCGGAATAACTTACCCGGACAGCGAGCGTGTAATCTTTTTCCTGCTCTGCCTTTACCAACATCCGGGAAAAAGTATCCCCGTCCTGCTCCCCGTTATAATCTCCCGTATCCGCGGCAAAAAGTCCCTCTCCCCTCTTTCTGAAAACCAAACTCTTCCGATATTTTATAAGTAAAATGATCAAACCGCCCGCCAAAAGAATCAAGATAATATATAACACGATATCCATGACCTGTGAAGAAGAATCAGACCATTTCATCCGGAACAACCGTTCCAAAATCCAACGTTTAATCCAATCCCACAACCCGGGAGCGGCAGACATATCCCTCTCGTAATCGAAATTAGCGTCATTTCTATATTTTTCCAGAAAATCGGCACCGGGGGAACGCGTCACCTCTTCCGCCAACATCGTTCCCCGGCAGCAAACCAGTACAAACAGAATAATATATCTAGTCAGCCATCTCATCCGTTTTATTTTCAGGTCGAGTTCCCAATTCATCTATCCGGCTCAACAATGTCGTGTGTTCCATCTCTTCCGACCGGGAGAAGAAGAACATCCCCAGCCCGATAAACACAATCGTGTGTAGCGTGTATTTTCCCAAGTAAGAAAGTAACAGCGTGAACGTCACCTCGTAAATTCCCGGCATTTCCCCCGTAAACGCTGAAGTTACGGTCAATGCCATATAAGGTATACTGAATACATAAGCAACAACTCCCACCAATAACTGCAAAACCACGGCATAACCGACAGTTCGCCACCAGTTCCCCTTCGTGATCGCCATAGCCCTAGACATCAAGGCATCAAAGCCGTTGTCCTTGATAATAATCAAATAAGTCCCGAAAGTCAAAGCCACCCCAAAATAAATCCCCGGTACAATCAGAAAAAGACATCCCACAACCACAATAATCATATAAAAAAGCGACCATACGATAAAGATTCCTAGTTTTCTCATCATCATGGCAAATACCTCGTTAATCGTGATCCGTTCCTCCACCCCTCCCCGGTAATGATCCCAATATACCCGAAGATAACAAATGGAGAACAGCTGCACCCACGCCACCATAATCATGGCAAAAAGTCCCGTCATCATGGAATTAATCATCATATTCCCGAAAGCATCCGTCGTTCCCAGATATTGTTGCGGATTATAAGTCATATCAAGCGCACCCAATAACAAATCCTTCATTAAAAACACAACCAACAGAATTACCGGAAACCCGATCACCGCGAAAGCCCGAATAAAAGGCACGAACTCCTGTTTCATAAAATTTATAGTTGCTGTTATCAAGTCCGAAAAAGAACGTTCCACGCTCAAATTAATCTTTTCCATGCAATTCGTTTTTATGTAAGTAATAAGGATAAACAATAAAATAACCGATCACGCCACCCAGCGAAAGGATAATCGCCGCGGCTCCCACGACAGGATAACTATCGGCATATCTCGTGATAAAACTTTCAATCCATCCGGCAATCACGAAGAAAGGAATCAATCCCGTGACAATCTTTATACCCCGCAACGCACCCTCTTTAAATGAATACATCCGGCGGTAAGTGCCCGGAAACAAGAAACTATTCCCCATAACCAACCCGGCTCCCCCGGCTATAATAATAGAGGTGATTTCGAATGTCCCGTGTGCCCAGACCGAAAGAACCGAATGTAACAGCAATCCCTGTTGGAAGAAAAAATACTGGAAAGCCCCGACCATCAAACCATTCGTGAAAAGAATCCACAAAGTCCCCGCCGAGAAAAGAATACCGAAAACAAAGGCGACAAACGCTACTTTTATATTGTTCGTGGTAATCATCACGAACATATCCAACTCGTCCCCGGAAGCATAAATACCCATTGGCGTCCCATTCTCAATATTACTGATCGTTCTTTCCACGTAAGCATCTCCCAAAATAGAACGCACGAAACTCTCGTCATGTGCCGTGGAAAACACCCCGATTAATGCCGAGAACAAGAAGAGAAGCAATGCGAACAATAAAGTCCGTCGTTCCCGGTAAAGCAACAAGGGAAACTCGTGTCCCCAGAATGTCAACATCCCTCTACTCTCGGACTGTTCACCCTTGCCGTATATATTAATCTGGTAAACAGATATTAACTGATTCAGATACTTCTCCACGTCGCTTCCCGGGTAAAAAGTTTTGGCATAAGAAAGATCATCAGACAAAATCACGTAATTAGAGGCAAGCGTATCCGTGTTCAAACGTCCCACGTTCTCCATTTCCGCCCATTTTGATTTATTCCTATTTACAAACCGCGATTCTTTCATAATCCGTTTTCCACACGTTTTTTACTGTGCTAAAATTAATGCATTTCAAGAGAAAAACTGTATTTTTGTGAAAATATTTCCATAAAACATGAACATCTCTATCAATACCGCCCATAATGTAGCTATCAATTACACTCCCGCGGGAGTTATAGACCGTGTTTTAGCCACCATTATAGACTTTGCATTCCTGTTCGGGTTGCTATTCATGGGTGCTTTCGTGTTAGGCGCATTGAATACTTTCATAAACATGGACTGGGCGATATTCATTCTTGTACTTCTGTTATCTCTCTATCATTTAATTTGTGAATACGCGTTCAACGGGCGTAGCCTCGGAAAATTTACCATGCGTCTTCAAGTAGTCAAACTAAACGGTAAAAAACTCACATTTTGGGATTGTATGCTCCGTTGGGTATTCCGTTTGGTTGACATCACCATTTCCAGCGGAGCCGTTGCCCTTATATCCATCATTGTTTCCAAACACACGCAACGTCTTGGAGATCTGGCAGCGGGGACAACCGTAATCCGTCACGAGAGAAGCGTCACGTTAAAACAGATGAGCCAGTACGATGCCCCGGAAGAATACGAGGTCGTGTTTCAACAAGCCGCTCTCCTTTCCGACAAGGATATCAAAATCATCAAAGACGTACTCCGTGAAGTAAACAGAAACAAAAATTACGGCCTACTTGCCCCTTTGGCAAAAAAAATAAAAGAGGTAACAGGTATTGAAACCGATATGGTACCTCTCGACTTTGTAAAAACCATTTTAAAAGATTACATGCGCTTGGCAAATGGCAATGACTAAAGACTCGCGTCTTTAGCCGCTACCGTCTTTATCTCTTTCAGTACGTCTTCCAATAATTGTGACGTTCCTATTCTGAAATACTTCGGACTAATCCATGCTTCACCCAGCACGTGTTTCACGATTGTCAAATAACGAATAGCGTTTTGCACTTTCGTGATACCCCCGGCTACCTTTATTCCGACCATTTTCCCTGTTTGAACATGGAATTGGCGCAAAGCCTCACAGATCACGTAAACCGCCTCTGGGGTAGCATTCATGGGCACCTTTCCCGTTGACGTCTTGATAAAATCCGCCCCGGCGTATGCCCCGAGCAGAGAAGCATTGAATATACTTTCTATCGTCTTCAATTCTCCTGTTTCGAGAATCACTTTCAGCACGACCCCGGCACACGCTTCCCGAATAGCAACCAGCTCTTTATAAACTTGTTCGTAATTGCGTTCCAGCACTTCCCCCACGGGAATAACCACGTCAATCTCGTCTGCCCCGGCGGCAATAGCCTCCTTACATTCGGCCAACTTCACATCGAGAAATGTCTGCGCGGCAGGAAAACAAGCCCCTACCACGGTCGTTTTGATCGGCGTACCCGCCAACCCTGCTTTCACGACTGGAGCGAAACGGGGAAAAACGCAAACAGAAGCCACGTCCGGCAACGTATTCTTCTTGATTTTCTTTAAAAGTTCTGTCACAAAAGCAGTCACGGACTTTTCGGAGTCAGTCACTTTCAACGTCGTGTAATCCATACAAGAAACGCACAACTCGAAATTCTCGTTGCAATAAGCCGGAGCGATTTCTTTTTCAATCACGCCGTCCAACTCAAATTCGATACGATCTTCCAAATTTGAATACCCGTAAGCCGCCAATGTTTCCACTATATTCTCCATATACTTTAATTTATTACTTAGGCTCCTCCCCCCATCTCTGCCTTCCTTCATACGAAAAAAATCACCACCGGGTTATGGCAATAACCCTTGTTCGTTTCCTTAAGCCAAGGCAAATTTACACAATGTTTGTGAGGTTTTAAAGTAAATCTCGCCCAAAATAATTAATTTTGGAAGGTGAAATTCAACCGTAATCTATAAGCTAAAGATAATAAAATATATGGCAACCAAAACAGAAGAACAAACGACCCCGTTAATGCAGCAATATTATTCGGCAAAGGCAAAATATCCCGACGCGATCCTGTTATATCGTATGGGTGACTTTTACGAAACCTTCGGCGAAGACGCCAAGCTCACCGCTAAAATTCTAGGCATCACCCTGACGAAACGTTCCCACGGCTCTCCCGGTGACGTCGAACTGGCAGGCTTCCCGTATCACGCCATAGACAACTACCTCCCGAAACTCGTGCGTGCGGGGCAACGTGTAGCCATTTGCGAACAATTGGAAGATCCCAAGAAAACCAAGAAACTCGTGAAAAGAGGCGTTATCGAATTGGTAACACCCGGTGTTTCCTACAACGAGAACACCATTGACAACAAAAATAACGTTTTTCTCGCTGCCGTTTATTTTACCAAGACCAAAGCCGGCCTCTCCCTTCTGGATCTTTCCACGGGAGAATTTCTCACGACGGAAGGCACCCCGGCAACCATGGACAAGATACTAAACAGTTTCCAGCCCAAGGAAGTTCTTTACCCCAAAGGCTCGGAAGCCCGTTTCAACGAAATCTTCGGTTCTAAATATTACACGTACCCCATAGAAGAATGGTTCTTTGAAACCGAATCTTCAGCCGACCGATTGAAAAAACATTTCGAGGTCACCACCCTGAAAGGATTCGGGATCGACAAAATGGATTGCGGTATCTCTGCCGCCGGAGCCGTACTTTACTATCTTGATGCAACCAAACACGAACTTGTCGGACATATCACCTCGATCTCCCGTATCGACGAATCGACCTGCGTATTGCTCGACCGGTTCACGTTGCGCAATCTCGAAATTCTGGACACGCTTCACGAGGGCGGACGCTCCTTGGCAGACATTATCGACAGAACCATCACCCCCATGGGCGGACGTACATTACGCCGCTGGCTCTGTATGCCCTTGAAAAATCCGGCAGAGATCAACGAACGTCTTGACATCGTGGAATGTTTCGTGAACCACGAGAACGAACGCTTGGAACTGGAACAAATACTTCGCACCATCGGCGATCTGGAACGTCTTGCTTCTAAAATTGCCGTCGGACGTATCTCCCCCCGGGAAATAGTTCAACTAAAAGTTGCATTACAAGCGATTAAACCGTTAAAAGGACAAGCCTTGGCTACGGGCAACGAGATTCTATGCAAATGGGTGGAACGACTCGATGACTGCGAAGAATTATACCAAAGAATAGAAAAAGACATCCGGGAAGACGCCCCCGCTTTACTAAGCAAGGGCAACGTGATCGCCGAAGGCGTGAACGCGGAACTGGACGAATTGCGGAATATCTCTTCCCACGGGAAAGAACTCTTGTTGAAAATGCAGCAACGGGAAATCGAAAATACCGGAATCCCCACGCTGAAAATCAGCTTCAACAACGTGTTCGGGTACTATATCGAGGTCACCAGAATCCACACGCACAAAGTTCCCGAAACATGGATCCGCAAACAGACGCTCGTCAATGCCGAACGTTACATCACCCCGGAATTAAAAGAATACGAGGAAAAGATACTGGGCGCCGAAGAACGGATTCAAACACTGGAAAGCGACATCTACAACGAACTCATGGCAAAGGCAACGACATATATCCGCCCTATCCAACAGGATGCCCGGATCATATCGCATATCGATGCTTTAATCTCGTTTGCCAACGTTGCCATAACCAACGACTACCATCGCCCGGAAATCAACGAATCATTCGTTATCGACATCAAAGCCGGACGCCACCCCGTGATCGAGAAACAATTGCCCCCGGGAGAAAATTACATCGACAACGATCTTTATCTGGATAACGAGAAACAACAAATCATTATCATCACCGGACCCAACATGGCAGGTAAATCCGCCCTCTTGCGGCAAACGGCACTCATCGTCATCATGGCACAAGCCGGATGTTTCGTCCCCGCCGCATCTGCCAAAATCGGGTATGTCGACAAGATTTTCACCCGTGTAGGAGCCTCTGACAATATTTCCCTCGGGGAATCCACCTTCATGGTCGAGATGAACGAGGCGGCAAACATACTAAACAACATCTCCGACCGCAGTCTTGTCCTCTTCGACGAGCTGGGACGGGGTACCTCTACTTACGACGGAATTTCCATCGCTTGGGCTATCGTGGAATTCCTGCACGAGAATCCCAAAAATAGAGCTAAAACACTATTTGCCACCCACTATCACGAACTGAACGAAATGGAAAGTTCCTTCCCCAAGATCAAGAACTTCAACGTGTCGGTGAAAGAAATCAGCAACAAGATCGTATTTCTCCGCAAGTTAGTCAAGGGCGGCTCCAACCACTCCTTCGGAATCCAAGTCGGTAAAATGGCAGGACTGCCCCAATCCGTCATCAAACGCTCGTCCGAGATACTGAAACAACTTGAAAATGACCGTAATTCCAACGGAAACATACAAAAAAATGTAGCCAACATCGGCAACGAACGGGAAGGTATTCAATTAAGTTTCTTCCAGTTGGAAGACCCGGTGTTACTCCAAATCCGTGACGAAATCGCGGGACTCGACATCAACAGCTTAACCCCCTTGGAAGCCTTGAACAAACTGAACGAAATCAAAAAAATTACGGGTATCTAAGAGATAAAAGCCCTAAAAGTTAAATGCTTTTAGGGCTTCTTTATATTATTTTACCTTTACCCATTTCACGGCATCGGCTACTACCATTTGAAAATACGTACTACGATATTTCTTAACCTCAATGGGAGCTACTCCCCGGTCGTTCAACACGACACGGGATTCCCCTTCCGGTAGAGTAAATCTGCCCAATGATACCCAAGCTTCTTCTTCCGGTAGGGTAAATTTGGTCGGCAACCAATCTCCTTCTTGAACTTCGAGAACAATTTCCTCTTTTCCTTCTGCTGTATAGACGGTATAGTAGTTTTTCATCCCAGGGTGATCCGTTGCATAAATCTGTCCCTCAACGACTTCACTAAGATGAGGTCTATAGATAAATATCTCATATTTTCCTGCTTCCGGAAGATTTGCCACCCATTCCGCTTTAAACTTTCCCGAGCCGGCTTTTTTTACAAAAGCACCGCGAATATGATCACCGCAAAATTCTTGTGTTATAGCAAGACTCCACTCGTTAGCTTTAACAGAACTGAAGCGCAAATATTCCCTCTCGTCCCCTTTTTTGAGCAGATCGGTCAATCGTTTTCGATTATCCGCCGAGTCAATCAAATGAAAATTTTCGTCCCCGTTATCAACAATGATCTCTCCCGGGCGGTAAAATTGATTTCTCTCGAGCAAGGTGACTTCTTCACTGGGTACAGATCCTGACAATGGAGAGTCTCCATGATTAAATGAAATATCTTTTGGGAAATTCCCCGAAAAATTAGTGCTCAATCGCAACTCATCTTCTATATCTTCATGCATGATAATTCGCTTGCATTCCCTAGGTTTAATCAGGTAACTTCTACGGTAGCAGATTGTTGCACCACCGATTCGACTTTCACGGGTAATGAGCGAAACAATACCATCCGTTTCTCCGAAATTACCCACTTTAAAATCAATGATTTGCGTATCTTCCGTCGTTTTGCGGGTTTCATCCTTTATCGTCAACAATGGAATCCGGCGCCCCGTGTACCACTCGTCCATGTATGCTTTAATATTCTGACCGAAACGCTGTTCAAAGCCTTCGATAAACGAATCGAAATTGACTTCCCGGAAACGAGTACTTGCATTAAATTCCTGCATGAACCGGGTTAAAGAATCCCATGTGGTTATTGTTGTAAGATAGCCTAATAAATAAGAAACCTTTAAAGAAATAACGGAACTTTGTTCCCTGCTGTATCCTTCCGTGATAATTCCTTCTAATCCCTTCTCGGCAATACGATTTATCATTTTCGGAGTCACGTCACCTCTAATTTCTTTTGGATTCATCATTTGCCTGAATATTTGGTCTATACCCTGATACGTGTCAGACGTGAGGCTGCTACTATAATCCGAAAAAATATGTCCTATGCCTATCCGGTCTAAAATGAAAGGTATCTTATAGGTCAACAGGAAATCTTGCACGCTTATGCCTCTGTCTGGCTGACCGGTAAAAGTACTGAGACACGTGGTCTCAACCTCGTATAATCTTTCACCGAAAAGTGCTATTTCCGGTTGAACATTATCTCTGAATGAATATGAGCCTGAAAGGTACAAGGATGCAGGAACTTCGACCAATTTCAAATACTTAAAGGGGTAAGGATTGGGTTTGCCCTCCTCGATAATATCCTTGCATTGCTTTGATATTTCCGTTAACTTTTTCTCTCGGTTCGGATTATCTTTTTTCAGTGCTTCCCACTCATCGAAATAATTCATGTAGAAATCATTTCCCGGGTACGTGTAAAACTCCACGGCAATCGAATCGATGGCGATCGCCCTTTTCTCGTATTTCCCCATGCAAAGAGTCAACTCGGTCAAATCTTGTAAATTATTGAACGTAACGTTATCTCCTTCTTTCATGGGTTCTCCTTGTGATAAAACGGTCATTCCTCCCGAATTCTCAACATGAAGGGTGTAACTTGTGAAATTAATCTCTTTAGACGCTTGAAATTCGACGGGAGGAACTGTCGTCGGGTACCACATCACTTCCGGTACAAGTAACGTGAATCCGTTGGAAACAAAAGCCCTGCGTTTGCCATAATTTTCATGGTATGAATAAGGAATGTCGAAAGAGAAGAAATTCTCGTCGGAAACATTTATCTGGTAAACATCCTCATCAATGCCTCCCTCGTAGTCCATCGCTAATTCGATACATTCACCGGGAACCAAGGGACGTTCGATGATAATGATCTGGTGCTCCCTGCGAAAAGGAATATTTTGTCCGTCGGATTCAATCTTGTTAATTTTCAGTCCCGGGTTCAAAAAGAGTAAAAACTGATCCATTTTTACTTTTTTCTGGTTTTGGATACTCATCCGGCTTGTTACCGAGAACTGATCTCCCCCGGGACGATACACGAGGTCATGCGTGAGCACGCGTGCCGTGGGATATTCGTTGTATGCAAGAAACGCTTCGCGATACGCGATTCTGTTGTTCAAGCGGGTTTGAAACTTATTAATATAAATATACCCTAACCCGAAGGAAAACACCAAAAGCAGAGTCGCGGAAATGATAAAATAAGGTTTCCGACGAGGGGCTTCGGGCAACCTCTTCATAAGAGAAACGGAGAAATAAAACAAACTGATTCCCAATAGTAAAAAAGCGCCTCGCTGGAGCAAGTAATCCCCTGTACCCGTGAACCCGATCATGGTGGAAAAAACATCCGTCTGCAAACTCCCCCGGAAATCCAGCACCCCGTGAAGAGGGGTTATCAAAAAACTGTACGAGAAATAGAGAAAACCGATCAGGATAAACCAACTGATAAACGAGAGTTTGACCAACCTGTTTACAAACAAAGATAATCCGGTGATAAAAACGAGCGAGGGTAACACGCGCGTGAGGAGATAAAAAAGATATACCCAGAGATTAACAGGCGAGTCGGGAATGGCTATATTGATAAGTACACAGGCAATCATGAAAATCACATCTACAACCAAAAACGGTATAAGAACACCTAAAAATCCCCCGAGAAGAGATTGTTCATTACCGATAGGTCGAGCAGAAAGTACCTCCCGGGTTTCCGCTTTCCTTTGCTTCCTTGTGATATCACAGATAATAAAAGTAACGATTAATGATTGAAATAGATTCAAAAAGTAAATTCCACGTAAAGGCATAGAAGATGCAAATACAACGTCCTTCCACAAAAGCCAATCCCGTTCCCACGGGACGAGAATACCTAATATACACAAAACCCCGAGAATGAAGAAATAAAATAACCAATTTCTTCTTACCAGCTTGCTCTCGTAAGAGATAGCTGCTTTTAAAGCTGTTGTTTCCATTATTGTAAGATTTATTTTTAGTACGAAACAAATATATAAACAAAATAGTGTTATACAACAGATAATAGTGTAAAAAACGAAGAACCCACCCATAAATTAAGCCCCACAAGTTTCATGAAACTTGTGGGGCTTAATCCATTATATTATATAATCTATTCTTACTCCTTCCTCACGCTATAAATCACCACATCCTTCTCCGGACGATCGGCACTTCCCGTTTTCACGGCTGCAATTTTATCTACCACGTCCAATCCCTCGATCACCTCCCCGAAAACCGTGTATTGCCCGTCCAAATGCGGCGTACCGCCAACCGTCGTGTAAGCCTTTTTCTGTTCTTCGGACAATACCAATTCCTCGTCGGCAAACAGACTGTCACACTCTTGCGTCAATTTCTCCGACAAGGTAGCAAGACCGGCAGTGTCGTTCGCTTCCTGCAAACGCTCCAATTCGCTTACATATTTCATCTTTAATTGGTTATACAATGCCAGTTTACGTCTTCCGTTAATACTTTGCACCATGGTTTCCAACTCTTCCGGTTCATAAACCCGCCCTTGAACGATATAGAATTGTGCCCCGCTGGAACCGCGTTCCGGGTTTACTTGATCGCCTTCACGAGCCGCGGCAAGCGCTCCCTTCTTGTGAAAATATTCCGGCACACGGAATTCCGCGTCCACCCGATAGCCGACATCCCCCTCGCCCAACATCACGTCCGGCGCTGCATTCTTGGACGTGGGGTCACCACCTTGAATCATAAAGTGGTTTATCACCCTGTGAAACAACAAACTGTCATAGAAATTCTCTTTCACCAACTTCAAAAAATTATCCCGGTGTTTGGGAGTATTCTCGTACAAACGAATCCGGATATCACCATAATTCGTGGAAATTTTCACGACAGGTTCAGCCTCCTCCTTACAGGAAGAAACCATCACCAAAAGCAACAAAACGCCAATAATCTTATTCATAATCGGTAGTTAAATTAGAAATTCTTACTTTCCACGCAAAAATAGAGGAAAATACTTTATTAACAATAAATTTGTTCGTATCTTGGCATGATAAATTATAAATTTCACGAAGTATGAAAGCGTATTTATTTCTCACGATTGCTGTTCTAGCCGCTTTTTTCTCCTCATGCACGGAGAAAACCACTAAAAAAGAAACCGTTCAGACTGTTCAGAAAGAAACGGTTATCATCCGGGACACTGTTTACATAAACAAGGAAGAGCCAAAAACGACCTCCGTAAAAGAAGCTCCCGCTTATTTCCTTATTGCCGGATGTTTTGAATACAAAAGCAACGCGGACCGCCTACGCGAGAAACTTCAAAAAGAAGGATACCCAAACGCGTTAGTCATGCCCTATTTTGAAAACCTGTATCTGGTCGCTTACGAGGGATACGCCACTCACAAAGAGGCCGTTGCCGCTGCCCGGCAACTCCACAAGATTCCCGGCAATGAAGAAGCATGGATACATCCTGTCAAATAATTGAACGACTATGAAATTCGTGTTATTCCTGTCATTTATCGCGTTGCTCACCCTCGTCGGTTGTCAACGCGATAAAATGAATCCTAAAAACCTGACAACCGTTAATATCAAGCGAGAACTGAGCGTGACTCCCGCCAAGGCAACAGCCGCCGCCAAGAGTACGGAAGAAACACCCGTGCCGCCGACGGAAGCACAACCTTCCGCGACACCTCAAACGACAACAACGGAAAAACCTGCAACACCGACAAAAAGCTACCACATCATCGTGGCAAGCCATCCCCGCGAAAGCCTCGCGCAGGAAGATGTCGCACGGTTAAAAGCACAGGGATACACCGACGCGCGAATCATCACGAAAGACCAACGCTACCGGGTAAGTATAGCGAACAATCCCGACAAACAGGAAGCCACAAGGCAAAGGGACGAACTGGCTCGCCGCTTGAAACAGGATGATATCTGGATTACCCTTTATTAAACAGTACGCTCACCACGATTACGCCATAAAAGAACCCGGCATAAATCTGGGCGGGAGTGTGTCGTTTCAAGTACAGCCTTGAAAAAGCCAGAACCCCGGCAATCAGAATCAGAAAAGGCAACAGGTTTACCACCTCCCCGAAATACTTCGTCCCCAACGTAAAGACAAAAGCACACAAAGCCCCTATCGCGGTCATATGCATACTCATCTTCCAGCGCATCGTCACGATCATAAACCCGGAAAGCAGAATCACCATAATCAAGTACAACTCCCGCACGATATTGGAAAACGGCAGATTCCGGGACAGATAAAACACCAAAAAAGCCCCCACGACAGTAGCCAGCACGGGAAACACCCTGTCTTGCTTATGTATTAACCGATAATTACCTATTAACCCAAGCCATTTCAACAACGGAAGGCTCAACAACGGCAGCATCGTCACTCCCAGTAAAGTCAACATATAAGACATACGTTGCGTGTAAACCGGAATCCCCGAGAAAATCGTGTCCGAATTAAACGTGATAAATAACATATACATCGGCAACAACAACGGGTGAAAAAGTACCGACACACACCATGCAAAAATTCTCATATTAAAAAAACATTCATTTTAAACTTCTCGACGAAGTCGGGCAACCGGAATATCCAGCAATTGGCGGTACTTGGCGATCGTCCTTCGTGCGATCTGGTATCCCTTGTCTTTCATCATATCCACCAATTCGTCATCCGTGTACGGCTTACGCTTATCCTCACTTTCTACAATATCCTTAAGCACATTTTTAATTTCCCCTGTACTCACTTCCTCTCCGCTACTCGTCGGCATACTCCCTGAAAAGAACTGTTTCAAAGAATATATACCAAACCATGTCTGTATATATTTTGAATTGGAAACACGCGATATCGTCGAAACATCCAATCCCGTGATATCAGCAATATCCCGCAAGATCATCGGTTTCAACTTACTCTCGTCCCCCGTCATGAAAAATTGTTTCTGGAACTGCACGATAGCCGTCATCGTCAGCATCAACGTGTTATTCCGCTGCTGCACGGCATCGATAAACGAACGGGCTGAACTCAACTTGTATTTCACGAAAGAAACCACATCTTTTTTCTCCCGTGAATTGGAATGCTTCTGGTAATCCTCCAGCATATTAATGTAAGACTTATTCAACCGCAACTCGGGAATATCTCCCGTGTTCAAACTAAGTTGTAACTCCCCGTCCACGATATCCAGATTAAAATCCGGTATAATCTTTTCCGCACCCGGCACGGACGAATCGGAAATCTGTCCACCCGGTTTCGGGTTCAATTTCAAAATCTCGTCCACCGCCTCTTTCAGCTCGGCATCCGAAATCTTCATCCGCTTGGAAATCTTCTCGTAATGTTTCTTGGAAAATTCCTCGAAATAATCCTCCAGAATAATACGGGCATCCACCAACGCGGGGGAAGCCCCTTCCGACAAACGGCGTTTCACCTGCAACAACAGACACTCGCGCAAATCCCTCGCCCCTACACCCGGCGGGTCAAATTGCTGCACGACCTTCAACAGGGATTCGATCTTCGCGTCGTCCACCTCGATACCCGCGCCGAAAGCCAAATCATCCACGATATTCTCCACGTCCCGGCGCAAATAACCGTCGTCGTCAATATTACCGATAATATACTCGCAAATTTTTCGATCCAGCTCACGCAAATGCTGCGTGCCCAACTGTTGCACCAGATTCTCGCGGAACGAAATCCCACCCGAAAGCACGAACTCGCGGGCATCATCATCCTTGGATGCATTCGAGGAACTCAGCCTGTAATCCGGAATATCATCATCGTCACTAATATAATCATCCAAAGAAAATTCATCATCCGCGGAATTATATTCCTCCTCTTCATGCGCATTCTCCTCGTAATCCACCTCATCATCCCCCTCTTTGAAATCCACCTCCGGTTCCGGCTTCTCTTCTCCCTCTTCCAAAAGAGGATTCGACTCCAACTCCTCCTTTATCCGTTGTTCCAATTGATACGTGGGAAGCTCAAGCAGCTTTATCAGCTGGATTTGCAACGGATTGATTTTCAACCCCAACTTCTGTTGTAAACTCTGCTTGAGCATCCCTTTATCCTAAAAATTAAAATTCAGCATTCTTCGGCGCACGCGGGAACGGGATCACGTCACGGATATTTCCCATTCCGGTCACGAACAGCAACAATCGCTCGAATCCAAGCCCGAAACCACTATGCTCCGCCGAACCGAAACGTCTTGTATCCAAATACCACCACATGCTGGACACCGGAATCCCGACTTCCTGCATACGGGTAACCAACTTATCGTAATTCTCCTCACGTTGCGACCCACCGATAATCTCCCCAATCTGCGGGAAAAGCACGTCCATCGCCGCCACGGTCTTGCCGTCCGGGTTTTGCTTCATGTAGAAAGCCTTGATCTCCTTCGGGTATCCCGTCAAAATCACCGGCTTCTTGAAGTGCTTCTCCACCAGATAGCGCTCGTGCTCACTTTGCAAATCCACGCCCCAGCCCGTCACCGGATACTGGAACTTACCGTTCTTATTCGGCTTGCTGTTCATCAATATATCGATAGCTTCCGTGTAGGTCACCCGCTCGAAATCATGAGTCAGCACGAATTGCAACTTCTCTATCAACTCCATGGAACGCTCTTCCGCTTTCTTGTCCTTCTCTTCCTCTTGCAAACGCTTGCTCAAGAATTGCAGGTCATCCATACAGTTATCCAAAGCGTAACGGATCAAGTATTTCAAGAAATCCTCCGCCAAATCCATGTTATCGTTAATATCATAGAAAGCCACTTCCGGCTCGATCATCCAGAACTCCGACAAATGCCGCGTAGTATTGGAATTTTCAGCCCGGAAAGTAGGTCCGAACGTGTAAATACGTCCCAAGGACATAGCCCCCAACTCCCCTTCCAACTGTCCGCTCACTGTCAAGTTTGTCGACTTCCCGAAGAAATCCTGCTTAAAATCAACACTCCCGTCTTCCATCAATGGCGGGTTAACCGGATCAAGCGTTGTTACCCGGAACATCTCTCCCGCCCCCTCGCAATCGGAAGCCGTGATCAACGGCGTATGCAAATAATAAAAACCATGATCGTTAAAATACTTGTGGATAGCGTAAGCCATCGCGTGGCGAATACGGAACACCGCACCGAAAATATTCGTGCGGAAACGCAAATGCGCCACTTCCCGCAAGAACTCCAAGCTATGCTTTTTCGGTTGAATCGGGTACTTATCCGGATCGGCTTCTCCCATCACGATCACCTCCGAAGCCTGAATCTCACGAGCCTGTCCACTTCCGGCACTCTCCACGAGCAACCCCTTCACGTGAACAGCCGCACCCGTTGTCACCTTCTTCATCACCTCTTCCGGGGTCTTCTCCATGTCAACCACCACCTGTATATTATTTATCGTAGAGCCGTCATTCAATGCGATAAAATTCACTTGTTTATTACCGCGTTTGGTTCTTACCCATCCTTTAACCTCAACCTCAATACCGCAATCCGTTGATTGCAACAGTTCTTTGACTGACATTCTACTTGTTTTCATCTGAAAAACATTTAAATATTAAACTTACACTGCAAAAATAGTATTTTTTCTACTACGGCACAGTCAAAACCCTTAAAAAATAACTTATAGACCCTTTCGGTGCTGTACAAATTGCTTGCCAAACTTAGAATTCTCTCTTAGATTCTTCCATCACAGAACCCGAAATCTCCCGTTCGCCCCATCACTAGGCTATAAACAAATCACTCAAAATAGCATCCGATATCACCCAACCGGATTCCGTAATCCGGATTTTCCCATCCCGCTCTACCAAATCGCCGGAGTCCAAATACTTTTGTAACGACATCCCGACTTCCCTCCAAAACTTCCCGAACTTCTTATCCGCGTCCAACTTATCTATCCCCCACATCGTCCGCAAATTCGTCATCACGTACTCGTTATACAAATCAACATCCGTTAATTCCTCTTTTTCAAAAGATAACAATCCATTATTTAAACTCTCTATATAGGTTTTCAAATTCGCCGTGTTCCATTGTCTGGAATGCAAATCATACGAGTGAGCCGAAGGACCGAAACCGATATAAGGCTTTTGCTGCCAATAGGACGTGTTATGAAGCGAATATCTCCCCTCCCGTGCGAAATTAGATATTTCATAATGCTCGAAACCAATACTTTTCAAACGCTTGCACACCCTGTCATAACGACAAGCCATCACCTCCTCATCCTCCGGCTTAAACTTCCCCTGCCTCACCATCACCTCGAAAACCGTATTTGAATCAACACTTAACATGTAAACCGACAAATGCTTTACAGGCAAACTATTTACAATATCAACATCATACATCAACTCCTCGTCCGTCTGTCCGGGCAACCCGATAATTAAATCCACGCTGATATTATCAAACCCCAAAGATGCCGCCAATCGCACCCCCTCGATTGCCTGCCGCCCCGTGTGCGTCCGGTTTATTCGCTTCAAATGAACGTCAGAAAACGACTGTACACCAATGCTTAAACGATTAAAACCCATCTCCCGGATACCCGCCAACCGCTCCCTTGTCAAATCCTCCGGGTTCAACTCGATAGTCCGTTCCGCTCCCGGCAAAATATCATAATGCATTTCCAGCGCATCCACTATCCGTTGCAACTCCCCCCGCTCCAGATAGGACGGAGTTCCCCCGCCGAAATAAACCGTACTCACATCCTTACCCGGCAAATACCCCCGCCGCAACGCAATCTCCCGCTCAATCGCGTCCAGATAAGCCTCTTTCAATTTCAGAGAAGCCACCGAATAAAAACCGCAATAAAAACACTTACTCCGGCAAAAAGGCACGTGTACATATATTCCCATGACATGAGTTTTACTGTTAATCTGCAAAATAACAACATTTATTCACACGCTCAACCATGATCCTGTTAATTTGTTTACTACATTTGTAATGTTTCGGAAATACAAATGGTTGCATGTATGGCTAGATGGTTCATTATCCTGTTCACCCTTATCTCTTTTTCCCTTGACGCGCAAACGCTTGTCATGGGAAAAGTCATCGCGAACTCGGGAGAACCCGTGAGTGGGGTAAATATCTATTGCATGGAGAATAAAAACGGCACCACCACCGACTCGCTAGGCTTTTTCCAACTGGAATGCACGATCCCCTGTACCTTGGAATTTTCGCATGTCAACTACAAGAGCGAAACCTACAAACTAACGAAAAGTGATGCCCCTTTCGTCGTCACGTTACGAAACAAGCAAAACAACCTGAAAGAAGTAGTGGTAAAAGCCGTGCCGGCAAGCGGACGTATCCTCTCGTCCATAAAAAATATTGAACGGATACCCGCGATACTGGGAGAACAGGACGTTTTGAAATACCTTGCCACGATGCCCGGCATCGTGACCACCAACGCGCTGAACTCCGGCATTTACGTCCGCGGGGGAAACAGTAACGAGAACGGCTTTTTAATCAACAACATGGTGATAGCCTACCCGGATCACCTTACCGGGGTACTTTCTACTTTCGACCCTTACATTCTGGGAAATTCCACCCTTTTCAAAAGCGGCTTCCCCGCCCGATACAACAGCTTTCTCTCCTCTTATATAAACATGCGTCCCGAGCCGGGCAACAAATACAAACACGAGGGGGAAGTCACCATAGGACTCGTGTCATCCGCTCTTAAAGCCAAAGGACCGATCATAAAGAATCACACCTCGTTTGCCGTTTCCGCCCGTACCTCTTATTTGCAACATATCTCCAAACTCTACAACCGGTCAATGGACAACGAACAAAATCCTAACTATATGCCGGAGTACTCTTTCAGTGATATTACTGCGAGTATAGATTCACGTCTTTCGGACAAGTGGAAAGCCTCCGCTTTCGGGCTCTTCTCCATCGACCACATGAAAATGAAGATCAGCGAACACGTGCAATACATATTCGACTGGCACACGTTTTCCGGCAACATCAACGCTTCCTATACCCCCACTTCCAAAGAACAATGGGATTTCCAATTCGGTGGTAAAAACACGTACAGCGAGGGCGACGCCTTCGGCAGCATCCCCATGGGCGGCGGCAACCGCCATTACGCTTTACTGGGACAAATTTCCTACAACCGTAAACTCTCCGACAAAATAAATATAAACACAGGGAGCAAATTCGAGTATTCGCGTTTTGAAACGGCGAACAAATCAAACGAACGTGAAAACCTTCTGATAAAAAGTTCCGACAGGGATTTTAATCTATACGAGATTTACATGGATATAAACTACCGGTTAAATCACAACTTCACGTTAAATATCGGGGGCAATTACCAGTATTACCACGGGGATACCCGAGCTCACACGTTCTCCCCCCGGGCAAAGATCAGCTATACAAATAACAAAACCACCCTGTGGGCTGACTACGCGAAAACGGTGCAGTATCTGAGCCTGTACCCTTATTTCACGGTAAAAACCCCTATCGACATCTGGTACCCGCTGGCCAAAAACACGAAACCCGCGATCTGCCACCAGTACTCGATCGGCGTAAACCAAGAGATCGGGCAAACCCTTTCTTTTTATGCCGGACTGTTTTACAAAGACATGCGTAACGTGAAAGACTTCGCCTCGGATATCCAGACGGAATACTCCGCCTTGACCGACAACCTGATTCAAGGCAAGGGATATGCCAAAGGCATGGAGTTTGACCTCACGTTAAACCACCATGCCCTGTATGCACGTGCCAACTACACGCTCTCGGAATCCAAACGCAAGTTTGCCGAAATCAACAACGGGCGATCCTTTTTTCCCCCGTATGACGTGAAACACAACGTCGTACTGAACCTGTCTTATGAAATTTCACCCCGTTTTCTGCTGAACACACTATGGACATTCTCGTCGGGCGTGTACACGACATTCCCGAAAGGGATGGTCGTGGCACAAAACATCACGGAAATCCAGACAGGGGAAAATCCGGTTCTGATTCCCGTGTACACGGACCGTTATAATTACAAATTACCGGACAACCACAGGCTGGACGCCAGTCTGGATTACAAATTCAGCGGCAAGAAAACCTTTTACAAATTAAGCATCGGGGCATACAACGTGTACAACCAATCCAACCCCTCGTTTGTTTATTTTCAAGCGGCAACCCCCCGTAACTTAACAAAAATTATCCCGAAATCCAAGGTAATGTTACCATTTATTCCTTACCTTTCACTGCGCATTAATTGGTAAAAACGAATGAGGAAAATCATCTCCATATTCATATTGGCAGGTCTGTTCTCCTGTATGCCCGAAGAGGAACTCCCGATCAAAGACATGGGAGCCATCTCCGGATATTTTATCGAATGTTATTGCATCCCCGGAGAACCTTATATTCTAAACGCGGCAAAGATTTTACCTCTTACCGAAATGATTGACCCGGGAGCCATCGTCGACTTGGATGTATCTATCAAAGCCGACAGCGTCATTCAACTGGTGCCCGTGCCGGGAGCCCCTTCCTTTCTAGGCAATTACCAACACATGACCCGCATGGAGAATTACGGGATAGACTCTCTCTTCCTGAGCATCCTTACACCCGAGGACGAACACATTACAGCTAAAACAGCTGTTCCCGAGGCTATTGAAATTTCTTCTTACACGGTTTCTCAAACAACCAATTCCGTGTCAATTACATTCCCGACATCCCGGAACCCGAGGCAAAACTACTATATTTTCAGTATGCAAGCCCGAAAGAGCGATCAGGATGATCCGATATTGAAAAAAGAAACCATCTACATGGATCTGTCTGACCATACCCCGGGAACATCCATCGAAAAAACGATAAAATGCCCGCAGATAGAGCAAGCCGACGCTGTTTTTATCACGTTGATGCGCATCACCGAGGCATGCTATAATTACCAGATTTCCCTTTACGAGGCGAACAGCGCCAACCAAGGAAGTATCACCACTCCCGTTCCCCTCGTCGGTAACATACAAGGAGCTTTGGGCATCTTCACGTGCTACACGAAAGACAATAAATACGTCTTGAAAGAACAATTCAATTAAGCCTATTGTCTTCTTGATAAACCCATTTCACGGCATCTCCCACAATTGTTTGTTTTGACCTACCTCTATTTGTCAAAAAGATATGATGCGGTCCAGAAGAATAATTATATTTTCCTAGAGAAATCCATCCTTTCTGATCAGCAATATTCTTTTCTAATCGAATTTCTTTATTATTTTCACAACTGATCAAATACTCTTGTTCAATAGCACGATTCTGATCTACCGCGCTAGCTTTGCCGTCCTGTATAAAAACAAAGTTAGGAAGATAGATAAACAATTCATAAGTTCCTCCTCTCTTTATATTTGTATGCCATTCTAGTCGGGAGCCACCGCTTCCTGCCTCACAACATATAGCACTTTTTACAACTTCTCCATACGCATCATGACTAATATATTCCGCCCACGTCTTAGACGGTTGAGCCACCACCACCTCGCTTTTATACTTCGGATAATTCCCATCATTCTCGACAAACAAATCTTTAAGTTTCGGCCAATAAGAATGAACTACCTTAAAACCAGAATCTCTATTATCGACAATAATCTCATTCGTCTTCCCGTAAAACTCTTCTCTGCCAACAGGATGCACATACTCGGTATAATCCGCTACATCAGCATTCATATCTGCACCGAATAATAACTCCGCGGGAATATTATTTGAAAGATTTGTATTTATCGCCAACCGGGTAGCGGATGTCAAAACAAACGCCACATCCAATCCCGTTCCGGCTTTGATATAATAATGCCGATTAAAAGAAAAATCCGAATTACTTGAAACAGATTCCACAGAAACCATAAACATACTGGCTGCATTTCCTTTAACAGACTCCACGGAAATAACTCCATCCGCATCACTATTATTATACACCTTAAATTGAACATATAAAGGATACCCCCCGTCGCCCTGCCCCAAACTCCTGATCGGGCGAACAGAACAATCCCGGACAATCAAATCAGGCAAACCACGTTGATTAAACCAAAATTCCAGACCATCCGTTAAGTCTACTTCAAAATGCTTTGCGAACCTCCCTTGGAAATGTGCGAAATCACATTTCTCAAACTTGTATTCATCCATATAACTTCCCACGAAAGAGATTATCGTATCATTGGGCATACCACAAATTGCAGAGGCTATATTTGTAAACTGTCTGGATTTCAATGCCAATATTTTGAATAACACGGAAGCAGGAAGTTCCTTGTCACTCAAAGCATCGTTCAAGCTATTCGACGCCAAATAACTTAAAGCATCGCGGGTATAAGCATAATCATTCAACTCCTCCATCCTTTTTCCTCTCTGTGCAATATGAGCGATAACATTCATACATGGATACTTATCACTCGCCATAAAAGTATTAGGCAAAAACTGCGATGCAAGACAGTACGGATTATTAGGAGTAGAATACTTATCGTACGCGTATTCTTTATAAAAATACGATGCAAAATTTACTTCTTTTTTCCATAGAGAAGCAAAAACATTTTCAAAAATTCTCGAGTCATCAGAATGATAATCAAAGAAATATTTATCCAATAATTTTGTAAATCTCTGTCTAGATAACTTTCCTTTTTTTGCTCTTATCCCTACCCCCTTTTCCGGTAGAAACACTAATTCAGGCTGCACAAATTCTGTTCTATCATTTTCATTTCTAAAATAAGATGCAAATGACACGGGACTTTCTGTTATAATCAACTGTTTAAACGGGTAAGCTCTATTCAATTTATTCTCCTTGTCATCCATGTAATTTTTCAAATAACCGGCAAGAAAACAAGAATCTATATTCGTAAACCAATCTAAAACCGAAACATGCTCCCGGAACAAATTCAACGTATAAGTCACGGAATCCACGGTCATAGATTTCGTTTCATAATCTCCTATACAAAGAGAGAGCCCCGGCATCTTGAACAAATTATGAAATAACACACGACCTCGTTCCCGTGTTTTTTCCCCTTGCGATATAACTGTTTTATTTCCGAGGTTACTCACGTCCAATGTGAAATGCACGTAATCTTTGGATACGTTATACGGAGAACTTGGATTCACGGGTGGACATGTGGTTGGATACCACAAAACTTCCGGAAGCAACAACGTGAAATCAGAACTCAAAAAACAATAATTCTTTCCAAAATAAAACGGCCGTTGGCTATTCATATCAGGATCCATTATTTCTTTATCCACCACATCAAGATAACAAACATTTTCATTAATTTTTCCACCGTACATTATCTGTAACCCGATTGAATCACCGGGAGCAAGAGCTTCATTCACTCGAACCACCTGCCCTTCCCGCCCAAACGAAATTTTCCGGTCTTCACTCTTCAATGAAATAATCTCGAGTGCCGGATTCAAATACAATATGATGCTGTCAAGAACACGTCCCGTTTGATTTTGCAGGAGAATACTCGTAGAAACATTCATTTCTGCACCTTTTTGTTTGTATCGGATGTCCTGCTTTAGCATGGCGGCTTTCTCCACCCGTGAATACTTATCATATATACTCGCAAACCGTTGACGTTCAGAGCATCTTTCATAACGAATCAAACTAAAAAAAACTCCTGCAAAAACACCAGTACCAAGCAACAGGATTATCACCAAAAGTTTTTGCTTCCTCTTGGGATTGTTGGGTATACGGTCAAATGAAATAGTTGTCAAATGGATAAACCCTAACCCGAGAAACAACCAACACATCCGTTGTAAAACATATTCATGCATATTAGGGAAGCCCACAATCTCAGAAAACGTATTAGGCAATTTAAGTGCTAAAACATCGAAAATACCATATCTAATCCCATCCATACAGAACGCCCCTAATCCCAAAAATAAAAACAACAATACTGCCAATACACTATTCCGCAACAAAGTAGAAAGGAACACGAAAAAACCAAGCACAAACACCAAAGAAGGCAAGAAAAACAACAATAAATAAAATATATACAACAACACATCAAAATGAGTCAAACTGAAGAAAGATTGTATAACGCCGGAAATAATTGCAAAAACAATCGCAGTCACAAAATATGCACGAATAATTCCCAAACATATACCCCACACGTATTCCGTGTTACTCTCCGAACGACAATAAAAAACTTCTACAGTATCCAATCCTTTTTTCGTACTTAAAACATTTACAGACAAAAAAATAATTGCAACTGTTTGAAGAAGCACTAACAAATAAAAATTCATGAATGGTATAAAAGAATCTAAAGAAAACATTCCAGATATACTTCTACCAAACAAAGAACTTTGATAATACATTTGAAAAAATAAAATTGCACAGGATGAAACAAATAGAAATATTTTAAATAAAAGACTTCTGATAAACAATTTATAACTATACGCCGCAATAGTATTTAATTGATGTAGATCCATAAGGCAATGTTCATTTTTTGAAAAAATATACAATATATTTATTTCAAAAATAGCAAAATACTTAATTTAATCCTATTAAAATATTGATTTGTTGTGTTTTTTATGTATTATTGTGATAATCAATATTTCTAACCAAAAAATTATTTATACAAGAGCCACCATTTTCATTCTTTGTATAAATCCTGTCGTTGAGCATAATTTTACAAGTGTTGCCAAATACTAATCTCTAATTTAAAAATACAATTATGAAAAAAAACACCATTTTATTATTTATCTTACTTTTGGGAGGGACATTTTCCTATAGTTTCGACATCCAAAAACTACCAAACGTTCCTGCATTTGATAACGTAATTATACCTGATTCAGATGGAGGATATTCTATTGTATCATATCCTGGAGGCTCTACAACTTTCATTGTTGAAATGATAGCCCCATGTACGGTTACAAACACCCGTGTTAAAGCTATTGCTCACGCCTTAGGTGCATCCTTCGAGATCCCTATTCCCAATGTAGGTCATCTCACGACCTTTCCTTTTTTGATTGGCGATCGCATCATGTTAGAAATAACTATATATGCAGAATTTATACCACTTATATTGATCTATCCCGCCACAACCCGAGAACATCTATCGAAAAAATGATAAAATGCCAACAGATTGGAGAATCGGACGGGGTATTTATAACACTGATGCGTATCACCGAAGCATGCTATAATTATCAGATTTCCCTTTACGAGGCGAACAGCGCCAACCAAGGAAGTATCACCACTCCCGTTCCCCTCGTCGGTAACATACAAGGAGCTTTAGGCATCTTCACGTGCTACACGAAATCCAACAAATACATTCCAAAAGAGAAACTCAATTAACAACTGAAGACTTCAGTACCAACAAGGCTGATAAACAGTAAGAAATCCTACTTGAATACAGTATCATTTCCACATGAATTCCGGTGCAATTCCGTCATGAACGCTATACAAACCCTATATGAACCCTATACGAATCCTATTTATAATAGCGTTCATAAAGGGTTACAAAAGCTTGATTAAAATATTATATACGGAATTGCACCGGAATTCATACCCTATTATTCCAGAATTGAGATTGGTTTAGAGTAAAATATCATCCCGTTCTCGACATAAAGTACTTCTCCGGATTCCCTTCCCGCCCCGCGATATATACCTATGTTTTTTTAATTTTTGGATTGTCAATGACTGTCAAATCATATTTTTAAAAAATTATCGAATAATTTATTGCATTTGTGAATTTAATTTTATATCTTTATGGATTATATATCTTATGGACGTTTCAATTTACTCGAATGGAGAGAGCAACTGGTACGTTATTTTATTAATCATGCCAGAACCATACCATGATTGTAATTATTAAACTTACATCGTTATGATAAATAAATCGCTTGGTTCTTTTAGTAAATTGTCTTTTGGAGGATTGCTATGCCTGTTGATACTGGCTGCCTCCAATGCGATAGCCCAACAGCCCCCGGCCGAACCGACGTTTGCGGCTCCTGATGCCTGGAGTTTTATGAAATATGGCGGTCAACTTCCCTCCTTGTACACGGGAACGGTAAGTGTCAATATCCCGGTTTACGTTTACAAGGACAGGGATTTTGAAATCCCGGTAAGCCTCGGGTATGCCTCTAACGGTTTTATCCCGAATGCCTTCCCGGGACCCGTGGGGCTGGGGTGGTTTCTAAATGCCGGGGGGTATATTACCCGGGAGATTGTCGGTCTCCCGGACGAGGAAAATTCCGATTTGTCTTCCGATAATTTAAAAGGCTATCACGAGTATTTCATGCATTCCGGCAAACCCGCCCTCAACAGCCCGATCATGAATAGAGGAGGGTGGAACAATAGCAAGCAACGATTCCTTTTCTATAGCGACCCCGCCAATCCCAGCCTAGTGCAACCGCACTGGGAAACCGAACCGGATATATTCACGTTTAATTTCATGGGACATACCGGTAAATTCGTTTTGAGCGATAATGGCATACGAGTTTTCAATACCTCGCATCCCCGGGGTGAATATCATGTCGACATGTCGCTGTTCGTGTCGGATTTCAAGACAAATCCCCAGGGGCACGGCGTATCGAAAATAAGGATAACGACAGGAGACGGTTATACATATACTTTCAGTAGTTTTGCCACGAACGGGCGTGAGCCTTACCTGGACCAGACACGAATTACCGGTAAGGAGCCGAAAACGCTCAAAGAGCCTAGAACATGGAAACTGGTACGGGTAGAGGCGCCCAATGGGCGTGCGGTAGTGTTCGGGTATAGCGATCCGGCTTACGTCGAATCCGCGAAATTTACAGGACAATTGATGGAATATGAATACACGGAAAACGCGAGAGGGCGGTGGTACAAGAGTAACATCAGTTATAAAACGAGTAGCGAACTCACCGGCAGTTATTTCCGGGTCAACAAATACGCTATTGCCACCAATCGGCTGGAAAAGATCACGATCGACAACGAATGCGAGATAAACTTCTCCTATGAACCCCGGGCACGGCGTGAAACATGGGAGAACCCGTACGCGATGAGAGATACCATAATAGGGACTACTTATTATCCTAATATCCCCCGCAAGGAAAGCTTGAAGGCGGAACAGCAGTTGTGCAAAATAACCGTGAATAATTTGATGTCCCCCGGGCAGACACTGAAGGAGTGCGACCTGACGTATGGATACCCTAGCAGCGCGGGGAATGGCGTGTTGTTGCTCAAGGGTGTGACTATCTCGGGAGAAGGTTCGTACAGCATGAGCTATAATAATGAACAAGACAAATTCCCTATACAATGCTGCCACTCGCACGACCACTGGGGGTATTACAACTTGTATGAACAGAACACGACCAAACTCGGGCACTCGAGGATGGAACTCGCGGTCCCGAATGTCACGGTAAATGAAAATACATATGTTGAAACCCATAACAGCCTGAACAAATCTCCCAACGTTGCAGGCGCGAAACACGGGATGTTGTCCAGGATCGGCTATCCCACGGGTGGTTACACGACCTATGAATACGAGCCCCATACTTACTCTAAAAGGGTGTACAGGGATTATTCTTCCCGGAACATCCCGTCTCTCAAGGCGTGTGCCGAATCCGTGGCAGGCGGCGTTAGGGTTAAAAAGATTATAGATTATGATGAGAATGGTCGGGTAGCTTACAGTCGGGAATATATTTACAAGAACGCGATGAGCGGCAATGCCTCGTCTTCCGGCAATTTACTGCATATGCCCAGGTATTGGCTGCAAGTGGGGAAAATGGCAAAAAAAGATAATAATTCATATTACAGGTACGAACTCACGTCGTCTCTTTCCATCACCGACCTGATGGCGTTTTCTACATCAGGCACCCATATCGAGTACAGTAAAGTTCACGAGAAATTCGCCGACGGCTCGTACATTGCCTATGAGTTCTCGAATTACGGGACTATCCCGGACAGGTTTGACGAATCGTCATATCAACTCTCTGCTTCCCAATGGGTGGACCTCCCATGGAAAATGACGGAGCCGCTGTACGCGGAGAACTTCCTGCGATACCCGCACTCCATGGTTTCCCAACGCGGCAAGCTGATCGCTAAAGAGTATTACCACGCCGCGGGCAACATGCAAAAGAAAGAGACCCATGTGTATGACACGGGGAGAGACGTGGGATTCCAGGAAAGCGTTAAATCAACCGTCCCCCTGGGAACCATTTATTATGTCCACAAAACGCTTACCGACGATTATCCTTTGGCGATGACCACTCGGACCGACTACTTTGACGGCGGGCAACAGGTGATTCAGAGCACTGAATATGATTATAACGCGTTAGGGCAACTATCTCTTACGCGTACGACATCGAGCACGGGTGATATTATCGTCAACCGGGTCCAGTATATTTCAGATGCCGTTTCGGAACCCGGACGAGCCGGTTTTATCGACAAGAATTTCCAGGGATTAGTGGTTCGAACCCAGGCGAAAATCAAAAGGAGTGGCGTCGACACGGATTTTAAATTGCTGTCGGGGGCGTATTACAATTACACGCTGACACCGGTCGGTAGCGGATCCGTTCCTGCCCTGAATTACACCCGGACGACAGCTCTTGCCGCTCCCGCGGCTTGTGCCGATTTCGCGTTCAGCGATTACCTGGTGACCGGCGAGACCTACGCTTATGACGCACAAGGAAACATCAAGGAGATCACGGGCAAGAACGGTCTTAAACGGAGTTATTTATGGGGGTACGGGAACATGTATCCCGTGGCAAAGATCGAGAACGCGAGTTATGCCGAGGTTGCCGCGATACTGGGGAACAATATCGCGGATATTGCCAACGCTTCCGTTTTGAATAACATGCATGTCGCTCTTCTCGATTCCTTGCGGCAATCCCTTCCGGATGCCATGATCACGGTTTATATCTACAAGCCACTGGTAGGCATCACGTCGATTATTGATCCCTCGGGACGTGTAAGCACTTACGAGTACGATGAACACGGACGCCTCAAGCAAGTCAAAGACGACAAGGGGAACCCGCTCAACGAGTATGAATATCATTTCAGGGAATGAGTCGTATAATCGTGTAGAGTACCATTTTAATCGTGAAATCTTAAATCGAAAAATATGAAACGCTTATTGTTACTATATATTTTGCTGTTATTGGTCGCAATAAATACCACGGCACAGACAAACTACAATACTTACACGGTTCTCGAGGGGGATGCTCGTTTCGAGATTAAGTACCCGATGAGTGCGACTGACCTTGAAAGATTTACTTCGAGTATTAAAAACGATCTAAAAACCCAGCGTTGTGACTGGGTACACGTGACGGGTTCTAGAAGTTCATCACAAGACACCATAATTCTGGATTTTTATGTTGACGCGAACACGACTCTGACACCACGCGAGTGCGTGATACCAAATTCTCGGATGGAAGCGTTAACCGTACGCCAAGATTACCAGATGGAATTTCCGGAATACGGGTATTATCACTATATTTCTGCTGAAGGCGAGACTTTTCTGGTACACTACCCTTACTACAACTCTTTATATATTTATGACGTGTATTCGAGTATATCTCAAATAATTCAGAATCAAAGTTGTGACTGGTTAAATATAGTCGAATACGGAATTACTTCAAGGCAGAGCATGCTGTTTAAATTCCGAGCGGCACCCAATACCGGTTTAGAGAAACGTCAATGCTACATTTTAGGCCAGAGAGGAGACCTTATTATAGAACAAAGTTCTCCCAATACACCTCCGAAAGTGTATAATGTCTGGCGAGGAGTCACGTACACGATGCCGGGACTCCGCTCTCGCGTAACATTAAGTGGGTCAGAAACAGGAGTAACCTACAATTTTTATAATTCAGGAGAAATGATCGGTTCTGTACAAGGAACAGGTAAAGTACTGGAGTTTTACGTGTCGGATCCCGGAGTTTACACCGCAAAGGCTGTCAAAAACAGCTTTATAGTAGATATGAGCGGGAGCGCGGAGTTAGTTACTCATCCTTTGCTCGACTCCAAGTGGTGGGGACCACAGCCCGCGTCGGCTACACTATCCCGCGACGGGGAAAGTATAAAACTGACGTTCACTGCCGATTGGAAGTATTATGACAATAGTTATTCCGGTTACTCCAGGCTTAAAAGTGACGTGGAATGGCTCGTCGCGAAGCTTAATAACGGAGAAGTGTCAGGTTGGGATCCGCATTTTAAAATTACAAAAGTAAATGTAAATGGTGGGAGTGCCCCGAGCGCTTACCTGACCATCGAAGCCGGTCCCAATATTTATAGTAGTGCCAAGAACAGTCGTTTCTGCACGGATGCTAACAGTGGTAAATATTTCGATATCCAACAGAACAAGGGTGGATCCATTCAAGCCTGTAACTTGCTTGGGGAGGAAAAGATTCCCTTCGGGGGGAGCGGAACAATCACGCTAAGTAGTCGCCAGCCCCAGGTGACCTACCAGTTGTATCGTGACGGCGTACTTTGTAGCAACACGCTGAATAGCGGCAATGCTTTTACCGACCTACGCCAGTATGGCGAGTACAGGGTCAAGGGCACTTTCAAGTCAAGCAGCAAGTGGATGAACGGGGAATTCCGTTTGCAGCCCGACATTTGGGTTAGCGAGATTCAAGGCGGGGGCATACTTGCCGGTAATACCCCGGTTATTATCACGCTTCCCAAGTCGCAGACACAGGTTGCTTACCAGCTTTTAAGAAACGGGGGGATTGTCGAGGAGAGAGCGGGAACCGGTAGCCCGATGACATTCAGCGTGACAAACGGGGGAACTTACACGATTCGGGGCTGTTACGGGGGGTATGACGTGGCGATGTCCGGGGAGGCAAAGGTCATTCCCCGCAATGAGATCGTGTCTGCCGACCGCAATTACATCAGCGTGAGGACTTACACGGCTTCCGGCGGTGCGAAATCCTACCTGGATGTCACCTATCACGACGGCTTGGGTTATCCCGTTCAATCCATCCAAACGAACGCGACCGGAAGCATGTCCAACGGACAGAATAACAATATCATCACCCCGGTCTATTATGACAACACGCGGCGGGATAACGCCCGGGAGTACCTGCCTTTTGTTTCGGTAAAGAGTACCGCGGAGTTCGAGACCGACCCGTTCGTGAGGCAAAATGCCTATTACTCTGCCCCCGAACGTTTCGGGAGTGATGAATCGGGCTACACGTACGCGGAGAGGAACTACGAACCTTCGCCTTTGAATCGCGTGCGGGAGCAGTACAACGTGGGGGCTGTTTTCCGGCGAAACAGTAAAAAAAGCACGTTCGGGTACCAGGCGAACGCTGCCGGTGAGGTATGGAAATTCACGATCACGCTGCCTGCCGGTACGCTGATACGCGCAACAACGGGTTACGCCGCCGGCACGCTTTATAAAACCACTTTCACGAACGAGGACGGCACCCGGTCGGAGACTTTTACCGATTTTCAAGACCGTGTCGTGCTGGAGCGGGTACATGACGGCACGGGCAACCTGGATACCTATCACGTGTATGACGACCTCGGTCGGCTCGGGTACGTGATTCCCCCGGAAGCTGTCGCCAGGTGGGACAGCGAATCGGCAGACGTGCTCGTTGCCCGCTATTGCTACAAGTATGTTTATGATGGTCGCGATCGGATGGTCGAGCGTCAGCTGCCCGGCAAAGAGGTGGAATACATGGTGTACGACAAGGGCGATCGGATGGTGCTTAGCCAGGACGGGAACGCGCGGGTGAAAAAACAGTGGATATACACGACGTACGATAATTTGAACCGGGTGGTGGCACAGGATATCGTGAAGAACGAGAACATGAGCCTACAAGAGATCCGCACTTGGGCGGACGGGACGGAATTTAACGCCCGTTACCCGCTCTCCTGGCACGCGGCAGGCACCCGAAAGCCGACACCGGATAGCCGTTTCAGCCATGTCCGCGTGCTGTCGGAGTCGAGATACGGCGGGTATAAATACTCGCGATCCGGTTCATCAACCCCAGCGCCTTTTCAATATCCCGCCCACTTGGCTTACCGGGATGCGTGGGGAGGCGATACCCTCTTGAACGCCCCGGACACCCGAGTTTTCGGGCTGAAGGTGTATGACAAGATTTACCTGCTAGAGGGCGATGACGCAGCAAGCGGCAATTACATCGAGCGAGCGTACTATCACGATTACCGGAGTCGCGTGATACAGACAGTAGAGAAGAACCATCTTGGCGGTACCAGTCGCGTATCGCTGGAGTATGATTTCACGGGTAATACCCTCTCCCGTCACGAGTCCCACCAGAAGGCGGCGGGTGCCACTGCAGACGTGCTGGTAAAACACTGTGTTTACGACTCCCGGGGACGCCTGCTATCCGATTCCACGAGGCTCAACAACACGGGCAACTGGGCGGTGGTGACTTACGATTATGATGAACTGGGCAGGTTGAGCGGGAAAACTTACGGCAGCGGCGTGAATGCCGTGACCGAAACGCTTGAATACAACATCCAGGGGTGGCTCACGGGACTATCCAATCCCCGCTTCTCGATGAAGTTGCGGTATTTCGATGCCGTCAAGGCTCCCGCGGCAAGCTACACGGGCAACATCGTCGAGTGGGAATGGAAACACGGCACGAGTACCCCGGACATGTACGCGTTTACCTATGACGCTCTTTCCCGCCTCACGGACGCGGGGCATTACAGTCTTTCCGGTACGACGTGGAACGTGGCGACCGATAAATTCACGGAACAAGGTATCTCTTACGACCTGCATGGCAATATCAAAACGTTGCAACGCGTGGCGGCGGGAGTGTTGACCGATAATCTTGCTTATAGTTACACGGGCAATCAACTCACCTCCCTTGCCGAGAGCGTGCGCTCGACGTCGACCGCGGATATTTACGCTCCCGGCAGCGTGCCGACGGGTAGTTACACTTACGACGGGAACGGGAACATGGTTGCCGACAGCCGCCGGGGGCTGACGCTGGGTTACAATTACCTGAATTTACTCTGGGAGGTGAAGGCGGGTTCCACCGTACGGGCGAGATACATTTGGCTAACGGACGGGAGCAAGTTGCAGGTACGTGATGCTGGCAATAACGGATTCGATTACCTTGGTTCGTTGATATACAAGAATGGCAACGCGGGGTTACAGCTGGAGACCGCAAGTTTCGGGGAGGGAGTGATCCGGGCGAGTGTTTCAACAGGTGGCGGAATGGAAGTGAATTACTTCCTGACGGATCACTTGGGAAGCGTGAGGGTGATCGTTAATGGCAACGGCGTGGTGCAAGAGCGGAATGATTATTACCCTTTCGGGGCTAGACACGTGAGGGGGGATTACCCGCAACTGGCGACGAACCGGTTCAAGTATACCGGCAAGGAGGAGCAGATGACGGGGGATTTAAAGTATTTGGATTATGGTTGGCGAATGTATGATAGTGGTTTGGGAAGGTGGTTTGGGTTGGATCTGATGGCGGAGAAATATTATTCTTGGAGCCCTTACCACTATTGTTTAGTGAATCCCATTAAAAATATCGACCCTGATGGAAATTTTGTTTCTACTCATACTGATTGGTTTGGCAATGTTGTTGCTGTTTATAATGATGGAGACTTGGGAGTATACAGGCATTCAGAAAAATATCTGAAAGGCTGGGATCCTTTAAAATCATCATTAACGACCATTGGGGCTGAATACATGGGGGAAACGGCATATTGGGATGAATTCATAAGCCCAGAAACAGGAGAGATTATGTCGAGTACAAGAATATGGTTTAAGACATCTTTTGATCCTATTTTAGAGTTTATGCATTCGAAAACTCAAACAATGAATTTGAAAGAGATTGCATTGAATTCTCGAAGTGGGAAAGCGTTTGATATAAAAAAGGATTTTTCTAATATAGGGGCTCTTTTAAACGGGAAATATGCAACTTCACGTTCTGCAGGAAATTTTTTAGCTGGATATAATGCGCAAAGTGGAACAATAATGGGATTACATTTTTCTTTTAATACTTTCCAAAAATTGGCAGGAGCTCTACACATAGAAAATAGTAATGGAAAAGAGTTATCAAAAGCTCAAATGATAGATATAGTTTTATTTGGAAATTATTCTAGTTCTGATAAGCGAAAATTCAAAGCACCTACTTGGGGAGAAGTTATGTATCAATATAGAATGAGTAAAATGGGTTGGAATTATGGGAAAAATAAGTAATATGAAAATGAGAGTAATTTTTATTGGCATAATAGTATCAATTATAGGAATATTATTTTATTGTCATAAGTCTTTTCAAGATTTAGAAATAACCAAAGAGATTAAAATAATATTAAGTTTTGATGATATAGATAAAAAAATATTTGTGAAAGCAAAGTCTTGGGGTATTTCTGGGAATCATGAAGAAATAACATTATCAGAAAGAGATAAAACTGTCCCTGATAAGAAAATGGACTATATATTTTATACTTCTGAAATTTTTTATAAAATAGAGTCAGATGGAAGGTTAATAATATACGCTCCTAAAGCTTCAGTGAGTGAACCATTAAAAAAATTTAAAGATGTTGTTGTTGTTATAAATAGATTAACAACAGCAGAGGAAATAAAAGAATACAATAAACATTTTCGTAAATATGGTTTAGAAAAAATAAGTATATATTATCCTGAAAAAAGTTTACAGAAATAGTGTTAATCCAAGAGTTATGAATGGCGAAACAAGCGGCAATTACATCAAGCGGGCGTACTATCACGATTACCAGGGGCGCGTGATACAGACCGTCGAGAAGAACCATCTTGGCGGTACCAGTCGCGTATCGCTGGAGTATGATTTCACGAGACTCAACAACACGGGCAACTGGGCGGTGGTGACTTACGATTATGATGAACTGGGCAGGTTGAGCGGGAAAACTTACGGCAGCGGCGTGAATGCCGTGACCAAGACGCTCCCGAGTCTTTGCTAATTGATTTGGAATTTTAGTTTATAACTGTAAATTTGTAGAGATGAATTAGTTTAAAAAGTATGTTACACGAATGAATCCACGCAAATGAATTTAATAATTATTGCCCGTCATTATTCAAAATTGTTATTGAGAAATAGATTGTTCCAAATCTATTTTCTGATTTCATTTATCGGTATCACATATATACAAATTCTTAACCAAAGTAATCTGCCCCAGCATTCAGTTTCTGGCTTAGCGTCACTCTCTTCCTTTATTCCGTATATGAATGCTTATTTGTTCACTTTATTTCAAGTTATTCCTGTTATATTCATGACCAATGTAATATTAAGTAAAGAACGCAAAATCGATTCAATGGACGCCATCTTTTATCGTCCGGAAAGTAACACAGAATATATATGGGGAATAAGTTTTGCATTTATCATTACATTCTTTGCCACGGGATGTATTTCATTAACACTTGCCTCGTTAATACACCTTTTTGCCAGTGAAGCACCTTTTGATTTCCCAATATATTTTTTTTATTTGTTCACGCTAATTCTTCCCGCTATTATATTCACGTTAGGATTCTCTTTAATCATTATTAGCCGAATTAAGAACCAGGTAATAAGTTTGATTGTCATTTTAGGTAGTATGTTCGTTTTATATTTTTACATCTATGACTTTCAACAGGGGGTGTTAGAGCCTTTGGGACTTTCTTTGCCAAATGCGTTCTCAGGAATCACAGGGCATCCGGATTTGATTCGCTATCTTTTGCAGCGAGGGTGTTGGTTGTTTTTAGGATTAAGCTTTATCCAGTGTACGGTTTTGAATTTTTCCCGGATCCCCAATAATCCCGATAGAGTAAAACCTCTGCGATGGACTCTCGCTTGCCTGTTCATCGGGGTTTCTTGCGGGAGTATATTCTTTTTCAGTCACCAAACGGATATTACCTTGCATAGAAAATATGCTTCCACGTATGAAAAGTACGCACTAGCAAAGCATGGAACTCTTGTTCAAGAAGAGATAAATTACCAGCAACAAGGTAATAAAATGATCGCGGAAGTGACCATGATTATCCGGAACGAAACGCCCGAAGAACTTGAAAAGGTCATCCTTTACTT